>OKST01000751.1_pt1 | contig 20709 bp, 16 predicted proteins | sample 1606341 | NCBI WGS metagenome assembly OKST01 (sample SAMEA3879563, study PRJEB24766) | human gut metagenome | biome: human-associated habitat; feature: feces | place: USA | collected 1985/1987 | reverse complement strand
CCGGAACAGGGATGAAGCGGCGGTTGCCCGTGCGGTCACGGGGCAAAAAATCCTGCCGATTGGTCGTGCCAGCAAAAATACACTGGCGCAGACGGTCGGCAGGATGGGTCTCATAGGGGACTTTATAGGTCTCCTTCTGTTTACTGAGAAAACTTTTGATCTCCTCGATGCTCTTGGCATTGTCGGTGGCGATCATCTCCGACATTTCAATGATCCAGTGACCTTGCAACTTGCGGTACACGTTGTCGTCGTCCAGCCGCCGCAGGTCGTCCGAGAACCACTCGTCCTTGACCGCCAACAGCCGAAAAAAGCTGGACTTTCCCGCACCTTGCCCGCCCACCAGACAGAGCATGGTTTCAAATTTGCATCCCGGCTGGAACACGCGCTTAATGGCTCCCAGCAAGAAAATCTTCATGGCTTCGCAAGTGTACTCGTCCTCCGCAGCACCGAGAAAATGGTGCAGGACGTGGGATATCCGTTCAGTCCCATCCCATTGCAGACCATTCAGGTAGTCCCGGATGGGGTGGTAACGGTTCTCGTTGGCAACAATGCGGATGGCAGATTCGATCTTCTTTTCGCTGGAAATACCGTATTTCTCCATCCGGCGCAGAATATACTTCATGTCGGTATCGTTCAGCGTCTTGCCAGAGCGGGGCCAACCTACAGGCTTTACGATGTCGATGCGCTCGCTCAACAGGTTCAGCCGGATGGCATCGGCAAGCACATGGTCGTTCTGCAAAATCGTGATGCAGTTTTGAATCGTCCGCTGGATCTCTCCGTTGGAGTGCTTGGTCAGCATTTCCTTCACATCTTCAACGGTTCGGGGAGCACGTTCTTCGTTGACTTCTTTGCTCAATAAACATCACCTCGTACTATTATTGAAAACGATTTTCTGACTTTTCGGCGGTAGGCGGGACAGATGGCTTCCGCTGTGCCTGTTCTGCCTGCAAGCGATTCAGCAGTTGCAGAACGGAATCCCGTGCTTTCTCCTTGACCTGTTCCTTGCCTTTCTGCCGGACATCCGGTCTCAGGAGCTTTTCCTGCAAGCAAGTAGCAGTAATCTGCATGGTCTTGAGGAACTTGTCCAGCACGGTGTCCAAACGGTGAGCGGCGTACTCTCTCGTGGCCTGCGGAGCTTTGCGTTCCGGGGACAGCACCCACTTCTTCGTGTCCTCGATCATCCGCATATCTTCCTTGCGGGTCTCGGTGCGTACCACGTCCGTCACGACCTCCACCGCCTTGTCATAGGCCGCAGCCGAAACATTTTCCAGCAGGGTCTCCATATCCGAAACTTTCAAGGTCAATTCGTCCAGCTTGCTTTGCTGGGCGGTAAGCTGCTCCTTCTGCTTGGCAAGGATGAAGTCCTGTTTTTCCAGATATTTGCGGTTGCCGTATTCCGCTTCTTCCTCCAATTCCAACCCATGCCGTTTTGCAATCTCGAACAGCATCTTTCGGCAGGCGGCATCAAAGGTGATCTTGCGGTTGTTGCGGCGGCTGAGGGGCTTATCTGGGTCGGGCAGGTCGAAACCCAATGCTTCCAGTGCCTTTTCCTGCTGAGGAGCGATCTCGCCGTACTTGTTTTCGCAGTCGAACACATGACGCTCATGGATGTGGGGTGTGCTTTCGTCCAGATGCAGTGCCCAGTCCAGCAGATGAACATGAGTGCCGAAGCGCTCATGAAATTCGGACATAAACTCTGTCACCACTAAAACCAGGTCTTCCACCGATGCGTGTTCGTCCAACGTTCCGAACTGGTAGATGGTTTCTTTCGGGCAGGTTTTCTTACCTGCAAGCAAGTCCTCTATGGTTCGATTGCGCTCGGTGTGGCGAATCTTCGCATTGCGGGCGTTCTGATTCTCCACAAAGTGAGCGTAATGGATTTCATAGAACATCTTCTCCACATCGCTGAATGCGGCAGTCTGTTTATCCTTGTCGGATGCCGAACGGATGCCATGATAGCAGTCCCAGTAGATGTTACCTTTAGCTCGTTCCGGGTCAATGTGCTCGCTGTTGGAAAGGTTGAAACTGCGGTCATTGTGCTTGGGGTTATAGGTGCCGTGGGTTCCGGCTCGTCCATTGTGTCGTGTTAATTTCAGATAGACATCCCTCTTTTCCTGTATTTTTGTGTACGGTCACTCATGCTATTAGATCACAAGAGTAATACAATTCTTCCAAGCAAAGGGTCATGCATTTCAAGATCAAGTCTTGAAATCTTCTCTCGGAATCGAGAGGTAGTCCTTTCAAAAAAGGATTTATTTGGTTGTCATACTGCAAAGAAAGTGACCTATCGCTCCTTCCCTCAGTGGGAGATCATGGCGTTTGTCGCTTTCCGCTTAGAAGAGTTTGCTTTCGCTCTGCAAGAAAAGTATAGCAAAGAAACTCATACTCGAACAGGAACCGAGAGTTCCTAATTTTCGGTGAAAGTAGGAAGCATCGTTCCCATTTCTTGTTGCATCGTTATTCTTTCTTTGCAGAAAATCACTAAGATGCTGCATCTCTGCAATTATTATAGCACCTGAAATCACTAAATTCGTGGGCCTCGTAGGCCTATTATTGGCTCCCTAAGTGAACCTGTTTTGGTTACTTTTTCCTGATTTTGGTATAAGGTTTAGCGGAGGCTTCTTTCATTTCAACAGCTTGCCGGGAGAGTGCGCAGCAGCGGAGCTGCTGGATCTGCCGCCATTTTGCGCCAGATAATACCCAGTAGGATATGACGCACAGCATCATATCACTGGGCAAGGCGTTCCCCCTTGACTCCCTTCAAAGAGCTGGTCTCGCCTGTCGGCTCGGTCGGTGCTTCAAAAGGCCAGTGGCCTTTTGAGGTCGCCGCAGGCGACCCGCACCTCTCTGCACTCTTGCTCCGGGCAAGCTGTCCTGGAATGGACAGCTCGTCCGGCTCCGATGTAACGAGAACTGAAAAATTCGTCCGTTTTCGTAATCGTATAGCACAAAAAAGGCGGCCATCTGCACCCATGCAGACAGCCGCCTTTGGTTTTATGCCGTATTCTATTTGTCAATCTCTGAAAATCTTATCCAGTTTCCTTTCCATTGTTCCCGCCTTGGCAAATTCCAGCGTATCCGCCTGACGGATATGGTGGGCGGTGATGCCGTGATCCTTTGCAAAGCCCAGAATGTAGCTGATGGCAATGCGGTAGATGATCTCGGTGGGCGCAAGCCCATAGACCTGCTTGGCAAAAATGTGTTCCAGCCGGGCGTTATCGTCCGGGAAGGCTTGCCGCATCTTCTCGCTGCGGTAGAGGCGCTTGACGATTTCCGTAATGTACAGGCCGGACTTCATGTAGGGGTCCAGGAAGGTCTTGCCGGGGTCATCGAAGCAGCCGGGGTTTTCCTGCTCCAGCAAGTCCACCATCTTTTTCACCACCCACTTGGGGGTAAAGATCTGGTTGGTTTTCTGGGGTGGAATATAGTCGAAGATATCCTCGGTGCGGCTCTCGTCAAAGTAATCCGCCAGCTTGACCTTCAGGTTCAGGAATTCCTTCACCGAATCGTCAAACACCACCGGATCAAACAGGTGGCCTGCAAAGTGCTCCTCCTGTCCGGTAGTCTGGTTGATGTACGGCCCACCGTCCCGCAAAAAGCCGAACTGTTCCAGCGTGATGCTGGTGACCTCCTGAAAGACCTTGTCCGGGATGATCCGGTCAAAATTCGCCAGCGTCACGCTCTCGTCGCCGTAGGCCATGAGGAAGGACGGGATGGTGCGGGAGAAGCCCCGCAGATGGTCACGGACGGTGTCCTCGTAGCCCTTTTTCTCCTGCTCCTTCTGGTTGGTCTCCACGGTGCGCACGATGGTCTGCTGCATTTCCTGCGCCGTCTGCTGGATGGTGGATTGCAAGGTCTCCATCAGGGCGGCGGTGCTCTGCTGCTGCTTTGCGTCAAATTCCCGGTTCACCTGCTGGCGCTGCTGGGCGGTGGTGCAGCTTTGCAGCTGCTGGGTGCGCTGGGTCTCCAGCTGGCTCTGGTCGATGCGGTAGTTGTCCACCACCTTGTTCACCGCTACGTCCATTTTTGCCTTGGCGGTGCTCTCAAACCGCTTCTGGTCGGACAGCTTCAGGTCCCGGCCATACTCCTGCTTTGCCTGCTCCACCATGGGGGTGATGATCTCCTTGGTGATGCTCTTTTTCAGGGGTTCCAGATGCTCTTCTTTGGAAGGAGCCGGGGCATCGGTCAGGTCTTGCAGGGCGGTGTCCAGTGCGGGGGTGCTTTCGTAGATCTTCGCCCCGAACACATCCGCTGCCTTGCCGATGACGTAGCCCTCGTCCAAATCCACCTCGCCCTTGTCGTTCAGGGAGAGGTCTGCGCCGGTCTCCGGGGTGATCTGGATGGGCTTTGCCTTCGCCTCGCTGATGGGCTGGAAGTTTTGCAGAATGTCCAGCACCTCCTGCGGGGCACTGAACACGTTGGAAATGTTCTGGAACAAAAAATTGCTCTGGAAACCCATCCGCACCACTTCTTTGGACTTGATCTTCCGGGGGATGCTGAGGACTTTTTCTGCATCCAGCGGGATCATCTCCCCTTCCTCGTCCTCGCCGATGACCGGGAAGAAGTTGAGCAGATTCTGGATGTGCGCCTTGCGCTCCTCGGTGTCGCCCTTGCCGCTGGCGGTGTCCTGTGAAAGGTCGTTGGCGAACTGCTCGTAGATCAGCAGAGTGCGGGCAGGGTCAAAATCGAACACATAGGCGTTCTCTTTGCGGCGGAAGGTGCCGTTTTCGTAGAAAAGGCAGGGGTTCTGGGCACGGAACGCTGCCTGCATATACAGCGCCGGGCTTTTCAGGTTGGAGAGCATCAGCACCGCCGACCACTCCGGGATAGTCACACCGGTAGTCAGCTGCCCCACCGACAGGGTGATGGTCTTTTCGTGGTGAGCGATGGCGGCTTTTACCCGGTCAAAGCTCTTCTGGTTCTCGTCCGTGTCGTCCAGTTTGCCGTCTCCGGCGGCAAGGATCACCTCATAGTCCCGGAACACCGGGTGCGCCTGCAGTTTTTTCGCCAGCGCTCTGGCGCTGTCCACCCGGTTCAGCAGCCAGAAGGTGTGCTTCAGTTCGGCACGCAGCTCCGGGGTGGAAAACGGAAATTTATTCTGGGTAGTCATGGCATCCAGAAAGCGGTCCACCTCGGCTTCGTGCTCAAAGCTACCGCTGGGCTTCACCTTGAAGAACTCGTTCAGGTCAAAGGCAAATTCCTGCGTTTCGCCGTCGATCTCCACGCCCTGCCGGATTTCGTCCCGGATGATCTCGGACATCTGGTAGGTGTAGAGGTTGAGCATGGGGAGGTTTGCGTAGGGGTTCTGCTGCCCCGGTGCGCCCTGCCAGTTCCGCTTGGCAGCCTGCTCGTCGGCGTAGGTCCAGTTGAAGATGGCATCCCCGGCAAACTTATCGTTCGCCAGTGCCTTGAAGGGCGTGCCGGACAGGTGCAGCGTGAAGCGGCGGCAGATGCGGTCAAAGGCAAGGTCGGTCTTGTAGGTGTCCACGCCCTCGTGGGCTTCGTCGATGACCAGCACATCCCAGTTCAGCTCGGTCAGGTGGCGCAGCTTGTCGTACTCGCCGCCGAAATACTTGGAGCCTTTCATGTCCTGCAGGCTGACGAACTCAATGCGCTTATACAGTTCCTCGCCCTGTGCGGCGGCATCCAGATAGCCCTGCTCGTCAAGCACATGGGGCTGCCCGGCAAGGGCATCCACATGGCTGACAAACAGATAGCCGGACTCCCTGCCCAGAAAGCGCACATAGTCGCTGTACCAGCTATTGGCGATGGCGGGGCGGTTTGTGACGATAAGCACCGTCTGTGCATCGACCTGCTTGCAGAAGTCGTAGACGGAGAGGGTCTTGCCAAAGCGGGGCTTGGCGTTCCAGAGGTATTCCCCGCCGGGGTGGCTCCGGTAATAGGTCTTGGTGTCGCGGACAGCCCTTGCCTGCTCCTCCCGCAGGGTGTAGGAGATGGCGGCATCCAGCTGCACCCGGCCCCGGTTCATGCGGAAATCCTGAAAATACCGCCGGGACTGCTGCCCATCCAGATGGAACCACTCGTTTTTGCGGTCGTTCTCCACGTTCAGCTTGCGGAGGTAGGCGTGGAAATCGTGGTCGGTGAACACCTCGCCGCTGCCGTCGTCGTAGACGGCATTGCCCCGCCACTCCTCGTGGAACAGCACATCTGCGGTGTGGGTCTGCTGTTTCAGGCGTTTGTCCACCGACTGCTCGGTGTAGCCGATCTTCGTCCAGCCGTTGTGCCGAGCAATTTCCGGGGTGGTATAGGCGTAGATCATGGGCACCACCTGCCGGGCAGTGCGCAGGGTTATGCCAGCCATTATGCCATCTCCTTTACATGGGTCTCGATAAATTCGATCTCGTCTGCGGTCAGGTCATACTTGCGGTAAAGTTGCTGGTCAATCTCCGCCACCGACTTGCTCCAATCAATGTCGGAATGGGCAGTAAAGTCTTGAAGGGGAACATATTTCCATTTTGTTGGCGTGATATCTTGCGTCACCTTCAAAACACCAAGCATTGTTCTTGCAAATTTAGTTTTTATGTATTTCAAGCAGTTTTCTGCTTCATTGCGTGTTTCAAACCTTCCAATTCCCAGAAATGTTTCTGTTGAACCAACCCATGGTTCAACAATTTCTGCCTTGCCAATAATTCTTGCCGGGATTGGTTTTCCGATATGCCCTGATGCGCCATCTGCTTTAGAAATTAAAAGTTTGTACTTGTCAAGATTTGATACTTTATTGACATATTCTTTTCTGATATATTTAAGCGTTCGATTGCTTCCATCTCGCCCAAAAATTCGAATGTATTCATGACCATCATTTGGTTTTTCATCATAAAAAATCATTGAAAGTCTATCAAACACATTAGACTTCAAATCGTATGCGTGTCCCTTACTCATCAACGAAGCCGCATCAGGATAATCATCATGCATTTTCTGTGTGAAGTGGTATGCAAAGCTTGTAACTACAATATCAGCAAAAGAAGAGAATTTCCCATTATCACGGACTTTTTCTAAAATAGAGTTCAATTCCACAAACGGTGTAAACGTTCCAATTACTCCAAAATCCTTCTTTTTATCCCAGTATGAAATTGCAACGCCTCCTTCAATAGGGGCTGACAAATTAGGAAAAATCACGTCACTATTAGATTCATACGACAAAATCTTAAAATGCGGATTATTTAACATCTTCTCATTCCAAGCTTTAGGCGTAGATCCCGCATTAAACAAGAACCGTGCGGGATGAATCATTTCGACTTTATCTGCCACTTCATGTGATGCATCAAGAAATTTATCATATACCGAATTTGCTCCTGAAGAATTTCCGTTATACATTTCCTGATACGGCGGGTTTCCGATGACATAATCAAACTTCATGCTGGTACTCCCTTCCTGAATAGTTTCAAAGTTCTGGGTCGTTCCATGGCTGCCCTTGCGCCAGTTTTTCACTTTACAGGATACCGTGGGCGGCTGCGGCTCTGCCGCCCCGAACATGGAAAAGAGATTAAGCTGTTCTGCCTCCGGCTGAGGCTTGCCGCCGGGCACGGACCGGTGCAAGCCGTCCATTTGCCACATGTTCCAGCTGATGATGTTGGCGATAGGCTGTAACTCTTCTTTTGTGGGTTTGCGCTGCCAGCGGGCTTGCAAGTGCTCTGCATAGGTCAGCAGAAGGTTGACCCGTGCCAGCAAAAGATTATCGCCCTGATACTCGTAGCCGTAGGTAGACTGCACCGCATGGGTGGCATATTTGCGCCATTCGTCCTCTGTGGCGGCGTTCTCGCTTACCACACGCAGCTTGCGGTCCAGAATGCCAATGCGCCGGGCTACCGGGATCATCTCGCCTGTGGCGGCATCGTACCGGGACGCCAGAAAGGGGGCTTCGCCGCAGGTCACCTCCAAGCGGCGGCTCTGCACATACCGCACCCATGCCGGGGTCCTGCCCCCGCAAACCGGGAACTGCACCGGCGTTTCCACCGTCTGCCAGCCTTGGGGCAGCTCCACCGTAAACTGCCCGGCGGTCTCTCCTGCCCCCAGCCCACGGAACCAGTCGGCGTCCAGTGCGTTGTTCATCTTGTTGCAGACCCATGCGGGGCTGAACACCTCGCCTTTTTTGCGGGTGCGCTGCTGCTGGGTGTCGGTCTGCTTCATCATCCGGGGCAGCACCACCTCGTAGTGGGTCAGCCCGAGCTGCTGGGTGGTGATCTGGGATCTATCCGTGACAGGTTCGTACATCACCGTTTGCAGTTCCTCCGGCGGGTCGGTGGCCCAGATGATGTTTTTACCGGTGGATTTATCTTTTAGTAGCGTATCCAGCACCGCCTGCACTTCCGGTGCGTGAAAGTCGATCAGTTGTTCCAACGGGGATTCCCTCGCTTTGCCTTAGCGTTGCGGCGGAAGTGATAATATTCTTAGCACTTTCGGCCTACACTAACAAGTATCTTATCACTTTCGAGGCAAATTAACAAGATTCTCGGCGTTTTTTACCAAAAGTGATATGAAACACCTATACTTATGGCAAAGAAAGGCGGGAAAAAGATGATTGGAGCACGATTAGCCGACCTGCGAGATTGGAATAACCAAACGCAGGAAGAACTCGCCAAAGCCCTTAACGTTGCAACCTCTACCATCCGCAGTTGGGAGCATGAAAAGAGTTCCCCAAACCACGAGATGTTGATTGCCATTTGCAGGTACTATGGCACCTCTGCCGACTACCTGCTGGGTCTGACCGACATCGACCCCTCAGACGAGGCTCGCAAACAGCGCCAGCGCCTGACCGAAGAAGAACAAAACGAGATGCACCGCTACGAAGAATATCTGTTGTGGAAACGCAAAAAATAAGCCGCCCAGCGAGACCGTAAGGTCGCTGGGCGGCTTATTTGCCCTCTTGACAAATACGTAAAATACGTATACAATAAAACTGTAATCATGAAAGAAAGGAGGGGCACCCGCCATGCCGATGACTCCCAAGCAAATGATTCGCTTGCTGGAGCAGAACGGCTTTGTTTTAGTCAGTGCAAATGGGTCACACTACAAGTACCATAACCCAACTACCAACAAAACCACTGTCGTTCCATTTCACGCAAAGGATCTGAAACCCGGTACCGAGAAAAATATTCTCAAATTAGCCGGACTCAAAAAGTAAGAATATGATGATTGTAGACTCCATATTCTGAAACTGCGAAGCACTGCATAGACTATTCTACAATTTCCAACCAATAATGTAGGCCTGTTATGTGAAGGTACATTGATTGTTTGTTGAATTATAAAAGGTGAGGTCACATTATGAATGCTATTTTCTATCCCGCAATTTTTCACCCGGAAGAAACCGGGTACTCTGTTGAGATTCCCGATATTGAGGGCTGCTTCACCCAAGGCGATACCATGGACGAAGCTGTCCGCATGGCACAGGATGCCATCGGCCTTATGCTGGAAGATTGCAAAGTCTGCCCGGAGCCTTCTGTCCCTTCTGCACTCCATGTTGATCCGGAAGATTTTGTGGTGATGGTGCCTTTCGATATGGAAGAGTACGAAAAGCGGTACAGACCCGTAAAGAAAACCCTTTCCATTCCCGGCTGGCTCAACGATGCCGCCGAATCGGCACACATCAACTTTTCCGGCGTCCTTCAGGATGCGCTGAAAGAGAAACTCCATCTAGCATAAGTATAAGTACAACAACAGCCGCCCAGCAGTTGACCGCTATGGTCATGCTGGGCGGCTGTTTGTTTATAATAGCATATCAGTAAAATGGTTTTGCTTTCATTTCCGAATAAAAGATTGGTTTATTCAACCCATACTTTTCTGTAATATCACGCACTACATCTTCAAACCATTTAGGTGCATACGGCGAAATATAGACTCCTGCAATCAATTTCTCAATATCGACATCTTTTTCAACCCCACAACAAGCAGCTTTTCTCACATGCGTAACTGCCCTTACTTCTTGTTCATACTCAAACGATTTTCGTTTATACCAATATGCGCCATTTATGGGAGCAAACTGCTTTGTATAGTCAATGTACCGTACTTTTCCTATTTCTACTGATGGGTCTTTTCCAAGTGCTTCAAATAATTGTCGCCCTGTTGTCTGAATTGCAAGTGCGTTTTTCACATTTGCAGAGTATAATTTCCACATAGCATCAGATTCATACTGATTGCAATGCCAACAACTCACAAACACATTTTTTCTTTCCAGTTCGCCCATCGCACCCCATTCAGACAATAGCCTCATAGAATTCTTCTCTATATATTCATCTGTCAAATCTTCTCGATTCATTCCGGGGACCGTTTGTATTGCTTTTTTGAAAAAATCCGAATAAAACCCATCCCATATTCCCTTACGATTTACTGTTCCTTTCGCTCCTTCAAATATATCCTCAAATGATTCTAGTGATGCAAAATACAACTTTTTCTTTCCAATCAAAGAAATGAACTTAGCTAAATCCATATAACGCCAAAGTTTGGCCGTTGGTGAAACTTCTTCATACCGAATAATTTCTTCTGACATATTATCAGCCTCTTTTTGATTATTTCTATTCTTATCCGCCAATGTTGTCACTGGCTTTGCGGTACTGCTCGTCGATTTCCTTTATGTTATAGTCCATCAGACCGGGAATCCCCATTTCGCCGCCGCATTCGTTGCAGAAAGCAGCCGTAATCTCAAAAGTATATTCCTTTTCCCGGATGGTCTGGTTGATTTTGATTTTCTTCAGGGTGTAGTTTGTTTCTCTGCGGCATTCTGTGCAGAAGTCTCTCTGGTTTTCCACGGCGGCACGCTCCCTTCCGGTTTTACATTCTTTTTTTATTGTATCCCTACCTTTGTTTTTCGTCAACAATAAAGCCGCTGACAGTCTGCCGCTCGCAGAATCCATCAGTGGGGGTTTCATGAGTCTTCAAATCCCCTAGACGCAAAAAATCGGCACCCGCTTTTCAGCGAGTGCCGATTTTGTTACCCTATAGTGCGCTTTGATTTTTGGCGTAAGTGGCGTAAGTTTGGCGTAAATCCGCTTTTGCGCGCTCCAAAAATCAAGGATTCATGCGGTTTTTTGGCAGTTATTAGTACATGCCGCCCATGTCACCGCCGGCAGGTGCGGCGGGAGCCGGGGGTTCCGGCAGGTCAGCCACGAGGCTCTCGGTGGTCAGCACCATCTCAGCGACGGAAGCTGCATTCTCCAGAGCGGAGCGAGTGACCTTGGTCGGGTCCACGATGCCAGCAGCGATCATATCCTCGACAAAGACCTCGTTCTGGGCATCGAAGCCGTAGTTGGGCTTGTTAGCAGAGATGATCTTGTCGATGATGACGCTGCCCTCCAGACCGGCGTTCTTGGCGATCTGGCGCAGAGGAGCCTCCAGAGCCTTCAGCACGATCTTGGCACCGGTGCGCTCGTCGCCCTCCAGCGTGTCGCACAGGGCGCGTACAGCGGGGATCGCATTGATAGGAGCGGTACCGCCGCCGGCTACAACACCCTCCTGCACAGCTGCCTTGGTAGCGTTCAGTGCATCCTCAATGCGCAGCTTCTTGTCCTTCATCTCGACTTCGGTAGCAGCACCGACCTTGATGACAGCCACGCCGCCGGCCAACTTAGCCAGACGCTCCTGCAGCTTCTCGCGGTCAAAGTCGCTGGTAGCGGCCTCGATCTGGCTGCGGATCTGGGCAATGCGGGCTGCAATGGCGTCCTTATCGCCTGCGCCGCCCACGATGGTGGTGTTCTCCTTGGTCACCTTCACCTGACGGGCATGACCCAGCATCTGGACGGTTGCGTCCTTCAGCTCATAGCCCAGATCAGAAGAGATCACGGTGCCGCCGGTCAGGGTAGCGATATCCTGCAGCATCTCCTTGCGGCGGTCGCCAAAGCCGGGAGCCTTGACAGCTACGACATTCAGAGTGCCGCGCAGACGGTTGACGATCAGGGTGGACAGAGCCTCGCCCTCGATATCCTCAGCCACGATCAGCAGCTTCATGCCGTTCTGCATCACCTGCTCCAGCAGGGGAACCAGATCCTGAATGACGCTGATCTTCTTATCGGTGATCAGGATAGCAGCGTTGTCCAGATCGGCCACCATCTTGTCGGTATCGGTGACCATATAGGGGGTCAGGTAGCCGCGGTCAAACTGCATACCTTCCACGATCTCGTTGTAGGTCTCGGCGGTGGTCTTGTTCTCCTCGATGGTGATAACGCCGTCAGAGGTGACCTTCTCCATAGCCTCGGCGATCAGACGGCCGATCTCGGGGTCGCCGGCAGAAATAGTGCCGACGCGGGCGATATCGTTGCTGTCCTTCACCTTCTGGCTGTGTGCCTTGATGGTCTCCACAGCGGTGGTAACAGCCTTGCTCATGCCGCGGCGGATATCCATGGGATTTGCGCCGGCGGTAACGTTCTTCATGCCCTCGTTGACCATGGCCTGTGCCAGCACGGTAGCGGTGGTGGTGCCATCGCCTGCGGCATCGTTGGTCTTGGTTGCGACTTCACGCACCAACTGTGCGCCCATGTTCTCGAACTCGTCCTTCAGCTCGATCTCCTTTGCGATGGTCACGCCATCGTTGGTGATGACCGGTGCGCCGAACTTCTTGCCCAGCACCACATTGCGGCCCTTGGGGCCGAGGGTAATCTTAACGGTGTTAGCCAGGGTATCAATACCGGCACACAGTGCCTTGCGGGCGTCCTCGCCCTGCTTGATCTGCTTTGCCATAATACATCGCTCCTTTATAATACAAGCTCAATTGAAAAGGGAAAATTCAGTTTCAGTCTTCCACAACAGCCAAAATGTCGCTCTGGCGCACAATGGTGCACTCTTCGCCGTCCACCTTGACTTCGGTGCCGGAGTACTTGCTGGTGAGGACCTTATCGCCGACCTTGACGGTCATCTTGACTTCCTTGCCGTCCACGACACCGCCGGGGCCGACTGCGATGACCTGTGCCACCTGCGGCTTCTCTTTTGCGCTGCCGGTCAGGATCAGGCCGCCCTTGGTGGTCTCCTCAACTTCAACAGTCTTAATGACAACACGGTCTGCAAGAGGAATGATCTTCATAATTCTTGCCCTCCAATTATATTGAATTTATTTGAAACTTTGTTGCGTCCTGCGGGGGCTTCGTGTGTGCTCCGCAGCGGTTTAGCACTCCTTTTCTCTGAGTGCTAATTGTATTGTACTCATCTTGCTCTGAAAAATCAAGGGGTTTTGCAATTTTTCTTTGTTAAGAATTTATGACGCCCAAAAATCGCACCCTACTACGCAAAAAAGTGGTGTGTTCTTGACAGGACGCGCCGTCTTTTTTATACTTATAGCGCATTACAAAAACACAGCTGACGCGCTTTGCGGCAGAACGGAGGATACTTTGACAGACAAAAAGCTGATCTCATCTTTGCAGGGGCTGCGGGCAGTCGCATTTTTGAGCGTGGTGCTCTCCCATTGCGGGGCACCGTGGCTGGGGCCGTGGGCGATCACGGTATTCGTGGCGCTGTCCGGTTTTCTGATGACCTGCAACTATTACGACCGCCCGCGCACAGCACCGGGACTGCGGTCTGCCATAGCTTTCTCTCTTAAAAAAATACGAAAGCTGTACCCGCTGCACCTTATAATGATGGTTGCCGCGTTGTTATTTGTGCTGAAGGGGCTTCTGGCGCAGCCCTCTGCCCGCGGGGTGCTCTCCTGTGCAGCGCAGCTTGTTGCAAGCATTTTTCTGCTGCAAACATGGATTCCCTCCAGCCGTTTCTGGTTCTGCCTGAACGGAGTGGCGTGGTATCTTTCGGTACAGGCTTTTCTGTATGCCATCTTTCCCCCGCTTCTCGTCGTGCTGAAAAAGGCCGATGCCCGCAGGCTGCGTTGCATTGCCGCCGTAATCTTCTGCGTGCAGTGTCTTTTCTCCCTTGCGGTCTGGAAAGCCGGGCTCAGCGGAACGGCCGCCTTTTACCTGACCTATCTGTGCCCGCTGTTCCGGGCGGGAGATTTTACCATCAGCTGCTGTATGGGGTGCCTTTACCACAGCCGCAAACAGGAGAGCGGCCTGCCGGGCGGTGCTTTCTCCCTGCTGGAGCTTGCTGCTGTGCTGCTTGCGGGCGGCTGCCTGTTTATCGCCGCCAAGCAGGTGGGGGTTCTGGGCGCGGTGGACTTCCGGTACAACGTGCTGTTCACACCCTCTGCGGTGCTGCTGGTCTGGCTGCTTGCCGTGGGCAAGGGAATCATTTCCCGGCTGCTTTCCGCAAAGCCGTTTTTGTGGCTGGCCGGGCTGTCCCCTTACGGTTTTCTGATCCATCAGGTGCTGATCCGGTATATGGAGTGGACTGCGGACAAGTTCAGCCTTACGGTACATCCTGTGGTCTGGACCCTGACCGTATATCTGCTCACGCTCTGCCTGAGCAGCTTTTACAAGGCGCTGGAGCACAGGGTACGGCAGCGCCTTGCAAAACAATAAGCAAAACACAAGGCCGCTGCACGGAACAATGTGCAGCGGCCTTGTTTGGGTCTGATGATTTATTTTTTACTTCACGCCCGCCTTTTTGGTGGTAAAGCGCTGGTAGGCGGGCAGCGGCAGCAGCACGCGGCCTGCCAGCGGCTGCACCTGTACCGACACCTGCTTGCAAGGGGCGCACTCACCGTCCACGGTGGCAATGATGGGCCCACGGCCATCTGCTGCCCGCAGACTGACCGATTTTGCGCGGCGATAAATAAAGTAGGGCTTTGCGGCCTCGGTCAGTTGGCCGTTTTGAAAGTGCTGGCCGTTTTTGTACAGCATCAGCAGCTTTGCAATGACCCGGCGGCTGACCTTGCGCACGATGAACACATCCAGCCAGCCGTCATCCGGCTGTGCCTCCGGCCCGGCCATAAAACCGCCGCCGTAGGCGCGGCCGTTGCACACTGCGCACATCAGACAGTCCACGGTCAGCACCTCGCCGTCAATGACGTACTCCACCCTGCGGCCGATATGCCCGCACAGCTGCTGAACAATAGACAGCGCATAGGCTGCCTCGCCGCCGCACAGCGGGATGCGCCGGAACTTGGGGATGCCGTAGGCCACCTGTGCGTCCAGACCGGCGGCGCAGATGGTGGCAGAAAGCCCCAGACTGGTGCGCATCAGGTCGATGGGCACCACCCCGCCGGCCAGCTGGGCGTCCAGATCCAGAAACTCCTCCTTTGTACCGTAGGTGCGTAGAAAGTCGTTGCCACTGCCATAGGGCAGGCAACCCACGGCGGTCTTATCAAAGCCGTGGGCACCGGTAAGCGCCTCGTTGAAGGTGCCGTCGCCGCCGGCGGTAAAAATGCGCAACTCCACCCCGGCCTTCTGGGCGGCAGCTGCGGCTGCACGGGACAGTTCCCGGGCGTGGCCAGCGTGGGTGGTGACGCGGATGGTGTAGTCCTCCGGGGCAAGCCCGGCACCGGCAGCAGCTGCCGCGATCTGCTGCGGCAGGGTGCGGGTACAGTCGGCCTTTCCGGCTGCGGGGTTCAGAAGAAACAGCGTGTGCATCGGGGTCCTCCCTGTTGTAACTCTATTTCCTCTATAATAGTCGAAAACCGTGCCGGTTGCAAGCAAAAGCGCTATTTTGCTATTTTTTATAGGGTTATGGTTTCATCCTCCCGCAAAACGATGCTGCCATCGGCGGCGCAGTCTGCTGTCCAGTGCTGCCCTACGCAGGCAGTTCCGGCGGCAATGCGGTTCGCAAGTGCCTGCTCCACCGCCCTGTCCACCTGACGGCGCAGTTCCCGCGCACCATAGGCCGATTGCGCCCGGGCAGCCAGTGCCGCCCCCACCTGCGGGGTGTGGCGCAGCCGGTAGCCGCTGCGGGCGGCGCGCTGCTCCAGCTGACAGAGCATTTTTTCTGCAATGGCGCAGAGGTTTTCTTCCGCCAGCGGGCGGAACACGATCACTTCATCCAGCCGCCCAAGCAGCTCCGGCCGGAACCACTTTTTGGCTTCCTCCACAGCCTGTGCGGACTGCTTTTCAAACACGGCTTCTGCCCCGGCGGCAAAGCCCAGCGGCGCGTTCTGCCCCGCTAAGAAGCGTGCGCCCAAATTTGACGTGAGCAGCACGATGGTGTTGCGAAAATCTGCCTTGCGCCCCATGGCATCGGTCAGCTGACCGTCCTCCAAAATTTGCAACAGGATATTCTGGATATCCGGGTGTGCCTTTTCGATCTCGTCAAACAGCACCACGCTGTACGGGCGGCGGCGCACAGCCTCGGTCAGCTGACCGCCCTCGTCATGGCCGAGGTAGCCCGGCGGCGCACCCAGCAGCCGGGCGGCGGTGTGCTGCTCCTGATACTCCGACATATCGAACTTGAGCAGCGCTTTCTCGCTGCCGAACCAGCTGACTGCCAGCGCCCGTGCCAGTGCGGTCTTTCCCACGCCGGTAGGGCCTAAAAACAGCATGGCACCAATGGGACGCCCCGGCTCGCCCAGACCGGTGCGGCTGCGCCGGATGGCTCCCGCCACGGCTGCCACCGCCCGCTGCTGGCCGACGATCTCCGCGTTCAGGCGGCTTTCCAGCTTGTCCAGCCGCTCCCGCTCCTGCTCGCCCACCCGCTGGGCAGGCACGCCGCTGGCGGCTGCCACCACCCGGGCGATATCCTCCGGGGTGAGCACCGGCTGGGTGCGCTGCTCCTTTTCGGCAAGGATGCGCGCCGCCGCACAGGCTTCGTCCACAAGGTCAATGGCCTTATCCGGCAGACAGCGCCCGGGCAGGTACCGCACCGAAAGCTCCACTGCCGCCTGCAGGGTCTGGGGCGGCAGGCGCACGCCATGATACCGCTCGTAGCGGGGCGCAAGGCCGTTGAGAATCTCCACCGCCTGTGCGGGGGTGGGTTCCTCCACCTGTACCCGACCAAAGCGGCGTTCCAGCGCGGCGTCCTTCTGGATATGGGTGCGGAACTCCTGATTGGTAGTGGCGCCGATGAGCTGCAATTCGCCCCGGGCAAGCACCGGTTTCAGGATGCTGGCGGCGTCGATGGCGCCCTCGGCGGCACCGGCACCCACGATGGTGTGGAACTCGTCGATAAACAGGATGGCGGTGCCGTCCCGCACCAGCTCTTCCAGCAGGTTTTTCAGCCGCTCCTCAAAATCGCCCCGGTACTTGGTGCCCGCCACAAGACTTGCCATATCCAGCGCCAGCAGCCGCCGCCCTTGCAGCGCTCTGGGCACCTGCCCGGCGGCAATGCGCAGCGCCAGACCTTCGGCCAGCGCCGTTTTGCCCACGCCCGGCTCGCCAATCAGACAGGGGTCGTTTTTCTGGCGGCGGCACAGGATCTCCACCATGCGGTCAAGCTCGGCTTCCCGGCAGAACACCGGGTCCAGCTCCCCTTCGGCGGCGCGGCGGGTCAGATCGCGGCAGTATTTATCGCTGGCGCGGCTGCCCCGGGGGATGCTGGCCGACACCCGGGGCTGGGCGGGCAGCACAAACTGTCCGCTCAGCTGGCGGCACTCCCGCACCGCCTCGGTGAGCGAAAGCCCCATCTCCGCCAGCAGCAGCCCGGCGACGCAGCCGTCATCTTCCAACATGGCACAGAGCAGATGCTCCGGCTCTGCCCGGCTGACGTGGGCGTTCTGCGCCCCAATGAGCGCATAGTCCATGGTGCGGCGCAGGTCCGGTGCCATGGCCTGCCGTTCCAGCCGCTGTGCCGGGGCGCTGCGCCGCTGCGCCAGCTGGCGGCGCACCTCCGGCTCGGTAATGTTTTTCCGGGTGAGGAACTGCGCCGCAGCGCCCTGCTGCCGCAGCATTGCCAGCAAAAGATGGCTGGTATCGGCCTGCTCACAGCCCAAATCCCCCGCCAGCTGCACCGCCTGCTGCAACAGCCGCGCCGCCGGGCGCGAAAAGCCCCGGTAACCGCCCATGCCTAGATTTTCCCAAATGCCCATGTGTCTGCTCCTTGCTGCATATAAAATCGTCTGCACTGGAAGTATAGCCCCAAAGGCGCAGAAAAAATCAGTCGTTTGTGTCGGGCGGCAGAAAAGTAAAAACCGATCCGCAGCGGTTGCCGGGACGCGGGTGCGACCGGCTGCTGCGGATCGGTTTTTGAGATTTTATCTTGCGGGGAACGTTTTCAGAACGAACCGCCTCCGCCGCCGTGGGTGGAGCCGCTGGAGGAGGTGTGGGTGGAGCTGCCACCGGAGTCGCTGGAGCTGGACTCCTTCGGCCGCTCGGTGCGGTGGACCTCACGGTACAGATACAGATCCCGTTGGTTGGTCAGCTTCATGCTGCCCTGCCGCACATAGCTGGTTGCGTCCCGCTGCGGTGCCACGCTCTTGAGCCGGCTCTTCATCACGCCGGTCACGATCAGTGCCGTGATCAGGCCAATGACCAGCGCCACGCCCAAATACACGATCGAGAACGGCTCCTTGGGCATGTTGTCCACATCGTAGGGGTGGCCTTCGCGGGCGGCGGTAACATACGCATCCGTCCACTGGATAAAGGTGCGGAAGGCGGCGGCGTAATCGCCGTCTGCCATATCGGGGGTCATCTGCTCGCCAAGGTACTGGATGCCGGCATCCGTAAAGGCGGTAATGCCGTAGCCGCAGGTGGAGATATGCCATTTGCGGTCGCCTATGCTCACCAGCAGCAGCACGCCGTCCCGGTTTTCACCGTAGCCGAACTGGCAGTAATCATACAGGTCATCGGCATATTCCTCCATGCTGGTGCAGCCCTCGCTTTCCAGCGAGTCGATGGTAGCAATGATCACATCAAAGCTCTGGCGGACGCTCAGTTCCTCCAGTGAAGCTTCCAGCTCGCCGTCCTCATCCTCGGTCAGGACTTCTGCGCTGTCGTTCACGCGGTAATACAGGTCGGCAAAGCCGTCTGCGGCAAAGGCCGGCACAGCCAGCGCCAGCAAAAGCATCAGTGCGGCCAACGCAGCACAGAGGGAGCGCAGCGGGGTAACAGTCTTTTTCATCTTCCGTCCCTCCTTTACAGAATCCCGGCCAGCCACAGCAGCCACATCACCGCATAGGATGCAGCACCGACGGCTGCCGTAAGTCCCAGCGTCCACTTGCGGGCGGCGGCCTTATCCACCGGCAGGTTGCCCACAAACTTGCCGGTCTGGCCGTTCATGGCAAAAATGTAGTTGTTGCCCTGCCAGCTGGTGCTCAGCACCCACACTGGGAACAGGGCATACTTTGCCTTGCCGCCGTGCAGCTGGATGCTGCTGTTTTCCATTTTCACGGAGTCGTAGCCGGTAACGGTCTGGGTAAAGGCGTCCTCGGTGGACTGACGGATACGCTCATTGGCGCGCTGGATGCTCTTTTGGGCGTCCACATCGTACTTATCGGCCACATAGCCCGCCAGATACGCTGTCTTGAAGGGCACGGCATCGCTCATAGTAAACGGCTCGATGGATTCCATCAGGTCGTCTGCCATCTTGGAGGAGCCGTCCACCGGAACCGCGTCAAAGCCCAGCACGCCGTCCCGGCGCACGGAATAGTAGCTGGTCTCGGTATAATCGTAGTCGTCATCCGACCAAAAGCGGGTGCGGGTGGCGGTAAAGCGCAGCTGGGCGTCGGCATCGCTGTCGTACAGCCAGAAGGGCACATACACGCCCTTGATCTCGTCGATGTGGTTCTGGCTGCGGAACACCTTGGGCAGCAGGGTCTTGCCCTTGAGGTGCTCCTGCAGCTTTTCCTTCGCCGCTTTTTTATCCAGCTTGAAGGGGATGATGAGGTCGGGGCGCAGGTCTCCGGCAAACTGTCCGGTCAGAACGATGGGGTTGCCGCAGAAGGGGCAGGCCGAGGCTGCCATGGTGTCGTCGCCCACGATCTCGCCGCCGCAGCTCTTGCAGACATAAGTATGCAGACCGGCGGTCTCGCCCTCTGCCCAGCTGCCGCCGGGGGTGGCCCAGTTCATCTCGCTGGGCTTTTGGTCTTTCAGGTCATCATCGTAGCCCTTCAGTGCGTCCACCTCAAACTCGGTGTCACAGTAGGGGCATTTCATCTTCTGGGTGGTGCTGTCAAATTTGATCGCACCATCGCAGCAGGGGCACTTATATTCCAGCATTCCTGCCATAGCGTTTCCTCCTATTATAATCTGCGGGGCAGGGACTTATTGACTTTCCTTCCCTGCCCCGCAGTGTGTTCAGTTATTGTGCAGCGGGCTTAGCTGCGGTCGTTCTCGTCAAAGGGGTCGCCACACTCCGGGCAGAACTTGGGCGGGTGTGCAGGGTCTGCCGGTTCCCAGCCGCACTTGTCGCACTTATACTTGGGCGTACCGGTGGGCTTGGGTTTGCCGCACTCGGAGCAGAACTTGCCCTTGTTCACCGCGCCGCAGCTGCAAGTCCAGCCCTCTGCTGCCGCCGGGCGGGGCTTGCCGCACTCCGGGCAGAATTTGCCGGTGACGGTGGCACCGCAGCTGCAAGTCCAGCTGTCCGCGGGCTTCGGCTCCGGCTTTTTGCTGCCACATTCCGGGCAGAACTTGCCGGTAACGGTAGCGCCGCAGCTGCACTTCCAGCTGTCGGCGGCAGAAGGCTGCTGGGGTGCGGCGGGCTGCTGTCCCATGGCGAACAGGTTCTGAGCGTTCATGCCGTTTGCACCGGCTGCCATACCCATGCCCATAAAACCGGTCATGGCACCGGCGGTGTTCCCGGCGGCGGTCTTCATGGCGTCGATCTGACCACCCACCAGACGGGCGGCAGCGGTGGTGGGGTCGGTGGTCATGGCGTTCTCTTCCCACTCGGTGATCTTTTTCTGCTGCTCCTCCGGGATGGACAGGGAGTTGATGTTGAAGGAGAACACTTCAA
>OKST01000743.1_pt1 | contig 20882 bp, 17 predicted proteins | sample 1606341 | NCBI WGS metagenome assembly OKST01 (sample SAMEA3879563, study PRJEB24766) | human gut metagenome | biome: human-associated habitat; feature: feces | place: USA | collected 1985/1987 | reverse complement strand
ACTTGCCTCATGCCGTCTACAAACAAATGATGGATGTGATGGAAAAAGGAAAGGAACTTCCTAAAGAGATCGCAGATGTAGTCGCAAACGCCATGAAAGACTGGGCTATGGATAAGGGTGCAACTCACTATACGCACTGGTTCCAACCCATGACAGGTATTACGGCTGAAAAGCATGATGCGTTTATCAATCCAACAGGGCCAACATCTGTTATTTCAGATTTTAGAGGAAAAGAATTAATCAAAGGTGAACCCGATGCCTCAAGTTTTCCAAGCGGAGGATTGCGTGCCACTTTTGAAGCCAGAGGATATACCGCATGGGATCCAACTTCTCTAGCTTTTGTCAAAGAAAAAACTTTATATATTCCAACCTTATTCTGCTCTTATGATGGTAGTGCTTTGGATAAGAAAACACCATTATTGAGAAGTAATGATGCCTTAAACAAAGCAGCTGTTCGTTTATTAAACATTATGGGTTACAACATTCATAAAATCAAAACAACAGTAGGTCCAGAACAAGAATATTTCTTGATTGATGAAGACATGTTCAAAGAACGTCTAGACTTATTAGTAACAGGAAGAACATTATTTGGTGCGGCTCCCGTAAAAGGTCAAGAATTAGATGATCACTACTTTGGTAGTTTATCTGAACGAGTAAAAGCTTATATGGAAGAAGTCGATGAAGAACTTTGGAAATTAGGTGTTTATGCCAAGACCGAACACAAAGAAGTAGCTCCATGTCAGTTTGAATTGGCGCCTGTATTTACATCAACAAATATTGCGAATGACCAAAACCAATTGACTATGGAAGTTCTACAAAAAGTAGCTTCTCATCATGGATTGGTATGTTTACTACATGAAAAACCATTTGATGGTGTCAATGGTAGTGGTAAACACAACAACTGGTCTTTCTGTACAGAAGAAGGAGAAAACATTTTAGAACCAGGTGATTCGCCAAAAGACAATATTCGTTTCTTAACCGTTCTAGCTGCCATCATCAAAGGTGTAGACGAATACCAGGATTTATTAAGAATCTCTGTTGCCAGTGCCGGAAACGACCACCGTTTAGGTGCAGATGAAGCTCCACCCGCTATTATCTCTATCTATTTAGGTGAAGAACTAACTGCCATTCTTGAAGCCATTGAAGCTGGAAATGAATATGTAGATACAATCGATCGTAAATTGGAACTTGGTGTTTCTACCCTTCCTCCAATCGCAAAAGATTCTACAGACCGTAACCGTACTTCTCCATTCGCATTTACAGGTAATAAATTCGAATTCAGAATGCTTGGATCCAACTTAAACATTTCTTGTCCAAACACTATTTTAAATACAATCGTAGCCGAAGAATTAACACAGTTTGCGGATGAATTGGAATGTGTTAAACAAAAAGATATGACAAAATCCTTAATTGCGTTGATTCAAAAGACATTAAAGAATCATAAGCGTATCATTTTCTCTGGAAATGGATATTCCGATGTATGGAAAAAGGAAGCACAAAAACGTGGCTTATTAGAACTTAAAACAACAGCGGATGCACTTCCTCACTATACAGATCCAAAGAATCTACAATTATTTGAAAAACACAATGTATATTCTGCAAGTGAATTGCATGCTCGTGAAAGTATCCTACTCACAAACTACTACCAAGTGGTTCAAATTGAAGCTAAAACAATGGCTTATATGTTACGAAAACAAATCTTACCTGCTATCTTTAGTTATGAAGCTAAATTGGCTCAAATCATTCAAACAAAAAAATCAAGTGGCATTGAGGCACCATTAGAAGTTAAAATCTTAAAAAACATCAATACACCTCTAGAATTAGTATCCAATCACTTAGATACATTAGAAGCATTGATCAACAAAGAAACCACAACAGAAAAACAAGCTGCTCGTTTTGCGGCCGATGAATTACTTCCGTTAATGGAAACGATTCGTCAATTGACGGATGTGATTGAAACCAATGTTTCTAAAGAAGACTGGCCTTTACCAGACTATAACGACATTTTATTTAAATCTATGTTGTAGGGAATCCAAGGATTCCCTCTTTTTTTACATTAATTTTCTGAAACTACTTGCATATTTCTCTTTCAAGGTTCATAATCACTTAAAAAGGAGTTTTAATTATGAGCAAATTAGTCGTACACGCAAAAATAATGATTGATGGAGTGAGTGATACACCAAAGAAAGATCAATTGATTTCAATTGAAGATGGAAAAATTGTTTCCATTGAAGAATATCATGAAACAAATGAAGAAGTCATTCATGCCAATGTCGTTACCCCTGGTTTTTTTAACTTCCACGTTCACATTATGGAACCGGTTGGCTTTGGGACCGATAAAAAGTTTAGTTTGATGGAGAAAGCATTCTATACGCAAAAACACTGTGAAGACTACCTTCATTCAGGAGTTACTTTTATCCGTGTTTTAGGTACTACCAACGATTATGATATGCAGATTCGTGACTGTATTGATTCTGGACTCATTCAAGGACCACATATGTTGTGTGCTGGAAGATGCATTTGTATGACAGGCGGTCATGGTTGGCAAGATGGAATTGAAGCCGATGGCAAGGATGAATGTCGAAAAGCAGCTCGTACCCTTCTTAAAGAAGGTGTCGATATAATTAAAATCATGGCTACAGGTGGAGTTATGACCAAAGGAGTTGAGCCAGGAAGTGCTCAATTAACACAAGAAGAAATGGCTGTCATTATTGAAGAAGCACATAAAGCTGGAAGAAAAACAGCTACCCATGCCCAAGGAACACAAGGTATAAAAAATGCTCTATATGCTGGTATTGATTCAATAGAACACGGAATCTTCTTAGATCAAGAATGCTTGGATTTTATGAAAGAACACGGTACTTATTTAGTTCCTACTTTAGTTGCTCCTCAATGCATTGTAGAAAATGGTATTGAAGCAGGTGTTGCTGACTATATGGTTAAAAAGGCAATCTATGTTAAGGATGCACACGTAGAAAGTTTTAAAAAAGCCTATGCCCAAGGATTAAAGATTGCCCTAGGTACAGATGGTGGTACACCATTCAATTACCATAACAACACCGCTTATGAAATGGAATTAATGGAGAAATACGGTGTAGATCGTATGGACATTTTAAAGATCGCGACACACAATTCAGCTGATTGTTTAGGTGTTTTAGATGATTATGGAACTTTAGAAGTGGGTAAACATGCCGATCTCGTTTGTCTTGAAGAAAATCCATTGGATGCTATTTCAAATGTTCGTAAAATTGATAAGGTCATTAAAGATGGAGTGATTGTAAAGTGACAAAGCTATATATTCATGCCCAAACTTTAATTGATGGTATTAGTGATACACCTAAGCTTGATCAATTAATTACTATTGAAGATGATAAAATCGTTCAAATTGAAGATTATCACGAAATAAACGAAGATATCATTCATGAAAGTGTTGTTATACCCGGTTTCTTCAATTGTCACGTACACATTTTGTATCCGGTTGGATTTGACTCAAAAAAAGAATTTTCTTTAATGGAAAAAGCTTTCTATGCCCAAAAACACTGTAAAGAATATTTAGAATCTGGTGTTACCTTTATTCGTGCAGTAGGTACAGAAGAAAACTATGACCTACAAATTAAAGAGGCCATTGACAACCATGTGATTGAAGGACCTCATATGTATTGTGCTGGTAAAGTTATTTGTATGACAGGCGGTCATGGATGGCAAGAAGGCATTGAAGCCGATGGTAAAGATGCATGTTTAAAAGCCGTTCGTACACAGCTTAGAAGCGGTGTGGATCTGATTAAGATGATGGCTACAGGAGGCGTTATGACCAAGGGTGTTGAGCCTGGTAATGCCCAGTTTACTGTGGATGAAATGAAGGTCATGATTGAAGAGGCACATAAGGCCGGAAGAAAAACAGCTACCCATGCCCAAGGATTACAAGGTATTAAAAACGCTTTATATGCAGACATTGATTCCATTGAACATGGTTGTTTTTTAGATGATGAATGTTTAGATCTGATGAAAGAACATAATACATTCTTAGTCCCTACCCTTTGTGCTCCCCAATGCATTATCGATAAAGGTGTAGAAAATGGTGTAGCCCAATATATGGTGGATAAGACGTTAAAAGTCAAGGATGCCCATGTTGAAAGTGTTAAGAAAGCTTATGAAAAAGGTATTCAGATTGCCTTAGGCACAGATGCAGGAACGCCATTTAATTACCATTCAAATACAGCTTATGAAATGGAGCTTTTGGCTCGACTTGATATTTCAAACATGGATATCTTAAAGATGGCCACGATCAATTCCGCAAGATGTGTTGGAGTTGAAAAGGACTATGGTTCGATTGAAGTTGGTAAACAGGCTGATTTAAATGAAAATCCATTAGAGAACATTTCAAACGTAAGAAAAATTAATAGAGTCATTCAATCCGGTAAGATTGTGGTAGACAACAATTAAAACTATAGGAAAAAGGTAGAAATCTTAAAACTTGATTTCTACCTTTTCATTTTGACGGATAACGCTGCAGTGCCATGCCTGTTAAATATGGCATCGGCATTTTATATATAGCTTTTTTGAATAATTCTTTTGTTTTCGGATCAAATTGTTCTAATTTTGGAAAAATTGTAATCAAATGTTCAGTCATACGACATAATTCAATACATTCAAGAATGCGTTCCATTTTTAGAAAATCAAATACATCTTCACTCTTTTTAAAATGATCAAATAATTCATGAACATCTGGATCCGCATCATCATACCCATTATAGAAAATAGACAGATAGCTTTCTGGTTTTAAAAACACAGGAACCATCAATTCATAGTCTAGACGCGTATTTGCGATCACATCCATATATGGAATTGAATCATAATACAATATAGCTTCTCCATAAGTATCATCTGGAATCAAATAATCAAATGTATAGTATGTCCAGAAATTAAATAATGGATTGGTTTCCAAACTTCTAAGATCCAAGCCATACTTTTGTGCTTGCCTTTGAACAACCATGAGATCAATAGCTCCACAACTGCGAATAAATCCAATTAAACAAAGTAAAGGTTCTTCTTGTTTTTCTTTTTGATCAAAATCCACAATTTTTAAAGCCTCAATAACACTTTCCTTCAGCTCGTCTGGAATTTCATTTTTAAATAATAAATATTTTCGATAAAGCGCCACCTTTTCAAATGGCATACTACATCCACTTCTTTATAATTGTTTTCACGATTCGTTTTAAAAGTTTTAGTTATTTTACTGTACAAACATCTACAATATTTTCTGGTGTATATTGTTGAATAATTAGCTCAACCATTTGTTTACGAGTAATTTTTTCACAACTCACATCATCCGGAAAACATATACGAAAAAATTAACTGTACACAACTTCTTTTCGATAATGATTGATTTCTTGTATTAATGAGCTCATAATTCTCCTTTTAATTCATATTTTTTGGCAACAACGTGTAAATCTTTTGTCCGTAACTATAATCTTCAAATGCCTTTGAAACAAGTTTTTGGCTAAGCTGCATATCGGCCGTTGAAATAAAACCATCATAGATGATCATCCCATTAAATGGCATAATAGCAGTTTGAATCAACATAGGTGTTTTTTCGGCCGGAATAAATTTATCTAAGTTTTCATTTAAACCCTTGACCATATAGTTGATGCCTTCATCATTTAATACTGTATAGTTCTTTTCATAGACAGCCAACAAAAAGTTTTTGCGCATGCCATATTTAAAATCTTTTATAATATTCAAATTACGATATGTTAGATTTAAAGGATTCTTTTGAACATAGCCATCAATAAAACGATCTTTTTCTTTCCGGAACACCTCGATTAGATTGACCAATTCATCGGGTTCAATATAATTATTGGGATCAATTTTCTTATTTGGGATAATTTGTTCCAAAGCATTCACATAATCTAAGACGCTAAAATATAACTTATAGAATAGGCGTGTATCTTTTTGATCTAAATAAGCATACGTTTGTTTCTCATTTAGAGCACGAAGCTTATCATTAAAAGATACGTGCTCATGTGCTTCTTTATAGCCTTTCATACTAAGTCCATAATAATTTGGTAATGAAATTTGTACAACAGCTTTGCGATAGCGCTTTGTCAAAGAATCTGAGAATCCATTAAAGAATGGAATTAAATCGATCTTTTCTTCATTCACAGTACCACGAAGCAAATTGTTGAACAATTCATCCTTAAACTTTGTGATGTCCTGCACTTCTTTTTTAACAGCTGTAAAAAATTTTTTAATATCTGGATTTGTCGCATCAAAACCATGATAAAAGATAGAAATGTAGCTGTCTCGATCTAAGAATTTTGGTTCGAATCTTTCACGTTCGATACGACAATTGCGAATGTTAAACAATAGATCTTTATAATCCCAATATACATATTCATTAGCTAAACTATGATCAATTAATTCATAGTCTTCTTTTAAATACGCCCAGAAATTGAAGAGTTTTCCCTCAATAATGGCTTTATAATCGTATGCACAAGCACTACATACGGCTTGAATCAAAGATGGTTCAATGATGCCAAAGGCACGTATAATTCCAAGAATGACTAAGCTTGGTTCATCTTTTTCTGCCTTCTGATCTAAATCAATATCTTTAACAGCTAATTTGACATTCTTTTTGAATTCTTCAGGTAATTCTTTATCAAAATATAAAAACTTAGAGCTTAATGCATGTTTTTCAAAACGATATCGATCGTCTTCTAAGTCTTGGTTGCGTAATAATCTTCTTAATACCTTTAATTCCCATGTTGTGCAAATAGAAACTAAATACTCAGGGGTATAGGTTTCAATCATGCGTTCAAACATTTCTTTTCTTGTCATGGAATCATAGTCCCAATAATCGTTTTGACATGTTCTTTTATAACAATCAAAAACCTTTTCTTTACTATAACGATTTGCATGTTCCAATAAGCGCACCAAAAAAAACTCCTCCTTTATATATCTTCAAAGGGATTCATCGTACCCTTTTTTCAATCCAATGAGAAGCCAAAACAAATGCTTTGGCAATATTTTTATTTCTCCTTGGGATTGTTATAATTATTATAGTATGATATCGAAAAAAATTGAACCTATGTGTTAGAATTATACTTAAGAGGAAGAAGTATGCGAATCATAGAAATTTTTAAACGATTATTTCATTGTAAAAAACCAATTGAGATCAAACCAAAGAAAAATGTAAATGCTCCAACGAAGATGAAACAAAAGAAGGATTTAAATCCACCAAAAAAGATGAAACAAACGTATGTCGCAAAATCTACCAATTATTTGGATGAACAATACAAATTATTTCAAACCATTCAGCCTGGATATCTTGTCTTTTGTCGTATGCCCGTTTGCGAAGATAATTTGGTGGATATAAATCACCCCCATCGTATTCGACCCTATTTGATCATAAAAAAAGATAAAGACTATTTATATGGCTATGCCGGAAGCACAAAGAAAAAGAATCCAAAGATTCAATATACTTTACAAGATGGACATAAAGATAAGGAAACAGGTGCCTTTAGCGATTCCTATCTATATTTAAACAATGTGTATCGAATTCCCATCCAGAATATCAAAGGAATTTTAAAACAAGTCTCAAGCAAAGATTTGATTCAAATCCAAAGAAAGATTCAATTATTGAAAAATAGTGATGTACATCATATTGTTTTATTTGAAAACATTGAATTTACATTTGAAATAGGAGATATAGTGGAATATAATACTTCCCTTTACTTTTTATCAAAAATTCAAGGCGATAAAATATATGGATATGTGTGTTCAAATACAAATGGTGATATCGAGTTAAAAGGTTTAAATCTATTCATTAATACAGATATAGAAAGAAAAATCGAGCCGAATCCACATAGTTTAAAATATATTTTTAATACGAATGTGAATCGTTATGTGAATAAACAGTTAAAGAAAGAAAACAAAGAAGTGTTGAAACTAAAAGAAGATGTTTACGTTTCTAGAAATGTACAATACTACAATTATTATCCACTAGGAACCATATTAAGGGATATCTACACAAATGAAGAAATTGTATATTTATTTAATTACCGCAAGCGCTCCTATTGTGCAAGGCTAGAAGAAATGTATAATGATAATTATTCAATTTGGCAATATTCTCCAAAATATTATTGTGTGGAGGATGAATTAACTGAAAATGGCATAAAAGAGATGTTGGAGGGTTTCTTAAGCAAGAAATCAAGGAATAAAGAGATCAACAAACCTTTTATTCCAATTTTTGAAATCGAATATAAGAAAATAAAGAAGGTTTAGATAGTATGGCATTCACAATCGAAAGTGCAAAACAAGTTCTAGATGATTATTATGATTTGGTGCATTCCAAATATGAGGATGATATCCAGTTTATAAATGCCCTAGAATTTTTAATTCAAGAAACAAACAATCCAGAATATATGGTGGAACTGGGTGTCTGGTATTATGGACAAAAACAGTTTGATCTTGCGGAAGACTATTATTTAATGGCTGCTAAATTAAACTATGTAGATGCCTATGAATGTTTAGGCTTCATTTACTATTATGGACGCGTGGGACAACCCGATTATGAGAAGTCCTTTCACTACTATAAACTTGCGAGTGATCAAGGAAATATTGTGGCAGCCTATAAATTGGCGGATATGTATAAGAATGGCTATTATGTACAAAAAGATTATCCAAAATATGTACAAATCATTAAGAGTTTATATCCTTTACTACAAGGAGCAACGAATACGTTTGATCCTGTTCCCGAAGTCTATTCTAGGCTAGCAAAGATCTATGTAGAAGAAGGTAATGAAGATCAAGCCATTCAATTATTATTGATTGCGAAGGAATTCCAGTCGCAAAGATTGATTTATTCGGACTTCTTTGGTGATCTTGCCATCATTAAACATATCGTACTCGATTTATATTCGCTTATTCAATTTGATTCAGACTACATAGATCTATTTGATCTATACTATGTTCTACAAAAGCCATGTAAACTCGCCTTAGAAATCAATGGAGAAGATTATATTATCGAAGCTAAATACGAGGATGATTTATTCTATATATCGATGGATGATAAAAACTATGAAGATGTCGATCAATTCTTTCAAAATGCAATTATTCATGATGAGCCATTATATAATCAATATGTAAATGTGAATTATCTAGAAATGTTAGACTAAAACAAAAGTGGTAATTACTCAAACAAAATGAGTTTTACCACTTTATTTTCTTGAGTAATTGAAGCAGTAATTGTTTTAATATCTCATAAATAATTAGCAGGTTTTCACCTCTAACTTGCATTTTGTGTTAGTACGCGACGTAATGCAACAACTTTAAAAGAGCTGTTACTTCAATTTAATCTCGAAGATAAATTTTTCTCCTTCAATCGTTTCATATTTCATTTTATAATTATCTAATAGATTACGAACAATATATAAACCTAGACCATTTCCTTTAGATTGGGTTGGATCTTGTTTATTTTGAATAAAGAAATAGCCTTGTTCGATTCCAATATGAATAGTATCCTTTTCATGCGTATAATTGATCGCATTACTAATAAGGTTAGACAAAATGATATTTAGAGCTGCCTTGCCAATATACATTGTTTCATTTTTTAAATCATTTTGAATTCTTAATTCCTTTTGGTGAATCAATACATCATATTTTTCAAGTACACTAGACAGGATATCTTTGATTTGAACCACTTCTTCATCGTCTTTTAGATTTTCTATGGAATATTCAGATAAGATTTGTTGTATATTCTTAGTTAAATGATCAACTAAATCAATACATTCATCAATATAAACATCTCTATTTTTATTTTTTCCCACATTGTATTTCATTTTTTTTAAGATGATTTTAAGACTTGCATAGGCGTTTTTAATTCGTGACTGGTCCTTTAAAGAAATTGTATTTTATTTTATCTAATCTTAGAATCTCTTTATTTTTAAATTCAAGATTGGAAATCGAATCAAGAAGTGTGTTTCATACAAATCATTAATTTGTGCCTTCAACTGCCCAATTTCATAACTCGAATCAGTTTCTAGACGAGCCTTCTTATCTAATGCCATCATTTGATCGGTTACACTTTTGATTTCAACTACATGATTTTTAATGGATTTGGCATACACTAAAGAGACAATAGCTGAAAAGCATAGGGATATAATTAAGGAGTAAGGAAGAAGTTGTAGACTTAGATTTTTAGCTTGGCTTTTTGATCATGATCATAAGATTCGCCATTAGTACAGAAACGATAATAATACTCATCAACAAGCCATGACTTAATATGAAGCATAACGTATTATGTTTAATTACACTAAAAGCACATAGAATGATTCCTGATGGAAAGGATATAAATACAAGTTCTAATATAAATTGAACAATGATTTCCATCTTACTTTTTCCTATAGACAACAAGACACCCATTTCATGTATGCGATCTCTTAACCCTAGAACCAATACCAAAGATAAGACAACAAGTCCACACACAATGATAGAACAAGATAGAATCTGAATCATGTGCTTCATACTTTGTATAGATTCTAAAGACGATTTATAGGCATTCGTATCTTTAGACACAACATATTCACTTGATGGATTTAAGGATTAAACTTGTTTAAGCCTACTTTCTTTCTTCGAGAAAACTGTCATTTTATGGACCGTTTTCGTATCTAAAAAATGATAATCCAAAAATACGGTATTCTCACTTAAATCCGAAGATAAACCTTTATATGTTTCATGCTTCTTACCTTCAAAAATTCCTTTGATTGTAAAAGTATGAGAATTCAAACATATTGTGCCCCCTACTTTTAAATGATTCTTTTTAGCTAGATCCAAATGAATAAGAATAGAGTTTCTATCCTTAGAATTAATATTTTTTCCTGAAATTAAAGTAAATACTCCACTACGAAATAAAACATTTTTTGAAGTGTTATTTGTTCCAACTACTGAAACTACATACTTATATTCTTCAGGTAAAGAATCCAGTGTTACACCCTGCTTAATAGAAACTGCCTTAGCATCTTCTAGCTTAGAAACAAAATCATATTCATATACAGAACTATTAAAATACTGGTTTTCAAATTCAGAACCATCCTTTTTTTGTACTACAATCGAACTCATCATTTAAAGGTTTTCCATTCGTAAATTGGATGAAAGTATACTCAAACATCCATAAAGACTTAGAAGAATAATCATAAGTATCAAAAACAAGATACTCGTCTTTACTTTCTTTCTCGTGATATATGCATAAGCATTATGTATCAAAAAAACCAACTCCTTATCCAAAAACATTCTTTCATCATTTATGAAATGTTTATGAAATAAAGTCACGAATTTAAAAAAATATATTCTTGCATAAAGCCAAATAGAAAAACCACTGGATACAGTGGTTTTTCTGTATTTTTCTAATGTAAAGACACTAGTTTAATCCTTTGCGTTTGGTGAACTAGTGTCTTTTACATTTTTCTATAATCAATGTGATTTTTAGCAATTCAACTAAAGCCATTAACACAAAAGAAACATCAATGTACAGATAAATATACATAAAACACGTCCTCCTACATAATCGGAATCATCGAGAACTCAAGATATCATCCTTTTCATTCCAAGGGTAGCCATACTACATCCAGTCGCCAACCCCTATTATGAATCAATTTCAATTGTTTCTATTTCAGTGAATTAGACAAGATTAGTCTTGACTTTTATATATATCAATTGTTTAATAATCATACAGAAAGACTACTGGATACAGTGGATCCTCTGAATTATTTTATGTCGAAAGGCACTAGTTTAATCCTTTGGGGAAGGTGAACTAGTGTCTTTTACATTTTTCTATAATCAATAATGTAATTTTTAGTAATTCAACTAAAGCCAATATACTCATGGCAACATCAATGTACAGATAAATATACATAGAACACGTCCTCCTACAAAATCGGAATCTTTAAGAACTCAAGATATCATCCTTTTAATTCAGAGGGTTCACCATTACTACATCCAGTAGTCAATTCCTATTATAAAAACTCAATGTGAAAACATTATTAACTCCAAGCATTTTGTTGAGAATGATCCTATCTTGTCTAAATCGCCTTATTTTCATCAAATTAGATAGATTCGTCTTGACTTTTTCGAAGTACATTTTATAAAAAAACGAAAACCATTCACATTATGATATAATATATACAACTAAGGGAGAAATAAGAATGAATGAAACGAGTCGCAGAATTCTTGATCACTTTCAAGTTCGAAAAACAAAAAAACAAAAAGAGGAATTTCGTAAATATATAATTCATAAACTTAATCAATATGGGTATTGCCCTAGTATTCAACATAAAGGGATAAATAATAATATAATTATCGGTAATATAGAGAAAGCTAAGATATTTTGTACAGCTCACTATGATACACAGGCGGTCTTACCATTTCCCAATTTAATTGTGCCTAATAATTTGTTTGGTCTGATTTTATCACAATTAGCCATTATTATTTGTGTATTAATTCTTATATTCTTTATGAACATCGTTCTTATTCAATTGTTTATTTGGATAGGTCTATTTAAGAATATTGAGCTTAATATTGCTTCTTCTATTTCATGGTTAATTATAATGATTTGGATGTTGCTTGGAAAAGCAAATAAACATACTGCAAATGATAATACAAGTGGTATCATTACAATCATTGAATCAGCCATCAAATTACCAGAAGATTTAAGAGATGAAGTATGTTTTGTGTTATTTGACAACGAAGAACTAGGTTTATTAGGCTCTTCTGCTTTTGCGAAAGAATATAAAGAATATCTAAAGAATAAACTTATCATTAATTTTGATTGTGTATCCGACGGCAATGATATATTTTTCTTTCCAACGAAACAAATTAAAAATGATCAATCAAAACATGAAAATATTATAAATGCATTTGCATCAACAGATTATATAAGAGTTCACATCAACAAAGGATTTGGATTCTATCCATCTGACAACTTTAGCTTTAAATATGCATATGGAGTTTGCAGCCTTAAGAAAGGTTTGTTCTATTATCTTGATCGAATACATACTTCTAGAGATATAATTTTCAATGAAGAAAATATCGAACTATTAAGCGATGGTGTATGCAAGCTTATCAAAACAACCCATACATCCAGATGATTATTACAACATAATCCATTCATTTGCATGAAATCAATTTAACAACTATAATACAAATACAGAAAGACGACTGGATACAGTGGTTCCTCTGAATTATTCTAATGTATAGACACTAGTAATCCATTGGAGAGGGTGAACTAGTGTCTTTTACATTTTTCTATAATAATCAATGCGATTTTTAACAATTCAACTAAAGCCATTAAACACAAAAGCAACATCAATGTACAGATAAATATACATAGAACACGTCCTTGTACAAAATCAGAATCTTTGAGAATTCAAGATGTTATCCTTTTTATTCAGAGGGTTCACCGTTACTACATCCAGTAGCCAATTCTTATTATAAATGTCCAATGTGAAAACATTATTAACTCCAAGCATGTTGTTGCGAATAATCCTATCTTATCTAAATCGTATTATTTTCATCGAATTAGATAGATTTATCTTGACTTTTAAATAAAAAAGAATCAGCATTTTATTCATACTGATTCCTATATATAAGTTATCTTAATTCTTCCATTGTCGGATAACTTGCAATGGCTCCTTCTTTTGTTACTGAAATAGAGCAAAATTTATTAGATAAATCTAAATACGTTTTTAATTGTTCTTCTGTTAAAATATTTATTTGTTCTAAATCCACATTTTCTTTTGCCATTTGATACAACAAACAACCAATAAAACCATCTCCTGCACCTGTTGTATCTACTGCATTCACTTTAATTCCTTTTGAGTTTGCAACCACATTTTTTGTGTATGCTACGGCTCCATCTTTTCCTGAAGTAAAAACTAACAATTTGACACCTTGATCAAATATATAATCTAGATTTTCTTCAATATCTTTGTTTCCAAAAATAAATTCAACTTCTTCATCACTAATTTTCAAAATATCTGCATACTGAATATATTCATGTATTACATTTTTTAAATATTCATGATCATCAAATAATGGCAATCTCACATTAGGATCAAATGAAACAATCAATCCATTTTCTTTGGCATATTTAATTGCCTTATTATGTGCCTTTCGCATTGGAAAATTTCCTAATGAAACAGAGCAGAAATGTAAAGCATATGCATCCATAAACCAATTTTTATCAACATCATCTTCAGACATCAACATATCAGCACCCATATTTCTATAGAAAGAAAATTCTCGATTGGCATTTTCATCTAATGCAACAAATGCCAGTGAAGTATTTGCAGCATTCGTACGCTTCACATAGTCTGTATTTATTCCAAATCCTATTAATTCATTAACAATCTTATCTCCAAATGGATCTTTACCAAGCATCGTGATTATATTGCTTGAACCGCCTAATTTTGTATAGGCCCCACAGACATTTAGAGGTGCTCCTCCAACTTTAGGTGTAAAATTATTCACATCCATAATACGACCTGTATTTGATGGAATCATATCAATCAACGCTTCCCCAATAGCTAATAACTTTTTCATTCTGTTTTAAAACCTTTCATTTTATATGTTTCAATCTCATTAATGCCTTCAAAACGAATAAACAGATCCTTTTCATTATCATAAAAACGGCTCGTCATTGTATATTCTCCATCACTTATAAAAATTTCCATAACAGATTCATCAATAAAGATTGAAACTCTTTTTACATCAATATCTTTTATATATCGCTTTGTTCGACCACAATCACATTGAGATAAGTCTAAACAAATTTCAGTGTTTTTATATGACAGAACCACATTATTTAATGCAATCACAAAATCGCTTTCTACATTAAACTCAATATTACACGATTTGGGTAAACTAATGTTTGTATTAAACACCTTTTTATCACAACGTAAACTTAAGATTTCATGAATAGGATATTGAATCATTTTACCATCTGTAAATTTTAATTTCCTAGGCATTGATAATGTTTGATTCCAATCATCATAAAAATCAATATAGTCATTATCTGGCATTCCAATCCAACCAATCATAACATTTGATTTTGTGCCATAAAATGTTTGTGGTGCATAAAAATCAAACCCATAATCTAAAGTCTGATAGTCAACTAAATTATTTTGATTAATTTTATAATATCCACATGCGTATCTATTTTGAAATTGTTTATTATTTTCGAGTAAGCCCTGTGGACTACAAACAATATAGGAAATATCTTTATCACATAAATAATCTGGACATTCGATCATATATCCCACAGTGTCTTTTGGCGTATACCTTTTTAAATAAGTCCATGCATTTAAATCGTTGCTAACATATTCTAAAACACAGCTCGTATTATCTAGCAGGCGAGCCCCTAAGACCAAATGATATTGTCCTTCCTTTACAAATATCTTTGGATCTCGCACATGATTTGAGCAATCGTTTGGATAATCTTCATTATATAAAAGACATACTTTGTTCGTAAAGTGAATACCGTCCTTACTTTCTACACGCATTAAATTTTGTTCTCTACCTGACGTAATATAATCATGATTTCCTTCATGTTTAACATTGCCCGTATAAAATAAATACAGAACATCATCTTTTACTATAGCACTACCAGAATATGCTCCATTTTTATCATAGATACTATCTGGAAGTATTGCCAATTCATGTTGCTTATATGTAATAAAATCTTTTGTTGAATAATGCCCCCAAGCTTTATTAACATGCCCCAATAAACTTTCTTCATCCGCTTGATAAAAAATATGATACTCACCTTTAAAATGAACCAAACCATTAGGATCATTTAACCACCCCTTTTTCGGCATTAAATGATAGTTTAATTTGTTAATCTTCATATGACGCCATTACTTTCTTAATGAAATAAGACATTAAATTCCATGCTTCACAAGATTCTTTTGGCATATATTCATTAAAGCATTCATGCGTAAAACCATGACGGCAATTTTTAAACTCGTAATATTCTACATCTCCTCCAGCTTCTCTCATTTTATCTGCATATGCCTTCTCTTCATTCTTTAATGCATCATATTCAGCACTGATAACTAAAGTTTTAGGCAAATCATGCAAATCTGCCAATAAAGGAGATGCCAAAATATCATCTAATTCATCAAAGCTATTGTAGTACCAATTAATGTATTGTAACATTCTATTTTCCGAAATAGCCTTTGAAGGATCTGCAACTTTTCTTAATTCCGTATCTACTTCTTGACGTAATGGCGGATAATCTAAGATAGCGCCTTTTATCTTAATTTTTTGTCTTTCACGATCCATCAATGTTAAACAAGAAGAAATGTAACCACCAGCACTATGTCCCATGACCATTACATGATCTGAATCCAATTTTAGTTCATCCGCTCTTTTTAATAATTCTACAATCGCTTCGTAACTTGAATATAAAGGCTTGGGAAACTTAAATTCAGGTGCTAATGCATAATCCACATTAATAATGGCACATCCAGTAAGATCAGCTAACAAACGACAATATTTTCCATCTTGTTCATAGTATCCTAATACGTTTCCACCACCATGGAAATTAAAAATTGGTTTTAAGTAAGATTTCTGATTCCATTCTAGAGGACGATAAATAGACATATCGATATAACCAGCATCTTCAGTTCGAACACATACTTTTTCAAAAATCCCATTTAATTTTTCATCCACAATTAAATCTGTAAATTTAATTTCCTTACCCATACGATACTCAAATATTGTATAATCTTCTTTTCTCATCATATTTATACTTACCTCCCATTCTTTTCATCCAATAATCAGCCATATTTACCCACATATTCAAATGTAAATCGATATCCGCATCATCCATATGTGTCAATTGATTTTCTAGTGCCTTACCATGTTCTCCATGACCAAACAAATGATATTCAACTGGAACATTGCACTCTAATAGTTTTGATACAAAACAAGTTGAGTTTCTTGAATCCACCACTGGATCATCAATCGAATGCCAAATAAACATTGGCACACTGTTTTCTGAAATATAATTATATAAATCAACCTTAGATAGCTGTTCTTCACTAGGACTATTTGTTTGGTACAATACATAGTTCATGGTTTCTTGTACTTTTTCCACACCTTCTAATTTGTGTGAAGAAGTAAACTCTATACTATTAGGTGTTAAAAAAGGATATCCTAATACAATTCCTTTTATTTTCAATTCATCCTTTTCTGGAAGAAAGCTCAACTGATTTATAATAGATGGATCATCCCATCTTACACCACAAGAAGCACATACATGCCCTCCAGCAGAGAATCCCATTAGATAAATTTGATTCGTATCAATATTCCATTCTTCAGAATTTTGTTTGATTATGTGTAAAGTTTCAAACATTTCTACAACCTGTAAAGGATATTTAGAATTCTTTAATATTCCTCTTTCTGGATGTTCACGATCCGAACCAACTGAATATTTTAAAACAAAAGTCTGATAACCCATTTGCATAAACTGAAGTGCAATTGGTTCCGATTCTTTAGTAGCATGAATCGCATATGCCCCACCAGGTGCAATGATTATTGCAGGACGTTTTCTGTATTCCTTAAAGTTAATTTCTGAATCCATGATATAGGTTTCAAAATAAGCTTCACTCGGTAAATCTATCTTTATATTTTTCATAGTGACCTCCATTTTTAAATACTCTAAAAAGGGGCAAATTATACCCCTTGAAGATTATGCTTGAATATCTTTTTCGTTTTTATCAAATCCAAAAAAATAAACGAATACAGCAGTTGCAACAAATGCAATAACACAAGCAATAATTCCATTTACAACATTTGCCTGTGATTTACCTAAAAAGCATAGTGCCGCAAAAACATTTGAAGATGGTACTAATGTTGCATCAATAACACCAGTAATTCCTGCATATGCACCGCCTAAGAAGCCTCCTGCTAACAAGCCAATGAATGGTCTTTTATATTTTGTACAAATACCATAAATAGTTGGTTCTGAAGTTCCTGCAACAATTGCTGTAATACCATATGACAATGCTAAAGCCTTTTGTTCTTTATTTTTTAAGCGGAAGAAAGCACCAATACCTACACCCATGATTGAAAAACTTGAAACTGTTAGACCTACTGCGGCAAAACCATCAAATCCTTTAGTGGCAAACACTTGGAATAGTGCAGTAATTAATACCATGTGCATACCTGTCATAACTAATACTGGATATAAAGCTGCAATTAATCCAATACCAATAAATCCAGCTACACCTTCTAATGAGAATAATGCACCAACAACATATTGACCAATAAATGCTCCTGCTGGACCAAAAACACACAATGAGATTGGTAACATGACCGCAATAGTAAATGCAGGTGAGAATACAGAGCGAATTGCTCCTGGAATTACATGATCAAAGAAACGAGCTACATATGACATAATCCAGTTTGTCAAAATAATAGGTACAATTGAACTTGCATAAGCTTGAACATTACATGGAATACCATAAACAGTAAATGGTTTTCCAACCAATCCAACAAATGTTGGATGAATCATAATAGCACCCATTAAAACGCCTAATACTGGATTTAAATTAAATTTTTTTGCACTAGTATAACCAACAATTACTGGGAAGAAGTAGAATGCAGCATCTCCTACAAATGTTAATAATGTATATAAATCATTACCCTCTTGAAGTACATTTAATAAATCTGGTCCAAGAATAGCCACTAACATTTTAAAGAATGCAGAGGCGACGATTGCCGGAATTGCAGGACCCATACATCCAGAAATCACATCTAGAATTCCATTTCCAATGGATTTAAAAGTGATTTTTTCTTTCTTTGTAGGCACTGAATCTCTATCTGTATTTTCAAAATTTGCCAAATCACAAATTTCAGTATAAACATCCTTAACTTCAGGACCAACAACAACTTGTACTTGTCCTCCAGCCCTTACTACACCTAAAACACCTTTGATTGCTTCTAGCTTTTCATCTACAGCTACACTTTCATCTTTTAAATTAAAACGCAAACGAGTCTGACAATGTAATACTTTTGATACATTATCTTTTCCTCCAACTTGTTCTAATACACTTTTCGCTATTTTTCTAGCCTTATCTTTTTTCATCTCTCTATTTTCCTTTCATTCTAAAATAAAAACCTTTACGCAATAAGCACTCTTAAAAAATGCTCTATTGTGTAAAGGTTATGCCGATTCATTCGTAACACCCTCGTGTGAACACAATCTATTTACATGAAGAATCAAATATAACAATTCTTCATCTCCAATATTCCAATTAAATTTGTTAAAAATCATTTCTTTAATACCCAACACACATTGATATGTCTTAGGATATTCATTCTTTAGTAATTCAAACAATTTTTTGTTTGTACTACTAATCTCTGTATATTCACTCTTTCTTCTAAATAAATATTGCATATGAGAAGCAAATCTAGAATAATTGAAAGAACTTTTATCAATTGATATATGCATTTGTGCTTCAATCAAATGTACAATTTCTAATATAAATTCAGATTTAACAGACACATCACTTGTAGAAGATAAAATCTCTTCCGAATTTATGATATTCATCGCAATCGCATACATTTCTTCTTCAGGAAGTTCAATATTCAGTTTTTTCTTCATTAAATTCAACGTATACTTTGCAACCTTTACCTCAACAGGATATAAATCACGCAATTCATTTGATATTGGCGTATTGAAAATCATTCCTTTATTTAAACGAATAACCGCAAAATTCAAATGATCTGCAAGTGTATAAATGGCATTTTCTTTTAAAGAAACACTCAACATAGTCGTAGCCAAATCAATCACGTCAGCGGATAAAGCCAAAATATTTGAATCCACATTTTCAAATAAATGTAAGTATTCATTATCTACATTATAAAATGTTCGCTCTATCTTGCTTAAATCATCTAGTGTATATGGACATTTAGGAAAACCAATCCCAAGTCCAAGTGCAATTAATTCTCTTCCACTATTATCTTTACAGATAGCTGCATTGTTTCCTAACTTTTTAATTACTTCCATACTCTTGATCTCTCTATTTTTTATCTAATGACATTACAATCTTTTGATTAGCCAATACATCTGAACATTCATGAATATTTAAAGAATACTCACTTGAATTTGTGATAATCATTGGCATATCAATCTTATATCCCTTATTTTGAATAAGTTCAATATCCACTTCTAATAGTAAATCTCCCTGTTTGATTTTTCGACCAGCCTCTGAATGTAAAGTAAAACCCTCACCTTCCAAATTAACTGTATCCAAACCAAAATGAAGTAAAAGCTCAGCTCCATTATTAGTCTTTATCCCTAATGCATGTTTTGTTGGAAATACTGTTACTAACTCTCCATCACAAGGAGAATATACTTTACCATCACTCGAAATAAACGCAACACCAGGTCCCATCATTTCTGAAGCAAACACTTTATCTGGAACATCTTTTAAACAAATCATTTTACCATTAACAGGTGATACTAATTCAACTGATTTTGTCTTTTTCTTAAATCCGAACACTTTCTTGCTCCTCTCCAGGAAACAAAAAAAACTCTTTTTTCTGCTCCCAATATGTACACTACGTAGTAACTTACACAATCATTGGTCAAGCCTCAAAAGAGTCACTCTCATTGATTACAGATGAATTAAAACACAATTTATTTTAAATGTCAAACTTTTTTTGTAAACGATTTCACACCTACTTTATCTTACTCTCTTTAATTCTATTGCACAAACCTCAATAAATCGCTATAATACAAATACAGAAAGACTACTGGATACAGTGGTTCCTCTGAATTATTTTAGTGTAAAGACACTAGTTTAATCCTTTGGACGGGT
>OKST01000706.1_pt1 | contig 22000 bp, 21 predicted proteins | sample 1606341 | NCBI WGS metagenome assembly OKST01 (sample SAMEA3879563, study PRJEB24766) | human gut metagenome | biome: human-associated habitat; feature: feces | place: USA | collected 1985/1987 | reverse complement strand
TAGAAAAATATTTAGGAGAAGATAGATATAAACAGTAAGTCAAACACACAAACTAATCCGAGGACGGCTATATTGTCAGCTTTCCGGATACAGAAAACACGCAGGCGCTTATTAACGACTACAAAGCGCGTCTGCGTGATCTGGAAAACAATATCTGGCAGTACTAAACTGCCACTGACTCCAAGGCGGGCTTCGGCCCGCCTTTTCTTTATGCAAAATCATTTCTCTGCGGTTGCCTCACCCGGTTTGGTCGTGATGAGCTTATACACCGCCGTATCCTTGGGTTCCAGATTGGAGAACGGTATCATGCTGTTGCCCATCTTGATAATGCCGTGTCCCTCGCTGGCGTTGCGCAGAAATTCCAGCTGCGGCTTGGACAGCCCGTACAGGCGTTCCAAGGCTTCCAGACTTTTCGATTGCCGCAGCATAATGACAAACTCGCTGTTGGAAAGCAGCGCATACGCCACGGGGTTATCCAGATAGTCCTGAATATCCTGCGAGATGCCGGTGGCGTAGGCATTGTACTTTCGGAATCTTTTCCAAGAGGAATACAGGAAATTGGAACTCATCGGGTCCTTTAACAGCACATGAATCTCATCAAAGTAGATCCATGTTGCCGCCGTGGCGTCCTTGCGGCGGTTGGTCATCACCTGCATATTGATGAACTCCAGCAGGGACATCATGGCAATCGGGCGGAGCTGGTCGCCCAGACTTTGGATATTAAAGCAAATCAGGCGGTTGTTCATATCCACATTGGTGGTGTGGGAAAACGCCTGCAAGCTGCCGTTGGCGAATACATCCAGCATCAACGCCAGCTGCTTTGCGCGGCGCAGGTTGGATTTGTTCAAATCCCGATACAAATCACCGAGTGTCGGGCAGGGCGCTGTGTAGCCGGAGGCAATCAGCGGTTTGTAAATGTTTTTGAGGCTGGCGGCGATCAGGCTTCTGTCCTCCGGCTGAAGATGCCCATTCTCGCCGATCAGCTTGTCCAGCATCGACAGCACAAACTCGATTTTGGCAACATCGGGCGGCACATCGGTCTTGGGGTCGTAATGATAATCCGGCGGATTAAAGTGTGTCCGGCTGTCCACCGACACCTTGATTGCCTCGCCGCCCAGCGCCTTGACCAGCAGCTCGTATTCGTTTTCCGGGTCCACCAGAATGAACCGCGCGTTCGGCCAGCGCAAAAACTCCATTATAATTTCCATCTTTACGCTCATGGATTTGCCGCTGCCGGAGGTGGCAATCACCATCGCATTGCCGTTGATGAGCTTGGTACGGTCGCCCACGATCAGGTTGCCGGTAATTGCGTTTCTGCCGTAGAAGATACCCTGCGGGGACTGCACCTCCTGCGCCACAAACGGCACCAGCGCCGTGACGCTGCGGGTCAGCATCATGTGGCTGCTTTCCACACGGCGCAGCCCATAGGGCATGGCGGTGTTAAAGCAGTTTTCCTGCTGAAAGCGCATCTCGGTAAAGCGGCAGTTGAAATTGGCAGCTGCCGATTGCAGTGCATCGGTTTCCTGCCGCAATTCGTCCGGCGTGTCGGCAAAGAACGCCACACTCAAAAGCACCATAAATACCTGTTGGTCACCCTCACAGATGGCATTGCGGATCTCTGCTGTGTACTTTTCCTGCTGCTGGTTGCGCGGGGAGATGGTTGCCATAAAGTCGAGATTTTCTACGTTGCGTCGGTTTGCACGGTACTTTTCGGAGTCAATCTTCATTTGAGAAGCCTCGATTTCCCGCATTGCATCCTCGGTTTCTACCGGTGTAATATCAATGCTGAGAACGATATACGGCACCTGTTGGAGCAGCGTCGCCACAAAATTATCGCTCAGCTGCTGCGGATACTGCGCAATCGTCATCGCCTTGGCAAATCCGTCGTCTATTTCCGCGTGTTGGGTTGTAAAGCGCATCGCATCGGGTGCAATCGTGTTGCGGAAATCGTTGCCCAATTTTCCGTAGTCATCAAAGCTGAACTGAAAGCGCCCTTCCTCGCCGCGGCGAAAAAAGTTGTGCAGCACCTCCAATCGTTCATTGTTTGTCATTGGTTTGATTGTACAGCCCAGATTGGAAAGCTCCGCCAGAAGGTTGCCCTGCACCTGCCGCAGACGGCTGCGGGCATCGGTGACATTCTGTTTGTTGGTGGATAGAATCAGATACTTGTGCTGCACCACATTGCCCGCGTCTTGGACGCATTGTCGGATTCGGCGGTTGCGTTCTACACGCCACTTATCCAAGCCGTCAAGGTTGCGGTGCAGCAAAACATTTTCGCGGAAGGACTTCTCGTCCATACGCTGGCTGACAATGCAGATCTTCAGCCAGCAGTCAGAAGGCACACCCATATACACCTTGCCGAGCAGGTTAAGAATTTTTGCTTTATTGTCCTCATCGCTCATTGTAAAGTTGATGTCCGGCATGGACCACATCTGGCTGTACACATTGCCGCAGCACCATGTCCCGTCCTCGTAAATTCGGTCGATGGGGATGCTCTGCTGCACACTGCGCGGCACCTTGCGGCTGCCGTAGGTTCTTTGGGTGGACGCATACTCACTTAAACGCAATCTTCTTCACCTTTCCTTTTTGTTTGGGGCGCAGTTCGGTTTTCCATACCCGCCAACCGCTGTACAGAATCGCGCTTTCCAACACGATGATAACAAACTTTTCAAACGGCAACCCGTCATAGCTTAAAAATCCCGCGGCGGCAATTGGTGCCGCGGCAAGGATACACAGCCAGCTGGCGGTTTCCTGCCCCAACAGCGGTTTTGCCCATAAATAAATCAGCACCGCCAACCCAATGGCGATGCCGGAACAAAGTAACTGGCGCAGGGTCAGCCCCATAAAGATTTCTTCCTGATAGCGCCGAATGTCTTTATTGATCGGTATCTGCATACTTTTACAACCCCATCATTTCGTGGATTATGCGGTCAGAGCCTTTGATCAGCCCGACCAGCACAAGCATATTGAAGATAATTTCGGTCAGATAACTCCACACTATTGTGGTGGCCTCGCCGCCTGAAACTGTGGGCCTGCTGACAAAAGCGGCGTAGATGACACACGCCAGCACGATGACAGCACCCTCCAAGCAGACGCCGACATAGCTCTTAATAAAGGAAATGCCGACCGACTGTGTGCTTTCCCCGGCAAAGCTCGCCAGCGGCAAGGGAGCCAGCGCCGTGTACATATACAGGCGAAAGAACCGCCCGTACACGGTGAGGATCATCACGAACGACAGCACTGTGATGAACAGACTGCCCAGAATCGTGACGAGCCACAAAGGGATGCTGGCTAGGAAGCCGACATTTTCAATGGCAGCCTGCACCTCACCGGGCAGTGCGACCATCGCCTGTGAGATGCCGCCCATACCGGCAGCCATATCACTGACCACGCCATTGCAGATGGAAAAGATGTTGAGCATGATGTCCATGCCGTATCCCACCAAGGTTTTGGCTGCCACAAAGCGAATAAGGTAATGCACGGCAGCCTCCGGGCGTTTGAGTTCATGGAAGTTGGCAGTGTTTTTGAACAGCGATATGGCAAAGAACAGCACGATCAACGCATAACCGATGCCGATCATCGCATTGTGCAGGCTTTGCATTACACCCCATACCGCCCCGCCCTTAAAAGTTTGAGGGCTGGTTGTCACCAGCCCCCAAAGCTCTGTCAGTTTGCCGTTCCAAGTGGAAAAGGCATTGTTCAGGTTTTCTACGATCCAGTTTTGATTCAAGGTTTCACCTTCTTTCGGATAAAAGAAATGACCGCCTTGCTGAAAAGCAAAACGGTCGCTGTGTTTTTTCCACCATCACACATTATGCGGTTGGGTGCAATGGGAAAATGCAGGGTTTAAAGTCTGCCACTCATTCCATCGGATTCTTCCTTGCCAATAAGGTACAAAAATGCAATAGCGGGAATTCGATAGATTTTAGGAGAAGTTTCATGGCGCGTCACGCCAAAGTCCTCCAGCTGCTTCGTGATGACAAAGGCATCTGTAATGCCAGCTTTAGGATCATTGCACAATTCTACAATGCCATCCGTCTGCGGTATATGCGAATTGTTTTTGTATTTGACTTCGCACAGAATTTTTTGCTGCGGGAGTTCAATTACGGCATCGACCTCTTTTTGATTTTCTTTTGCCTTTCGATAATAGCCAAGCTGTGCGCCTGTCCCTTGATAAAACGATACCAGATGCTTATATACAGTGGTTTCAATTAAAAGCCCCAACTCACGCTCATCGGACAGAACGTCGTCTACCATCAGAACCGCATTGCGAATGGCGGCATCCGCTATATAAATCTTAGGCCGCCCTTTCAGAACCGACTTGCTTCCGACAGCGATTGGATATGCCATATAAATCAAGTTGGATTTTACAAGGGCATCCACATAGGATTCAATGGTGTTCGGGGATATATTATCTAACTCTTTAGCCGCAGTCGTAGCACTAAAGATTTCTGTTGAATTCATGCACAAGTATAGGAATAGCTTTTCCATCAACAGTGGACTGCGAACTTTGAACAAGGTAAGCACATCGCGCTTTATTACCTTATCCACAACATCCTCACGCAGCATACGCTGCGCATAAAGATCATCATCGGACAGCGCCAGTTCCGGAAATCCGCCGATGGTAAGATAGCGGTTGAAATGCTTAACTAACGGTTCAAAGCGCGCCATCAAATCCGCGACCTCGGCATTTTCCATTTTAGGTATATCTGTGATTTTTAAGTGGTCCGGCAGTAACGGCATATCATCCAACTGCAAAAGCTGGCAGTATTCATAAAAGGAAAGCGTGGGAATTTTAATGACTGTCCAACGACCTGTTCCGCTATCGGTTGACGCATCCTCAATAATAGGGCTTGCCGAACCTGTGGCCGCCAGCCGAATGTCTTTACGACTGTCATAAATCACTTTCATCCAGAGTTCCCAATTTTCGGTGTACTGAATTTCGTCAAAGAAAACATAGCGCACACCCTCTACCGGGTACATGGAATCGTAAGCAGATAAAACCATATCAACTCCCGCCATTTTCAGTACGGGGTTATCAAAGGTTGCATAAAAGATATTTCGCGGATTCACACCGTTATCAATCAGGTGATTGATGATTTGATAAAGAATGGTCGTTTTACCTACGCGACGTGCGCCGGAAAGAACAGCAAAACGCCGAATCGTCTTATGCTGCATAATTCGCAGTGTTTCATGATAGGCAACACGATGCTGTGGTCGATCTTCTTCTTTCGCAGCGCTTGGATTTCTCCACCAAGGATTGTAATTTCGGAGGGCTTTAATTACCTGCTCATTTGTCACCAATGCCACACTCATCACCTCATTATACTGATTGAAAGTATTGGAATCTTGCTCAATATAATATAGCATTTCCCGGGAAAATAATCAAGTATAATGAGCGTAGTGCTTCTTCTTACAGAATCATATCCAGAATATCCTTGGCAAAGTAGATGATGACACCACCAAAGAAGGTCATAAAGCCCTGCGCGCGCTGCCCGGCATCGTGGCTTTTGAGGGCGAGACCGATCTGCACAATGCCGAAGCCCAGCAGAATGGCACCAATCGCCTTAATGGCACTGAACACAAAATCGCTCAGTGCATTGATGGTCGCCAGCGGGTCGTCCGCATACACAGGCAGAGCCATCACAATGACAGCAGCGGCAACCGTAGCAATCGTCAGGTAGCTACGCTTGATTTTGCGCTGGGTTTCCGGTGCGGATACAGGTTTTTTGATTTTCATAACAGAGATTCCTCCCATTCTTGTAATTCATCATATAGATCTTCGGTAATATCGGGGCAGGTCAGCTCCGCCACATAAGCGAGCGATACGGTGCCGGCTTGCGCCATATAATCCGGGGGCATCGTGTAGCCCTCCGGCGCGGGGATGGGTGTTGCAAACCGATGCAGCAGTCCCCGCGGGCTGCGGTAGTCGGGTGTGTATTTCAGGTTCGGGTGGTCAAAAAGGTTGTATTTCTTGTCCCTCACCGGTGCCTCGCCGCTGATCATCACAAGGCAGTCGCTGCGTTTCATGCGGCGCACCTCGTCCGGGGTCATCAGCTCGCGCCCCGTGACCGGATAGCTGTCGCTGGACGAGCCGTGGCTGCCCTTGCCGATGCTCTGCCCCTTGGTGCGGATGGTTTGCTTGCCCAGCAGCTTGGAAATGTACTCAAAGGTGCTGTAATCGTTGCCGCCAAGGTAAACAAGACTGTCGCAGTTGCCGATGATCGTTTCCCAGTCGTCCTTGTATTTGCTTTTGATCTGGGAAATATTTTGCAGAATGATATCGCAGCTTATGTTGCGGCTGCGCGCAACGGCAAGGATCTTTACAAAGTTCTCCGGCGTGGCGACATTGGCAAACTCGTCCATCATCAGACGTACATGAACCGGCAGTGTGCCGTGGAATTCCGGCGTGGAATCCGCAAGGCGAAACAGCTGGTCAAACAGTTGGGTGTACAGAATCGAAACCATAAAGTTAAAGGTATCGTCATTGTCGGGGATGACGCAGAAGATGGCGCGTTTCTCCACGCCCAACTTCGGCAGGAACATTTCATCGGTGGCAATCATCTCGGCAAACGCCGCCGATTGCAGCATATGCAGATTGGATACCGCCGTGACCATAATGCTGGACAGGGTTTTCGCGCTGCCGAGCTTGAACGAACGGTATTGCAGCACAGCCGGGTGATGCGGGTCGCGCTGTTCCAGTTCACCGAACAGAATATCCATACGGTTTTCGTCGTAGCCGTCCTCACTGACCTTGCATTCCAGAATCATATCCATCATCGTGTTGAGGTTGCGCTCATACAGCGGGGATTCGTACAGGATATACAAAATCAGCGATGCCAGAAACATAACAGCGCTCTTGTCCCAGAACTCGTTTTCGCCGCCGGAGGCTGCCGGGTTCTTTTTGGTGTTGAACACCAGCGCATAGGCAAGTTTCATAGCGTCCTCATCGGTTTTCAGGTACGCTACCGGATTGTAATGTCCGCGGAAATGCACAAAGTCAATGACCGTTACGGTGACGCCGTTTTTCTCCATAGCACCGCCGAGGGAATATGTCAGCTCCCCCTTGGGGTCCAAAAAGAAGTAGGAGCCGCTGCATTGCAGGGCATTCGGTTTTACAAAGAAGCGGGTCTTACCGCTGCCGGAACCGCCGATCACAACAACGTGCAGATTCCGCTGGTGTTGGTAGGAATCATTGCTGAGGCGGATATTCTGGGAAAGAATGATTTCCTGCCATGGGTCCTTGCGGTTGCGGTAGCGTTCGTTCAATTCCCCGGCATTGCCCCAATGGGCAGAGCCGTGTTCCCCGCCGGGGCGGCGGTCCGCCTGATCGAGCAGATAGCAATACACCCCCAGCGGGTACAGCACCAAAACCGTCAGCAGAAATTTCGGGGTGCTGCTGCACCAACGCAGGTTCAGCGGGTCGTTCAACAGCGCAGTAAGCCCTGCCGCCAAGGCGGACAGCCCGTGCGCCTGTTCGGTGATTTGCGCCAGCCCTGCCGCCAGCCAGAGCAGCGGCAGCAGCAAGGCAGCCCAGAGCCAGAGGTTCTGCCGATTCTTATTCGGGCGCATGGCGGTCAGCGTTCCTCTGCGCGCTGCAAATCACTGCGCGGGCGCTGCAAGTCCAATTCCTTGCAGACGGTATCGCCAAACACCTTGGCCATGGATGCCATCAAGCACCAAGGCCAGCGTACTGACTTAACTTCTACACAAGTTGTGTCGAAGTTGGCTGCGGAGAAAGTGGGCGAAGACGCTGGCGTGAGTCGGGAATCCGTCCGCCGCTATGTCCGCCTGACCAATCTCATTCCCGAAGTTCTGAACATGGTGGATGAAAAGAAAATTTCCTTTAACCCCGCTGTGGAGCTGTCCTATCTGAAGCCCCAGGAACAGCAGAGTTTCCTTGCCGCCATGGACTACGCGCAGGCCGCGCCATCGCTTTCGCAGGCCCAGCGCATGAAAAAGAAAAGTCAGGAGAGCGGCTGCTCTCTGGATGATATGTGCGGCATCATGGATGAAATGAAAAAGGATGATTTGGGGCAAATTGCGTTCAAGACAAGCGACCTGAAGAAGTTCTTCCCCAAGTCTTATACGCCCAAACAGATGAGCGAAACCATCCTGCGGCTGCTGGAACAGTGGCAGCGAAAACGCCAGCGCAGCCAGGAACGCTAACGCACCCGGAAGGGTGCATTTTTTATCTTCAAAATCAGGAGGAATAAAACGAATGCAGAGTATTACCATCAACTTTCACGGTGATTTTAAGCTCATCGTGACCCCGGAGCAGGCCAAGCGCGTCATGAACGCCTTTCAGAACGATACGGACAAGCCTGTCTCCAAAGAGGATCTGGAGGGCCTGCTGAACTCCATGGGGAACTTTCTCAGCGATACCTCCGAGGAGTATTCCGCCATTGGGAGCGGTGTGGATGAGATGGATATTGACCCCATTGTCATGGTGCTGCGCCCCGGCGAAACGCCTGCCATTATGATGGACAGTGAGTGCTATGAGCGCGTAGAGCAGCACGGGAATTTCAGTGAGGCGCTTGCTATCCACGCTCCGGACATCTGCGCCTATGGCCTGCTAGCAGCCTATGACCCCCGCACGGTGCTGAAGCTGGGCGAGGAGAAATATATCCTCGGCCCGGTCATTGTATATGCCTGCGATGAGGACGGCGACAGTACGTCCCTGGATGCGGAGGAAGTCATGGCGGCTATTGTGTTTTTCCATGACCATACCGTTACCCTCTGCGCCGACGGCGAGGATGTGCCCGCGTTTTATCTGGAGAGGGGCAGCTATGAAAGAATTTGATGTAACCATCACGGAAACGCTGGAGCGCACAGTAACGGTGCGGGCCAATTCTCAGGCTGAGGCCGAACAGCGCGTGACGGATGACTGGAACGACTCCGTGTATGTGCTGAATGATCAGGATTTTATCGGCGTAGATTTCAAAACCAGCGAGGGCCGTGAAATTGAGCGCGGCACTATGGATGTGCTGCTGGTCAAAGCCGATGCCTTCCCGGTTTCTGTGCAGATCGGCGGGAAACTCGAAGATTTGCAGGAGGCCGTCGGCGGGAATATTGAGGCTGTCTATCCCTATGACGACCCAGTGGCGCTGATCGTAAACGATGAAGGTAAGCTCACGGGTCTGCCGCTGAATCGAGCGCTCTGTGATGAAGCCGGTCAGATGTATGACGTTGTTGCTGGCGATTTTCTGGTCGTGGGGCTGACGGAGGATAGCTTTGGCTCCCTTTCCCCGGAACTCATGAAGAAATATGAAGCGAAGTTTCACCAGCCGGAGCTGTTTATCAAAATGGGCAGCCGCATTCAGGCCATTCCCATCCCTGACGATATGGTTGAGGAGCGCAAGGCCGCCATCGACGCTTACAAGGCAAAGCAGAAGCTGGCTCCCACCCATGCGGAGCGCTGAAACTTCTGCCCTCTCGAATGTGGAGGTGATCGCAAACGCAGGAAGAAGTCGAAAACAGAACTGTAAACCTGATGATCAGTACGACAAAACTGACCGGACGGACGATTTGTGCGGCGTTTCGGAAGTATCTCCAGCACCGGGCAAAGGTCAAGGCGGCAAAGGCCAGCAAGAAAGAGCTGCCTACACGCGGGAAGCAGTCGGTGGAGGAGCTGATCGGCCAGGGTCAGGGCGCACAGCAGATGGACATTGCACAGACCGGCATCAAGGATTTTGAGCGAACGCTAAAAACCTACGGTGTGGATTACGCCATTCGCAAAGATGTAACCGTTCAGCCGAACCGCTATATGGTGTTCTTCAAAGCCAAAGACGCCGATGTCCTGACTGCCGCTTTCAAGGAATATGCCACGAACCTCACCCGCAAAGAAAAGCGCCCCAGCGTATTGAAAGTGCTTCGGAAACTCAAGGCCAAGGCCCGCCCCGCGCCGGAGAAAATCCGCGAAAAGAGTCAGGAGTTGGAGCGATGAGCGAGAAAACAAAGAAACTGCTGATTCTGAATCTGCCCTACGCCATTATCGGCCTGATCGCCACAAATGTGGGCGAGGCATGGCGCATCGCTGTCGGGGAAACCCTGGGTGAGAAGATTCTCGCCTTTTTGTCTGCTCTCGGTACGGCTTTTTCCAACCCGCTGCCTAGCTTTCACCCCTTTGATTTGCTCATCGGGGTCTGCATTGGGGCTGCGCTGCGGTTGGTGGTCTACGTCAAAAGCAAAAACGCCAAGAAGTATCGCCACAATGAGGAGTACGGTTCTGCCCGTTGGGGTACTGCCAAGGATATTGCTCCTTTTGTAGATGCTGACGTTGCTGGTAATGAACACTGGGCGCACAGAGCAGGAACTGGAGAACAATGTGTTCCAGGCCCAGAGCATCGCGCAAAAGCACAACTGCAATCTCCGCAGACTGGACTTCCAGCAGGAACAGGGGCTTATGTCATCGCTTCCCCTGGCGCAGAACCTGATTGAGATTCAGCGGGCCATGACCACCAGCTCCACGGCCATCTTCATGCCATTCACCACGCAGGAGTTGTATCAGGACAGGCCGGAAGCCTTGTATTATGGGCTGAACGCGCTCTCCAACAACCTTATCATGGTGGATCGCAAGGCGCTGAAGAATCCCAACGGCCTGATTCTCGGCACCCCTGGTTCCGGTAAATCGTTCTCCGCAAAAAGAGAGATTACGAACGCTTTCCTCGTGTCCAACGATGATATTATCATCTGCGACCCGGAGGCGGAGTATGCGCCGTTGGTGCAGCGGCTGGAGGGGCAGGTTATTAAAATCAGTCCGTCCAGCAGCCAGTATGTCAATCCCATGGACATCAACCTCAATTACAGTGAGGAGGATAATCCCATTGCCCTGAAAGCGGACTTCATCCTGTCCTTGTGTGAACTGGTGGTAGGCGGCAAGGAGGGCCTGCAGCCCGTAGAGAAAACGGTCATTGACCGCTGTGTCCATCAAATCTACCAGAAGTATTTTGAAAATCCCGTGCCGGAGAATATGCCAATATTGCAGGACTTGTATGAAACGCTGCTGGTCCAGGAGGAGAAAGAGGCCCGTCATGTGGCCACGGCTCTTGAAATCTATGTCACAGGCTCCCTCAACCTCTTTAATCACCGCACCAACGTGGACATTGCCAACCGGCTGGTGTGCTATGACATCAAGGAACTCGGCAAACAACTCAAAAAACTCGGTATGCTCGTGGTGCAGGATCAAGTGTGGGGCCGCGTGACGGCCAACCGCAGCGCCGGAAAGTCTACCCGTTACTATGTAGACGAGTTTCATCTGCTCCTGAAGGAAGAACAGACGACCGCCGCTTATTCCGTGGAGATCTGGAAGCGGTTCCGCAAGTGGGGCGGGCTTCCCACTGGCATCACCCAGAATGTAAAAGACCTGCTTTCCAGCCGTGAAGTGGAGAATATTTTTGAAAACTCCGACTTCATTATCATGCTGAATCAGGCTTCCGGTGACCGGGCGATTCTCGCTAAGCAACTCAATATTTCCCCGCACCAGCTTTCCTATGTGACCCATTCCGGCGAGGGTGAGGGTCTACTGTTCTATGGCAACGTCATTCTGCCCTTTGTTGACCACTTCCCCAAAGATCTGGAGCTGTACCGCATTATGACCACCAAGCTGGGCGAGGTGGCCAATGGGTAAGAAAACGGTACGGCTGCGCTTTACCGAGGACGATCTTGCAGACGATGCCGTCCGCAAGGCTGCACAAAAGGCAGAAAAAGCCGCTGAGAAGGCAGATCGTGCCAAGGATAAGCTCCCAACAAAGCGCTTGAAGCAGACGGAACCGGAAAAGCTGCGCTTTGGGAAGAAGAAAATTGAGGCGGATTCTGCGAAAAGCACACGCAAGCGAAGGCAACGCCGCCCCGATGCAAGCCCGGAGAAGCAGCCTGCCGCCGCGTCCCAGCCAGGGGCAAAAGAACAGACTGCCTCTACCTCCACTCCCCGTTCAGCGCCTACTGTGACCAGGGCCGAAACACCGCCAAAGGCCGGTATCTCCTCTGCAGCGAAGGGTGCTCCCAAGACTGCCTCCAAACTGAGAGCAGAGCCAACCAGCGCCGGGGCCATGCGTTCTCTGCTCAAATTTGATGAGGGCGGCGAGAAAATCGCCGCTCCGAAGCGAGGACGTACCCTCCAGCGCATGGAGGGCGCTGTATCTGCCGGTATCCACAGGCAGGTGTCCAAGGACAACGCCGATGAAAATGTGGGCGTACAGGCGGCGGACGAAAGCAGCGCCGCAGCGGAAGGGGCCGCCCATGCGGTTGACCACCATCGGTACAGCCGCAAGCTGAAAGCCTATCGCAAGGCGGAGCGTTTGGAGGCAAAGGCGGACAAGGCCAACGTGGAGGCACTGCACCAAAAAGCAATACAGGATGATCCCGCCGCAGCGTCCAATCCAATCTCCCGTTGGCGTCAGAAGCAGGAGCTGAAAAAGCGCTATGCGGCGGCCAAGGCTGCCCAGAGCGCTGGAGTATCCTCCGGGGCTTCCTCCAGTGCAACAGGGGCTTCCGAGAAAGCGGCGTCCGGCGCGAAATCCATTGTGGATAAGGCTGCCGAATATATCCGGGAACACCCCAAGGGGCTGATCCTTGCGCTGCTGCTGGCTGCCCTGGTGCTGTTTCTCAGCTCTGCTTTTACGTCCTGCTCCGTTTTCCTGAACGGCGGAGGAAATGTCATTCTGGGAACCTCCTACACGGCTTCGGATGAGGACATTCTCGGTGCGGACGCCGACTATACGGCGCTGGAAACAGCGCTGCGTAATGAAATCAACAATGTGGAATCGACCCACCCCGGTTATGACGAATATCGCTACAATCTGGTGGAGATCGGCCACAACCCCTATGAACTGGCCTCCTATCTTACGGTTCTCTTTGAGGATTACACCCGTGAGGAAGTCCAGAGTACCCTGCAAAGCATTTTTGACAGGCAATACACCCTGACGCTGACGGAGGAAGTGGAACTACGCACCCGAACTGTGACGAACGCTGACGGAGAGGAATCCGAGGAAGAATATGAATATTATATCCTCAATGTTACCCTAACCAATTCTGGCATAGGGGCAGTCGTGCGCTTCGCTGGCCTGACCGATGACCAGACAGAGCGCTATGACCTGCTCATGGAAACCCATGGGAACCGCTCAGACCTGTTTGGCGACGATGTATTCGCTGTGGCCGGTGGCGAGTACACCGATTATGACATCCCCGGCGAGGCCCTGACGGATGAGCGGTTTGCCAATATGATTCGGGAGGCCGAGAAGTATTTAGGTTATCCCTATGTCTGGGGTGGCTCCAGTCCCAGCACCAGCTTTGACTGCTCTGGTTTCGTCAGTTGGGTCATTAACAACTGCGGCAACGGCTGGAGTGTTGGACGCCTGACGGCAAATGGCCTCATGGGAGTCTGCGATATTATTCCCGCTTCCGAGGCCCAGCCTGGGGATTTGATTTTCTTCCAAGGCACCTACAACACCAGCGGGGCATCTCATGTGGGCATTTATGTTGGAAATTCCATGATGTTTCATTGTGGAAATCCCATCTCTTACGCCAATATTTCTTCAAGCTATTGGCAGGAGCATTTCTATTGCTTCGGGCGTATCCGAGGCTGAGAAAGGAGCAGAAATGAGCGCGCGATTGGATAAGTTAGGCGCGGAGTGGGATCGCGCCTTAAAGAAAGCAGCCGAATGGCTTTGTTTCCATGTTCCGAAAAGAACTTCAAAAGCAGCAGACAAAGGGGCGCGATTCTGTCCTCGCACAGCTCTCGACACTAAAAGGCACCACACCCGCTTCGATGAAAGAGAACGGAAAGGTGCACAGGGAAGAAGCCCGCTAAGGGAGGAACGTAAATGTCAGATGTACGAAAATGGGATGAAATCAATGGTCTCTCAGAGCCTGCGCAGCGTATGGAGGCCTTTCTGGACAGTGCAACCGACAGCTATGCCATTTTGCAGCTTCGGAACACCCCAGATACCGCCTACGAGCGGTATGAATCCATGCGCGGCCTTGCCCGGCAGGGCAAGGAGCCGGATATTGATCATTATGAAGTGGTGTATTGCGGCCCACTCACTTTGCCGATGGCCACACCGGAGGCGATAACTGCGACACTGGAAGATTTGTACGTCCAGTTCAATTATAACCGGCCTATGGATTTTACCGGGCACAGCCTCTCTGTCAGTGACATCGTGGCACTCAAAGTGGATGATGTAGTATCCTCTCATTATGTGGATTCCATTGGCTTTGCCGAACTGCCAGACTTTATCCGACGGGAAAATTATCTGAAAAGCGCCGAAATGGCAGTGGAGGACGACTACGGTATGATCGATGGGGTCATCAACAATGGCAGGCGCGAGCCATCCGCGGAGGAGCGCCCATCTGTGCTGGAACAGCTCAAGTCATACCAAACAGAGGAGCCGTACAGAGATATGCCCCATCGAAACACTGAACGGGAGGAACGATGATGCGATTCAATCGGGATGAGCAGCTTCTTATGATGCTCTACTGTCCGGGCACCCGCGAGGGGCTGATTCAAGAGCTGGAAGCCATGCAGAAACAGCTTGTGCCGTCTGAGAAACGGCTGAAACGTCTATCAGACGGTGTTCTGGAAAAGCTCCAGCATATGAGTGATACGGAGTTTGATGCTCTGGACTTGTACCCTTAATACGAAAGAAACGGAGGAACGCTATGGCATCTAAAACCGCCTATTATGTCCAGCTTGCAGAAGATACGCGGCACCAGATCACAGGAAGCATGGACGGCTGGAAAGGCTTCCTGACAACGGCTGCGCGAAATTATAAGTACACCTACCCGGAGCAGCTTATGATCTATGCCCAACGCCCGGAGGCCACGGCCTGCGCCGAGTATGACTTTTGGAATCAGACCATGCACCGCTTTGTGCGGCGCGGCTCCAAAGGGATCGGGTTGATCGACTTGTCTGGGGACAGGCCCACAATCCGTTATGTTTTTGATGTTTCGGATACGGGCACCTGGACCAATTCCCGTCCGGTAAATCTCTGGGAAATGCGGGACGAATACAATGCCGCCGTGACAAGGGCGTTGGCCAGTGCATTCTCTCTGAAAAGTCTTGCGGCAGTACGGTTTGGTGACTCTCTGGATGCCACGGCGGCCTGCCTTGCCACAGCATATTGGGACGAACACAAGGAGCAGGTTCTCGACATCGTTGACGATTCGTTTCTTTACGGGTATGATGAGCTTAACGTAAAGGTCGCCTTTCAGCGGGCGGTCACGGATAGCGTCCGATATATGCTCTATTGGTGCAAGGCAAGCGCGGGACGCCTCATTATAAGCTGAAAGCCATGGAGCTGCATCCCTCCTCCGAATGGATTCGCACGCCGGACGCCCATGAAGCCATTATAGACCGGGTGGACTTTGACCTTGTTCAGCGTATCCGCCATCTGGATACCCGAACAGCGCCAGAGCAAAAAGCAGTTTATTTGTTCTCCGGTGTCCTCGTCTGCGGGTGCTGCGGTGCCCGTATGACCCGCAAAACCAACCGCGTCAAAGGGCGGGAATATAACTACTATTACTGCCCTACAGGAAAGAAGAACGGCTGCGACCATCCTGTGATGATGAGGGAAAGTACCCTGACGGAATATGTCCGTTCAACCTTGCAAGCACATATCGCAAACGTGGCCGCGCTGGACGCAGTTCTTTCCGGGGTAGACCAGATGAAGATCAACCAGCAGCTTGCGGATTCCTACGCGGCGCAAGTATCTGAGAACGAAAAACAGCTTGCAGCAACATTGGAATTTAAGGCACGGCTCTATGAAAGTATGGTGCAGGGTGTTATTACCCGCGAGGAGTTCACCTCATTCAAGAGCCGCTACACCGCGCAGGCGGAGCAGCTCAAGGCCGCCAATTGGGAGCTACAGGAGAAAATTCAGGACGTAATGGAGAACCGAAGCGAACGGAACCGCTGGATTCAGCACTTCACAAAGTTCTCTGAGTTGGAGGAGCTTGACCGCAGGGTCGTCATCCAACTGATTCAGACCATTACGATTGTTGCAAAAGACAGGCTCTGCATTCGCTTCAACTATGAAGAAGAATATGAAAAAGCACTCTCCGTGGCGGAAAAGCTGCGGATGCAAAAGGTGGGATAAACTATGGCACGAAAGAGCAGAAAAATACAGGAACAGCCTGCACCAGTTATGCAGGAGCCGGCGATCCGTGCTGCCCTCTATATCCGACTTTCAGTAGAGGACGGAAAAGGCAGGAGCATTTCTGTTGAAACACAGCAGCTTATCCTCGATCACTATCTGGAGAGCAAGCCGGAAATATTCGTCTACGATACCTATATCGACAATGGTGCGACAGGGACAAACTTTCATCGCCCCGGCTTCCAGCGGATGCTTACGGACATTGAGGACGGCCGCATTAACTGCGTCATTGTGAAAGACCTGTCCCGCCTCGGACGCAACAGCATTGATACCGGCTATTATATCGAGCAGTATTTTCCCCAGCACAAGGTACGCTTTATCGCCGTAAACGATCAATATGATTCTGCGAACCCAGATAATGTCCATGCGGGAATTATCTTGCCCCTAAAGAACATGATTAACGAAGCCTACGCGCTGGACATCGGACGAAAAATCAAGGCGCAGCAGCGTCAGGCTATGAAGGACGGAAAGTTTGTCGGTTCGCAGCCGCCCTATGGGTATCTGAAATCATCGACTGACTGCCACCAACTCATTGTTGACCCGGTAACAGCACCGATTGTCCGGCAAATGTTTGCATGGATAAAGGAGGGCGCAGGGCTGAATACCATAGCGGTTCGATTGAATGATGCAAAGATACCATCACCCGGATATTACAAAAAGAGTATCGGGCTGATTAACAATGACCATCAGGCGGGAAGCGGTATCTGGCAGACATGGACAGTTGGAAAGATTCTTCGCTGTGAAACCTATACCGGCGATATGGTCCAGGGTCACTCCAAAACCGTTGATCACCGGCAAATACAGGCAGGAGCAGAAAATTGGATCACTGCGCGCAATACCCATGAGGCAATCGTGTCCCGCGAATTGTTTGACGAGGTTCAGGAAATCCTGCGCAGAGCAGCGGAAACCGCAAAAAATCGTGTGGTCGATCCCTATACGCCCAACCCACTTAAAGGGAAAATATTCTGCGCTAACTGTGGAAGATCTCTGCACCGCCAAAGAGATAAACGAAAGATTCCGTCTGGCATTTATTCTTATCATTGCCTAACCCACAGCCGAGCCTCTGCCACACTTTGCCCCGGTGTTACGGTTCAGGAAGAAGTTGTGTTGGAGTCGATTTTGCAAACAATTCAACAGGAAATGCAATCAGAATTGGAGAACACGGAGATTTCGGAAACGCCCATAGCAGATGTGGATTCTTTTTCTCAGGAAAAAGCAGAACACGAGCAGAGCATCGCGGCTGCCCGAAGCCGTATTCGCAGGCTCTATGAGGATTTGGTGAGCGGCATGATTGATACGGCAGAGTACCACCAGTTCAAAACGCAGTATGAGGCGTGTATTTCCAAGCATGAGGCGCAGATAACGGAACTCGATACACGGCAGAAATCCGCCGAGCGAGCCAAAAAACGCAGAAAGCAGTTATCCCAAGATGCCGCCGCACTGGAGCAGTCCTCTAAACTGACCCAAGATCTGATTGACCGACTGGTGGAGCGGGTTGAGGTAACGCCGGAGAAGGTCGTTCATGTTCAGCTTCGCATTCAGGAGGACAGTCATGACGAAGTATAAAATTGCGCTGTATATCCGACTCTCTCTGGAGGACAGTAAGTATGATAGTCTGAGCATCGAAAATCAGAGGATGATCTTAAACGAATACGCCCTCTCCATGCCAGAGGCCGTAAACGCGGAGCTGCGGGAGTTCGTAGACAATGGCTACAGCGGAACAAATTTTGAACGTCCTGCCATACAGGAACTTCTGGAACTGGTGCGGGCCAACAAGGTGGACTGCATCATTGTCAAAGATTTCTCCCGCTTTGGACGGAACAGTCTGGAAACCGGCTACTTTATGGAACGAGTATTTCCTCTGTTTCACACTCGGTTCATCTCCGTAAGCGATGATTATGATTCCACCCGCTACAAGGGCGACACCGGCGGCATGGACGTGGCGTTTAAGTATCTGATCGCAGAGTATTATAGCCGCGATATGTCCATCAAGGAAAAGAGCGCGAAATATGCCAAGATGGAGCGGGGCGAATACCAGAGCAAAATTTGTCCCTATGGCTACCGCAAGAGCGCCGATGGGCGAATGGAACCCGACCCGGAGGCCGCCGAAACAGTTCAACTGATTTTCCAGCTTGCAGCAGCCGGGAACGGTGGTGCGGAAATTGCCCGGCAGTTGACAGCTCGCCATATTCCTACACCGGGAGAATACAAGGCTGCCAGAGGGAACCATGCCCACGACATTTCCCGCACTCATGGGATTTGGTCTGGAGCAACTGTTCAGCGTATCCTGATGGATGAGCGTTACATTGGCAGCTATGTGATCAAAAAGCGCGAAGTAGTTGAAATCGGCTCCAACCGCACCAGGCCGCAAGATCGGTCAGGGTGGGTCATTATTCCTGACCACCATCCTTCGATTGTAGAAAAAGCAATGTTCGAGGCTGCACAGGCCAAAACGAACCGTTTCAAGCAGCCAAACAAGAAACGGCATGAATACCCACTGAAGCACAAAGTATTTTGCGGTTGCTGCCGCCACGCGCTGTCAAAGACCAACTACAAGCGTGCAACGTATTATTGTCTGCACTCGTTCGGCATAGACGGTATGGATTGCAATGGTGCACGGTATCCCGTTGTGGAAATTGAACGCAGTATCTTTGAAACACTGAAAAAGCAGGTGCAGCTGATCTATCCCGACGGCATCGTATGCGCAGAAGTTCAGGCAACCGGCAAGCAATCTGACTACGAACAGCAGCTCACAGAACTGCAAAGCGAGAAAATGCGGCTCTATGAGTGTTACGTTGCCGGGGACCTCACCGCTGCTGATTATCGGAAAAAGAAGCAGGACGTGGACACCATGATCCTCAAAGTCAAAAATATCTGCTCTGCGCTTGCATTACAGTCGAAGAAGGAACAGGAGCAACATGATGAGCTGGTGCAGCGCCAGCAGATTATTCGGGATGTGACCTCAGCGGACAAGCTCACGCAGGAGTTGGCAGATATACTGATTGAACGGGTATATGTGTACACGGATCAACGCATCGAGATTCAGTACAAAATCCAAGACCTATTTGTGGACGCAACCTGAGAACAGAAAAGGACACCTGCCAGCGTTGATAAATCGTTTGGCAGGTGTTCTTTATTTGAGGCGGGCATGGACATGAAACCCGCCTTAAATCGGCCGTTATTTTTTGTCGTGGGCTTGACATACGGGTGGCGCAAGTCGTGGAATCGAATCCTGCGCAAACCATTCTCTTTCAGCAGCTGTGGAAAGCCTGTTGTTACGGAATCCGGCTGGATCAGGTTTCCCATTGCATCTACGAATACATAGCCAAGGTACTCTTGATTATAGCAGTTGCCGCAGATTTTTTGGTTGTATTCCTGCTGTTCTTTGACGGCTTTTAAGCGCTCCGCAATCGGGTCTACCAGCGGCAAGGTGCGCAGACTGGATTTTGTTTTGGCTCGGTCAGCTTCTACCAAAATCTTCTTGCCATCAATGCGGGTGCTGGTCACGATGTGGCGGATGGTCAGCGTCTTGGCCTCAAAGTCGATGGCCTCCCACCGCAGCCCCATCACCTCGGCACGGCGCAGTCCGTAAAAGGCTGCAAGCTGGATGATAAGTTCCAGCTTATGGCCTTGGGCGGCTTCAAAGAGCTTTTCCATTTCCTCGGCGCTGTAATAGCTTGCCATGAACGCCTGCGGCTTGGGGCGGTCTACCTTGTCCACCGGGTTGCTGGCTATCAGGTCAATGCGCACGGCGTATTTCAGCGCTTTGTGCAGATTGGCGTGGAATCGCAGGATAGAGGTGTTTTTCAGCGTTTCCGCTTCGTGCAGATAGAAGCTCTGAATCTGGCGCGGCTGTAACCCTGCCAGCGTTACGCCCAGCGGTTCAAAGTAGGGAATGATGTGCTTTTCCACATTGAAGCAGTAGGACGAGTAAGTAGTTTCCGTTACGGCTGTGCGCATCATTTTCAGCCAGTACCGCATATAGTCGCTGAATGCCATATCGGGGCTGAGTTCGGACACCTGCCCCTTGGGAATCGTAAAACTCTTTCGCGTTTCTGCCAGTATTTTTTCGGCGCGCTTCTTGTTGCCCTTGACGGGCAGCCCTGTGCCGATCCACGGCTGGCGGCGTTTCCCCGCCGAGTCCGTGTAACTCAGCACGATGTAATAAAATCCGTTTTTCTCCTGTAAGCGTCCTGCTACCATAGGCATCTCTCCTTTTTTTCAAGTTGCTGCATTTTGGGTTCGGTACAACGATACCAGCAATCCCGCCGGAAAGCTATTCACAGAATTGCACAAGAACCGTCCTGCACATTGGGTGCAAACTGACATCATTCGCGCTCCTGTTCCCGTCTGCGGCGGCGTGGTCTGGGATGCAGCGGTATCCTGTTTTCCCGGTCAATACGGTTGGATTCGCGTGTGCGTTGAATACGCTTGATGGCTCCCTCTGCGATCTTGTCCTCTTTGCGGAGTTCCGCAATCTTGCAGGTCAATGCCATGCGTTGGTCAGCCAACTCCGGCGGAGCATCCTTTCGGCGCATCTGCTTAACGACTTCCGCCCGCTGCGCGGCAAGGGTTTCCATCTGCTGGGACAAGCCCTTGCGGTAGTCTACAATTGCCTGTAAAGACGGAAACTTGTGATCATGGACAAATGCGTGTTCTGCAAGGATTCTCTCGGTGTCTTTCCAGATGCGCTCCAACTCTGGACGGTTGATGCGGGGCTGTTGTTTCTTGGGCAGGATGCCCATCTGATAGCAGTAGTACAGATACAAACGGTGCATCTGGGATTCCCCGAAGAATACCTCGAAGAAAATCTGGAGAACACCTTTTCCCGCACAGCTATCCTGGGGGCGATATCGTTTCGGCGTATACTGTCGGGGCGGGTGTTTTCGTTCATACAGCCTTGATCCATACAGCAGGTAATTTCCGCGAAGCCTGTCGTCTATGGCTGCAAGATCGTATTCTTCTCCCAGCCGATAAAGTCGCACGGCGCGTCCGCCATCCCGCGCCCGGATGGTTGCGTACTTTCGGTTTGTGCCACTACCGAAAATGTACCCCTGCCGGTACAAAGCCCTGTGGAAGTCCTCGGCGGTGCTGGCATCCTCACAGGCTTGGTCGATGGCCTCCCGCATCCGGGTGTACCGCGCCGGTTCCTTGGCTTTGGGCTGCTCCACCACCGACAAGCCGTACTCCCGGCACAGCTTGTCGGATGCTGCCCGGAACTCGGCATACTGACTGCGGCGCTGCTCGTACTTCTTGCCGTCCACATACGATACGGAATTGATAACGAAGTGGTTGTGCAGGTTATCCGTATTCATGTGGGTGGCGACCAGCACTTGGAACCGCTTGCCCCAGACCTTGCGGGCCAGTGCCACGCCGATTTCATGGCATTGCTCCGGGGTAACCTCACCCTCGCGGAAGCTTTGGTAGGCGTGGAGCGCCACCACGCCGTCTGTTTTACCAAAGCGTTCCTGTACAGCCCGCATATCCTCCCACGCATGGTCTGCCCTGCAATGGATGCCGGTGACAAGCTGGGCGCTCTCGTTCAGCTTGGTCTTGGCATCGTTCTCTGCGTAGTGCAGTGTCTGGGCAAGGGCATCGTATTCGGTTTTGTCCGGGTTGGCTGCGTAATCAAGGACGCGCTGTAAGCTGTCCTTGATCGTCCAAATCTTAGTTACCGCCAATGAGTAGGTCCCTCATACGGTCGGTCTGGGCGATAATGTCAGTTTCATCCCGCGCAGAGCAGCGCTCTGCAATGTCATCCAATTTATCCAACACATCAAATACCTCCTTGGGCGGATGTCCGCCCGGTTCATATCCCAGCGCCCGCTGGCGTAAGTATTCCGAGAGAG
>OKST01000704.1_pt1 | contig 22059 bp, 15 predicted proteins | sample 1606341 | NCBI WGS metagenome assembly OKST01 (sample SAMEA3879563, study PRJEB24766) | human gut metagenome | biome: human-associated habitat; feature: feces | place: USA | collected 1985/1987 | reverse complement strand
AACGCTCGCCCCCTACGTATTACCGCGGCTGCTGGCACGTAGTTAGCCGGGGCTTATTCCTTGGGTACCGTCAGAACTTCGTTCCCAAGAAAAGAGCTTTACAATCAAAAGACCTTCATCACTCACGCGGCATTGCTGGGTCAGAGTTGCCTCCATTGCCCAATATTCCCCACTGCTGCCTCCCGTAGGAGTCTGGGCCGTGTTTCAGTCCCAATGTGGCCGATCAGCCTCTCAGCTCGGCTACCCATCGCAGGCTTGGTGGGCTGTTATCTCACCAACTACCTAATGGGATATGAGCCCATCTCTATCCGATAAAATCTTTTACCGCAGTACCATGCGATACCGTGGTCTTATACCGTATTAGCACCTATTTCTAAGTGTTATCCCGTTGATAGAGGCAGGTTGCTCATACATTACTCACCCGTTCGCCACTAACTTTCATCCCGAAGGAATCAGTCCGTTCGACTTGCATGTGTTAAGCATGCCGCCAGCGTTCGTCCTGAGCCAGGATCAAACTCTTGAGTTCAATCTTGACTATGCGTTTTCAAAGGTTTTAGACGCATTGAATTTTTGATTTAATTCACATTAAAATCGCTTTTCCAATTTGTTCAATTTTCAAGGTTCTTGCTGTCTCTGTTTTGGTGACAGCTTTGATATACTATCATAATCAATTCGACTTGTCAACGATTTTTCGAGGTTTTTCTCAACTTTTTTGGAAGTTTTTGAAATCCTTTTTTGACCGCCGACATCTTGTGGTTGAAACCCTTTCGGAGCACTACCGAACGTCTCGTTTCTTGATGACAGCCTGCATATAATATAATATTCGACAAGGAATGTAAAGCGTTTTTAACCCCAAATTTGAAAATTTTTCAAAAAATTTCGCTATATCGAAAAGGGTCAAAAGTGCGGCTTTTTTCGTGCTGCAACCGCTACTGCCGCCTGCCACGCGATATAAGCTGCAATACCGACAACAAGGCATACCGCAACATCGCCTGCAACCCCCAATCCCCCGTACACGTGGATCACGCTGAAATATATCTGTTGTACGAAAAATATGTGCAAAGTGGCGTTTGCAAAGACGTTGACAGGCTTGAACGATGCAATTCTCGGTGCGTTTTCGAAAACCATCACAACCGCCGCCGTTATACCCCAACACCACACCGTAACGGGAAGCGAAGTTACCGTCCATTTTCTGAACAAGAAGTATGTCCCGTCGCCGTAGACAAACATTGCGGTCAGAATGCACAGCCCGGCAAGAACTGCATATGCAATCGTTCGCGCAGTGATTTTGTCGTAATATCTGTAAAGTATCATTCCACCTAGAACGGGTGCGAAGTAACGCACGGCAAACAATCTGTAAATCCCGTCAACTAGCGGCTGGTTAAGCGGTGTCGCCAGATTGAAAACCACATCGTTCAAAATCTGAGCCGACAACATAAATACTGCCGTGCCTATCGGGTGTCTATCAAACGCTCGGTAAAGCAAGGGAAAGACTGCAAAAATCTGCACGAACACAAAAACGTAATATCCGCCCGCACCCAATCCTCCTATAAAAAGGTTGACAAAGGTATTGAGCGCAGACGCGTAACCCGTCAAAGGATACACGACGAGCTGCACACATGCAAAAAATGCGTAAGGCAACAATACCCTTTTTGCGAACGCGCGTATTTCCTTGGCGGAATACCACCCGCGCAAACCGTTTTTGCAGACTTTGCAGTATTTTCTGGAAAAATTGAAACCCGCGATTATCATAAATACGGGAACGGCGTTGTATATCCAAAAAACCGCCCCCATAGCGTCAAGTTGCTCCGCGGAAAAACAATGGTTCAAAAGCACGCAGACAATTGCGCCGATTTTCAGCAAGTCAATACCGGCAAGACGCGAATTCCTGCTTTTCGCTGAAAAAGCATAATCCAGTCCCGCGCAACAATCAGTAAGCACTTCCGATTACTCCGCCGCCGAGGCATATTCTTCCGTCGTAACATACGGCATACTGACCCGGTGCGATTGCGCGCTGCGCTTCGCCAAACGTTATCTCAACTCCGTCCGCCGTAACTCTGGCGTGCGCAGTCTGCAAGGGCTGACGATGACGAATACGGACAAGACAATCGAACTCGTCGTCTTCGGGTCGTGTTATGAAGTTGAACCCTTCGGTTGTCAGGTGTTTTTTGAAAAGAACCGCGTCCTCTCCTTGCGAAACGATAAGCCTGTTGTTTGCCACGTCTTTGTCGAGCACGAACCAGCTTTCGCCGTTGCCGTCCGCACTGCCGCCTATACCCAGACCGCGGCGCTGACCGATAGTGTAATAATAAACACCGTTATGACGTCCGACCACCTTGCCGTCGGCAGTCACTATGTCACCTTCTTTCATCGGAATGTACTTGGAAAGAAATTCGCGGAACTTGCGTTCGCCGATAAAGCAAATCCCCGTGCTGTCCTTCTTGTCCGCAACGGGTATACCGTGAGCGCGTGCGTATTCGCGGACTTCGTTTTTTACCATATGCCCGAGAGGGAACATAACGTCGTCAAGTTGTCTTTCCGTAACCTGATTGAGAAAGTAAGTCTGGTCTTTGTTTTCGTCTGCCGACCTCAACAGAAAATTTCTGCCGTTTTCGTGCAGGATATCGCAATAGTGTCCCGTAGCTATGAAATCCGCTCCGAGTTCTCTCGCAAAACGCACAAAAGGTCCGAATTTAACTTCCCTGTTGCAAAGCACGTCGGGATTGGGCGTTCTGCCCTTGCGGTATTCGTCGACGAAAAGCGAAAAAACTCTTTCCATATACTGCTCGGAAAAATCGACGGAATAATAAGGCACTCCAACAATTTCGCAAATGCGCGCAACGTCGGACCAATCCTGTTCGCCCGTGCAGCAACCGTCGGGGTCGGTATCCTTCCAGTTGGACATATAAAGACCTATCACGTCGTAGCCCTGCTCTTTGAGCAAAGACGCCGCAACTGCGGAATCGACTCCGCCGCTCATACCGACAACAACACGTTTTGCCATAAACCGAACCTGCAAACCGCGCGACATTTCCGCGCGGCACCGTTTTTTATAATTATAACATAAATAAAGAATAAGTAAATCAAATAAGATTTACATCAAACCCAGCCTTTATGCTTACCAATTATTTGCATTTATCTATTTTGGCGTTATAATATTTTTATGCCACACAGAGAGTATATTGAAAGAATAAAAGACCTTATGAACGAAGAAAGAATTTCGCAGGCGGAACTTGCACGTTCGGTCGGAATAAGCCAAAGCGCAGTTTGCAACTGGCTGAACGGCAAAAATGAACCGAGCATAGACAGCCTGTGGCGTCTTGCCGATTTCTTCGACGTCAGCGTGGATTACATTATTGGAAGAAAAGAAATATAGGCGACTGGCGCCTATATTTTATTTTCAGAGTTTTCATCAAAGCCGATGCAAAAACGACGACAATATTTATTGTATATATAATATTAATACAATTATTATATAATATAACGCGCGCCCGATATCAGATATAACGGCTGCCCGAATAAATCTGCGGGTCGTACCTGTCGCCGCTGTCGGGAAGTATCGCCACAATGGGACCTTGAACGGTATCGCGGAGTTTTATTGCGCCGAGTACGTTTGCGCCCGACGAAATGCCGACTTTGATTTTGTATTCGGCAAACATGTCGCCCGCCTTTTTGACGGAGTCCTTTCCCTTGACGGTAACTATTCCGTCAAAATACGACTTATCGACGATTGCAGGAACGAAGTTTGCACCTATTCCCTGAATGAGGTGAGGACCCGCAACTCCGCGCGACAACAACGGACTCTCTTCGGGTTCGAGCGCAAACACCTTGCAATCGAGTTTGTTATCGAGGATATATTTCTTTATGCCCATTGCCGTGCCGCCGCTGCCAACGCCCGCGACGATTGCTTTTACGTCGGGAATCTGCTTGAAAATTTCGGGTGCGGTCGTTTCGAAATGGGCTTTTATCGACGACGGGTTGCCGAACTGGTCGGCAAAAAATCCGTGTTTTTCCGCGACTATACGTTTCGCCGCGGAAACCGCGCCGTTCATACCTTCCGCCGCAGGAGTGAGAACGAGTTCCGCCCCGTAGGATTTAAGCAGTGCTCTGCGCTCCGCGCTCATACTTTCGGGCATAGTCAGAATGACTTTCAACCCGAGCAATCTGCCGACATACGCAAGACCTATACCCGTGTTGCCACTTGTAGCCTCGACAACGGGCGCGCCCTCTTTAAGCGCACCGCTTTCCAAAGCGTCCTTGACAATGTAAAACGCCGCCCTGTCTTTTATTGAACCGGCGGGATTTGCGGCCTCGAATTTACCGTAAATTTCGTTTCCGAGTCGCACAATCGGCGTACCGCCTATTTGTCCCGCTATTTCAGCAAGTTTTTCTTTTACCGCTTCGTTCATATAACCTCTCCCCGCCTTTTTGTTACTTTTCGGATTTTACGTTCTTCGACTGTGCCGCACTGCGCTCGAAAACTCCCGCAATGTCGTCGGACGCCGACACGACTATGCCTTCTTCCGCAAGCGAATATTCGCCGCCGTTTATCGAACGCACCACACCGCCCGCTTCAACCGACAACAACCAACCTGGCACCAAATCCCAAAGGTTGCGCGTGTACATCATAAATCCGTCGGTTTTGCCAGCCGCGAACCAAGCGAAATCCACGCTCGCCGCTCCGAAATGGCGCATCTTGCTCACGCTGTCGTAAATACTCCCGACTTTTTCGACCTGTCCCATTGCGTGCGACAGAGTTTTGTGAGAGTAGTCGCCGACGCTTATCATTGCGTTTTTCGCGGCTCTGCCCGAAACTTTTATGGGCGTGCCGTTGAGCCTTGCGCCGCTGCCGTCGAGCGCCGTGTAATATTCTTCAAAACGCGGCAGATAAATGACAGCCGCAAGCGGTTTCCCGTCAATACAAAACGCACATTGAACGCCGAACAAAGGCAGTCCGTGCGCCATGTTCACCGTGCCGTCGATAGGGTCGACCGTCCAGACTCTGCCCATCGGCAGTTCTCTCAAAGGGTTGAGTTCCTCGCCCACGACGACGTCGCCCGCGAAGTTCTCTTTGATGGCTTCGGTAAGGAATTTTTCCATAGCGAAATCCACGTCGGTGACAAGGTCGAACGCGCCTTTATCTCGCACGTTGAGTTCCGCACCGCCGCAGGTTTTCCACGCTTCTTTCACAATTCTGCAAAGGAACGCAAGCTCTTTCTTTCCGTCGTTCATACTCTCTCCTTTTCGCAAATTGCGATGTTCATTGGTATTTTTGACACAATAAACATTATGCTTTTGTTATTTCAGGACTTTTGCCTTTCCCGTAAGATTGCAAATCTCCGTTCTGTACACGCCTGTCCGCGCAAGACTCGCACGGATTGCTTCGTCGAATTTTTCCATATTCGACGGTGTGTATTTTTCGCACAACAGTTTCAGCGCGCGTATCTTCTCTTCTTCGTCCGCAACTTCCACGCAATCGCCTTCGAACATAGCCGATTCGTAAGCCGTGGTAAAAGAGTTTGTCGCGCTTTTCACGTCGCCAACGCACACAAACCAGACGTGCGGGTTTGCGGAAAACGCGTCGATTTTCTTTCCTTCCTTTGCCGTGTGAAAATACACGGCATTTCCGTCGCGAACTATACTTACCGGCACACCATACGGGTTACCCTGTGCGTCAATGCAGGATACTACCGCCCATTCGCATTTGTCCACAACCGCAAGCGCAAATTCCGCATCCTTTTCTCTGTCTTTTCTTCTCATAGCCGCTCCACTACATTTTCCGTGACGTTTTTCGGCGGTTTATAATCCGACCTTTTGCGACATTATACCACAACCGTACCCCGTTGTCACAAATACTGTTCGGAAAATGTTCCCTGTCCTTTTCTTAAAATGCTGGACATTCACTACTTCACCATATAAAATATAAAAGTCAATATTCCGTATGCACCCGTAGCTCAGCTGGATAGAGTGTCAGATTCCGATTCTGAAGGTCGCAGGTTCGACTCCTGTCGGGTGTACCACACCGGAATAATACGAACCCGAAACAAAATTCGCGGTTCGTATTATTTTTTGCAAGAGATTATTTCGGCGTCATTGTCCGCTTGCAATAACACCTCTAGATTTGCCTCTTTCGGCAGGCTCAGGTTCGCATAGCTCCTCGCGGACGTCAACGGTCGCAAAATCGCCACTGAAAACACCTATATAAAGACTTTGAGAGCCGAGTATGGATTGTTTCTCCTTGCTCGGCTCTTTTGCTGTTTAGAAGCTATTTTACGCGCTTATAACGCAACGATTTTGGCTTTGTTCCGTTGACTTCCGCAGACCGACAAAGAAGATATTTTTCGTTTACCGTCCTATGCACCTTCGCCTCTTGCCGAAAAAGGCAAATCAATTCGGAGGTGTAACTCAAAATGGAAATGTTGGTAACAAAGTTCTCAAAAGGAAAGTACCGTAACGAAGGCGAATTATTCGCCGAACCTATCTCTGCCGAAAACGTTAAACTTATGGGCGAGATGATCGCATTGCAGGCGCTCCGTACCATAAAGAAGTTTGATATGAAAGTGGCAGACAGATTGTATATCGGTCTCATCAAAGACCTGCACCATATGAGCGAGATAGATTATACCGTTTCGGACGGCTATGACGTGGCACAGACAGCTATCTGCTTTCTGTATCAGTACGCCGGCAGAAAGGCGTCCGAGATTTGCGGTAAAGACAAACGCGGAAAGGAAATAACCATCAAACTCGCTTGCTATCGTGAGGTGGACAGATTCATCGATAGCTTGCGCAACCGCTCCGACAGACACGGAGCGATCGAATATATAGACTTCACGGATTATAAGGCTCTGCCAATGGATCCTGTAAATTGCTTTGAACAAGAGCAAACCGATCACACAAAATACGATGAACTTGTAGAAGCCTTGCGGCTCTCCGCTTTGGAACTTGCCATTCTAAACTGCTATATGAACGGCATGGTGCAATCGGAAGTCTGCGCCGAACTAGGCATCGGCAGAGGAACTATCAATCACCAAAAAGCAAGTATTCGCCAGAGGTATTATAGTCTTTACACCTCTCTTTAATATTGCAACTTCATGTAAAATAATAACACCACTAGCATAGCCAGTGGTGTTATTATTTTTTATGTCATTTCTCAACTCACATTCAATCAATGCTTGTGTATTTTTTCTTCCTTGTTAAAAAAGCCTCTTTACCGCCTTCAAGTATATTGCAAATATGTTGCTGAATTCCTCTTGAACCCAAAAAAGTGTCGGGGTCAGTGGCGTCAATGTTTTCTATCGCACCAGAACGATATTCAAATTTAAACGCTTTATTTCTTGTTTGCTGATTATTTTCTATTTGCTGATTTGCGACAATCACTTCTTCGGCATCACATCCCAGCACCAAATTGGCATTGTGCGTTACTAATATTATTTGTCTATCATTTTTTCTGTCCTTAATAAATGAAACCAGGTCGGATACTATAGACATATTATCTAAATCATCCTCAGGCTGATCTAATAATATTGGACATTTGGATTCATCATGACTGATGAGCAATTTTAATAATACCAAGGCCTTTTTGCCCGGGGACATATTTTCAATTTTATCGCCATCCATTTCAACAGTATAAATAATATTGTCAAAATCACTCAACAGCTCACGTAGTGCATCATTTTTGTCATATTTGTTTATTAGAACTTTTTTACTATCATTGTTTAAAATTGCATTTATATAGTCTCTTTTGCAATTATCGTCAAACTCAGATTCCAAAATAAATTGTTCATTATCCATATCTTTTAGTGCGCCATCATGAATACTTCTTATGGCATTTTGCGCAAATATTTTGAAGATAGTTTCCCTAAACAAAACTCTACGCCGACGTTTTACGGCAACAATCTTAAAGTTTTCACTAGTATCCTTGAACTGAATATTCATGAATTCATTCTCAAATAAATCATATTCTGCTTCACGTGAAGTGGTCAACGAAATAAGAGAGTTTATTAAACAAGTGATTGTTTCTTTTATACCATCTAAAATTTTATGTTCGCTCTCAATCTTTCTTAGTTGCTCTTCTTCAGCTCGTAAATTTCCCTCAACCTTCTTTATCTCAGCATTATTATCAATCATCGGCTTAAGTTCATCAATAATTGCGCTCCTCTTGTCATAGGCCTCTTGTTTTTCGCGCAGACGAGCTGAGATGGCATCAACAATCTCAATTTTTTCTTTCTGCCATAATTGATTCGTCTTCTCAGAAATGTTTTTTATAATTCTACTTGCACACTGAGCCACTTCAGATTCTCTTAGATTTTTGAGCTCAATTTCTATGGTCACTCTGCTATTTTCTATAAGTTCCTTATCTGCGGTAAGTATTTTAATTTCATTTCCCAATAAAATTTTATCTTCAACGGCTTTATCAAATCTAGTTATATCATCAGCAGAGATTTTCAGAGTCGCTGCTAATGTTTCCTTTTTCTTGCGAAGTGCTGTTATATTATTTTTTACTGATTCTATTCCACCCAAATCTTTTATTGCTGAAATTTGGGTATCGAGTTTTTGTTTTTCATAAACCAGTTCTATTATTTTTGAATCAATCTGTTTTTGTATGTTAATAATCTTCGTCGCCATCTGCTTACGCAAATCACAAAAGGCGGGGTTCTGACTAATTATATTTTCTATTATGCTATCTATTTCTGTCTTTTCTGCGCAATCATCCATTAATTTATTAAGGTAAGATTGCGCAATATATACGATTTTTTTATCGTCGTTCGAGCCATTATATGAAACAGTCCCATCTTTCCAATGAACTTTAACAGGAAATTCTAACGGCATTTTTCTACCATTATATACTACATCGAGACGCGAATAAACTTCTGCTGGATCAATAGCTCTAGCTATATTTTGAAGTAGTATGGATTTCCCTGTGGACTTTGATCCAATTATACAAGTCAAATTTTGGTTGATAGAAATCATTTTATTTGAGAAACGATGGGGCACAACATCATCTTCTATAACAACACCATCTATTATTCTATAATTATCCACCCGATCTGCAGGGCAAAATTCTTGAATACGAACACGCTCAATTGGCTCGAATAGAATTTGGCGTAACCCTTCCCAAGTAGGATCAGCCTTTATCCAACAATACCTTTTTGTCGATCTTCCTTGATTATCAAGCGGTTCAAATATTGCAGCATTAGTATGAGCATCACATCCCCAAACACATGGCATAATTTTTATAGGCTTTGTGTTTTTCTCTCCCCTAAAAAACTTGATATCTGATGGATTAGCAGACAATATCAAATCAGAAACCTTATAAAGATCTGTCCTATATTCTAATAAATCTACTAAATCCTGCGAAGGACTACTTGGATTACCTACAGCCGAAGCTCCATCAGTACTTTTATTGGGCATCAATACTAATACATTATCCTTGCATTCCGGATAATTATTAAAAATTTTGATTATATTATCAAAATTTATATAAAAACTTTCAACTCCTTTTTTATATGCTTGCTCATCATCTAATCCTTCGACAATTTCCTTCCCATAACGAATTAAGTCTTCTTTACGCGCACAATATGTACTTTTTGCAGACTTGTATATCAAATTACTCAAAATAATTGTATCTACCTTATCCACAAAAGACGGATTAATCAAGAGATGTACGTTCATATTAACACCATCTCTTAATGGCAAACACCTTAATTCAATATTGGGGAAAATAAAATCAATATACTGTTGAAGAATACCATCCTCCTTTACTTTTTTGTAATTTTCGATGGAAAAATAATCGGTAATACCTACCGCAGCAATTTTTCTCTGTGGGTCGTGTCCATCCCCAATGTAGTTCTTTATATCTTGATAAAATCTCTCCCATTTTTCATCATTGTTACCAGAGAACTGATCGTTTTTCTTCGTATATGGTGTATGAAGATGAAAGTCCCATCTCCGCCATTCAGAACCTCTTTCAAAACTCATAGGATTATCCTCCTAAATTTTACTGATATTATACACAAAATTAAATGTCAGAGCAAGATTAATATATGCAATTAGGTGATAATCAGCCTGCTTTTGCGTATATCCACCAGCAAAACCGAATAAGATACATCATTTTCATCTTAAGCGCAAGCAATGTCTTTTTATAAATAAATCGCCTCGTCGCAGTAGTCGGCAAGTTAAGTTCACTATAGCCCATTCTCCATTAAACTTGCTTAACCGGGCGAAGAATTTCCCTCGCCCGGTCATTCCGCAATTAGCCATATCAATCGTGTTTGCGCTTGTACCTCACTATCGCATATGTAAGTAAGGCAGCGAGCAACACTCCGCCAACGGAAACTGTCACAGCTATCACGACCGTATTGTCATCATCGGGAGCAGCGGGAGGAATTTCGGTGCTTTTCATAGCAAGAGTAACATCCAGATCAGATGTCTGCACACTTTTTTTCGGGAAGGTAAAGAAATATTTCCCGTCTTGTTCGCTCAGTACCCCGTCGCCTCCTGGCATCAGGCATTTCATTTCATAGCCGTCTTCCATTGCAAACTCTATTTCAATCACATCGCCTAGCCTGTATTTCACACTGCCGCAACCGTCGGCAAGTACAATTTCTTTGCCGTTGATCTTAAATTCTTTAACACCATTGAACCCCGACAGTTTTATCTCACCGAGCGGAGCCGCTTTGACGACAACGGTATGACAAGTGCCCATATCGAATTGCATTTCTGATAGGTCATCTGCCGCCAGCATGTCTTTACCGTCCACCATAAAACACACCCATTGATAGCTGTCGTCAAGAATATCCACCTTAAGCTCTGTACTCTCCCCTGCCGAGTAATAGCGCGCTCCGACACTCAACTGATAAGCGTTTTTATGCACCTCATCGGTCAGATCTATCACACTCACATGATTCCTTTTGGTAGTAGGATATCCGTTCGCATCGTTTATCTCAAATTCTTCGTCAAAGTCCAATGCTTTGAACGCATTTGGCTCCTCAAGACTCTCCTCATCTTTGATGTGCGTCAGTTGTTCGGTCGAAAGAGCGACCTCATGCGTAGGACCGCCTATTATTATCACACCGGCACCTTGCTCGCACTTCTGCCCAACAATATCCCAAACACCGTCCGTGACGCTTTCGTCGATATATACATAGTTGTCGGAAAATGTGAAGAACGGTATTTCGTCCACATTCATAAGCCCTACCAGCGAGCCGACAGTATAAAAGTCTTCGCGATATATTCCCATGTCCAATACTTCTATCCCGTCTATGATAGCGATGTTGGAGTCGTAAACGACCTCGATCTTACTATCCATACTGTCCGTGCTGAGATTATGACGTCCGGATATCGCGCCTATCCCGGCCCCCTTTAATTTCCCTTTGAATACACAGCCTGATATAATGTTTGAATCAGCCGCATCACTTGTAATACCGCCCACTTCAACACCATCAAGGGAACCCGTAAAACTGCAGTTACGGAACTCACAAGCGACAGCCCATCCTATTATGCCGCCGGCGGTACTTGCCGCGACGACATCTCCTTCTATATGAACATTTGACACGATCGCATTGTGCGCTTCTGCCGCAAGTCCGCCATAATCACCGAAATAATCTTTCCAAACATCTTCTCCGGGTGCCGCTGTTTTGTTCTTATCGTAGATGATATTAAGATTGCTAACATTGCCTGTTAAAAATCCGAACAGCCCGGCACATCTTTCACGTCCATATTCGTCGAATTTGTCTGCTTGATTTAGCGGCAAGGACCAAAAATTATAAATGGTATGACCTGCGCCGTCCAACGACGCAAACATATCACGCGCAGGCCATCCGTATTTCTCCCAATCAGGCGCATATTTGTGCCATGACGTATCCGCCGCCATATTTATGTCCTGCGTCAATACGAGCGTGTAATTGTTATATGTTTTATTTAACCAATCATCCGTATCTTTTTCGAAGGTGAAAGTATAGTTCAACAATTCACCCAAAGTGGATATGTAGACAACGCGCCTCTCTTCGTCCTGACTATCGCCTTCATCGGCGAATGCAACATACTTTACATTAAATATCATGCCGAGGACTAATATCGCGCACGCTATAAGACATAGGACTTTAGTAGTGAAAAACAGTTTCTTTACCATCATATACCTCCTATCATTATATTATCGCATATAGTACATAAGAGCGTAATCATATATTTATGCACCGTTCCTGCCTACTCTGCCGTCATAATTTGCATAAAAATACTTCAGTTGGTCATAGCCTACGATAGTGCTGTATGTAAATCCGCCATGCCCGCCTTTTAGACCCGTATTATCAAAATAAGCACTATCGTTATGCCCTATGATACCTCCAATATGTGGATGAAGATCTTTGTCTTTTGGTATGCATCTGTAATCGTTTTCGGCGCTGCCGCGTCCTGTATCTCTATTGCCGAAATAAAACATCCCGTAGTTATTGCAGCCCGCAACCGCACCGCCTTTATTATATCCGACAATACCTCCGACAGACCTGTTGTGATTGCCTTCAATATAGTGGTAGTAATCGGAATACATATTACAATTTATTATTCCTTTGCCGTTGGTCAAAGTCCCCGCATAGTTTTGTCCTGCAATACCCCCCATATCACCGCTACAAAACATCCACATATAGCTCTTGCAGTCCTTTATCGTACCATTAGGAGCATAATTTTTCCCGACTATCCCACCAGAGAAAGAGCTAATGCGGTTCACTTCAAGCGTGCCGTACACATCTACATTTTCTATAAGTCCATAATTGCTGCCGGCAACTGCACCTACATTACATTGAACAGTACTATGATCTGCTCCGAAATAAATCTTTACGTTTTTCAGTTGCATATTTTTTATCACTGCGGTATCGGTAAGATCGCCGAACAGACCATATGCAGCAGAGGATGAGATACTGCTTTTGTTGATGGTAAGATTGTTTATTGTATGATAGCGTCCGTCCAGCGTTCCACTGAATTTAGATATCGGCGACCAGTTGCCCATCATTGTATCTATATCGCAAATCATATAATATGCATGATCCGACGGTTTATTGGCAAGCAACAGCAGATGTAAAAACGAAGAAACAAACCGTCTATTTAACGATACCGTTTGTTTCCATGCTGCATCCACATTTTCATTATTGTATTTTACTGCATTGGTAACCGTTATGGTATAGGTGTCTGCCAGACTACCAACAGCATAGTCAATGAGATCCAAGTATGTATTATTACCACTTACCACTACAGATAGATATTTCGAGTCAGATGCATTCACCGAAAACTCAAAATCGGTTGAATTGCGTGCGGTAAAATTATTGCCCTGCGGCTTGAAAGCAATCTTATTTCTCTCTGCGGTTATATTAAGTCCGGTGCTATCTCCGCCATAGGCAAGCTCAATCGTCCCACCCGTTGAACCGCCGAGAGCTCTGTAAACCTCAACTTTCTTCTCTGTTGTGCCGTAGCTCTTCGTTCCGTCGCTTATCGACACCGTATAATTGTACACGGTCCTGCTGTTGCTTGTATGGGCGGGAGCATCGTACACAATGTTTATTGTTTTGTGTTGAATTATTCTCAGTTGATTAGGGGATTTGCTAATGATGCTAATATCTACACCTTTTGCCTGTAATTCGCTTGGTGTATATCGCGTTCCAGTCGTGCCACCGACCAAGTAAATGTCTGCCTTGTAGCCGGCACGCAATTGTGTTTTATTGCCGATTTCTATAAGTTGAATTCCGTTGCCGTAATCCGCATCGCCGTTATAGTCCTGCGAATATTCAAGAGTATATTTACTTTCCAGCAATTTTGAGGCCAATGAGACTTCTGCAACCGCCTGCTCATTATCTGACGAAGTGATTTTAACAGTTATTCCCGAGCCGTACGGAGCGCGGTCGTCTATCTTGACAGTAAAGATACCGTTTTCGGTATCCGCTGTGACAGAATAATAGTTGCTCGCATCATCTCCAGATAATCCCGTATATGTGACTGCGGTTTCATATTTTTTATTTGAAGCAACATTGTTATCGTTGTATTTCACAGCAAAGCTGTAAGTATTTCCTCTATCTTTTTCTCCACCGGCACCTTCTATGCTTATTGATCCCACAGGTATTTTAACAGGCTGTTGAACTTCCTTCACAATCCGACGATACTCTTCAGGGGCTCTCGGCTGGATAACAACCACATTAAAGACGATGACTGGGTTATCCACACTAAAAACATTATTGACAATTATGGCTGTGTTGTACTCTCCCGCAGAAGCATAATCTGTAGTTATGATAACTATGGCAAAATCGGAATAGGAAACGGAATTTTCAAGTCTGTATTCCTGTTCGTCAACAACAAAACTCTTTATGCCGACATCAAGTATATCACCAGGATTCACGACTAACTCGGCATCGCTCGCATCATCGCCGCGGACTTTCACAGCCACCTCTCCTATATCTGTGGCATATACCGGCATAATTGTTACTATCATCATAGTGTTCTCCTGGCTATCAACACGTGTTGCCGACACTACAAACGAACTGTAAGGCATAGCCTCTGGAAGAACAGTGACATTGGTGACAATCTCACCGGCACTACTTTGCACCTGATCAACTACAATATCCGGATTGCCTAAGATATCAACCATTATAAAGCCTTCTCCGGTCACCGTGTAAGTGTAGGTTTCGTCAGCATACACGAAATCTTCGCCCAAAATAGTAAGTGAGCCTCCCGCCTGTGCGTCGGGAAATGTAACCGTACTTGCCTGCTCAGCCCCACCAGCGGCATGTGCTACATTTTCATTTGAAATATTGCACAGCAAAATCGTGGCTATTGTCAAAAGCAAGATGACAAGTACTGCCGACATGCATTTTCTTAAGTTTGTGTACATTTTTTACCTCGCTCAATTATTTATTATGTCGTCAGGAAACCCTGTTTGGACCAGTTGGCTGTCGCCACTAGAGTTGTGTGTAAATGCCTCACTCGTTGAGCCGTCTTCGGACGGGGTTATCTCCTCATTCGGATCGTCAATCACGATAAGTTTTAGCACGTTGCTCTTTACCCCGTCCACAGTAACCTGAATCTGCACTTCCGTGCCGGCTACTGCCAAGGCCGAAGCATATATAAGATTGCCGGATATATACACTCCTGAAGCATCGTTGATTATCTCATATTGCCTGTTCAATATTTCCACATCATCCGGATAGATGAGTGCAGAGATATTTATCATTGTGTTACGGATTATATAACTCTGCTCGCTTATCAACAAAACCTCTTCGGCCTGACGCTGTTCAACTTTAATTATGTATGCTCGGCTAGTTTTATCGCCGGACCGAATGTAGACCGAAATTTCCATGTCCCAACGCGCATTGTCCGAAATTACAAGCATTCCGTTATCGCCCACAGACACGTAAGCACCGAAATTCGGAGTTTCGGAAAAGATTACATACTCCAGATCTTTCACTGCAGCGTCTTTCGGAAAAGTTTCTGCCTGCATTTGTAGCGTATCGCCGCGGTGAAGATGAATGACATCTGCCAGCTCCTCCCCGGTCTCTGCACTGTTTATCTGCATTTCCTCTATTGGGACGGACGTGAGATAAAAATACACATGCTTGGAAACGTTTTCCACCGTTACATCAATTTCTATTTGCTTATTCAGATTGTCGGCTATGTCGAAAGCTTTTAGCATATAGCGTTTGTCCGCAATCTTTTCAAGCATCCCCAAACTGTCGTCGTTAAATTCGATGTTGACGGGCACGTCGTTCAAGACGTTAACCGTTGCGTTTTCGGGGAAAATCTTCAGCGTCAACTCCATCTCATCGCCAAGATTGATGTAATTGCGCCAATTTGCTTCGGAAAACTCAATGCGCTCGACGGGAATTCGCTCAATTTGAATGGCCAATTTGTTGCTGATCACACCATTATGCTCGGCAACTGCATAAAGATATACCGTGGAGCCAATTTCAATCTTGTCGGTTGTATAAAAAATATCGTTAGAAACGTACGCATACTCCTCTTGGTTTTCATACAATTCCCCGTTCGGGCGTACTATCTTTTCTATCACGTAATTGTAATTGCTGTAAGTGGCGTCAGCGGGCGCTATACCCACCAAAACATCCGCGCTTTCTGTCAGTCCCAATGTGGTGACGTTGTCGCGCAGACGTATGGAGACGGATTTAACCTCAATCGGCTCTTTCACAATTCTAATGGGTAAATACAACAGTTTTTCTTCTTCATCGTTCGTATTGATGCGTATGTTCAATCTGTTATCGATTTCGGCAGCATAGTATTCTTTGGCGTAACAGGTTAATCCTTCAAAATAGACATCATCTTGATTTACTATAACCAACTGACTAGGCTCGACTTCGCTATATGAAACTTCCCCCGTCCTCAAATTACAAGAACGCATATATACTGCGGGTATATTTACCGCACCTGTTTCATTATCAATTACAAACACTCTGGTCGGATCATATTGCACACCCTTTTCAATATTCTCACGCATGTCGGAAAGTACTTCCGACAGTGACGTTGCCTCACGGTCGTTAGCAAAAACAAGGTCTTTATATACTTCGTCTTCCTCTATTGAATTACTGAAAAAAGATTCCCTGTTTCCTACAATTTCAAACGACTTTGATATGTCCAATATCCAAAGATCAAAACTGACAGTAAAATCCAGCAAATAATATGCTCCGATATCAAAATCAATGCTGCCTGCCATCGCAAAATTGCCTTTATGATCTGATGCACTTAATAAAGAGTTTTCATCTTCGCTCAAATTCAAATCATTTATATCCCCGACAAAAACTGCTCCTATTGCCGAAAATTCCGCATAAACGCCTGCCTCCAATGACAAATCCAAATTGAAAATGCCGGCTATGGTCACCCCTATACCCAATTGGGCTCCAATCTTTAACTCAATTGATCCAATAGTGCTCAAGCAGGATGAAATCTTGTAATATGAATTTGCATTGTCGCTTTGACTATCCGCCGTTGTTACAGTCGTCACCTCATTTACTGATTCAATATTTAATTTTGCCTCGAGTGCTCCTACTATCGAAAAATCAAGCACTGCCCCGACATCTACAGTAAAGGCTACACCGGGTGCTACCGGAAAAAAAAGTTGCACAAAATCAATTGTCGAGTCGCTTTTTGACATCTCTTGCTTATAGTAATCTGACAGAGTCTCCAGCTCTAATATTGCCGCATACTTGTCGTTCAATGCCAAGTACTTTTTATCTAAGTTCGCATAATCGAGTTGCTGCTGTGCCAGCTGCCTTTTTGCCACCAACTCCGCTTTTTCACTGTTTGAAAGATTTGGATTTTGTAACTGTTTCTCTATATAGCTCAAAGCAGCATCTGCTTCATATGCATCATGCAAAACGTTGGCGTACTTGTTTCTGACCGTGATGCTCTCAAACAATCCGTTATCTGGCAACGAAAGTATATCACCATGAAAACCAGCGACTATTGTCCATATCCCATGGTGGCTTGTTGTTTGCCTATTCATGGCTTCATCGCCATAAAAATCAACAATGGTGTTGCTTTCATATGTAAAAGTCAAATAGAACTTAAGTTTGTCAGTTAAATTCCACACGATATTGCAATCGACATCCAGCGGATCAATGGATTTGAACTTTACGTCAATCCTCGATGGCGCAAGCGCTTTGTTTGAAAGTTCCACCCCATCGCTTACCATATCATTTAACGCTTTGGCAACAGAACTAACACTCACGGAGTTGAGAATTTGATTTTTAATCAACTCTTCACTATAAACTTTTGCTCCTTTTGCGACGTAAGAATTGTTAATTTCAAATTCTTTGTATATTTCATTCAAGTTTGGAGACGAAAACTCTATATTATTTCCGTCTATACTCTCAATTTTGTATGCGACATCTACATATTCGTGCATGCTGGGTATAAGTGTTGGAATAATAAGAACATCTCCCACAGAAAAACTATCGGGATTATCTATTTGGAACGCTTTATTTTGTTCGTCCACCTCTGATATGCTGTCTGCCGAAACAAACTTTAACGTATCATTGTACTCAACCGTTTCGGTCACGGGTTTTTCCACAGAAAAAAACAAGGGATTATGCCATTCTTTATCAAGAAATTCAGCGTTTTTTAAATATATGCCATATGTATTACCCTCTTTGTAATTTACAAACGGTTCAACCAAATATCCATCATCAATCGGTTTTACATTTAGTTGAACTATTGTACCAGCCATATCAGTTATAGATACAAAATCCGCGACATTCGAATTATTTATCCATTTTTTACTAACGATTCCAAAAGAAAAATCCACAGAAACATCTCGCAACATCTCTGTACTTCTATGTTCATAATACTCTTCTGCAGCACCTGCAATCTGGCTACTATTATTAGTCGGAAGAACAACGAAAATAACACAAATAATTGCTATCAACAGCAAAATCATAAATAGGCAACTTATAAATAGAATTCCTATTTTTCTTTTCAACATAGCTCCCACCCCTTCAAATTTTATTTCTCTATAAATTAAAACAATCTAACGATTACATTTGTCCAAAAAAATACCGACGCTTCACACGCCGGTATTCTATTCAATAAGATGTTCGTGGGGCTAAAAGACCATATCCAATATTTCCTGTATGCTCGCCTCGGAATAAGCTTCCATTCTTAAATAATAAGTTTTACTGCCATATGTGAAAGTACAATAGTAATTATTGAATCCAACAGGATCGGCTGTAATGCCATACCGTATTTCAATACTTCCCCACACTCCGTTTTCAGCACACATAAAATCTATATTATCAACATCCGAAAACGTATACTCATCATCCACGACATAAATATAAATATTGTCGAAAACATCGTCCCAAACGCAATAGCTGAAGCGAACACCAAATTGCAACGTATGGTCTTTAGTATAAAGTAGATCATACGCCACAGAATTTTCATCCAATGCATCATCGTAAGAAGAAAAAATAATTTCGTTGCCATATATATTTCGGACTTCCTGCGCTGTCACTCCGATAAACTCGAAATCAGTTATATCTTGACTATAAAATGTATTATCGTCTGTATCTGTTGGCAGGGTCAACGGCAATGCTATCCCGATGGAGAGACAAATGATAAATACCGCCGCAATCGAAGTTGCAATAACTACATTCCTGTGACGAACTGTCTGTCTGCTCTTCTCTTCACTCTTAACTTTTGCCAAATCAAAGTCCTTGTCACGGGCAGTTGACGCAACATATGCGTTCATCAATTTGTCAAACTTTTCATCATTTTCTTTCCGTTTCATACAATGATTACCGCCTCCGCATTTTCGATTATCCCATTGTTATCATTCACATAAATACCAGGCATACTGCCCCACCCCGAAGATACATTGTAGTAAATTTTAGTGTTTATGATATTCATCGTTTTATCGTAATACACCTCTTTTTTTACACCATAAACAATCATAATATGACGTCCTATGTACTCTTGCTTGTTTAGTAGCGTTTTATTTTGGCTTTCATTCAAGAAAGATATATTATAGCCGTTTAAATACAATATTATCGGTTTTCCTTCTTGGAGTCTTTCATATACAAGATTGTGATCTATAGCTTTATCACTCATAACGGAATCATATGAAATATTATATCCATTGCCCGTTACGTACAATTGCATTCCACTCCGGAATTGCTCGCGCGAAGTCCCCTCGGTATTAGAATTGCTACCCATCTTGACATATAAGGTGTCAATCAAGTTTTGTTTGATCGACTCGTTTCTTATCATTGGCTCATATGTATATATTGAGTTGCGCATTCTCCCCGGCTCAAAATTCGGTATAAGACTAGAACAAAACCGATCATAATATCCAATAATATTAGCTCCGGCAACACAAGCGCAAACATTTTCAAGCACATTGTTGCAATTATAATATAATGGAAATGAAGGATTTACATACTCCTCATATGCCGTTACTTTTTTATCATAAATTATCTCCTCGACCTTCGTTTCGTAGATTATCCCTCCAAAGTACAAATCATCAGAATAGTATGCTTCTTGCGCTTCAGCCAAATTCAAGGGTGTTGCGGACAAACCTATTGATGCACATATTGAACATAAAAACAGGTTCGACAAGACAATTGCGAGCAGATTATTAATCATTAGTTTGTTTTTCATTGGTATTTTCCTCCTACTAGAATATAACAATCTGCTATGACAATTTGTCCAACTCATTGTCGGATAAGTTCTCTTTTAGTTTTTTTATTGCGCTTAATTTCAAATTCCCTACTGTGGACTTGGAAACGCCCATTTCCGCAGCAATTGCACGCAACGTTTTATCTTCAAAATATATTTCTTGAATGACATGCTTTTCTTCATCGCTCAATTTGCTCATTGCATTATCGATCATTATTCGAAGTTCAATCAATTCATCAGACTGCTCTACCGCAAAATTTTCTATCGCACTATAATCGACATAAACAACGTTTCCTTTTTCTCTCGTGCTTTTCTTTAATGCGTTCAATGCCCGCCGCGTCATAATCTTGCACAAAAAATTAAAACCATTCTGTATGAACACGTAACTTGTCGCGATCTTGAAAATATCGCCCCAAAATTCCTGTACCAGATCATCTGCTGAATTTTCATCACACATATATTTCAACGCAATGTAGCGAAGCGTCGGAGCAATAAGGCTATGTAGTGTTGTTACGCTTTCTTTATCACCGTTTTTAATGTCAATTAAACATTGATCGATTTGCCTTTTGTGCTTTCTATCCATATCTAGCTTTACTATATGTGGTGATCTTTCTTCATCAGCATCACATATTCTGAATAAAATACTACCATAAGTAATAATTGAATGCAAGAATAGTTATATACTCGCCCATAATCAATGATATGGCAGTTAGGTGTGCGCTTGGCTATATACAAGTGAAGAGTGCTTCGCGCTTATCGCCCAAGGCGAAAAGTGCTCTTCATCTTTCTCCATAAAATCCCTTCCGTTACGATAGGTTGTATTAAGAGGATGAGCGAGCACTATCGATCTGAAATATTCAAAAAACACATCATCGGTGAAAGAGCCGTTTGGCATAGCTATTTTTGACATCGTTGTTATTATGTCATTAAAAATTCCACTCTCTCCAACGGATGATGGTTTTGACCTGAACACTTTTTCGTGAAGCGCATATATCGCGTCTTTAAGCATCGCCGCATAGGCAACGAATATTACAACATCCTTTTCTGCCTCTGGTGCTTGATAATAATCATTTAACACTCCCACCGCACTTTCTACCCTGTTCATGGCAGCACAATATACGTTATAAAAATGGTTGTGCGGCTCATCATTGCTGAAAATCGGAGAAGCATTGACCGCCTCTCTAAATCTTTGACAGATGCTTGGATCCAACCAATTGTTTTCGCTTATAAGTTTCTCCTTCCGCCCATTAATGAACTGACGGACGGTTTCATTTTAGAAAATGCCAGCCCTTAACTTCAAGGCGCGGCTATAATACCATTGCTTATTAAGTCTGTCAATGTTATATGAAGAATTCCTATCGCCCAGCGATAGCCTGTATCCGATAAGCAGCTCAACATAAAATTTGAATGATGCAATCAAAACACTTATTGTTTTTTTATGATCCTATCGTTTCGTATTTCCTTCAATGACTCATCTATCCTAAGTTCCAATGCGGCGGCGAAAACAGCATATTCCTCTTCTGACATATGGTCTATATCAGGTCTGCCTATAGCAAAAATTCTTATATCGAGGGGATTGTTTTTTACTTTGATTTCCTCCATGATGACACTTCCTTATGTTGCTTCAACAGTTGCATCTGTGATCCTTCAAATCATGCTGCACTTAAACGCATAATTGTCTAACCGTAAGACGGTGCCTGTTCCTCCACAAGATGCCTCTGTTACAACATAAGTCTATGCCCTATTGTCGCAAGCTTTTTTGCGACTTATGAAATGAAATCGTAAATTCTACAGCTTAACTCCAAATTTTTTACCCTTTCGGGAGGCTCAGCGTAGCACAGCTTTCACGGAAGTCAATGCGAAAAATTATCGCTGAAAAATCGAATAACTCATAACGGTGAA
>OKST01000700.1_pt1 | contig 22252 bp, 20 predicted proteins | sample 1606341 | NCBI WGS metagenome assembly OKST01 (sample SAMEA3879563, study PRJEB24766) | human gut metagenome | biome: human-associated habitat; feature: feces | place: USA | collected 1985/1987 | reverse complement strand
CCCGCCGCTGCCGCAACGGAGGGTTTTACGCTATGGTACAGACCAAGAATTTCCCGCTGGAAACGCGCGGCGAGGCGGTCAGCCGCGAAGCGCTGGTCCAGGCGGCATTACAGGAGATCACCCAGAATTACCGCGAAGCAAGCCTTTCCAATGTGGCCCGCAGCTACGGCGTTTCGCTGGCGTATGTCAGCGAGTGTGTCCGGGCCCAGACAGGAAAGACCTATAAGGAGCTGCTGCAGAAGCACCGGATGGAGACCGCCGCCCGCCTGCTGCGCCGCAGCGACCTGAACATCCAGCAGATCATCACCCAGGTGGGCTACGAGAACACCAGCTACTTCTACCGCCTGTTCCACGAGCGGTATGGCCAGAGCCCCCGGGAGTACCGCCGGGCACGCAGCCAGCGCACATAAGCGCATCAGTGAACGACCCTCTCCGCCTTTGCAGCAGGCTTTGACGGAGAGGGCCGTTTTGTGTTATATTAAGGCAGAACGATCAGGGCGGGCAGCGGCCTGCCGGAAGAGAGGTTGGATGACGATGTTTCGTGGAGCAAGACGTGCAGATCTGGATGCGATCCTGAAAATTTATGCCCGCGCCCGGCAGGCGATGGCGGATTCCGGCAACCCCACCCAGTGGGGAGATCATTTCCCGCCGCAGGAACTGCTGGAAGAGGACATTGATTCCAACCGGCTGTTCCTCTACCTTGTCAACGGCGAGCTGGAGGGCGTGTTTGCCTTTATCCTTGGCCCGGACCCCACCTATGCCCGGATCGAGGATGGCAAGTGGCTGAACGATACCCTGCCCTACGGCACCATCCACCGGCTGGCTTCGGCGGGCAGGCACCCCGGCGTTGCCGCCGCTGTGATCACCTGGTGTCTGGAGCACTGCGAGAGCCTGCGCGCCGACACCCACGCCGACAACAAGATCATGCAGCACCTGCTGGAAGAAAACGGCTTTACCAAGTGCGGCATCATCCATGTGGAGGATGGCACGCCCCGCATTGCCTACCAGAAAATGTCCCTTACCCTGCCTTTGCGCCGGGATTGAACCGCAAAAATGCGCCGCCCCACCGGAAACGATGGAGCGGCGCTGTTTTTATGCGGTTCTGTCAGCCGTGGAAGGGAGCGGGTGCGCCTGCGCTCAGGAAGCGGCAGCTGCCGGAGCTTCCGGGGCGGGCTGCTCTGCCGCAGTTTCTTCCGGCGTAGGCTGGAAATACTTCTCGTACAGCTCCATGCCGATGCGGTAGCCCTGCCACGCGATGACCGCCGTGCCTGCACCGGCCACGCCGATGATGGCGGCAGTGCCCAGAATGCTGGGCTCGCTCTCGATGGTGGCATCCCGGTACTGGGCTTCCACGGTCACGGTGCTGCCCTTGGCCACGCTGCCCGCCGGGATGGTAAAGCTCTCCTCGTTGTAGGCGACCGCCGGGTTGCCCAGCAGGCTGGCTTCATCCATGGCCCACAGGTCGAACACCATGCCCTCGGGCACGGCGCTCTGGTTCAGCGTCACCTTGACCTCGGCATCCACCGGCACGCTGGCGCTGGTCATGGCTTCGCTGCCGTTGTAGGTGAACGTGCCGCCCTTCACCGTCAGGGTGTAGGTGGGGGCTTCGGGTTCGGGCTCGGGTTTGGGTTCGGGCTTGGGTTCCGGTTTCGGGTCGTTCAATTGCAGCTCAAGGTCAGCCGTAAGGGGCAGCTGTACTTCCCGTACCTTGCCGCTGCTCAGGGTCACATACAGGGTACCGGTGGGCTGACCGACCACATAAAGTTCATTGGCGGCGCTGTCCAGCGCAGTAGCTTCACCGCTCATTTTCAGCGCAGTGATTTTTCCGTTATCAGAAACGGTAATTTTCTTGGCGCTGTTTTCGCAGCCGGTGGGAACGTTCAGGAAAACGCCGTTCAGGGCGCTGCCGGTAACTTCTTTCAGGAAAATGCCGTTGGTGATGGTGGCGTTGCTGTTCACCGTAACCGGGCAGTTCACCGCCACCCTATGGGGGTTCAGGTCGGTGCTGTTAAAGTCATAGCTTTTCTCGGCGGTAGGCTCCAAAATCAGGCTGTTGTTTTCAAACTTCCAACCATCGCCGGTATAACTCACCCTGTTGCCATTCCAATCCTGTGCCTTGGCCGGGTAACCGTCCTTGTCAATCACCAGCCGGGTCAGTGGGCTGATGGTTACGGTTGAGCCATTTGCAGGCGGTGCGGTGAAGGTGACTTCATAAACTCCGCGGATATCATCGAACTCAATCTTGAGATCACTCCCACACCAGTCGGAAAGAAGCGTAGGCGGTGCATTATCAATGGTTACATCAAGGGGTGGAAGATCGTACATAGTATCATCAAAACGATAGCTTATATCAACAGAAACGGATGCCTGATTCGGGATGATATAGCATGAATTGTGATACCCATTGACCGAAACAGAAGAAAAAACGGACGGCGTTTCTGCTGCGAGGGTATAACCTGATGCTACGGAACCGGTACCGATAATGCTTGACATCTCTTTGAAAGTGCCGCCTTTGATCGTGCCGCCATTGTTTGTAACGGTGTACGAAGAAGCCCAATCACCAAACTGACCATTTTCAATGATGCCATCCAATTCATTGGTGACCGAAGAGAAAAAACGGCCACCGATTATTGTGCCATGGTTTGTAACAGCATCCTTAAAAATGCCGCCTTTGATAGTGTCATTGTTCGTAACAGAGGCTATAAAATTTCCATCCGTAACGGTTGCATTTTTGCCAATTACCAGGTTACAGTCGGTTGTGATGGAGTGCCCTGTGTGTATGGCAAAAAAATCATAGTTTGTTGGCGCACTGGGGCACAGGGTCAGAATTTTACAATTTTCATCGGCATCGTAAGTCCAGCCATCACCAGTGTAGATATCATGCTCGTTGACTGTTTGGTGAGGGATATTATCCAGAACAGGATAACAGTTTTGTCCGATTTTAAGTTCGCCGTTGCTGCTATCCTCCGCTGCTGCTGCGGTCAATGCCGACACGGGCAGGAATGTCAGCACCATACTGATTGCCACCAACAGGCTGAGTAGTCGTTTCTTCATAGGAGGTCCCTCACTTTCTTTGGGCCGGAAGTGGAGCTCCGGCAAAAATGGATGCTCTCACTTCCTTAAATACACGCCGCGCGGAATCCTTTCACCCTTTTTCAAAAAAAATTGAAAAAAAAAAGAAAACGAACTGCAAAACAGTCCGTTTTCGGGTCATCTTTCGTAATGTGTCCAAAGGCTTAAAATCTTGATGGTTTGCTCTTCTTCAAAAACATCATACACAAGGCGGTGCTGTACGTTGATGCGCCTGCTGTACGAGCCGTTCAAATCGCCCACCAGCTTTTCATAGGGCGGCGGGTTCTGGAACGGATTTTCTTTTATAACGGAGATCAGCGCCTTCGCCTTTTCGTCAAGATGGGCGGATTTCAGCTTTGGAATGTCCTTGAGCGCGGTTTTCGCATAAACAATCTTGTACATTTACCACTCCACAGCCGATTCGTCAACACAATCTTCCAGCGGTTCGGCCTTGGCCGCCATGAGCTTTTCCCGCATTCCCGGCACGGAGACGAGATAAAGCGTTTCCATAATGCCGCTGTAATCTTCTTCCGAAAGCAGAACAGCGTTGCCGTCTTTGGTGCAGATGTTCAGCGGTTCATTGTACTTTACGGTCTGCTCTACATACTGGAAAGCATTCTTGCGAAAGTTCGTGATATTAGTGGTCGTCATCGTGCATCACCTCTTATGTACATAATAGCGTACACACTGCGCGGTGTCAAGACCTTTTTTGCCGAACTTGGGGCTTGTGGAGCGGGGGCAATCGTTCTATAATACAAGCTGTGAAATGAATCACAAAAGGGGTGGAACGTATGGACAAAAAACTGAACGAGGCCGTGGCGGCGCTGCGGCCCCAGATGGTGGCGGCGCTCCAGCGGCTGGTGCGCAGGCGCAGTGTGGAGGCCGACCCGCTGCCGGGCAAGCCCTTTGGCGAGGAGGTGGATGCCTGCTTTGCCGAGGCGCTGGCCCTCTGCCATGAGCTGGGCTTTGAGACCGCCGACATGGATCGGTACATCGGCTGGTGCGAGATCGGCACCGGGGACGAGATGGTGGCGGTGCTGGGGCATCTGGACGTGGTGCCCGAGGGCGAGGGCTGGCATCACCCGCCCTACGCCGCCGAGATCGAGGGCGGCAGGCTGTATGGCCGGGGTGCCATTGACGACAAAGGCCCGGTGGTGGCCAGCCTGTTCGCGCTGAAGGCCATCCGGGATCTGGGCATTCCGCTCAACCGCCGTGTCCGGCTGCTGTTCGGCCTGAACGAGGAGACCAACGACCGGGACGTGCTGTACTACAAGGCCCACGGCGGGGAGATCCCGGTGCTGGGCTTCACCCCGGACGGCGAGTATCCGCTCATCAACGGCGAAAAGGGCATCCTGAACGAAAGCTATGCTGTGCAGCTGCACCAGACCGGTGCCTGGCAGCTGAACAGGGTGCAGGGCGGCGTGGCCGGCAATGTGGTGCCGGACTACGCCTGCGCTGTGCTGACCGCCCCGGCGGGGGCCGCCCTGCCGGATGCGGAGCACATCACCGTGACAGCCGTCCCCGGCGGCTATCAGGTGGAAGCGGTGGGCGTTTCGGCCCACGGCAGCCACCCGGAGCAGGGCGAAAACGCCATTGGGCGGCTGGTGTGCTACCTTGACCGGCTGCCGCTGGAGGGGGATGCAAAACAGGCCGTGCACTTTCTGGCCGAGAAGCTGGGCACCGACCCCTACGGCGAGCGCCTGCTGGGCCACCGGCTGGAGGATGCGCTCTCCGGCCCCATGAGCTGCAACTGGGGGCTGATCGAGGGCGACGCGCAGCATCTGTGGGTCAAGCTGAACTACCGCTATCCCGTGACCATGGAACGGGCAGACTGCCAGCCCGCTGTGCAGGCCGCCTTTGAGGCCGCAGGCTGGGCGCTGGATGGGCAGGTGCACAAGGAAAAGCTCTACTACCCTGCCGAGACCCCGCTGGTCAGCGCCCTGCTGGAGGTTTACCGGGATGCCACCGGCGACAATGCCCCGCCCAAGTGCATCGGCGGCGGCACCTACGCCAAGATGCTGCCCAATGTGGTGGCTTTTGGCCCCCTGTTCGCGGGTGACCCGGTCACAGAGCATCAGCCCGATGAATGCATCGATCTGGAACGTCTGGTGCAGAACGCCCAGATCATTGCAAACGCCATTGTCAAGCTGGCAAACCTGCCGCTGGAATAAGAAGGAGGATGGGACTATGAAGATCACACAGGTGCGGCTGGGCCGCATTTCCACCCCGCTGCGGGTGCCGTTCAAAACGGCACTGCGCACTGTGAACAGCGTTGAGGATGTTATCGTGGAGCTCCACACCGATACCGGTGCGGTGGGCTACGGCGAAGCACCCCCGACCGGTGTTATCACCGGCGACACCACCGGGGCCATCCTCGGTGCCATTCAGGATCATATCGCCCCTGCCCTGCTGGGCCGCGACCTCGATGAATTTGAGGATCTGACCGCCGCTGTGCAGAAGGCGCTTGTCCACAACACCAGCGCCAAGGCCGCTGTGGACATGGCCCTGTGGGATCTGCTGGGCCAGAAGTACAGCGCCCCTGTTTACCGGATGCTGGGCGGTGCCCGCAAAAACATCGTGACCGATATCACCATCAGCGTCAACCCGCCGGAGGAGATGGCCCGGGATGCCCGCACCGCCGTCCAGCGCGGCTACGACTGCCTGAAGGTCAAGGTTGGTATCGACCCTGAACTGGATGTGGCCCGCCTTGCCGCGGTGCGGCAGGCCGTGTGCCGGGACATCAAGCTCCGCATCGATGCCAATCAGGCCTGGAACGCCAAGCAGGCGGTCCGCATCCTGAACCAGATGCAGGAGAAGGGGCTGGACATTGAGTTCGTGGAGCAGCCCGTGCCCGCCGCAGACCTTGAGGGGATGCAGTATGTCACCCGCCATGCCGATGTGCCCGTGCTGGCCGACGAGAGCGTGTTCAGCCCGGCAGATGCCCTGCGGATCATGCAGACCGGCGCGGCCGACCTTGTGAACATCAAGCTGATGAAGTGCGGCGGCATCACCAATGCCCTGCGCATTGCCGCCGCCGCTGAGGTGTACGGCGTGGAGTGCATGATCGGCTGTATGCTGGAAGCAAAGATCTCGGTCAACGCCGCTGTGGAGCTGGCCTGCGCCAAGAAGATCATCACCAAGATCGACCTCGACGGCCCGGTGCTCTGCAGCGAGGACCACATCCTCGGCGGTGCCGTGTTCGACGAAAAGAACATCACCGTCTCCGACGCGCCCGGCATGGGCATTCAGGGCTTTGTGCCCGGCAAGGTGTCCTATCTCGACTAAAACAGGAATAGACCGCATCCCGAAACACACGGGGTGCGGTCTCTTTTTGCGGAATTGTATTCTATGCACGGACAGTGAAAAAAGCTCGTGTCTGTATATGTTGAAATGAAAAACAAAAAAAGCGGGCAAAATCTTTGACTTTTCGGCCTGCAAGGCGTATAATCGTACTTGTTCCGTGTAGAGGAATGGGAAAATTGTGCGCAATGGGCGCACAATCTGGATAGGGGAGTAGAAAAGTTATGAAAACGTTGAAAGCGGTTGCGGCAAGGTACAACGCCACCAGCCTGATCCTGCGCATCGTCATCGGCCTTGTGGTCGGTGCGGTGCTGGCACTGGCGGTGCCCGGTGCAGGCTGGGTGGAAGAGTTCGGCAGCCTGTTCGTGGGTGCCCTGAAGGGCATTGCCCCGGTGCTGGTGTTCATTATCGTGGCCAGTGCGCTGGCGCAGGGCACGTCCAGGCTGGACCGGCGCTTTGGCACGGTCATCTGGCTGTACATGCTCACCACCTTCCTGGCCGCCGCCATTGCGGTGGTGACCAGCTTCCTGTTCCCTCAGACCGTCGTTCTGGCTGAGGCGGCAGAATCCGAGGTGGTGCCCCAGGGTCTGGGCGAGGTGATGAACACCCTGCTCACCAACTTTGTGGCAAACCCCGTCAGTGCCCTGCTGAACGGCAATTACATCGGCATCCTGTTCTGGGCCTGCCTGTTCGGTCTGGCTATGAAGAAGTACGGAGCAGACAGCACCAAGCTGTTCCTGGCAAACACCGCGGATGCAGTCTCCCAGATCGTCCGCTGGATCATCAATCTGGCACCCTTCGGCATCATGGGCCTTGTGTACACCAACGTGTCCAGCAACGGCCTGTCCATCTTTACCCAGTACGGCAGGCTGCTGCTCCTGCTGGTGGGCACCATGCTCTTTATGGCACTGGTCGTCTCGCCCTTTATCATCTTTGTGTATCTGCACTGCAACCCGTATCCGCTGGTGTTCCGCTGCCTGCGTGAATCCGGCCTGACCGCCTTCTTCACCCGCAGCTCTGCCGCCAACATCCCGGTCAATATGGACCTGTGCGAAAAGCTGGGGCTGGATAAGGATATGTATTCCGTCTCCATCCCGCTGGGCGCTACCATCAATATGGATGGTGCCGCCATCACCATTACCATTATGACGCTGGCTGCGGCCAATACGCTGGGCATTCAGGTGTCCCTGCCCGCCGCCATCCTTCTTTCGGTGATGAGCGCTCTGGGTGCCTGCGGTGCTTCCGGCGTGGCTGGCGGCTCCCTGCTGCTGATCCCCATGGCCTGCTCCCTGTTTGGCATCTCCAATGATATCGCCATGCAGGTGGTCGGTGTCGGCTTTATCATCGGCGTGGTGCAGGATTCCGTGGAAACTGCCCTGAACTCCGCCGGTGACGTGGAATTTGCCGCCACTGCGGAATATCACCAGTGGCGCAAGGAGGGCAAGCCCCTGCCGGCGTTCCTGTGCAAGTAATGCGAAACTGAAATGGCTTTTCAAAGGCTGCTGTGCTGCTGGCACGGCGGCCTTTTTGTTTGGAACTTTTTTCTGGGCATTTTGCACAGGAAAGCCCTCGTCCTGTTTGAAATTGACGGATTCTGACGGATTTTGCATGAGAGTATCCCCTTTTGCAGAAGAAATTCTGGGCAAAACGGAGAGAAAATCTGAAAAAACTTTCCAAACAAGGTTTCAATCGTCCATGTATACAAGAACTTTATTTTTCATAAAAAACGTTTTGTGCTAGTTGCGCAAAGAACGAAAGAACGTTAAAAATGTATCACTAAATTCATAGTTTGTTCACAGAATTTATAAAACGATTTCATAATTGAGTGGCATAATATGGCCATCCTCAGAGAGGGGAACAAAAGAACGAAGGGTTCTGAACAGTTCCGCTTTGAGGATGCAGGGAGATAGAGGCCCTGCCAAAAAACACAATGACATTTACCGATATACGGAGGATATTTATTATGATGAACAAGAACACTGCTATTCTGGACAACACTATGATGGACGCTTACCTGACTGTCACCGAGGGCGTGTCCGATAACTGCGGCATTGGCCTGGCTTTTGCAAGCCTGCTCGAGAGCGCAAAGAAGAACTTTGTCAACCAGAGCAACCGCCGCGCTGTCAATGCAAGCTTTGCCGGCTGATCTTCTCCAATTTGCCGGTTGAAGATTCTCCTTCTTTTTTTGTTACAGCTGCTGCCACACTGTAATATGAACTGAAAAGCCCGGAACCACCTGCCGCCATAGCAGGTACGGTTCCGGGCTTTTTTGCTGTGTGGGTTCGGTCAGCGCAGGGATTTTAAGCCGTCAGCTTTGCTTTCTGCAGTGCAGCCACGATCAGCGGAATGAGGATGAGCTGCGCCACGATGCCGGGCACGGCAGTGAGCACTGCACCGGACAGGAACGCGCTGAACGGAAAGCTGGAGCCGGACAGACCGGCCAGCACAAAGCGCACCGCACCCCAGACAAGGCGGCCTGCCACCATCGATGTGACAAGGGTGGCGTAGGTCATGGGCAGGGTGTGCTGCACCTTGCGGTACATGAAACCGGCCACAGCGCCGTATGTGGCCAGCTCAAAGGCCATGGCGATAGCAATGGGGTACATCGGGGGCATCCCGAACAGCACCGAGCGGAGCAGCGGGGCGGCAAAGCCCAGTGCCAGGCCCCAGGGGCCGCCCAGCACAAAGCCTGCCAGCAGCACCGGGAAGTGCATGGGGCAGAGCATATTGCCGATTTGAGGCACATGGCCGGTGATCATGGGCAGCACAAAGGCCAGTGCCAGAAACAGTGCGGCCAGCACCAGATCACGGGTCGCGGAACGGGTCTTGGTATTCATCAATGATTCCTCCTGAAAATGCACAGACAAAAAGGGCCTGCCGCCAGCACGCGCGCCAGCGGCAGACCCCTTCATGGTGTCTGTTTCAAAATAATGTTTGCGGGGAGAAACACGGGCTTCGGCCCGCAAAGCCCCGGCTTCAGCCGGGAATTGTGCAAAAGTATAGCAGATGCAAAGCCGCCTTGTCAAGCTCAGCGGATGAGGATGGTTACGGGGCGGTGTTTGCGGATTTTTGAAATTTGTAGATGTAATAAAAGGAATCTTCACCGGGGCCTTCTGCAAATGTACTGTTACAGACATTGGTGCGAGAATAACCATTGTCGGAGGCTGCATTCAATTCGGCATCAGAAAGCGCATGTTCCATAAAGAGCCAGATCTCAGGATCGGAAGAAGTGAAGCACTGAGAAGTATTGGAGGATTCGATTTGAGCATGGACACGTCCCGGAAAGTAATAATCAAAGAGTGTCCAGTCTAGGAAGTAGTTCGTTGTATAAAGAAATGCATCCTGAGAGGGGGTAATAACTTTCAGACACTGGGTGGTCGCAAGGTCGATGCGCTTTTCCCGCTGATAGGTTTGGTAGAAATCCGGTAGACTGCACACCAGCGTTCCCAAAATCAAAATACCGGATAGAATGGTTCTCCAACGGACTTTAGACAGAAGAAAGCCAAAAACCAGGTAAACGACTGCGGTGAGCGGGTAAAGGTATCGAACGAGAAAAAGCGGGCGAAAGGCATGTGAAACGATCAGCCCGACTGCGGAGGTGCCGGCGGCAGAAAGCAAGCCGGTCAAAAGCCAGATCGTATCAGGGGCGAAGAGCCATTTAGAGGACGACTTGGCCTGTGCTGTGAAATAAAGAAGGAATGCAAGACCGAAAATGAGAACTGTCCAAGAAGGATTGAAGAAGAATCCGATACAATTGATCGGAGAAGGAATGAAGGTGGACCACCAGTCTGCCGCAGCACGTTTGAAAGTGGGAAGCAATACCAGAAGCCAGGGAAGGTAGACGACCACTGCGGCACAATAAGTGATAAGGATTTTTTTAAAGCTGCTCTTATCCTGCGGAAGCAGAGAAAGCAGAGCCAGATAGAAAAATGCAACGGAAATCAGGGCATAGTAGTGCGTATAAGCGGCACAAAGAGAGGCGACGCTGAAAATGACCCAATCGGAGGTTTTACCGGAATGAAGAATGTTATGGAGTGCCAGATAGGCCGCTAACACAAAGAAAGCGCCGAGTGAATACATTCGGGCCTCGACATTGAACATGATAGCGGTATCGGTCAAAGAGGCAAAAGTGGAAACAACAACTGCGGGAATCAATCCGAACTGTCTGAAAATCACTGTACAGGCAAGAATCAGAATGAGTCCATAGGGAATCAGAGCCGACAGATGATAGACATATCCGTGATTGCCCAGAAGATGATATAGGAGCTGTGTGAAAAGATAGTACAGCGGCGGATGGTTATCTGCCGCTGTGACTTGGAGCATTTCAAAAACATTCATTTGGGCAAGGCCGATGCTGAACCCCTCATCTCCCCAGAAGGAGTTGTCAAAAATGCGGACAAAGTGCAGGGCGAACAGCACAAGGGCATACAGGTACAGCAGCCAGGGCAAAATCCTGCGGCGGCGCTGTGCCCGGGATGTGGGTGCGGAAAAAGACATAGGAACCTCCCAAAATGATGAAAAAAGCAAACAAATTCATCTTATTATATCATACAGCGGCAAAAGATGATATTGCAAAGCGGCCAAAAGCTGCAAAAATGTTTTGCGGGGGCAAAATGGCCCTGCATTTTCAACAAAAACGGGAACATTTACAAGCGATTTTGCCAAGGGATGTACATTTTGACGAAAGAACCTTGACGTTTTTGCATAGAATAGATAATATAGACTTGAGAAATAGCGCATCAGGGCGTACGGCCCGGGTGCGTACCATATCCGATGCAAACGCTGAGGTTCATACGGGAGGACCAAAGATGACAAATGCAGAAAAGCTTACCCTGGCAAAACACGCCTGCCACATCCGCATGGGCGTGATCGAGGGCACTCACAGCGCCAAGTGCGGCCATCCGGGCGGCAGCCTGGATATCGCCGAGGTGCTGGCGTACCTCTATTTCGTAGAGATGAAGGTGGATCCGAAGGATCCCAAGAACCCTGACCGCGACCGTCTGGTGCTCTCCAAGGGCCATGCGGCCCCGGCGCTGTACGCCGCGCTGGCTGAGCGTGGGTTCTTCCCGGTGGAGGACCTCAAGACCCTGCGCAAGATCGGCAGCTACCTGCAGGGCCACCCCAACATGAACAGTGTGCCGGGCGTGGATATGTCCACCGGCAGTCTGGGTCAGGGCGTGAGCGCCGCCTGCGGCATGGCACTGGGTGCCAAGCACGCCGGTAAGCCCATCAATGTTTACACCATCCTGGGTGACGGCGAGGTGGAAGAAGGCGAGTGCTGGGAGGCCTTTATGTTTGCTTCTCACTACGGCCTGTCCAACCTCTGCGTTATGCTGGACCGCAACCATCTGCAGATCGACGGCACCACCGAGACCGTGATGAACAGCGCCCCGCTGGAGGAGAAGCTGAAGGCCTTCAACTTCAACGTGCTGACCATCAACGGCCACGATTTTGATGCCATTGAGAGCGCCATCGCCGCTTTCCGCGCTGAGAACGAAAAGCCCACCTGCATCATTCTGGATACCCTCAAGGGCAAGGGCGTTTCCTTTATGGAGAACTCCGTTGACTGGCACGGCAAGGGCCCCAACGATGAGGAATACGCACAGGCCATGCAGGAGCTGAATGCAGCTTACGCCGCGCTGGAAGAGGAGGACAAGTAAGATGGCAGAAGTGAAGAAGATCGCTACCCGTGACAGCTACGGCAACACCCTGAAAGAGCTGGCCGCCGAGGGCCACGACGACCTGGTGGTGCTGGACGCTGACCTGGCTGCCGCCACCAAGACCGGTATGTTCCGCAAGGCATACCCGGACCGTCACTTCGACTGCGGCATTGCCGAGGGCAACATGATGGGTGTGGCCGCAGGTCTGGCCACCATGGGTTATGTTCCCTTTGTTTCCAGCTTTGCCATGTTTGCCGCAGGCCGTGCCTTTGAGCAGATCCGCAACTCGATCGCCTACCCCCGCCTGAACGTCAAGATCGGTGCAACCCACGGCGGCATCTCTGTGGGCGAGGACGGTGCTTCCCACCAGTGCTGCGAGGACTTTGCCCTGATGCGCAGCCTGCCCGGCATGACCGTGATCTGCCCCGCAGACGATGTGGAGGCCCGCGCCGCTGTGCGTGCCGCTTACGCCATGCAGGGCCCTGTTTACCTGCGCTTCGGCCGTCTGGCTGTGCCTGTGTTCCACGATGAGGCTACCTACCACTTTGAGCTGGGCAAGGGCGAGCAGATCACCGAGGGCAACGACATTGCCATCATCGCCACCGGCCTGATGGTCAACGAGGCCCGCCTGGCTGCCGAGCAGCTGGCTGCCGAGGGCATCCACGCCCGGGTCATCAACATCCACACCATCAAGCCTCTGGACGAGGAGATCGTCCTCAAGGCCGCCAAGGAGTGCGGCAAGGTCATCACCGCCGAGGAGCACAGCGTCATCGGCGGCCTGGGCGAGGCCGTCTGCGCCGTCCTGAGCGAGAAGCTGCCCACCCCTGTCCGCCGCGTGGGCGTGCAGGACAAGTTCGGCTGCTCCGGCCCCGCATGGGACCTGCTCAAGCTGTACGGTCTGGATGCAGCGACCATCTGCAAAACCGCTCACGAGATGCTGGGCTGATCCGGAAAGTCAATACCAATAAAAAAGCCGGTCGGCGGATGCCGACCGGCTTTTTGCGTGCAATTACCGTAAAAATTCGTGATTTTTCCGCACGATATCCGGGGAAACGTGCTGGCTGCTTGCGCCCGGCGGCAAAGTGTGTTAAAGTGGGGCCAGATAAAAATTTTGAGAGAAGGAGCACCGCTATGAAATACGATTTCACTTCCATCATGGACCGCCACGGCAAGGATGCCATTGCAGTGGATGGCCTTGGCACCGGCTTTGCCCCCGCCGCCCCCAAGGAGGGCTTTGATGCCATCCCCATGTGGGTGGCCGATATGAACTTCCCCACCGTGCCCACCATCCAGGAAGCCATCATCGAGCGCACCAACCACCCCGCGTTTGGCTACTTCAACCCCACCGATGAATACTTCGATTCCATCATCCGGTGGCAGGCAAAGCGCAACGGCGTGCAGGGCCTGACCAAGGAGTGCATCGGCTACGAGAACGGCGTGCTGGGCGGCGTGATCAGCGCCCTGAACTGCGTCTGCTCCAAGGGCGACAAGATCCTGATCCATAGCCCCACCTACATCGGCTTCACCATGAGCCTGAAGAACAACGGCTACGAGGCTGTCCACAGCCCGCTGGTCAAGGATGAGAACGGCGTGTGGCGGATGGACTTTGAGGACATGGAAAAGCACCTGAAAGAGGAAAAGATCCATGCCGCCATCATGTGCAACCCCCACAACCCCTGCGGCCGTGTGTGGGAGCGCTGGGAGCTGGAAAAGGCCATGGAGCTGTACAAGAAGTACGATGTGTATGTGGTCTCCGATGAGATCTGGTCGGACATCATCCTGAGCGGAAACAAGCACATCCCCACCCAGTCTGTGAGCGAGGATGCCCGCCAGCGCACCGCCGCTTTCTATGCCCCCTCCAAGACCTTCAATCTGGCTGGTCTGGTGGGCAGCTACCATATCGTTTACAACAGCTGGTGGCGTGACCGCATGGAAAAAGAGTCCAGCCTGAGCCACTACAACATGATGAACGTTCTCTCCATGCACGCCCTGATCGGTGCTTACAAGCCCGAGGGCTACGAGTGGACCGACGAGCTCTGCGAGGTGCTGACCGGCAACATCGACTTTGCCTGCGATTACATCGAGAAGCACTTCGAGGGCGTGACCGTCTCCAAGCCGCAGGGTACCTACATGCTGTTCGTGGACTGCACCGACTGGTGCAAGGCCCACGGCAAGACCATTGAGGATGTGGAGCACGCCTGCTGGGATGTGGGCGCTGCCATCCAGGACGGCACCATGTTCTTTGGCCCCTGCCACCTGCGCATGAATCTGGCTTCTCCCCGTTCCCGCATCGAGGAGGCGTTCCACCGCATGGACAAGTACGTTTTTAACGCATGATCGCTTAAACACAGCAAAAAGTCCCGACCAGAACGGCCGGGACTTTTTTGCGCTTAATTCAGATCGAAATTGCCCACCAGCAGGTAGTAGATCGCCTCCACCACCAGCGCTGCCGAAAGCTGGGAAGGCATCATATCACTGGCAATGCGCTGGATACGGTTGGAGGCCAGCAGGGTATAGCTGGCGTGGCCTGCCAGCGCCGAGCGCTTGTCGCAGGTGATGAGGATGACCGGTGTGCCGTTCTTCTTGGCGGCACGGGCGGCCGTCTCCAACGCCTCGCAGCGGCCTGCGCTGGAAATGAGCAGCAGGGCATCTTTTGGGGTCAGTGCCGAAGCGAAAGACCGTGCCTTTTCTGGCACCGGGCTGATCATGCAGCGCTTGCCCAGACTGCCCAGCTTGAGCGAGGCATCCATGGCAACGGGCAGGCTGCTGCCGTTGGCCTCGATCTCAATGATCTCTGCCGCCCGCAGAATGGAAAGCACCTTTCTCAGCTGGACAAGGTTCAAGGCCTGAATGGTGGCCTGAACCTCCTCCTGACGGTTGTTCTGAAGATCGAGCAGGGCCTGATGCAGCGGGTCATTGGGGGGCCTTTTGCGGGCCTCCGTTTCCTGCTGCTCCAGCACATCCCGCGCAAGCTCCAGTTGGAATTTGCGGTAATTTGCGTAGCCGAGCTTGTGGCACAGCCGGGTGACCGTGGCTTCGGACGAGTGGCTGGCCTTTGCAAGCTCCGCAGAGGTGGCGACCGAGGCCCACTTTACATCTGCAAGAATGCAGTCCGCAATGCGCCGTTCGGCGCTGTAAAGCTGGAGCCCGGAGCACAGCTGGGTGACGACGCTTCCCGGGGAATCGTGCATAGCAATACCTCCCTGTGCGCGCTGTGCATTGGGCACAACGCACAGTACTCTGGAAATAGTATACCGATTTTTTGGTGAAAAATCAATTGAATCTGGCAAGAAAATGCATGTCATTCCAAAATAAACCGGGATCCTGCCAGAACCCGTTGCCTGTCAAATTCTCCAAGCCGGAATAAGCTGCGCTGAAATTACAAAAAAGGACTGCTCCGCTGGAGCAGTCCTTTTTGCGTTTTAAGGGGCGGGAAGGCGCGATCAGCACCCTTCCTTTTCGGCCAGCTTCCGGCCCATGAGCACGCCCATGACGGAGGCCATCATCAGGCCGCGGGTCCAGCCGGAGGAGTCACCCAGGCAGTGCAGGCCCCGGATGTTGGTGTCGAGGTTCTCGTCCATCTTGACCTTGTTGGAGTAGAACTTCAGCTCGGGGCTGTAGAGCAGGGTCTCGTTGGCGGCAAAGCCGGGCACGACCATATCCAGCATCTTGATGAACTCAATGATGTTGGTCATGGCGCGGTAAGGCATGGCAGCAGTGATATCACCGGCCACGGCATCCTTCAGGGTGGGCTTGACGTTGGATTGCGCCAGCTCCTTGGGCCAGGTGCGCTTGCCGTCCAGAATGTCGCCGTAGCGCTGGACCAGGATGTGGCCCGCGCCCAGCATGTTGGTCAGCTCACCCACCTTCTGGGCGTAGGCGATGGGCTGGTTGAAAGGTTCGGTGAAGTTGTGGGAGACGAGGATGGCCAGGTTGGTGTTCTCGCTCTTCTTCTCCTTGAAGCTGTGGCCATTGACCACGGCCAGATCGTTGTCGTAGTTCTCCTGAGCCACAAAGCCGCCGGGGTTCTGGCAGAAGGTGCGCACCTTGTTCTTCCAGGGCTTGGGGTAGCCGATGAGCTTGGACTCATACAGCACCTTGTTCACCTTTTCCATGACCTCGTTGCGGCACTCCACGCGCACGCCGATGTCAACGGTGCCGGGCTTGTGGGCGATATGGTGCTCGGCGCAGATCTTCTCCAGCCAGTCGGCACCGCGGCGGCCCGTGCCGATGACCACAGTATCGGCATAAACGGCATGGGCTTCCTCGTCCTTGGGTTCCTTGATGAACACGCCCTTGCACTCCTCGTTCTCCAGGATGATGTTCTCGCACTCGGTGCTGAACAGCATCTCCACGCCGTTGTCGGCCAGATAGTTCTGGATGGCAAGGTACAGCTGCTGCGCCTTCTCTGTGCCCAGATGGCGGATCGGGCAGTCCACCAGCTTCAGGCCGGCATGGATGGCGTTCTTGCGGATCTCCTTGATGTCCTCGCCGGTGTAGATGCCCTCCACATGGGGGTCGGCACCGAACTCGAGGTAGATCTTATCGGTGTAATGGATGAGCTCCTGTGCGAACTCCTCGCCGATCAGGCTGGGCAGGTCGCCGCCCACCTCATAGGAGAGGCTCAGCTTGCCGTCCGAGAATGCGCCTGCACCGGAGAAGCCGGTGGTGATGGCGCAGGTGGGGCGGCAGTTGACGCAGTGGCCCAGCTCGGCCTTGGGGCAGTGGCGCTTTTCCACCGGCTTGCCCTTTTCCACCAGCAGGATCTTTTTCTTGCTGCCGTGGCGCAGCAGTTCTACAGCGGTGAAGATGCCGGCCGGACCGGCACCCACAATGATCAGATCGTATTTTTCCATCTCTAGTTTTATCCTTTACTATTAGTTACAAACTCCCTCAGTCGCCTGTCGGCGACAGCTCCCTCGGAGAGGGAGCCTTTTCTCGGAGGGAAGCTTTATGGGGGTGGCCAAAGCCTCCCTCATGGAGGGAGGTGGCATCGCGCAGCGATGACGGAGGGAGTTATTTACTGCTTCTGTTTCAGTTTGGATTTGGCAAGCCGGGCTGCCAGATTGATGGCAAGCACCAGCACCAGCAGCACTGCACCAATGGCCCAGGCGGAGTCGAAATCGCCGTCCTCAAAGGCACGGAGGTAGAGCAGCACCGACAGGGTGGCACCGTTGGAGGTGTAAGCCTTGAGCACGCCGTTGGCAATGACCTCGGCGGCACCGGCGGTGAAGAGCAGCGCGGCGCTTTCGCCCACGATGCGGCCCACGGCCAGGATGCAGCCGGTCACGATGCCGTCGATGCTGCAGGGCAGCACGATGGTGCGGATGATGTGCCATTTGCCCGCGCCCAGACCCAGCGCACCCTCACGGTAGCCCTGGGGCACCGTTTTCAGGGATTCCTGGGTGGTGCGGATGATGGTGGGCAGGTTCATGATCACCAGCGTCAGGCTGCCGGAGAGCAGGCAGGTCTGGAAGCCCAGCGTCTGGGCGAACACCAGCATACCCACCAGACCGTAAATGATACTGGGGATGCCCGCCAGCGTCTCGTTGGTGAACTCGATCACCGAGATTACCTTGCGGTTCTGGGCGTACTCGGTCAGGTAAACGGCCGCGCCCACACCCAGCGGCAGTACGATCAAAAGCGTCAGCAGGATGACATACAGCGTGTTGAGGATCGCAGGCAGGATGCCGTCCGTGCCCTTCAGCACACTGGCGGTGGTGGTCAGGAATTTCCAGCTGATGTGCGGGATGCCGCGCACCAGCACCATGCCCAGAATGCCGGCCACCAGTACGATGACCAGCACAGCCGAGGCCCAGACCAGAGCGTTCATCACGCGGTTCCAGGTGCGGCGGGAGGCAGAAGCACTGTTATTCATCGCGCTTTCCTCCCTTCAGCACCACATTGAGCAGGATATTGATGCCCATGATAAAGACGAACAGCACCAGCGCAATGCTGAACAGCGCCTGTTTCTGCAGGCCGCTGGCATAGCTCATCTCCTTGGCAATGGCGGTGGTCAGGAAGGTGACGCTGCGGAACAGGCTGTCCGGCATGTTGGGGCTGTTGCCAGCCACCATCATCACGGCCATGGCCTCGCCGATGGCGCGGCCGATGCCCAGCACGATACCGGCGGCAATGCCGCTCCTGGCAGCGGGGACGCTGACCTTGAACCAGGTCTCGACATCCGTTGCGCCCAGAGCCAGGCTGCCCTGCTCATACTCCGGCGGCACAGCGTTGAGCGCTGTGACCGACACCGACACGATGCTGGGCAGGATCATCACCGCCAGCACCACGATGGCGCTCAGCAGGCAGGCACCGGAGGCCTTGCCAAAGGTCCTGGCCACGGCGGGCACCAGCACCTGCATGCCCAGCAGGCCGAACACCACGCTGGGGATGCCGCTCAGCAGCTCCACCGCCGTGACGACCACATTGCGCACGCCGGGAGCTGCCGCTTTGGAGAGGAACACCGCCGTCAGCAGGCCGATGGGCACACCGATCACGGTGGCACCCAGCGTGCCGTAAACGCTGGACAGGATGAAGGGCAGGATGCCGTAGGCCGGGTCGGCAGCGGTGGAAGCCCACCGGGTGCCGAACAGGAACCGGAACAGCCCGATCTTCTGGATGGCAGGCACACCGGAGAGGACCATGTACACCGAGATCAGGAGCACACAGCCCACCGCCAGAATGCCGCAGAGGAAGAAGATGAAGTTCATCACCGCTTCCAGCCACTCAGCAGGGGTTCTGGGGAGAGAAATCTTTTTGTTGTTCATAGCATCATTGCTTTCCGCAATTACTCATTCACAGGAACAGCACCGGCAGTGCGGATCAGGTCAGCAGCATCGGCACTGGTGGCAAAGTCGAAGAAAGCCTGTGCCTGCTCAGACAGGGTGACAGACTTGTTGGTGACGAACACGAAGGGACGCTGCACCTCGTAGCTGCCGTCCTTGACGGTCTGCACTCCACACCGCCAACGGTGACCATCTTCACGGTGTCGCCCACAGCGGACAGGGAAGCGTAACCGATGGCCAGAGGGTTGGCCTCCACAGCGCTGATGACAGCGCCGGTAGCGGTCAGCTCCTGCGCGTACTTGCAGCTGTCCTTGACATCCACGATGCTCTCAAAGCCATCACGGGTGCCGGAGCCAGCCTCACGGCCGATCAGAACGATCTCGCCGTCATCGCCGCCGACCTCAGACCAGTTGGTGATCTCGCCGGTGAACATCTGTTTGAGCTGGTCAACGGTCAGGTCCTCGACCTTGCTTGCATTGTTGACGATGATGGCGATGCCGTCCAGAGCGATGGTGGTGCCCTCCACGTCAGCCTTCTCGTCGTCCTTCAGGGCACGAGAGGACAGGCCGATGTCCAGGGTCTTATCGGTAGCACCGGTGATGCCTGCGCCGGAACCGGTGGGGTCGTAGCTGACGGTGACCCCCGGCTCAACCTCAGCAAAGCCTTCGGTCAGGGCAGCGATGACGTTCTTCATGGAGGTGGAACCACCGGTAGCAACGTTGCCGGACAGGGCAGCAGCGGTGGAAGAAGCAGTGGAGCCTGCAGCGGTAGAGGTAGAAGAAGCTGCAGCAGAGGAAGCAGAACCGCCGCAGGCGGTCAGAGCAGCAGCGGCAGCAACAGCACCGCAGACAGTGAGAAACGAACGACGCGTGATCTTTTTCATAATATTTGTCCTCCAAACATCCGGGCTTTCCGTTCCCGGCTCTTGTTTTCGTGTTTTCCTTGGGTACGGCACTATTGTATCCCAGTCGGAGAGCCGCTTCGACCACAAGCGGGAAAAATCGAGGTAAATTGTTTGGACATGTTTTTGCCCCAATGTAAAATTTTGGCGCAAAAAAGCCCGGGGTGCGGGTGCACCTCGGGCTCTTGGGGGATATCAGACTTTATCGACAGCGGAGACTGTCACTTTGCCGTCACTCGTCAGAGCAAACTCGGCTGTCCTGCCTTGCAGGGTCACATACAGCTTGAAGGGTACGCCCTGCTTAAAAGAACCGTACCCACTGGCCTTTGCACGGAACTGCGGCACATAAGTCTTTGTCAGTTTAGAGGAGATTTCCTCTTTTCCATTGGTCAGTTCCAGCGCGGTCTTATCAATTTTTGCCACAAAGACACCGGCAAAATTGTATTTGATCTCGCTGGCCGCACCATTGTACCGAATCCGCACATTGGGTTTGCAGAGATAGCCGTTGGCGTTCTCATTGCCCACGACCTCATCACCAGTGATGGTCATGTTGCCGGTCATGGTCACTTCAAACTCACCCAGCCCGATGGTTGCGGACGGGATCTCGCTGCCGCCCCCATCACAGCCGGTGAGGACACCAGCGGCAGAAGCGGCCAGCACAGCGGCGGCAGATGCTTTCAGAAAATCACGGCGGGAAAAAACATTGCGCATCAGAAATTCCTCCCATCTCAGATCTGGTTTGTTCCTATTACCATAGTACCATATTTACCCAGACTGTCAAGGGACAGAATTCAACCTCTCAGAACTGCACCTCCACGCCATCGGGGCGGTAGAAGGTGACATTCCTGCGCCACTGGGGCTCGCCCATGGTGCGGCGGTAGCAGTCTGCCAGCTGCCGCACGGCTTCCTCGGGGCTGCGCACCTTTCCGCCACAGCAGGGGAGCACCAGCACCCGGAACCAGGCATCAAAGAGATGCTCTGTCCAGCCGGTGTCCTTGGCCCCGCACCGGGCGTAAAAGCCCAGGCGGCGCACGGCCATGGCCTCGTCCTCCGCTTTTTCGGGGCACTCCGCTTCAATGAGGATGGCCTGCACGCCCTTCTCGTGGTCAGGCAGGGCGGCCAGCAGAGCGGCTCCGATGCCGCCGGCCCGATACTGGGGCAGAACGGCAAAGTAGTCCAGCTGGCTCACCTCACAGCCCACGGGCCGTACCATCAACAGATACGCCACCAGCGCGTCGTCCTCATACACGCCCCAGGTGTGGGCGGTACCGGCGGCCTCGCTGTTCAGGATCATGCTCAGGGGCTTCAGCTCTCCGGCAGGAAAATCCCGGCGCATCTCGTTCAGGTAAACGTTCGTCAGCTCTTCGGCGGTCAGCAGCCGCCAGGTCAGGCTCTCGGGGTTCATACGATACGGGTTCCTTTCTGGTAGACAGCCTGAATATTCAGCTCCTTGTCCGCCAGGATCACATTACCGTAGCGGCCTGCTGCCAGACTGCCGTAATCATTGTCGATGCCAATGCTCTTGGCGGGGTTTTCGCTGGCGGCGCGGACAGCGCTTTCCAGCGGGACGTTCATCTCCAGCACAGCACGCTTCATGCAGTCGTACAGGCAGGTGGCACTGCCCGCAATGGTGCCGGGGTGCTCGGTCAGGGTGGCGCGGGGGCCGCTGACCGTGACCGCCTGACCGCCCAGGCTGTACTGGCCGTCGGGCAGGCCGCAGGCCATCATGCTGTCGGCGATCAGGATGACATGATCATCCCCGAAGGTGTTGAAGGTGAACCGCACCATGGCCGGGTGGATGTGGACGTTGTCGGTGATGAGCTCCACCTCCGCGCCCCGTTCCAGCGCCGCAATGATGGGGCCGGGCTCCCGGTGGGTGATGCCGGGCATGGCGTTGTACAGGTGGGTCATGTGGGTCGCGCCTGCGTCAAAGGCAGCGTTGGCGGTGTCGTAGCTGGTGCAGGTGTGGGCAATGGAGATGCGCACCTCGTCATGGCAGGCAGCAATGAACTCCAGCGCACCCGGCTCCTCCGGGGCGATATCCACCAGCTTGATCAGGCCGTTTGCCCGCTTCTGCAGGCGGCGGAACATTGCAACATCCGCCTTGTGGAGATACTCCGGGTTCTGGGCACCCACCTTGTTGGGGCTGATGAAGGGCCCCTCCATGTTGATGCCCACAAGGTCTGCGCCTCTGCCGTTTTGATGGGCGGCGGCAGCATCCATCACACCGTTCAGGATCTCTTCTGAGAAAGTCATGGTGGCGGGGCAGATGGCCAGCACGCCCTTACCGGCCTCAAAATCGGCCAGGGTCTGGATGGCTTCTTCATTGCCGTCACAGAAATCCTTGCCCATAGCACCGTGGAAGTGGATATCCACCAGGCCCGGCAGAGCGTAAGCCCCCTTGGCATCCACGATCTCTTCGCCTTCCTCCGGCTGTGCAAAGGGCACGATGCGCCCCTCCCGGATGGTCAGGCTCCCCTCCTCAAAGGTGTGGCGGGGGGTATAAATCAGAGCATTTTTGATGATCATAG
>OKST01000680.1_pt1 | contig 23013 bp, 18 predicted proteins | sample 1606341 | NCBI WGS metagenome assembly OKST01 (sample SAMEA3879563, study PRJEB24766) | human gut metagenome | biome: human-associated habitat; feature: feces | place: USA | collected 1985/1987 | reverse complement strand
TAAGAAGCGCAGCTCATGGCTACAGCTCCTATGGAAACCAGATCGGTCTTGCAACCGGCTATGTCAAAGAAGTTTACCATCCGGACTACGTGGCAAAACGTATGGAGATCGGAGCTGTCCTTGGAGCAGCACCGCGCCGTGCCGTTGTCCGTGAAAATTCCGATCCGGGCGATATCATCATCCTGCTCGGCGGCCGTACTGGAAGAGACGGCTGCGGCGGTGCAACCGGTTCCTCCAAAGTACATACGACAGAATCCATCGAGACCTGCGGTGCAGAGGTACAGAAAGGAAACGCACCGACTGAGCGTAAACTGCAGAGACTGTTCCGCCGCGAGGAAGTCAGCCTTCTGATTAAAAAATGCAACGACTTCGGTGCAGGCGGAGTTTCCGTTGCCATCGGCGAGCTGGCACCGGGCCTTAAGATCAATCTGGACAAAGTACCGAAAAAATATGCCGGCCTCGACGGAACCGAGATCGCCATCTCCGAGTCCCAGGAGCGTATGGCCGTTGTCATCGACCCGAAAGACCGTGAGCAGTTCCTGAAATATGCCGCAGAAGAGAACCTGGAGGCAACCGAAGTTGCAGTCGTAACCGAGGACCCGCGTCTGGTACTCTCCTGGAGAGGAAAAGAGATCGTCAATATTTCCCGTGCATTCCTGGATACCAACGGAGCACATCAGGAGAATGATGTCTTCGTAGAGATTCCAAAAGCAGAGGACACCCCGTTAAAAAGAAGCGGTGACATTGCCGACGTGAAAGAAAAATGGCTGTCCACCCTGTCAGACCTCAACGCATGCTCCCAGAAAGGTCTTGTCGAGATGTTTGACTCCTCCATCGGAGCAGCCAGCGTGCTGATGCCGTACGGTGGAAAATATCAGCTGACTGAAACTCAGGCCATGGTTGCAAAAGTGCCGGTTCCGGATGGAAAAACCAACACCGTTACCATGATGAGCTACGGCTTTGATCCATACGTATCGAGCTGGAGCCCGTATCACGGAGCAGTCTATGCCGTAACCGAGTCCCTGTCCCGCATCGTGGCAGTCGGCGGCGATTACAGCAAAGTCCGCTTCACCTTCCAGGAATATTTCCGCAGAATGACTGAGGATCCGCACCGCTGGAGCCAGCCGTTCGCAGCACTTCTTGGTGCATACGACGCACAGATGGGCTACGGCCTGCCGTCTATCGGAGGAAAAGACAGTATGTCCGGTACCTTCAACCATATCGATGTACCGCCGACACTCGTATCCTTCGCGGTTGACGTTGCAAAATTAAAAGATGTAGTATCTCCGGAGCTGAAAAACACAGGAGACAAACTCGTGTGGATCCACCTTCCAGTCGACGCACATCTGCTTCCAGAGTACGAAGGCGTCATGGAAACCTACAGAAAACTGCATGAGGATATGCAGAACGGCCGTGTGAAAGCCGCTTATGTCGTAGACCGTCAGGGTATCGCAGCAGCCGTATCCAAGATGGCATTCGGTAATGCTCTCGGCGTAACCATCGAGCACAATGTAGACGAGAGAGATCTCTTTACTCCATATATTGCAGATCTGATCTGCGAAGTTCCGGCTGAAAAAGTCGGAGAGCTGGCAAGCACCTACACCGTCATCGGTGAAGTGACAGACAAACCGGTTCTTTCCTATAAAGACACCGAAATCACCATCCGCGAGGCCGTTTCCGCATGGAACAAACCGCTGGAAAAAGTATTCAAGACCGTATCCGGTGCAGAGCTTCCGGAGGTAGATGCCCTGAATGTGGCAGCAGCAGACGAAAACGGAATTGTTGCAGACAGCTGCTATCAGGCAAAGAGCATCCACGTATGCTCCCACAAGCTGGCACAGCCGACCGTATTCATTCCGGTCTTCCCGGGAACGAACTGTGAGTATGACAGCACCAGAGCTTTCGAGCGTGCCGGTGCAAAAGTTATCACTCAGGTATTCAGCAACCTTTCCGCAGAAGACATCCGCGGTTCTGTCGATGCCTTTGAAAAAGCCATCAACCAGGCGCAGATCATCATGTTCCCTGGCGGATTCTCCGCAGGTGATGAGCCGGATGGATCAGCAAAATTCTTTGCAACCGCATTCCAGAATGCGAAGATCAAAGAAGCTGTTACCAAACTGCTGAATGAGAGAGACGGACTTGCCCTTGGTATCTGCAACGGATTCCAGGCACTGATCAAATTGGGACTCGTTCCGTACGGTGAGATTCTCGGACAGACGGAGGATTCCCCGACTCTGACCTTCAACACCATCGGACGCCATATTTCCAAGATGGTTTACACGAAGGTTGTGACCAACAAATCCCCATGGCTGGCAGGCGCCGAGCTTGGCGGTGTTTACACAAACCCGGCATCCCACGGCGAGGGACGTTTCGTAGCATCGAAAGAGTGGATCGACAAGCTGATGGCAAACGGCCAGATTGCAACCCGCTACTGCGATGTCAACGGAAACCTGACCAACGACGAGTACTGGAATGTCAACGGTTCCTACTGCGGAATCGAGGGTATCACCAGCCCGGACGGCCGTGTCTTTGGTAAGATGGCACACGCAGAGCGCCGCGACAACGGCGTAGCAGTCAACATCTACGGAGAGCAGGATCTGAAGATCTTTGAGTCCGGTGTTGCTTACTTTAAATAAAATAAAACCAAAATAGAAGATTCCCGCAGAGAGGAAGAAAGCTCCTTTCTGCGGGAATTTTTTTGTCAGAACAGTAATTTCTGGTTTCGAAAGAAAAAATTTGATTATGCGCCGCGGTGCAGTTATAACGCAATATTTTGCTTTATTAACAAAAGTAATAAGGTCAAATAGTAGAAATATTCTGAAAAAACGAAAGATTTCGATAGTCTCAACACATTACATATATGACGGACCCGGAAGAGAAGGACAGCGAAATAACAGGAGGGAGAAAGAAGTGTATGAGACAAGAGGAGGAACGATTTTTTCAGATCATATTCGAGGAAAACAGTCATGTGCTGTTCCGTTATATCTGCGGTCAGTTGAACAATGACCGGGAGACGGCGAAGGATGTGCTGAACGATGTATGGGAGGTATTGGTGGTAAAATTTGAAACCGTTGCCGATCTCGAAGGAGAAGAGATGACGAAATGGCTGTTCTGTGTGGCAAAAAACAAGATCAAGAATCAGCGCAGAAAACATTATTATCAGAATGAAGTTTCCTATACACAGTATCAGAAAGAGAACAGAAATGAAGGGGAGGCGGCCGCGACAGCCGAGATTGAGGAACGAATGGTGATGCAGAACTGCATTCAGAACCTGAATCCGATGGATCAGCGCATTTTCTGGGGGAGAGCATATGGATTCAGCTACAAAGAGCTCAGCGGATTCTGCAAGAAAAGCGAGCAGGCGCTGCAGTGCCAGTACAGCCGCGCAATCAAGAAACTGCAGGGAATGATGAGTCAGGAAATCAGTCTGACGAGAGCGTAGAAAATGGAAATGGTATGCAGCGGAAACCTCAACTCTTACAATCTAAAAACAATAGAAATATCTAAAAAATTCTCTGCAGGAGAATATCCTGTGTCTAAAAATAAAGTGTTACCGTTTACATATCAAAAATCCGTTTTCCTCGTTGTCGTGGCGCGGAAATTGTGTTAAAATATTTTTAGAAAATTCACACGATGTGCGAGAAGGCAGAAAGGATGAAAACAACATGAAGGATGAGTACGTAGCCTATGTAGGCACTTATACCCATGGAAGCAGCATTGGTATTCATTTATATGATGTAAATGTAGAAGAAGGCACTCTGACAGAGCGAAAAGTCATACCGGTCAACAACTCTTCCCACATTGCCCGTTCCTTAAACGGCAAATACCTGTATTCGATTGCAGATGAAGGCGTTGCAGTGTTTGCAGTGGAGGATGACGGAGACCTGACCCCGATCAACAAAGTAGACATCGACGGCATGCGCGGCTGCTATTTGTCGGTGGACAAAACCGGAAGATACCTGTTCGTGGCAGGCTATCATGACGGAAAAGTAACCGTTGTACATACCCATAAGGACGGCCGCCTCGGAAGTCTGATGGACGGCGTGTTCCACAAGGGCCTTGGCAGTGTGGCAGAGCGTAACTTCCGCCCGCATGTCAGCTGTGTCGTTCCTACACCGGACAACAAATATGTCTGCGCAGTCGACAACGGCATTGACCAGATCAAAATGTACAAGCTGAACACACAGCGTGACCGCCTGAAACTGGTGGATATCCTGCGCTGTGAGCGTGAATCCGGCCCGAGAGAGATCGTTTTCAGTGAATCCGGAAAATACGCGTATGTCATTTACGAGCTGATGAACAAAGTCGATGTATTCAGCTACCGTGATACGGGAAACGGACCGGAATTTGAAAAACTGCAGTCGATCAGCACCACATCCGCGAACGTGGACCAGGCGCACGACGCTGCATCCGGCATGTGCCTTTCCCCGGATCACCACTACCTGTTTACTTCTACAGCCGGAGACAATACCGTAGCAATGTTCCATATCGACCCGGAGACCGGCTGCCTGGAGAAGAAGTTTGCACTTCCGATCAGCGGCGAATATCCAAAGGATATTGCAATGTTCCCGGACGGAAAACATATCGCAGTGGCAAACCATGAGTCCAACACGATCACAACATTTACCGTTGATTATGAGAAAAACGTGCTGGTTCAGAAAGGCCGCCCGATGAAAGTGGAGACGCCGAACTGTATTCTGATTACGAAAAAAGGCGTTCACTAAAAAAATAACGCAAAAATGCCTGCAGGAAGAACTGTATCCCGCAGGCATTTTTTGTGTTGAAGCCAGAAAGAAGCAGTCCGGCCTTTATTTCTCGTCCGGAGCCCAGACTTTCTTTACATTGTCCAGTTTGGCGCTCATGCCGACGAGCAGTGCGTCCGCCAGGACAAGAGCGGTCATGCATTCCACGACAACAACGGCGCGTGCAACGACGATCGGGTCGTGGCGGCCTTTGATTTCGATGGCAATGTTTTCACCATCTTTGTTGATAGTCTGTTGGGAAGCAGCAACGGACGGGGTCGGTTTGAAACCAGCCCGGACAACGATATCGCTTCCGTCGCTGATACCACCTAAAATACCGCCGGCGTGGTTGGTCAGCTTGACAATGGAGCCGTCCGCATTTACATGGAAGGCATCGTTATTGGTAAGCCCGGTAGCTGTGCAGACCGAGAAACCGTCTCCGATTTCCACGCCTTTTACGGCGCCGATGGAGACGAGTGCTTTTGCAAGGTTGGCATCGAGCTTTTCAAACACCGGATCGCCGACACCGGCCGGCATATGGTGAACGACACATTCGACCACACCGCCGACGGAATTTTTTTCCGCCATGGCTTTTGTTAAAAGCTCGGAAGCCTTTTCGGCAGCCTCTGCATCCGGCATATTCAGAGCGTTATTCGCGATTTCAACGGCATCAAAAGACTGGATTTCCACGTCACCGATGGAGCGGGTGTAGGCGGAAACGGTGATGCCAAGCTCAGAGAGCATTTTTAAGGCAATGGCACCTGCAGCCACGCGTGCGATCGTCTCGCGTCCTGAGGAGCGTCCGCCGCCGCGGTAGTCGCGGAAACCGTATTTTGCATCAAACGTATAGTCGGCGTGGCCCGGTCTGTAATAGGAAGCAATGTCGCTGTAATCTTTGGAATGCTGATCCTCATTCCATACCACCATGGAAATCGGGGTACCGGTCGTTTTTCCTTCGAAAGTGCCGGATAAAATCTGAACGGTATCGGATTCTTTCCGTTTTGTGGTAAAGCGGTTCTGTCCCGGCTTCCTGCGGTCGAGGTAAACCTGAATATCCTCCTCGGAAAGCGAAAGGCCGGCCGGCACTCCGTCCACAACAACGCCCACGCCTTTTCCATGAGACTCTCCCCAGGTGGTCAGTCTGAAGATGGTACCAAATGATGATCCTGCCATATATAAAGTCCTCCTGAATTTTTTCGTATATTTATAAAATAACTGGAAAAGATTTCTAATAAATTATACCGGAAAGTAAAACATTCGTAAAGCTCTTTTTCAGAGACGAAATTCACCGTTATACCGTTTGACAAACGAAAAGGCAGCACGTATAATGAGAATGTATTTTCGGGCAGTGAAAGCCGGTGAAATAAAACAAACAAAAAGGAAGAGTGTGCATGAATTTTTTAGACAAAATGGAGCGAAAATATGGGAGATATGCATTAAGCCACCTCACGATGTATATTATCGTAACGTACATTGCGGGATATATCATTGCGCTTGCGGCTCCCATCATGAGGCAGTATCTGACGCTGGAACCATACTATATTCTGCATGGCCAGATCTGGCGTCTGGTGAGCTGGATTCTGATTCCGCCGAGCAGCCTTGATATCTTTACGATCATCATGCTGTTTTTCTATTACTCAATCGGAACAAGCCTTGAGAGAGCCTGGGGAGATTTCAAGTATAATGTTTACATCTTTTCCGGCATTCTGATGACCATTATCGGTTCCTTCCTGCTGTATGGAATCTTATATGCAGTCAACGGATATCCGTCGCTGATGGGAACGGCATTCAGCACTTACTACATCAGCCTCTCGATTTTCCTCGGCTTTGCGATCAGCTTCCCGGATATGCAGGTACTGCTGTATTTCATTATTCCGATCAAAATCAAATGGCTGGCATACCTTGACGTAGCGCTTCTCGCCTACAGCATGATTACCAGCATCATGAGCGGAAACTGGGCAGGATGTGTTGTTATTCTTTGTTCCCTTGCAAACGTCCTTGTGTTCTTCCTGATGACAAGAAAAGGAAAACGCGGCTCTTTCCAGCAGAACAGACGCCGGAAGGAATTCAAAAAGGCCGTTTCAAGAGGCGAAGCCGAATACCGCAATCCGAACGGGATCACAAAACACAAATGTGCGATCTGCGGCCGGACCGAAAAAGATGATCCGAATCTGGAGTTCCGTTTCTGTTCCCGATGCAACGGAAACTATGAATACTGCCAGGATCACCTGTTTACGCATGAACATGTAAAATAAAGAAGGAGAAAAAGTATGAGAAGAACGAAAATTGTCTGCACCATGGGACCAAATACCAACTCCCGTGACCTGATGAAAAAACTGATTGAAACCGGAATGGATGTTGCTCGTTTTAATTTTTCTCATGGAGACCACGATGAGCAGAAAATGCGTATGGATATGCTGAAAGAGCTTCGAAAAGAGCTGAAAACTCCTGTGGCAATCCTTCTGGATACCAAAGGACCGGAAATTCGTACCGGCGTTTTAAAAGATGGAAAAAAAGTAAATCTGGTAACCGGACAGACCTTCACCCTGACAACCGTTCAGGAGACCGGAGATGAAAATCACTGTTCTGTCAGCTACACCGGCCTTACCGACGATATCAAAGAGGGAGACACAATTCTGATCGATGATGGTCTGATCGGCCTGCGCGTAGAAAAAGTAAATGCACCGGAAATTGTCTGTACCGTAGTAAACGGCGGCGAGCTCGGAGAAAAAAAGGGCGTGAATGTACCAAACGTTTCGATCAATCTTCCGAACCTGACGGAGAAAGACAAAGGAGATCTTCTCTTTGGTATTGAACAGGATATTGATTTTGTAGCGGCTTCTTTTATCCGAAATGCAGAGGCAATTAACGAAATCCGTGAGTTCCTTGTGGCAAACGGAGGAGAGCATATTGATATCATTGCCAAGATCGAAAATGCGGAAGGTGTGCAGAACATCGACAGCATCATCGATGCGGCAGATGGTGTGATGGTTGCAAGGGGAGACCTTGGTGTAGAGATTCCGGCGTGCCAGGTACCGCACGTACAGAAAATCATCATTGAAAAATGCAATCATAAATACAAACCGGTTATCACGGCAACCCAGATGCTGGATTCCATGATCCGGAACCCGCGTCCGACCCGTGCAGAGGTAGCCGATGTTGCGAATGCAATTTATGATGGAACGGACGCGATCATGCTCTCCGGCGAAACAGCAGCCGGAAAATATCCGATCGAGGCAGTTACCATGATGGGAGAGATTGCCGAGCAGACAGAGCGCTATCTGAAATTCGAAGATTACCGCGATGGAAAAGCGTTGGAAGGAAAGCTGAATGTTTCCGCAGCAGTCGGAAGTGCAGCCGTTTCTATGGTAGAACACATCAAAGCAGCCTGCATTGTGACCCCGACGATGTCCGGTCAGACCGCAAGACTGATTTCCAACCTTCGTCCGAGCGTACCGATTTACGGCGTTACCCCATATGAATGGGCAAGAAGAAAAATGCAGCTCTACTGGGGCGTTCGTCCGGTGACCGGATACGAGGAAGATTCTACGGAGAACATCATTTCCCATGCTATGTATATGGTGCGCCGTGAGGAGCTTGTAGAACGTGGAGATATGGTTATTTTTACGGCCGGAGACCCTGCTACTAACGAGGTGACGGGTGAAGGATATATGACAAACATGCTTCACATTATTCAGGCAAAATAAGCAGAAGAAGGAGACAAAAGAGAATGACGAAGAAGCCTTTTGTAACAAAAGAAAAACTGGAAGAAATCGTAGCAGCAGTACCAACTCCGTTTCACATTTACGATGAAAAAGGAATTCGTGAGAATGCGAAAGCGGTAAAGGAAGCTTTTTCCTGGAATCCGGGATTTCGTGAGTATTTTGCTGTAAAAGCGAACCCAAACCCGACACTGATCAAAATGCTGGGTGAATATGACTGCGGATGCGACTGCTCTTCTTACACGGAGCTGATGCTTTCCGATGCGATGGGATTTGAGAAAGATAAAATCATGTTTTCATCCAACGTAACACCGGCTGCAGAGTATCAACTGGCTGCAGAGCTTGGTGCGATCATTAACCTTGATGACATTACACATATTGATTTTCTTGAGAAAACATTAGGCTACATTCCGAAGAAAATCTGCTGCCGTTATAACCCGGGCGGACTGTTTAAAATCAGCACCGACATCATGGATAATCCGGGAGATGCCAAATACGGTATGACAACCGAGCAGATTTTTGAGGCATTCCGCATTCTGAAGGCAAAAGGGGCAGAAGAGTTCGGCATTCATTCCTTCCTTGCAAGTAATACCGTAACCAATGATTACTACCCGGTTCTGGCAAAAACACTGTTTGAGCTGGCTGTAAAGCTGCAAAAAGAGACGGGCGTGAAGATTAAATTCATCAATCTTTCCGGCGGCGTCGGAATTCCGTACAAACCGGATCAGGAAGGCAATGACATCCGCGTGATTGGCGAGGGTGTACATAAAGTATACGATGAAGTTCTCGTTCCGGCCGGCATGGGCGATGTTGCAATTTACACGGAAATGGGCCGTTTCATGATGGGACCGTACGGCGGACTCGTTACGCGCGCAATCCATCAGAAACACATTTACAAAGAGTATATCGGCTGTGATGCATGCGCGGTCAACCTGATGCGACCGGCAATGTACGGCGCTTACCACCACATCACGGTGATGGGAAAAGAAGATCAGCCGTGCGATCACAAATATGACGTAACGGGTTCCTTATGCGAAAACAACGACAAATTTGCTATCGACAGAATGCTGCCGGAAGTAGAGGTCGGAGATCTTCTCTTTATCCACGATACAGGTGCACACGGCTTTTCGATGGGCTACAACTACAACGGAAAGTTAAAATCTGCAGAAGTTCTGCTCAAAGAGGATGGTAGCTTTGAGGTCATCCGCCGTGCAGAAACCCCGAAGGATTACTTCGCTACACTGGATGGAACACCGGAATATGAAAAGATGTTTGGAAACAAATAAGAGGTAACAACAGTAAAACCCCTTTCAAAAAGAACCGTGCGGCAGATGGCGGGTTTTGCGAAAGGGGTTTTCTTTTCCGAAAAAGCTGTTTTTTAAATGGAAGACAACAAAAAAAGATCTGCATCAACTTTCGTTTTTGCAGATCTTTTCGAAACCATGCCGCTGGCCGGACTCGAACCGGCACGGTTATTCACCGCTTGATTTTGAGTCAAGTGCGTCTACCAATTCCGCCACAGCGGCAGTGTTCGTAATCAGAACAAAATACATTTTACCATAAAAACAAGAAGGACGCAAGAGGAAAAAATGGAATAATTATCATAAAAACTTTCTAAAAAAGATTGACGAAAGGGAAAAACAGAAGTATAGTGTAGATAGTTTAGTACCATACTAAATTTTACATCATAAGTTCAAATAACGATTTATCGAAAACGCCATCGTTAGATGGTCCACAGCGTGTGGAACGAAAACTGTTGTCTTCATAGACAGCAGTTTTTTTGTTGTCAAAAATTAGAAATGAAACATGGTTATGATTCAGTACTGTGAGAACAGCAAGGATCAGGAAGTAGAATTGTTGGAAATAGGAAAGAAAAGATGTAAAAAATCAAAATATATGGTAAAATTAGATAAAATGTAGAAAATGGAGGAAAGAACAGATGAAAGGGGAATATTATCTCGGACTTGATATGGGAAGCAGTTCGGTTGGATGGGCTGTAACAAATGAGAAGTACGAAATTTTGCGCGCACATGGAAAAACACTTTGGGGTGTACGGCTATTTGACAGTGCACAGACTGCAGAAGAGAGAAGAGGGTTTCGGACAGCAAAACGAAGATTGGATCGTCGTAATTGGAGAATAGAATTGTTGCAGAAAATTTTTGCGGAAGAAGTAGAAAAGATAGATGATGGATTTTTTCGCAGAATGAAAGAGAGTCGTTACTGGCCAGAGGATAAGCGTGACAGGCAGGGAAAGTGTCCGGAACTTCCCTATGCATTGTTTGCGGATGATGATTACACAGACAAAGAATATCATAAACAGTTTCCAACCATCTATCATCTGAGAAAATGGTTAATGGAAACTGACGAAACGCCTGATATTCGCCTGATATATCTTGCTCTGCATCATATGATGAAACACAGAGGCCATTTTCTATTAAACGGAAATATCGAACAGGTAAGAGAATTTCAGACAACATTTGAACAGTTCCTTGAAGCAGTGAGGGCAGAAGAACTTGGCTTTTCTTCCGAGATTGGAGTGGAAAGAAGCAAGGAAATAGAGGCAATTTTAAAAGACCAAACATTGACCAAATCTGCGAAAAAGACAAAAGCAGTAAAAGCAATGCGGGCAGAAACATCCTGTGAAAAAGAGTGGCTGGGATTGATTACCGGTGGAACAGCAAAACTGGGAAATCTGTTTGGGGAAAAACAGATGGATACACTGGAACGGCCAAAACTTTGCTTCACAGATGCAGGTTATGATGAATACGCTGGAGAGATTGAAGCAGAGCTGGGAGAAAAATATGTATTAATTGAACACGCAAAAGCAGTGTACGATTGGGCTGTTCTGGCTGATATTTTGCAGAACTATTCTTCTCTTTCAGAGGCAAAAGTGGCACTTTATGAAAAGCATAAAAAGGATCTGAAAGATCTGAAAAAGCTGGTCAGAGAGAATCTTTCAAGAGAAGGATATCAGAGACTGTTTGCAAAAAAGGACGAAAAAACTAATTATTATGCGTATATCAAGGCACCAAAGCAATGCAGCCAGGAAGATTTTTACGGTTATCTGAAAAAGAATATTCTGGGCAAGATATCAGATGTGACGAAAGCATCCTGTATGCAGAAGGAAATGGAAATGGGAACGTTTCTTCCGAAACAGACTGTAAAAGACAACAGTGTCATTCCGTATCAGATTCATTTATATGAATTAAATGCAATCCTGAAAAATCTGGAAGATAAAGTTCCGCTACTGAAAGAGAATGGAGAGAAGATTCAAAAGATTTTCACATTCCGCATTCCGTACTACGTAGGACCCTTAAACGGAATTCGAAAAAAAGGGGAGAAAAGTAACTGGGCGGTACGAAAAGAAGGCAAAATATATCCATGGAACTTCGATGAGATGGTAGACTTGGAAGCAAGTGCAGAACAGTTTATTCGAAGAATGACGAATAAATGTACTTATCTGCCAAGTGAAGATGTTTTACCAAAGTATTCTCTACTGTACAGCAAATACGAGGTTTTAAATGAATTAAATAATCTGCGTTTGGATGGAGAAAAGATATCTGTAGAGCAGAAACAGAAAATATATGAAGAAGTATTCCAGAAAAGCAGAAAGGTTACACAGAAAAAACTGAAAAACTATTTAGTGAAAGAAGGAATTACCGGAAAAGAAGTTGAAATTACCGGAATTGATGGTGATTTCAAGAGTTCTCTTACGGCATACCATGACTTTAAAGAGAAGTTAACAAATCTGTCACTGGACCAGGCGGAAAAAGAATGCATCATCCTGAACGTAACGCTGTTTGGAGATGATAAAGCAATACTGAAACAGAGATTAAAGAAACTGTTTCCGGAGTTGACAGAAAAACAAAGAGACAGCATAAGTAAATTGCCGTATCGTGGTTGGGGAAGACTCTCAAAAGTGTTTTTGGAAGAGACGGAAGCACCGGCACCGGAAACGGGAGAGGCATGGTCTATTATTCGGGCTTTGTGGGAGACGAATGACAATCTGATGCAACTGCTTAGCGAAAAGTATTTGTTTGCATCGGCAATCGAAGAAAAGAATGGAAACGAACAGAAAAAACGGGATATTTCGTATGAATTAGTCGAGGAGCTTTACGTATCACCGGCAGTGAAGCGGCAGATTTGGCAGAGCCTTTTGATTGTAAAGGAAATCTGTAAAGTGATGGGAAATCCACCGAAACGTGTTTTTATAGAAATGGCAAGAGAGAAAACCGATCAGGGAAGAACCACTTCAAGAAAAAAGAGACTGCTGGAACTCTATAAAAAATGTAAAGCGGAAGAAAAAGACTGGATAGATGAGATTGAAAAGCGTTCCGATGCGGAAATGAGAAGAGACAAGCTGTATTTGTATTATACGCAAAAAGGAAAATGCATGTATTCCGGTGAAACAATTGAACTGGAGGAATTGTGGGATAACCAGAAGTATGACATTGATCATATTTTCCCACAGTCCAAAGTGATGGATGATAGCCTGGATAACCGGGTACTTGTAAAGAAAAAATGTAATCAGATGAAAGAGGATAAATATCCGATCGATGAAACAGTTCGGAAAAAAATGCAGCCGTTCTGGAAATCTTTAGTGGATGCCGGATTGATCAGTGAAGAAAAATATAAACGGCTGATCAGAGGAAACGGATTTGAACCGTCTGAATTGGCTGGATTTATTTCCAGACAGCTGGTGGAAACTCGTCAGAGTACAAAAGCGGCAGCAAGTATTCTGCAGCAGGTGATCCCGGATACACAGATTGTTTATGTGAAAGCGCCAACCGTTTCAAAGTTCCGTAAGGATTTTAAATTTCTGAAGGTACGGGAGATGAATGATTATCATCATGCGAAGGATGCTTATTTGAATATTGTTGTTGGCAACGCATATTTTGTAAAATTCACATCAAATCCGATTCACTTCATTAAGGAAAATCCGGGAAGAAGTTATAACCTGAAGAAGATGTTTGAACAGGAAAAAATTGAACGAAACGGAGAAATTGCCTGGGAAAGCGGGAACGGAACCATTGCGACAGTCCGAAATTTTATGGAAAAAAACAACATTCTTGTGACGCGAAGATCGTATGAGGCAACAGGTGCATTGTTTGACCAGCAGATTGTCAAAAAAGGAAAAGGTCAGGTTCCGATCAAGAGCAGTGATGAACGGCTTTGTGATATACAGAAGTATGGAGGATATAACAAAGAGGCGGGAGCTTACTTTGTACTGGCAGAATCGGAGGGCAAAAAGGGAAAGAAAATACGAACAATCGAGTATGTGCCGATTCGTCTGAAAAAGGAAATTCAGAAGTCAGAAGAAAATATAATTCGGTATCTGGAAGAGGAAAGACAGTTAAAGAATCCGCGAGTGCTGGTGCCGGAAATCAAAATAGATACTCTGTTTTGTGTGGACGGATTTTATATGTGGGTTTCCGGAAGATCAGGGGATCAGCTATTGATGCAAGGTGCAAATCAGCTGGTACTTTCCCAGGAAGAAACAGAAATACTGAAAAAAATAGTACAGTACGTGGAACGTAAAAAACAGAATAAAGAACTGAAAATTTACGATTCCGACCATTTAGAAGAAAAGAAGGTGGTGATGCTGTATGAAACCTTTTTAAATAAATTAACAAATACGGTATATGCAAAAAAACTTGGAGCACAGGCAAAGACATTAACGGAAAAAAGAGAAAAATTTAAAGAATTATGCATAGAAGAAAAGTGTATCGTTTTGTATGAAGTTTTACATTTTTTCCAGTGCCAGAGTGCTGCCGCTGATTTGAAATTAATTGGAGGATCTGGAAGAGCAGGAATTTTGTGTCTCAACAAAAATATAACCGATTGCAGTCGAATCGAAATGATTCATCAATCGCCAACCGGTATCTACGAGCAGACAGTAGACCTGAATGCATTATGAGCTGGCGGATTGTGGTTATTTCCAAACGGGCAAAGCTGGACTATCAGCTTGGTTACCTTGTGGTGCGAAATGAGGAAGTAACAAAAATACATTTAAGTGAAATATCAACCATTCTGATTGAGTCAACAGCAGCAACAGTCACAACAAGTCTGCTGGCAGAGCTGACAAAAAAGAAAATAAAAGTGATTTTTTGCGATGAAAAGAGAAATCCATCGTCGGAACTGGTTGGGTATTACGGAAGTCATGATACCAGCAATAAAATCAGAAAGCAGATTCAGTGGAGCCGGCACAGTAAAGAAGCGATCTGGACAGAAATTGTGACGGAAAAAATACGAAAACAGAAGGAACTGTTAAAAAATATGGGAAAGGAAGAAGCGGGTCTGTTAGAATCATATTTACAGGAGATTGGCTGGAACGATGAGACAAACCGGGAAGGGCATGCGGCAAAGGTATATTTTAATGCATTGTTCGGTATGACATTTACCAGAACTGCGGATTGTCCGGAAAATGCGGCGCTGAATTACGGATATAGCATTTTGTTGTCTGCGTTTGCGAGAGAAATTGTAGCGAGCGGTTATATTACACAGCTCGGACTCTTTCATGATAATATGTTTAATCAGTTTAATCTGGCGTCCGATTTGATGGAACCGTTCCGTGTTCTGATTGACCGGGAAGTAATCCAAATGCAGAGGAAAGAATTTACGCATGAGGAAAAAATACAGTTGGTCAATGTATTAAACAACGAAGTCATGATAGACGGGAAAACACAGTATGTGAATAATGCCATAAAAATTTACTGTAAAAGTGTATTTGATGCCTTAAATGAGAATGACAGTGCATTGATCCGGTTTTATGGCCTATGAGTTATCGTTTTATGAGAGTATTGGTACTGTTTGATCTTCCGGTGCTGACGGGCGATCAGAGAAGAGAATATGCGAGATTTCGAAAGTTTTTATTGAAAAGCGGATTCCTGATGCTCCAGGAATCCGTATACTGTAAGCTTGCGTTAAATACAACTGTAGTGAATGGAATCGTGGATCAGATTCATAAAAATAAGCCGGAAGAAGGTCTGATACAGCTTTTAACGGTGACTGAGAAGCAGTATGCGAAAATGGATCTGATTGTTGGGAACGTAAAGAGTGAAGTGTTGAATACGGATGAAAGGCTGGTGATTTTATGAAACTGGTACATGTGGACTTGGAAAAACCTATTGCGATTCATCGGAACTGTCCCACGGAATGGATTATAGAATCACCGGAGCTGTTTTTAAAATATGTGGAGCAGCTGCAAAAACAAAATCAGGGAGAGAAGGGAAATTTCGTACTTTCTAAAGCTGACACAGAGCTGAATATGAAAAGAGATGTGGAATTGGTATTAACGCCCTTTTCTCTTGATTTTGCGGATCACAGAATACAAAAATGGTTATTTACAGAGCTGGTCAAAAGTGCGCAAAATGAAGAAATGTTTCTGGAAACGCAGAGAATTATTGCGGAACTGAAGAAATACATCTATCAATTGGAAGCTGTCAGTGGGTACGAATTGGAACAAAATGAGGAAATCGATTTGAGCGCACTCCTAAAATTGATGGGAGTTCAGACAGAAACCGAAAAAGAGATGGGGCTTCTGGAAAAATTAACGCAATATATCAAAGTTATGGCCGAACTTCTCCAAAAAGAACTGGTGATTTTGGTCAATATTCGATCCTATCTGAACGAAACACAAATAAACAAACTCTCCCAAATGGCATGCTACTATGAAATATCCTTGCTTTTCATAGAAAATATACAAAGGGACTTTTCGAATCAGAGAGAATATTATATAATTGACAAAGATGGATGTGATGTCTATTAATATCCATCGGATGTTTGAGTACCTGTTTTGTGCAGATGAAAGCAGTTCATTTTTAAATTTGAGGTTTGAGAATGATGTAAAAATGTATGGTACTCAAACTGATAGATTGCCATACCTAATACCTCCATGGTTTGAGAATGATGTAAAAATGTATGGTACTCAAACAGGTTCTAATATTATTCCACTTGCAGGAAAGTTTGAGAATGATGTAAAAATGTATGGTACTCAAACTGAGGACGATTTCTATTCTGCAGGCATGAAGTTTGAGAATGATGTAAAAATGTATGGTACTCAAACACCCTGTCCAGAAAAGCCTTCATCGACGATGTTTGAGAATGATGTAAAAATGTATGGTACTCAAACATCAGGAACAAACGTGAAAGTCGAAAACCAGTTTGAGAATGATGTAAAAATGTATGGTACTCAAACTACTGTATATGGTGCGAATGATGGTTTTAAGTTTGAGAATGATGTAAAAATGTATGGTACTCAAACCTGAAAACGTCATATGACGGCGTAAAAGACGTTTGAGAATGATGTAAAAATGTATGGTACTCAAACACGATTTGAGCGCGTAAATGACAGCTTCTAGTTTGAGAATGATGTAAAAATGTATGGTACTCAAACCGCTCGCTGCTCACTATCCATCACCGCCTGTTTGAGAATGATGTAAAAATGTATGGTACTCAAACTTTCCACCTCCCCTAAATCTGTAAGTAATGGTTTGAGAATGATGTAAAAATGTATAGTACTCAAACATTTTCAGGGCAAATTCTGCTAAATCGTACGTTTGAGAATGATGTAAAATTTATTTTTGTGAACAACAAGAATAGATAATTCAAAATGAAATATTCAGAAGACAGTATGAAATCGACTTAATTGTCTTTTTCTTGCTGTCTTTTTCCTTGTCTCAAAGCGCCGCACCATGTATAATAAAACCACAAGAATTTCATTTCATAGTTTTTACAGGAGGAACCTGAATCATGATCCTTGCAATAGACATCGGCAACACGAACATCGTCCTTGGGTGTGTGGAAGGGAAAAAAACATACTTTATCGAAAGACTCTCCACGGACAAGGCAAAAACAGAGCTGGAATACGCAGTCAGCCTGAAAAATGTACTGGAACTGTATGAGATTCCGGTGGAGCAGATCGAAGGAGGTATCATCTCTTCCGTTGTTCCGCAGGTGACAGAGCTCTGCCGGAGTGCGGCAGAAAAAGTGATTAAAAAGCCGGTCAAAGTTGTCGGCCCCGGTGTGAAGACCGGACTTAATATCAAACTGGACGACCCCGCAACGGCAGGAAGCGATCTTGTTGTTGTAGCAGTAGCAGCGCTGAATGAATACACATGTCCGCAGATTGTTATCGATATGGGAACTGCCACGACGATGAGTGTACTTGATCAGAAAGGAAGCTTCATCGGAGGCGTGATTCTTCCGGGACTTCGTACTTCGCTGGATGCTCTCGTATCAAATGCCGCGCAGCTTAGCCAGACCAGTCTGACAGCACCGAAAAAAGTCATTGGCAAAAATACGCTGGACTGTATGAAAGGCGGTATGATTTATGGAAACGCTGCCAGCATCGACGGCATGATCGAACGGATGGAAGAAGAACTTGGCTGCAAATGCACGATTGTGGCTACCGGAGGTCTGGCGAAAGCTGTGATTCCGCACTGCAGACATGACATCATCATCGATGAGAATCTGCTCCTGAAAGGTCTTCAGATCATCTACGAGAAAAACAGGTAGGGAAACCGTTTGTTGACAAAGTTTGCGAATTGTTATAACATATGTATAACAAAACGATACGAGAAAGCAGGGTGTAACTATGTATTATGAGACAATACAGATCGATTTCAACAGCGATGAAGCGATCTATATCCAGCTGAGAAATCAGATTATTCTGGGTATTGCCACTTCCAGAATTCAGGAAGGAGATACTCTACCTTCGGTAAGACAGCTCGCAGACAATATCGGAATCAACATGCATACCGTAAATAAGGCCTACAGCGTACTCCGGCAGGAGGGGCTTCTTTCGATTGACCGAAGAAAAGGAGCCGTTATCTCTATCGATGCGGATAAACTGTATGCCATGCAGGAACTGCGCGAAGATCTGCAGGTGATTCTTGCAAAAGCCGTCTGCAAAAATATATCAAAAGAAGAAGTACATCAGCTTGTAGATGAAATTTACAGCAATTACGCAGACGAAACATGAAGGAGACAATAGTATTATGAGAGAAGGATATACCAGTCAGGCAAAAAAAGCACTGGCATATGCGGTTAGGACAGCTGAAAAATGTGGACATAATTACGTAGGAACCGAACACCTTCTGATCGGACTTCTGAACGTGGAGGATGGCACAGCAGGCATGGTGCTTTCTGAGTTTCACGTAGATGCCGGACAGCTTACCGAACTGATTGACCGTCTGATTGCACCAGGCGGAAACACCGTGACCGAATCCCGACCGGGCTATACTCCGCGGGTACGCAGAGTGCTTGAAAATGCAGAAGCGGAGGCAGCGCGTTTTAAGAGCAGAGCTGTGGGAACCGAGCATTTGCTGATCGCAATCTTAAAAGAAAGTGACTGTGTTGCTACCCGTTTGCTTTTTACCATGGGGATCAACATTCAGAAACTATATGGAGCAATCCTTACTGCCATGGGCGAGGCACCGCTGCAGGGCGGTGCAAGCGGAAATGCAAATACCGGCCGCGGACCGCAGACAAGAGGTGGAGCGCAGACCAGCGAAACGCCGGCACTGGACCAGTACAGCCGGGATCTGACTGAGCTTGCGCGCGAAGGAAAACTCGATCCGGTTGTCGGCCGTGGGCAGGAAATTGAGCGTGTCATTCAGATCTTAAGTCGCCGGACAAAAAACAACCCGTGTCTGATCGGAGAGCCGGGTGTCGGAAAAACGGCGATTGCGGAAGGTCTGGCGCAGCGGATTGCCCTTGGCATTGTGCCGGAAACGATCCGCGATAAGCGAGTTGTTGTCCTTGACCTTTCCGGAATGGTAGCCGGAAGCAAATACCGCGGTGAGTTCGAAGAGCGTATCAAACGTGTCGTCAAAGAAGTGACGGACAATGAAAATATTCTGCTGTTCATCGATGAACTTCACACCATCATCGGGGCCGGCGGTGCAGAGGGAGCACTCGATGCATCCAATATCTTAAAACCGTCCCTTTCCCGCGGAGAAATTCAGCTCATCGGTGCAACCACGCTCGAAGAATACCGTAAATACATCGAAAAAGATGCCGCATTGGAGCGCCGTTTCCAGCCGGTCAAAGTAGAAGAACCGACGGAAAGCGAAGCACTTGATATCTTAAAAGGCCTGCGCCCATACTACGAACGCCACCACGGCGTGGAAATCACCGATGAAGCACTGGAAGCAGCCGTAAAAATGAGCGTCCGCTACATCAACGACCGTTTCCTGCCGGATAAAGCCATCGATCTGATCGATGAGGCATCCGCAGGCGTACAGCTCGCCGGCTACCAGGTGCCGGACAACATGGCAAAAGAGGAGCAGACACTGTTCGAAGTACAGAAAGAAAAAGAATCCGCGATCAGTGCCGGCGATTTTGAGCAGGCAAAAGAACTGCAGGCGCGCCAGCAGGAGCTCGAAAAAGATCTGGAGCAGATCCGAAAACGCTTTGAACGCCGTTGCAAAAACAAAAAACTGCAGGTAACAGAAGAAGAAATCGCAAAAACCGTATCCACCTGGACGAAAATTCCGGTACAGCGTCTCGCGGAAGGAGAATCGAAACGTCTGGCAAGACTGGAGCAGACACTCCATAAACGCGTTGTCGGCCAGGAAGAAGCCGTGACAGCTGTGGCAAAAGCCGTAAAACGAGGCAGAGTCGGATTAAAAGACCCGAACCGTCCGACAGGATCCTTCCTGTTTCTTGGACCGACCGGTGTCGGAAAAACAGAACTTTCCAAAGCACTCGCCGAGGCAGTTTTCGGTACAGAGCAGGCCCTGATCCGCGTCGACATGTCGGAGTACATGGAGAAACACAGCGTCTCCAAACTGATCGGATCCCCTCCGGGATACGTCGGCTACGAGGAAGGCGGCCAGCTCTCCGAAAAAGTGCGCCGCAACCCGTACAGTGTGATCCTGTTTGACGAGATCGAAAAAGCGCACCCGGATGTCTTCAACATTCTGCTGCAGGTGCTTGATGATGGCCATATCACCGACGCGCAGGGCAGAAAAGTTGATTTCAAACAGACCTGCATTATCATGACATCCAATGCCGGAGCACAGAACATTGTAGCGCCGAAACGCCTTGGATTCCTTTCGACAGAAGATGAGCGGAAAGACTACGAATACATGAAGGGCCAGGTGATGGAAGAAGTCAAACGGATGTTTAAGCCGGAATTCCTGAACCGAATCGACGAGATTATTGTATTCCATCAGCTTACCAAGGCGGATATGAAGAAGATTCTGCAGATTCTGCTCAAAGATCTGGAGCGCCGCTGCAAGGAGCAGATGGACATTGAATTGAAAGTCCGTGACACCGTGAAAGAATATCTCGTGGAAAACAGCTTCGACAGCAAGTACGGTGCCCGCCCGTTAAAACGCGCGATCCAGAGCAAAATTGAGGATCCGCTCGCAGAAGCCATCCTGAACGGAGAAGTGAAAAAAGGCGATACCGTTGCGGCTGGAATGAATAAGAAAGAGATTACATTTAAGGTTCTTGAGAAAAAATAATATAAAATTCCATAAATTATATGGTAAAATCTTTTTGATTATGGTATGATTTTCACAAAGAAACGAAACACCACAAAAGACAAGACCAGGAGGGCATTTACAAATGTCAGTAGTAAAAGAATTAATCCGCACAGAGGCAGACGGAGGCATCAGCTTCGGAGATTATGAGCTTGCGGCAAAGGCAAAAAAATCTGATTTTGAGCACAGAGGAGATCTGTATAAAGTAAAAACCTTTAAGGAAATCACAAAGCTGGAGAGAAACGGACTGTTCGTATACGAATCCGTTCCGGGAACCGCAGTTACCGATCTGAACGTATTCGACGACGGCATGACCTTCAAAGTAGAAGGACCGGAGGATGCACAGATCACCGTTGAAATGGAAGCAGAGACCGAATACAAGGTGCTGCTCGACGGCGTAAACGTTGGCCACATGACCACAAATCTCGGCGGAAAACTTTCCTTCAGCGTAGAGCTGGAAAAAGCAGAGGATGTAGCAGTAGAAATCGTAAAAGCATGATGAAATAAGAAAAGAAGGCTGTCGCAGAACGTGTGCGGCAGCTTTTTTTGACAATTATAAGGGAGACACAACTATGGCAAAAGCAAAAAAAACAGCCTTTTTCTGCCAGAACTGCGGATATGAGTCAGCAAAATGGATGGGTCAGTGTCCGGCGTGCAGAGAATGGAATACGTTTGTGGAGGAACCGATGGCGGCCAAAACACCGGCGGGAAACCAGGGGCTCGGAAGCCACAGCGCAGCGGGCAGAAAGCCGGTGCATCTGACGGAAATTTCAACAGGAAAAGAAGAGCGTATCCCGACGGGAATCGGAGAACTCGACCGGGTGCTCGGCGGAGGAATTGTGCCGGGTTCCCTGACACTGGTCGGCGGCGATCCGGGAATTGGAAAATCCACACTCCTTCTGCAGGTGTGCCGCATGCTGTCCACAGCAGGACATCAGGTTTTATACATTTCCGGCGAGGAGTCCCTGCGCCAGATCAAACTGCGCGCCGTGCGGATCGGAGAATTTAATGAAAATCTGTCCTTGCTCTGTGAGACGAATCTTGACATTATCCGCGCCGTCATGGAAAAAGAGAAGCCGGAGATTGCCGTCATCGACTCGATCCAGACCATGTATAACGAAGAGGTCAGCTCCGCGCCGGGCAGTGTATCCCAGGTCCGGGAATCGACGAATGTGCTGATGCAGATTGCAAAGGGAATGGGAATTTCGATCTTTATCGTCGGTCATGTGACAAAAGACGGTAATGTGGCCGGCCCACGTGTGCTGGAACACATGGTAGATACCGTGCTGTACTTCGAGGGCGACCGTCATGCGTCCTACCGGATTCTGCGCGGCGTCAAAAACCGTTTTGGTTCTACAAATGAGATCGGCGTCTTCGAAATGCAGACAGAGGGACTCGTGGAAGTGAAAAATCCATCGGAATACATGCTGAACGGACGGCCGGAGGGAGCTTCCGGTTCGGTTGTCGCATGCTCCATGGAGGGAACGCGCCCGATCCTGATCGAGATTCAGGCACTGGTCTGCCACAGTAATTTCGGAATCCCGCGCCGCACCGCAGCAGGATGCGATTTCAACCGTGTGAACCTGCTGATGGCAGTGCTGGAAAAACGCGCAAGAGTCAATCTTTCGACAAGCGATGCCTACGTCAACATCGCAGGCGGAATCAAGATGAATGAGCCGGCGATCGATCTTGGCATCGCACTTGCCGTCGTATCGAGCTACAAAGATCAGGTGATCGATGAGAAAACGGTCGTATTTGGCGAGGTCGGCTTAAGCGGTGAGGTCCGCGCCGTCAGCATGGCGGAACAGCGTGTACTGGAAGCAAAAAAACTGGGCTTCGAGCGGGTGATTTTACCTGCTGTCTGCATGAAGTCCGTGGAGAAAATCGGTGGAATCGCACTGATTCCGGTGGAAAATATTCAGGATGCGATTCTGCGCGTGGGGAAAAATTAGAAGGAAGTTGTGGAAAAAGGACCGGCGTGTGATGCGTACGGTCTTTTTTAAAAAATTCAGATAAAATATAAAATATGCAGAATTAACTATATTTTTCTAAAAATAA
>OKST01000639.1_pt1 | contig 24150 bp, 27 predicted proteins | sample 1606341 | NCBI WGS metagenome assembly OKST01 (sample SAMEA3879563, study PRJEB24766) | human gut metagenome | biome: human-associated habitat; feature: feces | place: USA | collected 1985/1987 | reverse complement strand
CCGGAAAGAAAAAACAAATGATTGAAAAAATGAAGGAACAAGATTGTGACAAAAAAAAGAGCATATCTCAGGGAAAGAAACACAATATCTTTTATAAGATGATTATGAGCCGTAGAGCCTTCGGAATAACTTATTTTGTATATGGGGCAACAGTCCTTTCTGTCCTTGCCGAAAGAGCAGAGATTCTGTCCTCCACCCCTTCCGTGGGGAGCCGGATATTCCTCTTACTGAGTATATGTTTTCCTTTCGCTTATGGTACATACCTGCTTTGCACCAAAGATAAAAACAGTATAAAAATGAATGAAATTATAACTTCTGACTACTTTAAAAGAGTCATTTCCCATAAGTGGAATATAATCATTTGCCTAATGGTAATCGTTGTGTGCCTTTCTTTCGTAGTGATCTTTTCAGATCGTAACTGGGAAGCACCAATAAACTTCAACCTGCCGAGTATAATAGTAGGGTCAGTTACAGGCTATTTATTGGGAGTATTGATTCGTCGAGTTTTAAGGAGAAATAATACCGGAAAGAAAAGCTTTAAATTAATTTTTGAATGCGTTGGTTCGCTATGTCTTAAAGTATCGGATCAGTTAGAAGAATCAGTCTTTACCATTGATTGGGACTCTTCAATCATACCGCCATCCATCGGAGACGATTTTGAGATTGAAGAGTTTATTCCAGGGTTGAATTGGAATGAAAAACAACGTCTTTATTCTATTTATGGTCATGCAACAGTTATTGAACGATCATTTTATAAAAAAGAACATGTGACCTACATTTCTATTGTGTTAATGGACTCTGACGAAATACAAACAATGAACGATCAGGAGAGATTATTACGGATAAAAGCCCGAAGAAAACCTGCGACAGCAACGGGGAAACGAACCGGAGGCAGAGCAGGTGCGGTCATGCCTGATAAAAAAGAGGATCTTCCACCGGATGATCTTAAGGCTGATCTATATGCCGAACTAAATAAAGAAGCCAGAAAGGCCGACTACATTCCATATTCTCCCGACAAGCTGATAATCGGGCAATTCGGGAAGGTCATGCACGGTAAAGAGAATCTCATTGAATATGTATTGCTATCCGACCGGTTCCTGAACAGGCAGGAGAGCTTCGAAACCTATTTCTACCTGCTAAGCATCCCGACAATTTCCTGCGGTTCCTTTCATAAAGAGACCGGAGAAAGGTCAGAGGGTTGCAAGGTTATAGAAATGGAGGTTATCGACGAAGCCAGGGCCCGGGAACGGTACAGGCGTTTTCTGGCCGTATGGAAAGAATAGGCGTGCCAGCCAAATATAAAACAGCGATCTAAAAACCAGTAATATATAGAATCAGGATCCCCCTGTTTAAAGTGACACATTCATTCTTTCATCTCAAATAAAACAGTCAGGGTGTATCCTTTCCTTTTCGCAGCCCTGCGGTAAGCTGTGACAGCCTGCCGGAGGGAGTGCGAAAATAAACAGACCATTAAAAACCCAATATTGATAAAAATGGAAATACGAGGAAAAATCATCGCCGTACTTCCCGTCAAGGACGGGATCGGCAAGACTTCCGGCAATGAATGGAAAAGCCGGGAATTCGTTCTGGAGACAGAAGAGAGCAAACCGCAGAGCGTATGCCTGCAGCTGATGAACGCCAACATCGAGCGGTACGCCGTCGAGGTAGGTATGACCGTACACGTACGGTTTGACATCTCCGCCCGCCAGTGGGAGAACCGCTGGTTCAATACGCTGACAGCCTGGGAAGTGACTGTCATTAAGCAAAAGGAGGAACAGCCGGCATGAAAAAGAGATCATTTCTTTTGGGAAGCCTGCTTGCCTTCACTCTGGGAGTATCGGCCCAGTCCTATTCCCTGCGTACCAACGTCCTGGGTCTGGCTACGACCAACCTGAACCTGGAGGCATCCATGACCCTGGGCCGTAAATGGTCGCTTCACCTGCCCGTGCAGTATAACCCGTTCCGCTTCAGCAGGAACCGGCAGTTCCGTAACCTATATGTCGCTCCGGGTGTACGCTACTGGCTGCTCGAGAGCTATATGGGGCCATTTATCGGCATGCACGGCACCGCCGGTACATACAGTGTGGGAAACCTCTTCGGCAGCAGGTACCGCTATGAAGGTGAAGGCTACGGTGTGGGCGTGAGCATAGGCAAGGCCTACCAGCTCAGTACGCGCTGGAACTTTGAATGGGAAATCGGCGCCGGCGCGGTATGGCTGGGCTATGACAAGTACCTGTGTAAGCGCTGTGGCGACCTTGTATCCAAAAATTATGGCTGGCATTTCCTTCCCACCCGGGCAGCGGTGAATCTGGTGTACCTGTTCTAACTTTTAAGAAAATGAGAAAGACGAGACGTATCATACCTTTTGTTTTCTGCGGATTACTGATTTCATGCACCACAGAGCGCCGTCTGGCACGCGTACGTATCTCTCAGCCGCAGATGAAGGAGACGGTTGCGGATACCGGCAAACAGCTGCCCGGTCAAATTGCCTGGACGGATGACAAAGGTGAAGAACACCTGGTCAAACAGGTATCCCATGACAGTGTCACGGGCGAAAATATGACCCTTATCGAACTCTCGGAAGTTACTGTCATGGCAAAGAGCAAACAGGTAGCCGAGAGAAACGGAAAGATCAACCTGGACTTTCTCGTAACGGTCCCCGGTGAGCTGATCAACAACAAGTGGCAGGTCCAGCTCACTCCCGTAGCCTATAAACCGTCCGACACCCTGTACCTGGACAAGATCTTCCTTTCAGGGGCCGACTTTGCCAAAATGCAGGAGAAAGGGTACATGCGCTACCGGGCGTTCATGAACTCCATCATCCCGGACAGCCTGTATATGCAGCGGCTGCTCGACAGCAAAGGCTACAAGAAGGCACTGGCCGAGCTGGAGGAGGAATACTTCCAGGCCTGGAAGCACGAGGTCATCGCCAAGGAGCGCTGGGTCGACTGGTCAGACAAGACCAATGCCCGGTTCGCACTGTTCAACTACAAGATGGAACGTAACCGGCAGGCCATTGCCGGATACAATTCCATCCTGGAGTACCTTCCCGCCTATTGGATGCGCCGGGAAATAGACGGCAAATACATTCCTTCCAAATGGAAGATGTTTGCCGAAGGTAATTATAAAATCCGCACGAGAAGCATCACCCCGGAAGATTCGGCGGCCATAACGGAACGCTTTACCGATTACAAGAAGATAGCCGAGAACCAGAAAAGAAAGGAGCAGGCCGGTGCGATGTACGAAAAGTATGTGCGGTTTCCTTATGAGCCCGCACGCCTGGATACGGTCATCAGGCAGGGCAACAGCTTCGTGTATTATTACAAGCAGGAACTTCCCGCCACCGAAAACACGAAGAAGATAGAGCTGACGCTTGACGGACAGATCCTCTCCAGGGACGAGGTACGGACCCAGCTTCCGCCATCGGACACGATCACCTATTATATCTCCAGCATGGTGCAGTTCCTCGACCGCACGCCGCGTTACAGGAAGAAGATCATTACCCGGAAGGATGAAGTCAGCCTGCGGGCCTATGTGACCTATAAGAGCGGAAGTACCGGGTTCGATGAAAAGACCGGGAACAACAAGGCTGAGATCGACAAGGTGTTCGAGACCATCCGTGGAATCAATTATACGGGAGAGTTCCTCATAGACAGCATCCGCATGACGGCCACTTCATCCCCCGAGGGCAGTTCCGAAATGAACCTTTTCCTTTCCAGGGAACGTGCGCTGGAGCTGAAGAAATACCTTGCTGCACGTACGGAAGACCGGGAAGGGGTCGATACGCTTTTCCGTCCCCGCTGGACCGGTGAGGATTGGGACAGACTGCACGAACTGGTCCTTTCAGATGACAGCCTGGCAAACAAGGCCGGCATTTTACGTATCCTGAAAGAGACGAAGAATCCCGACAGCCGGGAACATGCCCTGCGCGAATATGCTTCCGACTACAAACGCATCCGGGAAAGGTATTATCCGCTGCTGCGCTGTGTGGAATTCAATTTCCACCTCCACCGCCGGGATATGATCCAGGATACGATTGTGATGCCGGTCATCGACAGTACCTACATGCACGCGGTCAGCCTGATCGAGAACAGGCAATACAAGCAGGCGCTGTCCATGCTGGAAGAGTTCTACGGGGAGGACTACAATACGGCGGTCTGCCTGATGTCCTTAGGCTATGACAGCCGTGCCCTGGATGTCATGCTCAAACAGCCGGATACCTCTGACAGGAACTACCTGCTCTCTATCCTCTACAGCCGTCTGGGACGGGAGAAAGAAGCCCTGAAGATGTATGTCAGGTCCTGTGACCAGGATGACTCCAAGATCTGGAGGGGCAAGCTCGATCCGGAGATCAACAAACTGATAGTAACTTATAATTTATATAAAGATGAACTATACTAGATTCATATCTTTTACAGTCCTTGCGGCCATTCTCAGCAGCTGCGGGTTCAACGAGGATTTCTGTATCAGGAACGGGGAGCTGGTCGCCTGGTGTGATTTCAGCGGGATCCGGGAAACACCTCCCGTACCGGAGGAAAGGCACATCATAGCATTCCCTTCCGGTATGGATATTCCTTCCGGGGAACAGATGACATTTACGCAGGATACCCTGCGCCAAAGCATTCCACAAGGTGAATACCAATTCCTATTTTATACCGGGAATTATGAAGTGAGCGACATCCGGGATTATCACGAGGCCCGCCTTATGGCACGGACAGATACCCTGGAGGGCGAGGTATACATTTCCGGCGTGCAGAAGTTCTGCTGTTCGGCCGGTTTCGGCCAGCGTCTGGAGTACCAGAGGCCCAAGCGCGTTCCCATAACACCGTCCGCATTCGTCCAGCGACTGAATATACAGATCAACGTCTCGGGTAATACCGCTCCCCTGGCCGGCCTGAAAGGTACCCTCACCGGTATTTCCACCGGCCGGTACCTTGTCTCGCGGGAAAGGACTGGAAACGCAAGTGTCACGAGCCTGTTCGCGCGTAAACCGGAAACCGACCGGTGGAAGACAAGCCTGTACGCTTTCGGGTTCAACCCCGCAGCGGAGAATATCCTTTCGGTAAAGATTGAAATGGACGGGAAGGATTCGGTATTCAACGAAGAGCAGAAGGTGGACCTGACCCCGTATCTCCGGGGATTTGACAGCGATGAACTTTCTCTGGAACTGGACCTGCACATCGGCAAGGAACTGACCATAGGAGAACCGGTTGTCATTCCGGATTGGGAGGATATCCCGGAAACAGAATTACCAAACTATAATTAATTATTTATTTTTTTCAGATGAAAATGAAAACAAGTTTTTTTCTTTCAGCGGTAATGGCCGCAGGCCTGCTGGCTTCATGCAGCAACAGTGAAGAAGTTTTTAATGGGCAAGTGACGGACGGCGAGCATTCGGGGGCACAGCTGAATATCGTACCTACCGTAAGTTCCGAAAGCACCGAAACAAGGGCCAGTTTCGATCCCAAGACAGATTGGGCGGCAGGCGACGCGCTGGGCCTGTTCATGTACAAGTCCAGCGGCTGGGGAGACGCCTACCCGCGTTATGATGCCCAGAACAACAAGTCGACCAGGCAGGCGAACGGCTGGTCACAGGCCAGCCCGGTGTACCTGCTGGTAGACAAGGCCACCATATGGGCCTATTATCCGTATAACCAGGCCGTGACGGACGGTACCAAAATACCGGTTCCTATCAATGTCGGCACGTCCGTTGATTACATGTGGGGCAAAAGCACTAACCAGGTATCCGTGATCGAGACCGATGCCAGAATACCGATGAAGCATGCGCTTTCACAGTTTGTGGTGCGGCTGAAAGTCTCACCCGAGTACCATAACGACGGAAACCTGACCTCGGCCAAACTCAAGGCAACGGCCTCCAAGTTCGCCACTACCGGAACCATGAACCTGAACGACGGGGGAAAAATTACGTTCCAACCTACCAGCACGGAGCTGACCTGGAGCCCGAATACAACCGTTCCGGCACAGGGACAGCAGGCGGTGGATTATGCCGCGGCCATCTACCCGATGACACTGGCCGCGGGCGAAGTGTCGCTTGAAGTGGTGATCGACGGTGCGACCTATACCTATGCCATCCCGCAAATCACCTGGGAGGCGGGAAAGAGATACATCTACTCGATCACCATGCGTTCCAACGATGCGGAGATCGGAGGAAAGAACGGACAGTCTGTAACCATAGAAGGCTGGACTTCCACTGAAGAAGACATCACCCTTGTTCCGGTCAAATAGATTACTAACCCGCGGGGGAGCCTTCCGGTTCCCCCATAAAAAAGAGAATAATGGTAAGAGCAATAACAACGATTGTCTGCAGTCTCCTTCTGCTGTTGGCCTTTTCCTGCAGCCGGGAAGATACCGGGCCGCAGGAAACCATTCCGGGCAGCGGGATCGTGACATTTACCGCCATGACCGGGCAGGGGGAAACGCGAAGCAGCCAGGAAGGCAGTTTCGAGACAGGCGATGCCATAGGCGTATTCGCCATCGAACCGAAGACCGGCGTGTATTGGGCAGTGAACAACAAATATACGTATGACGGACAGAAGTTCAAGCCGGAGGCGGAAGCGGACAATATCATAGTAACCGTAGGAACCGACTTTGACTTTTACGTGTACTACCCTTTCAAGGCAGGCCAGACCGATATAACCGGAATTTCCCATACTGCCGGCAACCAAAGCGATAAATCGGGATGGCTCTCGGCAGACTTCATGACAGCGACCTATACCGATCCTATCCGGAACTACACGGTCCCACTGCATTTCAAACACAGGATGTCGACCGTAGAGGTCAGGATCGATAGAAATGACGGTGTGAGGGAAGCCACGATGGAGAATGTGAGACGTACAAGCCGCTTCAACCTCCTTACAGGCGGGATCACCACGGATGAAAGCAGGGGAAGCTGCACGATGCATAAATACTCTGAAACAGGAGGTACGACGGTATTCCGGGTAACCATCCCCGCACAAAGGCTTACGACCTCCTCCAACTATGTAGCCCTTACGGGAACCACTCCCATAAAGCTACGCGGAACCTCCGACATGGTTACCGAAGAAGGGAAAATACATAATTACCGGATGGACTACAAAAAACAGATTACTATCCTGGATTATACCCCCGGAGGAACCACCACAGGTGCGGGACTGTACAATACGGGAAGCAACTGTACGGTGTCGGCGAGCGTGAAGCCGGGCTATGAGTTTGCCGGCTGGTATGAAGGGGGAAGGATTGTATCCGGTACCGCACAATACAGCTTTGAGGTGCTTGCGGACCGTACCCTCGAGCCCAAATACCGGAATTACGGATCCTGGAGAGTTACCCTGACGGCCAATCCTTCCGCCATTTCCTGGAAAGGGGGGACTTCGACGCTCAGTGCGGGCGCCTCACGGGACGTATTCGTCAATGGGGTTAAAGAGACTCTCCAGGGAGGCTCACCCTCTATCAGCGGAGGTACGGAGGGATTTTTCCTTTCAGGTAATACGGTGAGCGTATCGGAGAACAATACGGCATCCACGCGCAGCTGCGTATTTACGGCCAGTCATGGCGGTAGTTCCGCTACGGCCACCATCAGTCAGGAAGCTCCCCCGGTCAGCTATGTTTTCGAGTATTCAGACGGAACGGTGGCTCACAGTGAGCGTGCGGAAGCGGGGGCAGGTTCATTCCTGTTAAGTATAACGAGCCGCAAGACTATAGGAAACAGCATCAAAGAGCTCTCCTGGAGTGCGTCGGGTGACAGCTGGATTCACGTATCGGGAAGCTCGGTCAGCTATGACGAGAATCCGACCAAGGAGATCCGCAGCGGAAGCGTGACCCTTACACAGGCGGAAAGCGGAAAGACACTGACACTGACCGTCAGACAGAAGGGTAAAACTTCAATTGATATCAATCCTTAATTAAACGAATAGCAAAAAATGAAAATAAAAGTGTATAAACACATAGCCATGTTTCTTTTGCCGGCGGCCCTTACGGGCTGTTCCGGCAAGGAAGATTCCCTCCCCGGGACAGGAGAGGCGGGACTTGAGATAGAAAACTGTTTCAGCCGCAGTGCCGGTACGGATACGGGGCATGTTCCGGTACAAGATTTCGGCATGGTGCTGCTCGATGAAACGGGAGGCTCATATACCGGTGTCAGCAATCCGCTGCATGTGACCTATGGGGAGAGCTGGAATTTTCCGCAGGTGACGCTTACCCAGAAAACCTGCCGGCTGTTCGCTTTCTCCCCGTTCCGGAGTATCCCGGGAAAGGAAGTGGCTGTCAGCCTGAGTCCCCAGACGGATTACCTGGCATCGGATGAAGTGCGTCTGGACTGGCAGAACCGCCGGGCGAGTATCGAAATGAAGCACCTGCTCTCCCTGCTGGCCTTTACCGTGGACGGGAGCCGGGCGTGCAGCCTGAATGTGGAAGCCGTACCGACAGAGGGCACATACGACTTTACAGGCGGTACATTGTCCGTAAACGAGGGAAGCGGCACCGTTTCTTCCAAGGAGAACATCCTGCTGCTCCTGCCAGGCAGGCTTGAAGAGAGGAAAGCGCAGATCCGCTACCTGGACCGGACCTATGACTGGTATCTTCCGGCAAACACCTTTGAAGCCGGTAAAAGATATGATTACGCGTTGACCCTGAGCAAGGAAGGGGTGCTCATACTCTCCGGTGTGAGTGCCCGTCCCTGGGAAACGGGAGGAGACTATACCGGAACCATACAACCCTAAAAACAACCATCATGAAAAGAAAATTTCTACTGTCCGCTTTTTTATTTGCGTCCACCCTGCGCGGATATGCACAGGATGCCCGCGGCGCGATGAACCAGATCCTGGACGGTTACACCCTGCCGATTTTTTTGGCCTGTATGCTTGTGGGGCTTGCCTTAGGGGTGGTCCAGCAGTTGGATAACATCATCGACAAGGAGAACCGGGGAACACGCAGGGACGGCCTGTTTGCCCTGGGCTGGTATGTGGGTTTCTCCCTGCTTGCGGGAGTCGTGATAACAGCGGCCAAAGCCGCGATATCCGGCATTAAACTGACCATATGAGGTACACTGTCAGGAAAGGACTGGAAAGCCCCTGCATGATACGGGGCTTCCTTTCATCGGACTACTGGATTTTTGTGGGATGTTGTGCCGCCGCGCTTGTCCTGCTTTTCCTGAGTGTCCGTACAGGCATCATGACCGGTGACTGGACCCTGACGTTACTGGTCCTTTCGGTCTCGCTGCCGCTGCTGCCGGTACTGGGGCACAAACTCAGGAAAAAGGCACGGCCAACGAAATTCAGGGAATCGAAGTACGGCATGACCGTGAGTAACTTAACCATAAACAGACAACTTCTGAAGAAGAAACAAGATGAAAGAGGAAGAGGCATACAGCATACTTGACATTATCAGCGAGTCCGATGGACAAAGCGTGATCCTGACCCGGAGCGGCAGCATATGTATCCCGTTCGAGCTCCGGCAGCCGGAGTGCTATTCCCTTTCCCCGGAAGACATCGATGAAAGGGACGGGATGTACCGGGAAGCCTTCAGGCACATGCCCGACGGTGCCTACGTACACAAACAGGATGTATTCCTTAAAAAAGAGTACCACCCGGGCAAAGGCACCGGCTCTTTCCTGGACCGTGCCGACGCGCGCCACTTTGAAGGACGCCTGTACATCGACCACACCTGTATCCTGCACTTTGTACTTGCAGGGCTGAAAAGCCTGGAGAAGGCGTATGTATCCTCACCCCTGGCCTATAAGGAACATCTGCACAGGGAAGACTACAGAAAGCTGGAAGCCTTTCTCGAAGGGGTGGACAATGCGGTGAGCATCCTGCAGAACATGCGCGGGAACTCGGTGCTGCCCATGTCCTGTGAAGGGATATCCGGATTCACCCGCGCATACTCCGGCCTGTTCGGTGATACGGACGCCGTGGTGGATATACACGTCGACGGGAGCCTGCATGTGGGAAAGAACCATGCGCGCTGCTATGCGGTGTGCGACGAGACCTTCCTTCCGGAAGGAAACATCGAGTCCTATGTCAGGGACGAGTCGCTGCCACCGGCCGCTTCACAACTGTACCATCCCCTGATGGAACAGTTAGGCATGTACCTTCCCTACAACCACATCGTCAACCAGGTCATCTATTTCGAGGGAAACGAGAGGCTGCGCTCCCGGATCGCACGCAACATAGACATTTACGGGAGCAATTCTTCCATGAACAAGGGCATCGAAAGGGAATTTAAAGAGCTGGAGAAGCTCCAGACAGAGATCCTCGAGGAGAACCAGATGCTGGTGCGCTCCTTCTTTTCGGTCTGTGTCTTCGACGGGTCGGATACTGAACTGGAGAAGGCTGACAAAAGGATCAGGGAAATATTGAACCTGAACCGGTTCAAATATTACATACCGGGCTACGGGAACCTGGCAAGGATGCACTTCGCCTGTGTCCCCGGACAGATCAGCCTGATGCCGGTGGAATATCTTTTCCTCACCACCCTGCCCATAGCGCTCTGTTTCTTTCTCCAGTGCAGCAAGTTCAGCAATGACGCCGAAGGGATCTACGTGCATGACAGGATGTACCAGGTGCCCCTGCGAAAGGATATCTGGGACGCGGCGAAAAAAAGGGTGAATGCCCGAAACGGGATGGTCATTGCCGGCACGGGCGGGGGAAAATCAGCCTTCACCCTGAATTTTACGCAGCAGCTGATCGAGCAGGACTATACGACCATCGTCGTGGAGTTCGGAAATTCATTCAGCCAGCTGTGCAAGCTCTATCCGGATATCTCCCTGCATGTGGACTATGACGGCAAGACTCCCCTGGGGATCAACCCGTTTGACCTGCAGGGAGGGGAACCGGACAATAATGACCTGGAAACGCTCTCCGGCATCGTACAGCGATACTGGAAGCACATGTTCACCAAGGACGAGTCGGAGAAGGAAGTCGCCCTGACACGGTTTATCCAGGACTATTACGAACATGTCCGGCAAGGGCATAACTTTGAGAGTTTCTATAATTACGTCATAGACAATTACGATGAGATCCTGGAGAGAAAACATATCCCCGGCACGTATTTCACCATTGAGTCTTTCAAGCTGAACTGCGGGGAATTCATGCCAGGGCAGCGGTACGAGAATGTCTGCAAGGATATGAAGATCGATTTCTCCGGAAAGAAGTTCATCGTGTTCGAGCTTACGCGGATCAAGCAGGACAGGTTCCTTTCAAACCTGGTCATGAGCATGATATTCACCGTCATCCAGAAAAAGCTGCTCAGTGACAGGAGAAAGCGCGGCATACTGATTTTCGACGAGTATGCCGAAACCGCGCAGATGGTGGATACGGCCACAGGCAGCGGCATACACAGCTCCGTGGCCTTCTGCTACCAGAAGATCCGCAAGGAGAACGGGGCCGTATATACCATTGTACAGACCCCTGACCAGCTGCCCGATGACGAGAACACGAAAAACATCATCAGCAACACGGACATGCTGTTCGTATTGCCTACCAAGGAGGTCATCTACCGGACCATCATCGACAAGTTCAAGCTGACGCAGCCCGGGCAGATAGCCCTGATGAAATCCATGCGGAACAACTTCTCCTGTTCCCGTCCCTACTCGGAATGCTTCATGCGCATGGGTGAGAATTACGCGACGGTTACCCGCCTGGAGTTCTCCAGGGAGAAGTTCCTCGCTTTCCAGACGGAAGGCGAGATCTTGTCGGACCTCGAGGACAAAACCGGCAGCGGAAAGTCCATGCAGGAGGCCATCGAAGAATATATAAACGAACATTAAAACAAGAAACGTATGAAGAAATTATTTTTATCCTTAATCGTGATGATGACGGCAGCCACCGCATCGGCACAATGGGCCGTGACGGATGCCGGCAATTTAAGCCAGAACCTTAAGAACTTCAAGGAACTGCAAAAGCAGGTCGGTTACCTTCAGCAGCAGAAGAAGCTGCTGGACGAGAGCCTGGACATGATGCGCAAGGTCAACTCCGTGGTGTCGGACTGTGAGACGACCCGGTATATTATCGAACGCCAGGCAAGGCTCTCCCAAAAATGCGTCGATCTGCTCAGCGGGAAGCAGCTGAACCCCTCGACACTGCAGACACTCATCGGCAGTATTGAACAGATCATGGCCGGAAACAGACGCCTGATACAGCTGTCGAGAACGATTCTCTCCACAAGCGTGAGGATGAATGACGCCGAGCGGCTGTCCACCCTGCAGAACATAGAGAGACAGACCCTTGAGGAGGAAAGGAAAATAGCCAGGATCTCCCAGGTAATAAGCCAGTACGAACAGCTCAAAAGGGCATTGAGGTAAGAGGGATGGAAGAAGCATACGGAAATCTGAACGCCGCGTACCTGCAGATAAAGGGTATGGTAGTCATAGAAGGGTTCTACGCGCTTGTCGCCGGGTTTGTCATAACGACTTTCGTCTTCAAGCTCGTGGGAATTATCAAGGAGATGACCAATGAGGGAAAAGGCTTCAACGCCAGGCACTTCTATGAGCTGGGACGGGAGTACATCTTCTGCATAGGCCTGATCTGCATCATGCCCGTGCTGCTGGGAACGCTCGAGACGGTGCTGGCCTATGGAGCCGACGAGCTGATGAAATCGCTCGCCTCCGGTGGGGTCTATAACCCGCACAATATCTGGAAAGATCCGATCAGTGCCATGCTGGACGAGCTGATGAACGGGGACATCACCGACATAGCCGTCAACGGGCTCGATACCCTGAAATGGTCCCTTATCTCGGGAACGGTAGGCAGTCTCTTCGGAGTGGCCTACGATTACATCATGCTGCTGTTCCTCTGTACCCGTTACCTGATACTGCTCCTGCTCGAGATCATTTCTCCCATAGCGATAGCCTGCCTGTACAATAAGGACACACGCAGTTCCTTCTACACATGGGTCAAGCAGATGCTGGGATGCTACATGCTCTATCCGGGGTTTATCCTTGCCAGCGTTTTCTCGGACCTGATCGTCACGAACTATGTCCTGCAAAGGTCCTGGTCGGTGCTGCTGATGGTCATTTTTTCTTTCCTGCTCAAGCTTACGATGCTCGGCACGGTAAAGGCCACAGTAAACAAATGGTTATAAATTATATAATGAAACTTTCATGAAAGCAACCAAAAGCATACTCAATATACAAAGCATACTCAAGGATTTCTCCGGCCTGGCCGAAGCCAGGAAGAGCTATACGCTGCGCACCAGGCTGGTATTCATTTTCTGCGGGATAACCATCGCGATGGTCCTGTTCTTCGCGCACAGCGTGGTGAACAATGCGATGAACAAGATACTGGTGGTCAACGAAGGCGGGGAGTTCGTCCATTTCAAGTCCATGCAGCAGGACCTCTTGTATGAAAGCCTCCTGAAAGGTCACTGCCGCCGGACGGCCTATTTCCTGAACAGTTTCGACAGGCTTTCCCTTCAGGAAAACCGTGCCCGTGCCCTGTTCCTGGTCAATAAGCCGGACGCAAATACCGTATTTGCCAAATACCAGGCGGACCGTGCCTATGGCGATGCGTTGGAACTCGGAGTTGTCTACAAGACGGAGTTTGAAAAGATCATCGACATACGCGCCGACGGTGAGGAGTACCATGTCAGGTTCTCCTCCATCCTGAGCATTATTAATGGCGATGACATCAGGAAAGTACGGATTGTGAGTGAGGGTACCGCTATCCATGCCACTCCGCGCTTTCCGGAAAATACGTCCGGTTTCTTCTTCCGTACCTATGACCAACAATACGAGCTCTTATGACACGGGACGGGAAAAGCAGAATAGCCATACTGGCGGGCTTGGGGATTGTAGTTGTCCTGCTGGTGTGGGCATTCATCGCCAGCCTGCCGGCCTCTGGGAGCAAGGAGCCGGAAACGGGTGAGGTGATCCTCAGAACCCGGATCAAGGATAGCTTTACTCTGGATGACATGCTCCAGAAAGTCGGGAAAGAGAACACAAGCAAATCCGCTTCCCTTTCAGGTTTCGACCCGGTAACGGAGGAGCCTGCGGATACGGCCGGGAATGAAAGGGAGATCCGGCGCATACAGGAGCTGATCCGGGATAACGAGCGGGAGCTCGGAGCGGGAATTACGGTCCCGGTACAACAGCCGGTTGCTTCCAGGGGAAAGGAAAAACCTGCCTTGCAGGAAAAGAAGGAAGAGGAAGTACGGCCCGGGCAGCGCAAAGCCATGGATAGTGTGCCCCGGGCACCGACCCGCAGGGGATTCAACACGGTCCGGCTCGTCAGGCAGGAAGAGAGGAATGTCATCAAGGCATTCGTGCACTCCACACAGACCGTTATGGTCGGTTCCACCCTCAAGATGCAGCTGGCCGAGAATTGCCTGACCGATGACGGGCAGCGCATCCGTAAAGGGACTCCCGTATTCGGGGAGGTGACGGGCATCGACGGGGAGCGCGTTCTGGTAAAGATCACCTCGGTAAACCTGGGTGGAAACATACTTCCCTTTGAAAAGCAGGTTTATTCCGAGGACGCAATACAAGGAATCTATGTACCGGGCAATGTGAAGGCGGAGACAGCACAGGAAGCCGGAGCGGCGGGAATAAGCGGTGCGAACACCAATATCTCCGGAGGATTCGATATGGGAAGCCAGCTCGTGGCAGGCGCGGCCAACAGCGTCATCAACGCCACCAAGTCGGCAGCAAGCAAGAATATCCGGAAGGTAAAGGTGACAATCAAGACCAACTACCGCATACTGCTCAGGCAGCCGAAAGAGTGAGGAAGGAAAGAGCCTGTCGGGGCTGTCCGATGACGGCAGATGCTGCCCGGCTCCTGAAGGAATTTGATCAGATAAAGAATTTAAAACCGATGTGATATGGAAACAATACAGGAAATTATAGATATGATAAAAGAGTTATCGGGACGCGACATACTCTTTCTAAGCTTCTATTGTGGATTTATTCTAATACTGTCTATACACAGAAGTGATGAAAAGGCATCTGTGGATGAAGAAGAAAAAGTCCCGGATAATGGTCCGGAACCTGAAAAGTAAACAACAACTAAAAACAAAAAATATACAATGGAAACCATACAGGAAATTATAGATACAATAAAACAATGGCCGGCCACCATATGGTGGGTTATGGGAGCTCTTTTCATTATCTCCTGGTTTTGGGATACTCCACCGAGAAAGAAACGAAATAAAGATAAAATGACGGATGATAAGAATAACGACTTAAAAAGTTCAAATATGACTGATAAAAAAGAATTTAAAGGCAACCTGATGAAAGAAGGCATTTTTGTGTGGGTCGTATTCGCACCGGATGGTAAGGCCGGTTTATATATGGATGGTGAGAAACACCTTGAAAATGGAACATATGCCTATGGGAACCGGCTTTCCACCGATGTATCCTCCTTTCATGAAATCTGTAATCTGGATAACAAACCGATGTACCTCCACTTTCCGGAACACGGGATTTCAGTACGCTACCGGATACGCCTTCGATATTCCCGAACAGACGATGCCGGTATAGAAAGGTCGGAACATGAACCGGAAACATGCCTTCCTGCATGGATTGTAAGAGGAAAGACAGGGCAAACAGGCCTGTACCTTCAGGAATGGCATGAGGAAAAATGCTTCATTCCGGATATGTCCGGATTACCGGGATTGCCGGACCTGCAACCGGACGGTATCCCCGTAAGGATCGAGATGCTGATAAGGAAGGCATATCTGTTTTTTGACCTGGTTAAGCCGGCTTCTTGGAGAAGCTGGGGAATCAGCAGTAATCCGGCATCCCTGAAAGGAAATTTCTTTGTAAACCCCGGGGAGGGAAACCTGACGGGAGAGGGAGTTGTCATGTGGACCGTATTTACCGGGGACGGAAAAGCGGCATTGTATATGGATGACCGGTGGCATCTTGAGAACGGGATATTGGCTTATGGCGAAAGGCTCTCCCATGACGTGCCGGTTTTACATAAGATCTTTAACCTGGAAGAAATGCTCCTGTTCCGTCATTTCCCCAAACAGGGAGTTCCGCAGAGGATCAGAATGCAGCTGCGGTTTCCCGGAACAGGAGAGGCGTGCAAGGAGCGGCCGGACTGTAATCGGGAAACATACTTCCCCGCATGGGCCGTACCGGAAGAAAGCGGCCGGATCAGCCTGTACCTTCAGGAACAACTGTCCGGAGAATGTGACATTCAGGATATAAGCCGGCTACCGGGAGCACCCAAGCTGCAGCCGAATGGAGTTCCGGTCAGGGTAGAGATACTGCTACAACAGGAAGGCTGATTTTTTCGACACGGTACGGTTCCTGAAAGAGTTTGATCAAATAAAGAATTTAAAAACGATGTGATATGATACAGGAAATTATAGATATGATAAAAGAGTTATCGGGAAGCGACATACTCTTTCTAAGCTTCTATTGTGGATTTATTCTAATACTGTCACACAGAAGTGATGAAAAGACATCTGTGGATGGAGAAGAAAAAGTCCCGGATAATGGTCCGGAACCTGAAAAGTAAACAACAACTAAAACAGAAATTGTACAATGGAAGAATTTATAAGTAAAATCATTGACTTCATGAAGAGTGAATATGGAGATTTCCTGATGATTGTAATGTGCCTTGTGTTTGTGGCGTTTATAGTAATGATATTTAATAAGAAAACTCCAGAATGAAAAAATCAGAGCCTGTTTGACGGAATCTGTCCGATGGCGGCGATGTAGCCCGGTTCCTGAAGGAGTTTGATCAAATAAAGAATTTAAAAACGATGTGATATGGAAACAATACAGGAAATTATAGATACAATAAAACAATGGCCATCCACAATATGGTGGGTTATGGGGGCTCTTTTTATTATCTCCTGGTTTTGGGATACGCCACTGAGAAAGAAACGAAATAAAGATAAAGTGACGGATGATAAGAATAACAACTTAAAAAGCTCAAATATGACTGATAAAAAAGAACTTAGAGGCAACCTGATGAAAGAAGGTGTCATCCTGTGGACCGTATTTACCGGGGAAGGAAAAGCAGCCCTGCGTATGGATAACGAAATACATGCTGAGAATGGGAAGATCGGCCACGGGAGATTATTGTCCCCTGATGTACCCGTACTGCATGAAATCCTCACACCGGATAACGCTTACAGTTTTCTTTCTCTTTCAGAAATCGGAGTTTGGATACGGATCAGGATGCGCCTCCGATATCCGGGAATTGAGGACAGTGCAGTAAAGCAATCGGAATATGAGCCGGAAATGTGCTTTCCCGCGTGGATCGCAGGAGAGAAAACCGGACGGATCAGTCTGTTCCTTCAGGAACCTTCCACCGGAATATGTGCCATTCCGGATATGGTCGGAATACCGGGACTGCCTGACCTGCAACCGGACAGTGTACCCGTAAAAGTTGAAATGCTGATACGGAAGGCAAGTCCTCTTCTTGAACATCCCGAATATTCGGAGGATATCAAAAAGAGGGCAGACAGAAAAAGCAACTTGATGAAAGAAGGGGTGCTTGTGTGGATTATGTTCACCGCAGGGGAGAAAGCTGTCCTATATGCGAATGACCGGATACATTTTACTGAAGATGGGAAATATGTTCCGGGAAAACTGCTTTCCTCCGATATCTCCCCCTTTCATCAGATTTATGACTGGGATGTACAGTATCCGTGGATTCGTTCAAAGCCTGAGATATCAGTACGGTACCGGATACGGCTCCGGTATCCGGGAGCAAACGATGCCGGTATAGAACAGTCGGAATATGAACCGGAAGCATGCTTTCCCGCATGGATAGTGCCACAGGAGGGCGGACAGACCGGCTTATGTCTTGAGGAACCATCCACAGGCCAATACTTTATTCCGGACATGACCGGATTACCGGGACTGCCGGAATTACAACCGGATGGCATACCCCTCAGAGTCGAGCTGCTGATACGCCAGGCCCACTGGATTTCAGACGTGGCCGACCCGGCATACCTGAAAATTATCAGTTACTCCGCAAGTTTGAAGGCTTTCTCTACAAAGATATCCGATAATCAAGAAGTGAAATCCTGTAATATACAAACTGAAATTTGAACAAATATGGAAAAATTCTGGTACTATGCAGCCTCTGCCCTTTTGGTTATCTGCTTGAATGGATATATCCTACTCCTGTTCTCTGGGAAACTGGAAAATGTCATTCTCAGGATCGGGGCTTTTGTAGAGAAGGCTATGCGGAAAATAAAAAGAAGTCAATAATACATCTCAGTCTTAGGATATTTTTTCTCCCTCAAGATAGAAATGACACCTGTAATCAAATTGAGCAGGTAGCTTGTAGGCAGGATCCATAATAATGTCGTAAGAGGATCATAACTCCTGGCCATAAAGAAGACTATGTAAATAGTTGCTATTACCGAAACTGACAGTAGCATTAAAGGAAGATAGAATACTCCCGGATATCTTATGGCACTTGTAATTGAAAGCGGAACTCCCAATCCGGTATATAAAGCGGAACTGCCTAATGCGAAAAATATCTGCTCATATACGGAAAGTTCTCGGAAGAAATGGGTGAAATAAAACAAGACTGGATATAACATGAAAGTACATCCCAAAAAGCAGATAAAGATCTTGATATAAACGGAGCCTATTTCAAGGTCTTTCAATAACTGATTATAATTTGTGGGCATAATGTTGATTATGGTGAATGCTTAATTGATTGCAAAAGTAATAAACAGCTTTTAATAATATAAATATTGAAGTAAAATTTAATATGAAACCAAACAAAATTTACATCACCACCCTGCTTCTGCTGTTTTTCCTTTCAGGGAGAGCGCAGAAGATCGAGGAACTCACCGCAGTCCCCCTGCAGATCGGGTATGAAAAGACCTTGCACCTGATCTTTCCTACCGAGGTGAAGTATTACAGCATCGGGGGGGATTACGTCATCGGTGAGAAGGTGGCCAATTGCCCGGGGATCATACGCCTGAAAGCGGCGGAAGAGAACTTCCCGGGGGAAACAACCCTGTCGGTGGTAACGGCCGACACAAAGTTCTATTCGTACTCCATCAGCTACAACGCACATCCGGCCCAGAGTTATGTGCGTATAGGCGGAGAAGCCCCCACACCGCATACGCTGCCGGTAGGAAAAGAAAAGCAGCTGTTCCTGATCTTCCCTGCCGGTATCACCTACGTCGATTACGGAAGCACGAACGTGGAGGTGGACAAGGCCGAGGGGGTGGATAATATCCTGGCCGTAAAAGCCGTCCAGCCCTATAAGGAGGATACGAACATATCGGTCGTACTTGAAGGGGGAAAGTTCTACACTTTCGACCTGCGCTATGTGCCCGCTCCGGAGCGTTTCAGCTTCGTCATCGACAAGGAGGATACCCAGAGGGTGGCCATACTTGACGAGAAGGAACGCTCTTACGGGCAGAAGGAAAGGATCAGGGAGGCTGTCGCGAAACGTGCCCCGCTGGATCTGGGACTCAGGGACAAGAATTCCGGCATGGAGTTCGAAGTCGGAAACATCTTCATCGACGGGGATGTCCTGCTGCTGCGCATGACACTGACAAACCGTACACAGATCGGCTATACAACGGATTTCATGCGCTTCTATATCCAGGATGCCAAGATCCGCAAAAAAACGGCGGTGCAGCAGCTCGAGCAGAACATCCTGTTCACTTTCGATTATCCGGAAGAGATACCGGCACATGAGAGCCGGACATTCACTGTGGCCATGAACAAGTTCACCATCCCGGATAAGAAACGGCTTATCATCGAGATCCAGGAGAGGAACGGCGGCCGGCATTTCCTGTACAAGCTGAAGAACAAGTCGCTGCTGACAGCAGAGGAGGTATTCAGAAGCAGAAAGCAACAGGAAACGGAGGATGAAGCCGACAAAATATTAAGGAGGATAGCCCGATGAAACTACTGCTGCCCCTATTGCTTTTCTGCCTCCCCTTCAATGGCTCAAACGGCGGAAAGGAACTGCTCGATAAAGCGCTGGAGAGATGCGAACGTCTGGAGACACTGGAAAGCTACCGGGATATACTCTCCCGGTACGGAGTATCCGACAGGATTCCGCTCACCTGTCCCCTGAAAGACAGGTTCAGGAAGAGCAGCGGCTTCGGCATCCGGATCCATCCCATAACCGGCAAACGAAGTTTCCATTCAGGTATCGACATGGCCGTAGGACTGGCAGCCCCGGTGTACGCCACCGCCTCGGGAACGGTTTCTTTCGCGGGAAGGAAAGGGGGGTACGGAAGATGCGTCATTATACGCCATTCTTATGGCTTTGAAACGCTGTACGCTCACTTAGCCGCGTATTACACCACCGAAGGTCAAAAAGTCGACAGAGGGGCTGTAATCGCGTTTGCCGGGAGCACGGGTAAAAGTACGGGCTACCACCTGCATTATGAAATCAGAAAAAACGGTAAACCTATAAAACCATACTGGTATGGCTATGACGATTGAACAGGAAATAGAACAGCTTGTACTGAAGTGCATTGCCTCAGACGGCCTGAAGGCTTGTCCCAAGGACCTGGTCTTCCTTGAGAAATACGGACTGAAGAACCTATACTTTTTTTCCGTGAAATACACGATAGAAGGGACGGATGCGACGGTTCTCGACAGTAAGGCGAAAGGGTTGATCAGATGGTACCTCTATTCGACGGATTTCCCCCTGCTGCGGCAGAAGTATGAAAGGGAGGGCAAAGCGGAGCTGATGAAATGCCTGTACCTGGAGGAGAGGTATTTTACCGAGTTTCTGAAGCTGGCGGGACAGGAGGATGGATTATGACCACCCTTTCAGTTATCAGCTATATAGAGAGGATCAACCGGGTGTACCGGCTGATCCGGATGGAAAGGACCGGAAGCCTGGACGAACTGGCCTCCTTGCTGCGGGTAAGCAGGCGGACAGTCAACAATTATCTGGAGGAGCTCCGCCTGATGGGAGCCGAGATAAGGTTCAGCAGGAGGCGTAATACGTATTACTTTGGAAATAACTTCGTACTACATGCAACGGTTGAAGCCCGTATCGATGCCGATGTATTGGATACGCCTAAAGGAAAAGAGTATGATACATACAATTATAACAAGCATTAAAAAACGATTCATTATGAAGAAAGTAAGATTTTTACTGTTGGCCGCAATGGTGGCCATGTTTACAGGCTGCCAGAAAGAAGTGGCGGAACAAGAGTTGGATAACAACAAACCAACCCCTACCGGTGATACACGCATCATCATCGAGGGAGAAGGGATGATAGGCCCGGCAACCCGCTCCTCGGACGGGAAAGTGGAGTTTGAAGGAGGGTATGCAACCGGAGCGGGGTTGTATGATAAAGATGCAAAACCTGAAGTGGCAGCCCATCCTGATGCCGGATATGAAGTTAACTATTTTTATGGCGGTCCGGAAAACGAACTCCACAGATATGATTATGCACAATCAGGATCATCTACATTCACGGTTCCATTAGGTGGTCAAGATCATAAATTTCGCTGTGGATTCAAAGAAAAGAAACGTGATCTGACTGTGAATGCCGGAACCGGAGGTTCGGTGTCCCCATCCGGTACAAACAGTTATCAAGTGGAAAAAGCGATCAATATTACGGCTACTCCAAACAACGGGTATAAATTTATCAGTTGGTCTATTACTGAAGGTGATGTAACGATTGAGAATCTGGGCAGTCAGGCTACAGCTGCCATCCTTCATAATACCAATAGTATGATTACGGCCAATTTTGTGAAACAGCACTCCAGCAATTACATAAGGGGGTATCTGAGTGGCTGGCGTCATGCCGGAGCAATCTTCACTTTCACATCTACTTATACAACCACCAAAGATCTTTATGTCAGGATAAAGTCCCAAGGATATTATGAAGTAGAGGTAGGTGATCGTTTTGAAGAGTATCCGTACTATGATGATATTAATGGCGGGGAATATAGATTGGTTGCCGGCCAAAAAGAGTGGAAAGTAGAATACCTACCCGGCATTGATTCCGGTGCAAGAATTACCAGTATCCAATGGCAAATCGTAGCAAAGGAAGATTCTGATGATAACTACAAATACATAATAGAGACTAACGTTGGCCGGGAAGAAAATTGAAATGCCTCTGTAGCAAACTTTATAGCAGAAAGTCTAAAAACAATTAATCATGAAGAAAGTGAGATTTTTATTATTGGCGGCATTCGCAACAATGTTTGCAAGCTGCCAGAAAGAAGTGGTGGAACAGGGTTTGGGAGATAATAAACCAACCCCTACCGGTGATACACGCATCATCATCGAGGGAGAAGGGATGATAGGCCCGGCAACCCGCTCCTCGGACGGGAAAGTGGAGTTTGAAGGAGGGTATGCAACCGGAGCGGGGTTGTATGATAAAGATGCAAAACCTGAAGTGGCAGCCCATCCTGATGCCGGATATGAAGTTAACTATTTTTATGGCGGTCCGGAAAACGAACTCCACAGATATGATTATGCACAATCAGGATCATCTACATTCACGGTTCCATTAGGTGGTCAAGATCATAAATTTCGCTGTGGATTCAAAGAAAAGAAACGTGATCTGACTGTAAATTCTGGAACCGGAGGGGCGGTGTCCCCATCCGGCACAAACAGCTACCGGGTGGAGAAACCGATCAGCATTACGGCCACCCCGAACAGCGGGTATGAATTTGCCGGTTGGACGGTTATAGAAGGTGATATAACGATTGAGAATCCGGGCAGCCCGGCTACCACCGCGACCCTGCATAATAGCAACAGTACGATTACTGCAAACTTTAAATCGACAGTTTCTGCATCCAATTATATATTCATTGGGGATGATGGCCTCATATATTCTAAAGGAAATAGATATAAAATGGGCAATATAAATTGGAGATCAATAGTTTATGGCAACGGGAAATATGTAGTTGTTGGAAATGATGTAGATCAGGGATATATTACAACCTCCACTGATGGAATAACATGGAGCACTCCGCAGAAAGTGGGAGATAGTGGGTGGACCGCTATCACATATGGTAACGGGCAGTTTGTTATCGTGGGCAGACAATATGTAAGTTCATCAGCAGATGGCGTTAATTGGGTTACTCCCCATATTATAGGAGAAGAAACCGATCTATGGAAAGATGTCACTTATGGGAATGGAAAGTTTGTAGCTGTGGGAACACGTGGCATCGGTGCATCTTCAACGAATGGAGTAAACTGGAACTATTATACAATCTATGCCTCCGGAGGAGTAACAGAGTGGCATTCTGTCACCTACGGAAATGGAAAATTTATAGCAGGTGGTCTCAAGGGAGCTATTTCTACCTCTACGAATGGTGATAACTGGACTTTTGAATGGAACTATATAGGATCGATGTCAGAGACGGTTGTATGGCATGGAATGGCTTACGGAAACGGGACGTATATGGCAGGGGATGGAGATCATATGTGCCTTTCAACAGATGCCAAAGAATGGAAATTCTATGTTAAGGGAATGGCTACGTATACCAATCGTATTCGATTCATTAATGGCCTGTTTATAGCAGTAGGTTCCGGTATAAGTGGTCCCGCGGTTTCATCATCCGTTGACGGAAACAAATGGACAACAGTAATTGAACTGAAAAAAGAGTGGGTCATGGATGTATGTGGCATACAGTAACGACTTAAAACAATGAAGCCCCGGTGCATCACTGCAGCGGGGACTTCTCCACCTTAAATTCATTTTATGCCAAATGAATTACATTATATTTTGCTTACTTCAGTTGAAGTATCTGTAAATATAGTCATATTTTCTATTTTTGTTGCCAACTTTTAGGATCAATATATATGAAATTTGTCGTTTCATCCCATATATACCCTTCACCGTAATTGCGATTGAATAAATAATCGGCATCTTGGCGTAATAATATCCATTCGTTTGAGGCTTCGGCTTTCCAATACAAATGTACAATAGGGCCTGCATACCCAACCCATTCGCTTCCTGTAAAATACATCGGTTCTAATCGCTTTACCGGAAACTGGCAACTCATAATCCCCTTCCAAAAACGGGTTCCTGCCGGAACATTAACCGAGACACTGCCTATTTCATCTCTCCACTGATCATCATTGATGGCCCCTTCTTTTTTGTCGCTCGGCCGGTACGAATTGGATTTCAGCTTGAATTCCCTCTCCCATACTGCTTTTACTTCTCCTCTCAGAGCTTTTTCCCCCTTATTGGATAAAGTATACACCAGATTCCATGAAGTATCGTCAGGGACAGGAT
>OKST01000627.1_pt1 | contig 24412 bp, 22 predicted proteins | sample 1606341 | NCBI WGS metagenome assembly OKST01 (sample SAMEA3879563, study PRJEB24766) | human gut metagenome | biome: human-associated habitat; feature: feces | place: USA | collected 1985/1987 | reverse complement strand
AACGTGTACTTTATCTGATTCATCGCGATCCATACAAGCATGGAAAAGGTCCCAGTTCATGGATACCGCTATTATGCAGAAAGCTTTTTACCCTTACCGGAGCACAGGAAAGCATCAGGAAGGTGATGAAGAAATACGATTTCGACCAATGCGCATTAGTCTGCGATTATGATGACGGCATGAAAGGAATTATGTCGAAGGATATCCTGGGCACTCCTACTCCCATTCGGTTTGAAGATGAAGAAGTATGGGGAGTACAGAAATATGATGCCTATCTGTCACAGAAATACGGAGATTACATGACCATACCTAAACAAAGTGGACAAAGACAACATAATTTCCATTATTTAGACTTGAATAAACCTTATCGGAATTTTGAAGTCTAATTATAATCACATAAAGGTAAGAAGAAGAAATGAGAATAGGTTTTGACGGAAAACGTGCAGTACAGAATTTCACCGGTCTGGGTAATTATAGCCGCTATATAGTGGATATTCTATGCCAATTCTTTCCGGAGAATAAATATGTGCTGTATGCCCCTAAGAAACGGGAAAACAAGAGGCTGGACAAATTAACGAAGCAGTATCAGCAACTACAGCTTTCTTATCCCACTACTTCTTCCTGGAAAAAGTTAAGTTCATTGTGGCGAATATGGGGCGTTACTCAACAACTGGAAAAAGAAAAAAAACTTCAAGCAACACTTTTTTCATCTTTTCCGCTTCGTTTAATTATAAAATCCATTATCTTTGCCCCGAATTGGTTTCGGATAGTCTATCTGCTATTCGGATTAAAAGGGAATCGGGTGCAAATCCCGGACAGTTTTACTCGTGGGATTAGGAAAGCAGTACGAAAGAAAATAAGAAAATAAAAAATTTACGGGAGGAATGCCTATGAAAAAGGTATGTCCGCGTTGTGGTGCAACCTTTGAGTGTATGCACGATCGGATTTTGTCATGCCATTGCGCTACGGTACGACTGAATGAGCAGCAACGTGCTTATTTGCAAAAGAATTACCCGGGCTGTTTATGTCATGACTGTCTGACGGCAGTCAAAGAGGGTATCGTTATGGATGTATGTGATGCACCCCTTTGTGATAAACAGAAGAACAATGATAAAAAAAGTATTGATTGCCAATAGAGGCGAGATTGCTGTACGTGTAATGCGTTCCTGCAAAGAGATGGGAATACGTACAGTAGCTGTCTATTCGGAAGCGGACCGTGCAGCAAAACACGTCATGTATGCCGATGAAGCCTGTCTGATAGGTCCGGCAGCTTCCAGAGACAGTTATTTGAATATAGAGAATATAATTCGTGCTGCCCGGCAGCATGAAGCGGATGCCATCCATCCCGGATATGGTTTCTTATCTGAAAATGCCGACTTTGCCCGTCGTTGCAAAGAAGAAGGCATTATTTTTATCGGGCCCTCTGCCGAAACAATGGAAGCGATGGGCGATAAAATCTCAGCCCGTAAACACATGATTGCAGCCGGAGTACCGGTAGTTCCCGGTACGGAACAACCCTTGCAGAGTGCCGGGGAGGCTGTGATGATATGTAATAAGATCGGCTATCCCGTGATGCTGAAAGCCTCTATGGGTGGTGGCGGAAAAGGTATGCGACTGATACATAGTGAGGATGAAGTAGTTGAGGCTTATAATACCGCTCGTTCGGAGTCTATGTCTGCTTTTGGTGACGATACGGTATATCTGGAGAAATTTGTGGAGGAACCCCATCATATTGAATTTCAGGTATTGGGTGATAATCATGGCAATGTGATTCATTTATTTGATCGCGAATGTTCTGTTCAGCGTAGAAATCAAAAGATTGTGGAGGAAAGTCCGTCTCCCTTCCTCACTCCGGAATTACGCAGAGAGATGGGAGAGAAGGCTGTAGCTGCCGCCAAAGCAGTGAACTATTCGGGTGCAGGTACTATCGAATTTCTGGTGGATAAGCACCGTCATTTCTATTTCCTGGAAATGAACACCCGTTTGCAAGTGGAACATCCCATTACGGAAGAAGTGGTGGGTGTGGACTTGGTGAAAGAACAGATCATGATTGCATCCGGTTATCCGTTGCATCTTAAACAGGAAGATTTGTTTCAGCGGGGACATGCTATCGAATGTCGTATCTGTGCGGAAGATACGGAGAATAATTTCATGCCGTCTCCGGGAATCATTAAGTTATTGGCTGAACCGAACGGTATCGGTGTCCGAATCGATAGCTATGTTTACGAAGGGTATGAGATTCCTATTTATTATGATCCCATGATCGGAAAACTGATCGTATGGGCCACCAATCGGCAGTATGCCATTGAGCGTATGCGCCGTGTGCTGTATGAGTATAAAATTACCGGATTGAAGACGAATCTTACTTATCTGAAGCGCATCATGCACAACCCCGATTTCGTAAAAGGAGAATACAACACGCTGTTTATCGAGAAAAACTCGCGTATGTTGCAGCGTCCTAACAGTAATAATGAAGAAATTGAGAATATTGCCATGATTGCCGCTTATATAGATTACCTGATGAACCTGGAAGAGAATTCTTCCACGCAGTCGTCTGATGGTCGTCCTATCAGTCGCTGGCGTGAGTTTGGTTTGCAAAAAGGAGTTTTACGTATTTAAAGAGGGAGGAAGTAGTTAATGGAAATACATATTGGAAACCGCGTTGCCGACGTGACGTTGGTCAGTAAAGAAGATAATAAAGTCCGGTTGAATGTTGATGGAAGAATCTACGATGTGGATATTGCCATGGCAGAAAACGGCAGCTGCTCCATCTTACACGACGGAAATTCTTACAATACGGAAGTCATCCGCGGTGAAGGAGGAAAAAGCTATGATGTGAATTTGTTCTATCGCTCTTATCATGTGGATATAGCAGATACCCAGGTGAAATACTTGCGTATGCGAAAAGGAGGAGAAGAGAGACAGGACGATAAGATTATTGCTCCGATGCCGGGTAAGGTTATGAAGATTCCTGTAAAGAAAGGGGACCGTTTGTCGGCGGGAGATATTGTAGTGGTGCTTGAAGCTATGAAAATGCAAAGCAACTATAAGGTCAATTCGGACTGTGTAGTGAGAGAAATCTTGGTGGCGGAAGGTGATTCAGTGAGCAGTAACCAGATTTTAATGACATTGGATATTATAAATGAAGAATAAGTATGGAAAGGACAGAAATATATAATCAGTTTGAAGAACTTAATAAGCGTGCCTCGCAGGGTGGAGGCATTGATAAGATAGAAAAACAACATGCTGCCGGGCGGATGACCGCACGCGAACGCATAGAAGCCTTGCTGGATAAAGGGACATTCAATGAGTTGGACAAGTTTGTAAATCACCGTTGCACCAATTTCGGAATGGAGAAAAAACAAATTCCAGGTGATGGCATGGTGACTGGTTACGGCAAGATTGACGGTCGTCCGGTATTTGTGTACGCCTATGACTTTACGGTGCATGGTGGTTCTTTGAGTGAAACTAATGCAGCGAAAATAGTGAAAGTACAGCAACTGGCACTCAAAAATGGTGCTCCGGTTATTGCTCTGAATGACTCGGGAGGTGCCCGTATTCAGGAAGGTGTCGGCAGTTTGTCAGGATATGCTTCTATTTTCTATCAGAATACGATTGCTTCCGGGGTGATCCCTCAAATCTCAGCTATTCTGGGTCCATGTGCCGGCGGTGCCTGTTATTCACCTGCATTGACGGATTTTATTTTTATGGTGAAAGAGAAAAGTCATATGTTCATCACAGGGCCGGATGTAGTGAAAACGGTTACGCATGAAGAAGTGGACAAGGAAGAACTGGGTGGAGCCTATGCACATAGCAGTAAGAGTGGCGTTACTCACTTCATGTGTAACACTGAAGAAGAAACCATGCTGGCCATACGCGAATTGCTCAGCTTCCTGCCTTCCAATAATATGGAGGATGCTCCGCTTATTCCTTGTACGGATGATGCCAGACGTCAGTCAGAAGAACTTCAAACTGTGATTCCGGAAGACCCGAACATTCCTTATGACATTAAGGATATTATAGAGCCTGTTATGGATAACCAATATTTCTTTGAAGTGATGCCTCATTTTGCAAAGAATATTGTGGTGGGTTTCGCCCGTCTGAATGGTCGTTCGGTAGGAGTTGTAGCCAATCAGCCGGCTTATCTGGCTGGTGTGCTGGATATAGATGCTTCCGATAAGGCTGCACGTTTCATCCGTTTTTGCGACTGCTTCAACATTCCGTTGATTACCTTCGAAGATGTACCGGGCTTCCTGCCTGGCGTGACGCAGGAGCATAATGGCATCATTCGTCACGGGGCAAAAATCGTCTATGCTTATGCAGAAGCTACTGTCCCTAAAATTACCCTGATAACCCGTAAGGCTTATGGCGGTGCGTACATCGTGATGTCCAGCAAACAGACAGGGGCAGACATCAATCTGGCCTATCCGCAGGCTGAAATAGCTGTAATGGGAGCCGAAGGTGCTGTGAATATATTATATAGAAATGTTACACCGGAAGAAAAATCCGGTCTGATCCAGGAATATGAATTTAAGTTTTCTAATCCGTATCGGGCTGCCGAGCGTGGTTTTATTGATGAGATTATCATGCCTCGTGATACCCGGTATAAGCTGATTCAGGCGTTAGAAATGACGCATAACAAGAGTCAGAGCAACCCACCTAAAAAGCACGGCAATATGCCACTATGATTTAGTTATGTTTCAATGTGTGCGTCTCCCCGTAGAAGTGATTTCTCCGGGGAGATTTTAAACGGATTATATGAAGAAAAAATTATATATGCTTTAATTTATGGAACTATTGAAGAACCTTTTTGAAGGATACCCTGATCTTTGGGGTGGAGGAGTGGCTCATTCCGTACTGATCCTTTCACTTGTGATAGCATTTGGCATTATGCTGGCTAAAATCAAAGTGGCGGGAGTTTCATTAGGTATCACATGGATACTTTTTGTGGGGATTGTATTCGGGCATTTTGATATGACTCTGAATGAACACTTGCTTCATTTTATGAAAGAGTTCGGTCTGATCTTGTTTGTTTACTCCATAGGGCTACAAGTGGGACCCGGTTTCTTTTCTGCTTTCAAAAAAGGCGGACTTACCTTGAATCTGTTGGCTATGCTGGTCGTTTTTCTGGGAGTAGTCATCACGATTATATTACATTTTGTCACGGGTACGCCTATCACTACTATGGTCGGTATCCTTTCCGGTGCGGTAACAAATACTCCGGGACTTGGAGCTGCCCAGCAGGCAAACAGTGATTTGAACGGAATAGATGCCCCTGAGATAGCATTGGGATATGCGGTTGCTTATCCACTGGGTGTAGTCGGCATTATCTTGTCATTGATAGCCTTGAAATATATTTTGCGTATCAATACCAAGACAGAAGAGGCGGAAGCTGAACGTGGACTGGGACACATACAGGAACTTACTGTGCGTCCTATTTCGTTTGAAATCCGTAATGAAGCTATCGACGGAAAAAAGATAAAAGATATACGTCCGCTGATGAACCGTGATTTTGTGATTTCGCGTGTACAGTATCATGACGGGCAAGGAACGGAATTGGCTAATTCAGATACGGTATTGCATCTGAATGATAAAATTTTGGTTATCTCTACCCCTAAAGATATTGAAGCTATTAGCGTCTTCTTCGGTAAGCAGATTGATATGCAATGGGAGCAATTGGACAAGAAACTGATTTCCCGTCGTATCTTGATAACGAAACCTGAACTGAATGGAAAGATGCTTTCCCAATTGAAGATACGTAATAATTTCGGAGCCAGTATTACCCGGGTGAATCGTTCGGGAGTAGACTTGGTTGCTGCTCCGCAATTACAATTGCAGATGGGCGACCGTGTTACTATTGTTGGTAGCGAGCTGGCGGTCAGTCATGCGGAAAAAGTATTGGGAAATTCAATGAAACGCTTGGATCATCCTAATCTGATACCTATATTCTTGGGGATAGCGTTAGGATGTATCCTGGGTAGTACACCTTTCGTATTTCCGGGCATTCCACAGCCGGTAAAGTTAGGATTGGCGGGCGGCCCTCTTATTGTTTCCATTCTGATCAGTCGCTTCGGCCCTCAGTACAAAATGATTACTTATACTACCATGAGTGCCAATCTGATGCTGCGTGAGATAGGAATTTCCCTTTTCCTGGCTTGTGTGGGATTGGGTGCCGGTAAAGGATTTGTGGAAACGGTGATTTATGACGGTGGCTATGTCTGGGTAGGTTATGGTGTTATCATAACTATTGTTCCTTTGCTGATAGCCGGGCTTGTCGGACGATACGTCTTTAAATTAAACTATTATACGTTGATCGGAGTATTGGGTGGCTCAACCACGAATCCGCCCGCGTTGGCGTATTCCAATGATCTGACTTCGTGTGATGCTCCTGCGGTGGGATATGCCACTGTTTATCCGCTTACCATGTTTTTACGTGTGCTTACTGCACAAATACTGATACTTGCATTAGCTTAATTCCTAAACTTTAATTGAATCAAACATTTTCTCTTTTAGCTTGTTGTTTACTCCCCGTAAGATTATCTTTGCGGGGAGTTTTTTATGTGAAAGAAAAAATGTAGTAACCAAGATGTATACAAATAAAGTAAAGAGAATAGCTGCCGTTCATGACTTGTCTGGTTTTGGGCGTGTATCCCTTACGGTTGTAATTCCGATTTTGTCTTCCATGGGCTTTCAGGTTTGCCCTTTACCTACGGCTGTGCTCTCCAGTCATACGCAATATCCGGAGTTTTCTATTCTTGACCTGACGGATGAAATGCCTCGAATTATTGCCGAATGGAAAAAGCTGGATGTACAATTTGATGCTTTCTATACAGGATATCTCGGAGCTCCGCGTCAGGTACAGATTGTTTCGGATTTTATTGATGACTTCCGCCAGCCGGACAGCTTGGTGGTAGTTGACCCCGTATTGGGAGATAACGGACGGCTATACACAAACTTTGATGAATCAATAATTCGCGAAATGCGCCACCTGGCAACGAAGGCGGATGTGATCACCCCAAATCTCACTGAACTTTTTTATCTGATGGACAAGCCTTATAAAGCAGATAATACGGATGAAGAATTGAAATCTTACCTTCGTCTTTTGTCTGATGCAGGCCCTCAGGTGGTTATTATAACCAGCGTTCCTGTTCATGAAGAGAGTCACAAAACCTCGGTATATGCTTATAATCGGGTAGGGGATCGATATTGGAAAATTACTTGTCCGTATTTGCCGGCCCATTATCCGGGAACCGGGGATACTTTTACAAGTGTCATAACCGGTGCTTTATTGCAAGGGGACAGTCTTCCTATTGCTTTGGACCGTGCCACGCAATTCATTCTTCAGGGCATTCGCGCTACTTTTGGGTATGAGTACGACAATCGGGAGGGTATTTTACTGGAAAAAGTACTGCACAATCTGGATATGCCTATCCAAAGCGCCAGCTACGAATTGATTTAAAATGTAGTTATGTTACTCGTTGGCGGAATTTATTTCTTTTTTTGGGGTTATGAACTAAATAATAAATAATCTTTTAGACGCGGATGACACGGATGACGCGGATCTTTTTTTTATCCACTTTTATAGCGCAGCTTTTTAAATCCGCGTTATCCGCGTCATCCGCGTCTAAAAAATAATATACCGAATGGCGCTAATCACTTATCACTAAACACTAATCACTTTTGTTCTTTTCTTTCCCGAAATGAATAAATTCCGCCAACAGGTTTATGTTATTTGTTTGGAAGTGACGCTTTTAATAAGATAGGTACTTCTGCCGGTTCATTTGCCACTTGTATTCCAGCTGCCGTCAGTGCTGCAATCTTTTCCTCGGCAGAGCCGGAATTACCGGAAATAATGGCACCTGCATGTCCCATTTGCTTTCCCGGAGGTGCAGATTGTCCGGCAATAAAAGCTACGACAGGTTTTGTTACGTGCTTCTTTATATATTCAGCCGCCAGTTCTTCTGCGTTTCCACCAATCTCACCGATCATGACGATGGATTCCGTATCCTTATCATTTTGGAACATTTCCAATAGTTCACGGAAGTAAAGTCCTACTACGGGATCACCTCCCATGCCAATAGCGGTAGATTGGCCCATGCCGTTGGCTGTAAGATGGTAAACAATCTCGTAAGTCAATGTTCCGCTACGGCTGATCACTCCAACATTTCCTTTTTTAAAAACGTTGCCGGGTAAGATTCCGGCCAGGCTCTTTTCCGGAGAAATTAAACCGGGGCAGTTCGGCCCGATCAGCATGGCTCCTTTCAGTTGAGTGAAGCGATACGCTTTGATTACATCGAGGGTAGGGATACCTTCGGAGATACAGATAATCAGTTTGATTCCGGCATCTGCGGCTTCCATGATAGCATCTGTCGCATAACTGGCGGGAACAAAAAGAATGGAGGCATTGGCCTGCGTCTTTTCCACTGCCTCGTACATGGTGTTGAAAACGGGAAGCCCGTCTACGGTGCTGCCTCCTTTTCCGGGAGACGTACCACCTACCACATTCGTACCGTATTCTTTCATTTTCACAGCATGAAAATGTCCGTCTCTGCCCGTAATACCTTGTATCAACAGGCGGGTCGATTTATCAATAAGTATGCTCATAATGTTTCTCCTTTCACAGATTTTACTACCATCAGGGTGGCTTCATTCATGGTTTCCGCTACCTGAAAGCGGTTACTGTCTTTTAATAGTTTCCTGCCGATATTTTCATTGGTTCCCGTCAGTCTTACAATGACAGGAATTTCCGTTTGCAATTGGTCGAAAGCCTGTATCAATCCTATAGCCACATCGTCGCAACGAGTGATGCCGCCAAATATATTGATGAAGACCGCTTTTACTTTCGAATCATTCAGCAGTATTTTCATGGCTTCAATCACCTTCACGGGGTTTGAACTCCCACCGATATCCAGGAAATTGGCAGGTGAACCGCCATATAACTTAATCATGTCCATGGTAGTCATTGCCAGTCCGGCGCCGTTTACCATGCAACCGATGTCTCCGTCCATACGTACATAGCTGAATCCTCTTTCTTTGGCTGTAGCTTCGAGTTGTTCCTCCGGTGTAGATTCGAAAAGAGCATGTATATCGGGGTGGCGGTAAAGAGCGTTATCATCGAACACCATCTTGGCATCAATGGCTGTAAGGGTACCTTTAGCCGTCAACACTAACGGGTTGATTTCAGCAAGCGAAGCATCGTTTTCCATGAAGGCTTTATAGAGATTCTGAAGGATGGAAGTCATACGCCTGGCTTGTTCCGCCTGGTCAAAAAGCATGAATGCAAAACTCTGTGCCAGATATTGAGGCAATCCTATCAACGGGTCGATATTATAGCGAATGATTTTCTCCGGAGTGTTGCGGGCTACTTCTTCAATATCCATTCCTCCTGCCGCGCTCATGATAAGCACTACTGAACGCGTGTTGCGGTCAATGGTAAAACTGACATAATATTCAGCTGCGATATCTACAGCTTCGCTGATTAAAATTCGGGTTACAGGAAAACCTTTGATGGTCATTTTCAGAATTTCCCGGGCGTGCTGTCTTACCAGTTCTTCATTGTCAGCCAGTTTTACGCCTCCTGCCTTTCCTCGTCCACCGGTCAACACTTGTGCTTTCACAACTACTTTGTCCACTTTTAACTGCCGGAAAGCTTTTACGGCTTCATCGGGCGTATTGCATAACACATGTCGTTCTACCGGAATTCCATACTGGGAGAAGATTTCCTTTGCTTGATATTCATGTACTTTCATGGATCATGGATTATAGATTAGTATATGTCTCTAACAAATAAGATGGCTAAAAAGTTGTCAAATAAGTGATTGAGAACGAAAATAAGAAAAAGGATCGTTTCTGGTGAATGCTATTTGTTATAAGAAAAATATGGTAATAGCGATAAAAAATGACGTGTATTATGAAAAAAACTTGTTTTATACTGTGAACTTTTCTGCCTTTTTGGTTAATTTTGCATATTAATCTCATATTTTAATATTAAACCGTTGGGATTCCTTGTCAGATTCGGAGTCAGGAACCCTTGGATGATAACACACGAACTGTGATGAACAGGAGAAGATTTTATCAACAGAGAAAAACCTCCATGCTGTTTGCCATACTCGTATTTTTTACTCAGGTATGTGTAGCCCAGGCATATAAATATATAAGTATGGAGGATGGTCTGGGCAGTCAGAAAGTTTATCGTATCCTACAAGATTCTTTAGGATATATGTGGTTCCTTACTCAGGAAGGTCCGGACCGTTACAATGGCAAGGAAATCAAACACTATGAATTGACGGATAAGGGACAGAAGCTCAATATGCAGTTTAGCCTGAATTGGCTTTACATGGCTGACGACGGTGTGTTGTGGGGAACTGGACGGAAAGGCCGCATTTTCCGCTATGAACAGGGCCGGGATCGGTTCGAACAGGTGTATATGCCTCCTTTACCGGAAAAGGGAATCTCTTCGCCGAATATTACATATAGCTATATGGATCATTCCAGACGTATCTGGCTTTGCAGTAAGGAACAAATGGCATTGTTCGATACCCGCACAGGAAAGATATCGCAATTATCATCCTGTATAATCAGTAATGTCACTTCTATTGCCCAGATAGATAGGGAAAACTTCTTCATAGGTACGGAGTCCGGGTTGTATCGGGCGGTATTGGATGAGTCTCGTACGTTACTTTCGTGTACACCGGCATATAATCTTCATGCACCGGTGAGCGAGTTATTCTTTTCAGCTGCTTTGAAGAAATTGTTTGTCGGTACTTTTAAGCAGGGAGTGTGGATTTGTGATCTTGATACTTCTCAGGAAAATCGGTCGGATGAAACCCTTAGTGACGTGAATATCAAACGTATTATACCCTTTGGGGAAAGGGAAATTCTGATAGCTACTGACGGGAAAGGAATCTATCGTATGAATATTGATACATGTTATGCAGTTCCTTATATTGTAGCAGATTATAATATCCATAATGGAATGAATGGCAACAATATAAACGATGTGCATGTAGACCATGAGGGGCGCATCTGGATTGCTAATTATCCCAGTGGAATAACCATCCGCGACAATCGTTACAGCGGTTACCGCTGGACTCGTCATTCAGTTGGGAACCGCCAGTCACTTGTCAATAACCAGGTGCATGATGTCATTGAAGATAGTGAGGGTGACCTTTGGTTCGGTACCAGCAATGGCATAAGTCTATATAGTTCCGCTACGGGGGAATGGCATTCCTTTTTCAGCACTTTTGATCATGAACTGGAAGATAAGAATCATATATTCCTGACGCTTTGTGAAATCTCGCCCGGAATTATTCTGGCAGGTGGTTTTACCTCCGGTCTTTACCAGATAGATAAACGTGCCCTTACGGTTGACTATATTGCTTCTTCTCTTTTCTTTCATTTAGACCTGCGTCCCGATCAGTACATTCGTGACATAAGGAAAGATTCGGAAGGTAATATCTGGTCAGGCGGTTTTTATAATCTGAAATGTTTTGATCTTAAAAGTGGTAAATCCCGCCTGTATTCCGGCTTGAATTCTATTACCTGCATTCGCGAAAAAGACGATTCTTCGATGTGGATTGGCACTTCGGCAGGACTATATTTGCTAGACAAATTTTCCGGAAAATATCGCAGCATCGATATGCCTGTGGAATCTATGCATATCCATGCCTTGTATCAGGGAGACGATGGTGTGTTGTATATAGGTACCAGTGGTTCCGGGCTGGTGCTTTATAATCCCGAAGAAGAGGCCTTCGCTCAGTATTATACAGATAATTGTGCCCTTATATCCAATAATATCTATACAATTCTTCCTAAACCGGACGGGGATTTATTGCTTAGTACGGAAAATGGAATTGTTCATTTTTCACCTCGTAGAATGTCATTTAATAACTGGACGCGTGAACAGGGGCTTATGAGTGTCTGTTTCAATCCCGGTGCCGGTATTTTGCATAGTAGCGGTCGTTTTGTCTTGGGAAGTAATGATGGGGTCATTGGTTTTCCTTCGGATATGCACATACCGGTCCCAACTTTTTCTCCGATGTTGCTTAGTGATTTGAATATATCCTATCAGCCTGTATATCCTGGTGATGAAGGATCGCCCTTGGAAACGGATATTAACGATACGAAAGTTTTGAAACTTAAATATGAACAGAATACTTTCTCACTGAGGGCTTCCTCCATTAATTATGACTATCCTTCTAATATTTTATACTCCTGGAGATTGGAAGGCTTTTATGATGAATGGACTACACCTTCTTCCAACGGCCTGATGCGTTTCACCAATATTCCTTCGGGTAAATATATGCTTCATGTACGTTCCGTATCTAACGAAGAAAAGTATAAGAGTTATGAACAGCGCAGTATGTTGATTATCATATCTCCTCCGTTGTGGGCGACTCCGTGGGCTATAGCCGGTTATATTATGTTAGCTGTTCTGGTGTGTGTGATTCTGTTCCGCATCATTACACTGAGGAAACAGAAGAGGATTTCGGAAGAAAAGACACGCTTTTTTATAAATACAGCTCACGACATCCGTACACCTCTGACTCTGATAAAGGCCCCGTTGGAAGAACTACGGAACAAAGATATGGTGAATGAGGAAGGTAAGGGACATGTGAGCATGGCTCTGAGAAATGTGGATGTTCTTTTACGGCTTATAACAAATCTTATTAATTTTGAACGTATCAATACCTATTCATCACATATGTATATTGCTGAGTATGAATTAGGTACGTATGTGTCAGGCATTTGTGACACATTTCATGCGTATGCAAACATCAAGCATATCAGGTTGACTTACGAAAGTAATTTCCAATACCTGAATGTGTGGTTTGACAGGGATAAGATGGATTCTATCATGAAGAATATCCTGTCGAACGCCATGAAATATACACCGGAAAATGGGAACATATATGTCAGTGCATCAGAATATGAGGATGGTTGGGGCATTGAGGTGAAAGATACCGGAATCGGTATTCCCCGCAATGAACAGAAAGGACTTTTTCATACCTATTTTCGAGGTAGCAATGCCGTCAACTTGAGGGTTAGCGGTAGTGGAATCGGCCTGGCATTGGTGCATAGGCTGGTGCGTTTACATGGTGGAAAAATAACTATAGAGAGTACGGCGGAACAAGGTACATTGGTAAGAATCATTTTTCCTAAGGGGAACAAACATTTTCGTAAAGCCAGTATCATATCTGCAACTCCGGAGCGATCTATCAGCATGCCGGAAGTTGTTACTCCGGCACTTTCTGCCGTTGAGCCCAAGCAGAGTGATGCTTCTTCCCGACGTATCCTCATCGTGGAGGATAATGACGATTTGCGTATTTATCTGGTGAATACACTTGGTGAGGATTATCTGGTGCAGTCCTGTCACAACGGAAAGGAGGCTCTTGAAATCCTATCCGAGTTTAAGCCGGATCTTGTGTTGTCAGATATTATGATGCCGGAAATGTCGGGAGATGAATTGTGTGCCGCCATTAAGGGTAATATTGAAACATCTCATATTCCGGTGCTTCTGTTGACTGCATTGGGTGATGAGAAAAACATGCTGGAAGGATTGAAGATAGGTGCGGATGATTACATGGCGAAACCTTTCAGTATCAGCATATTGAAGGCGAGTATCAACCGTTTGATTACCAATCGGATCTTATTGCATAAGAAGTATGGCAGTTCGGACTTTGAAACTGAAAAATGGCCGAAAGGGTGTCGGGATACACTTGACTGGAAATTCATAGCTTCCGTCAGGGAAAATGTGGAGAAGAACATGGCCGATCCGGATTTTACGGTAGATATGCTTTGTTCGCTTCACCACATGAGCCGCAGTAGTTTCTATAATAAAGTGAAAGCATTGACTGATTGTTCTCCGGCAGATTATGTACGTCTCATCCGTATGCAGTATGCTGCCCGAATGTTGAAAGAAGGCGAACACTCTATTACGGAAATAGCGGATATGACCGGGTTCTGCGATGCAAAATATTTCAGAGAGGTATTCCGGAAGCATTTCGGGGTCAGTCCGAGCGAGTATAGGGGAAAAGGGACGGCAGAAAAAGAAAATTCAGATTTAAAGCAAGATAATGATGGGAGTGTGTCAAAATGAAGTTTAGAATGCAAATTACATGAATTAGACAAATGATTCTTTTTTTATCCTTCTGATAATCAGAACTTATCTGACTTGTTGTTTGCGTAATTCATGTAATTTGCGTTCTTTTATTCTGTTTTGGCACATTCTCTTATATTGTGGCATTGACAAGTAAGTTGATAAGTACTTGTGAAAGTCGGTTACGTTCGGTTTGTACATGGCACTCGGTAACTCCGGGAATAAATTTCAGGACAACATTCGGTTGTAGTCTGCGTCGTACTGTTCTTTCTACATCTCTTGCCAGTCCGTTCAAGTCAACGTTCTGGTAATTGAAATCAAGAGTATTTGCCTCTATTTTGACAGATCCAGAATGTCGCTGATAAGTTGTAGGAGAAGCTGGTTGTTATTCTCTATGATACTAATGAACTCTTCCCGTTCATGTTCATCCTCAGTGGTGGTCAGCAGGCTGGAGAAACCTATGATGGCATTCAATGGTGTGCGTATTTCGTGGCTCATATTAGCCAGGAATGCAGACTTTAGCCGCTCGGATTCCAGAGCTTTTTCTCTAGCTGTTACCAGTGCCTTCTCTTGTCTCTTACGTTCTGTAATTAATAGTAGCGAACCTACCAATGATATCGGATTGCCCTGCTCATCGTATTGATCTACTACCGCATTCGTTTCAAGCCAATCTGTAAATTTTCGTTCTTCCACTTCAGTAATGATGCGAAACTCTTCTTTGGCATGTTGTAATTTTCCGGATGCAAGATTCTTGTGTATCTGCTGCATACGTTCCACATCTTCCGGGTGCATTTTCTGAAAGTATTCGGAGGCCTTTATAATGTGCGCCTGAGGAGTGGACCCTTTTTCTTTAGTGAAATTCATGTGGGCCAGTATTGAAGAAGTTTGGAGCATAATAGGGGTTATAAGCGTTTGACTCCATGGGGCTCCTTCATTATAAGAGTTAATTATAAGTAGTCGATGTTGTTTGGGGACTACGGTTGCATGGGCAATGGATAAACTTAAGTGTAGTAAGACAAAACAGAGGCTGATTATATGTTTCCAAGATAAAAAAAAGTCTCATAACCAGATTATTAAGTATTCTTTTATATTGCATTAATATTAGATATTAATGCAAAAACACAAAAGTAAGGTTTCTTATAATTGCTTTTTAACTTTGTGTTAATAAAGATTGACTATTACATTCTGTTATTGTTGTGAGTTGTGGTTTTATCATGCAAAATTATGCTAACCATTCTGAGCTTTTGATAGGTCAGTTTTATTTTGTAGAAAATAAGGCTGCTTCATCAAAAACAGCCTTATTCATTTTCGAGGGAGATTTATCTTACCCCTTTACACATTCATGGCATTGGCACTCAGTGCCCCTACTATAGCCGAAGCTACCGCAATCACAATTTTGAGAATTTTATCCCAGATTGACTTTTTCATATTCTTTGATTAAATGATTAGTGATATTTTAACCCAGCGGATTTTCATCCAGTCCTCCCTCGCCGCTACCGGATCCTCCCTGGTCACCGGAAGAGTTGCCACCTGACGAACTTCCGTCCTTGTTTACCAATGCCTCCAAATCGTAGAAGTCAATTTTCTGTCCGGCACGTGTTGCCGTCACATCCGGTCTGATGGTGGTTGATGGTCGGAAATTGATTTTCACGGCCTTAATGTTCTTAGCCGTGCAATCCTCCTTTTTCTCCACTCCGACGGTCCGCGCCGACAGGCTGAATACCCCGAAATCCTTGATGTTCACCGATTGTCCGCCATACAGCTTGTCAATCAGCGCCTCTACAAAGTTGGTGATTACACTTTTGATATCTCCCAAGGTGAGTGAACTTTTCTCCTTCATCACGTACGCCACGTCTTCCAGGTCGGCATTGTCCCCTAACGTTACCAGTTGCGGATAAAACTTTGCCACCGCATCCTCCTTTCGCGGATCTCTCCGCGGAATCTTTTTGAATGGTACTCCCATAATCAATCATTTTTTAAAAGTTAAAAAACAAGGTTATTTAATGATCCTTTGGGGAAAGCTGTCCGAATCCTCTTCTCATGCTTTTCTTAATTTACTCTGCCATCATGGGCTTGCCGGAAGATTTTCGCTCTTTTCCCCTTTGGACATTGCAAATATACCCCGTTCTTTTCCCTTCCACTTTCCGCTTGAAGCTATTTGAGTTTGTATGAAAAAAAGAGAATGTAAATGAGAGGTAATACCTTCTTTATTCCTTTCTGTTGTCGCTGTAAATGAGTACCTTTATACCATGTAAATCACTAAAAAACAAACTTATGAAAGAAGAAAACTTAGATGAAAAAGTCCCTGTCCGCGCTTATACCAAAGCCGACCTTGCCATGCTTTACAATCCCGGTGTATGTATTACTACCGCTCTACAACTTCTTCGCCGGTGGATTTATGCTAACAGGCAACTGATGGCGGAACTGAAGGAAGCGGGTTATAACAAGAACCGCCATTCTTATCTGCCCCTTGAAGTGAAACTTATATTCAAGTATCTCGGTGAGCCTTAGATAGTTTGAATCCGGCAAATGAAAGATTTGTATTTTTTGTAAATAAAATGCCAATATATGTAACGGGTGATAAGATATGATGTAATGCTGTATTACATATATTCTTATCACCCGTTTCGTTATATGATAACTCACTTCCCGAATCCCTTGTTTACCTCATCATTCTGCAAGTCCACCACTTCATATTCGGTGCTTCCCTGTGCGTTCCTTCTCGTGCGGAATCTGTATTTCTCCAGCGACAGTACCAATGTCTGTATCGCCTGCCTGTTCACCTGTATCTTTCCGTAAATGGCAATCTTGCTGAGTATGGCTGCTGCGGGCATCCACTTCACGCAGGTGTCTTCGGGTTCCGGTTTCCGGAAATATACCAGCAGATTCTCCTCCACTGGATCCTTCATGCGGTGCATTTCGTTGTGCCGGTTCAGTTCGTCTATCTCTTCCCCTTCGTACCAGTATTGATATCCCCCGTTTAGCAACGCGTATGCCTGCGCATATATCCCTTCGTAATTGACGGGTGTTCTGTAATCCATCGAAATGACAGAAGAGGGCAGAAATCGTCTGTTTCCTCCTATATCCTGTAGGCACAGCCGGTTGTTGGTGCTGGCAATGAAGGACGCTCGTCGTATGAAGGATAGTGTCTGCATGTCGTATACTTTTCGTTCTGTGACGCTCTCCTGCGTGATGGTTCTTTTGAGTCCTGCCAGGTCACTGATTCTGGCTCCGTCAAACTCTTCCATATTGATGATGAGGTGCGTGCTTAGCATCAGCTGGTGGTCCTTGTTTTCCGGATTGGCCATTCCGTTCCGATAATATTCCCTCCACTCAGGTGGCAACAGCCTTCGTATCCATGTGCTCTTTCCCTTTCCCTGCTCTGAGTAGAGTATGATGACGAGATGGTTCACCGCCTCGTCCTGCAATGCGCACGCCAGCATACCCACGAACCACTTTCTGAAACTTTTCTTCCAGAACCCTTGGTCTTCGGTCTGTACGGTTTCTGCCAGCTGTCCGATGTAATCTGTCACTCCGTCCCATGGCTTGAGCTTCTCAATGTAGTCCGTGAAAGGATTGAATTCCCTGGGATATGAAGAGTTTACGATCGCCTTCACGTAATCCAGCGAACACTTGATTCCTGTCAGTTGCAGTTCCAGGAATATGGCGTTGTAGCTTGTTGCTCTTACGGGTCGTAGTTTGCCTATCCATTTTTCTGTCTTCTCGTTGAAGTCGAGATACTCCAGTCGGTCCATTATAATGTTCCTTCGGAAATCATAATGCGTTTTCAGGAAATCGAGCAGCTGATGAATCGTGTCGGGCTTCTCCTCTTCCTTGCGCATGTTGGCTTCCGTCGTCCTGTCGGTATAGATGTACGCGTTGTGTATGGGCGCTGCCGCGTTGAACTCTTCACTGCCGAATTTTTCCTGTGCCAGACGCATGACCACTTCCTCTTCCAGGCCTTTCGTATAGCACTTGTTTCCTAGTGCGAAGATGAAGCAGTCCCGTTTTCCCGGCTCAAACTTTGATATCCTCTTCACCGCAAGCACCGCCTTGTTGAATTCCATCCTTTCCCAGGGTTCGGCTTCCGCCTTTCCGCCCTCCGGCTTATCACTCATCACTTTATCACTCACTGTCTTTTCACTTATCAACTTACCACTTATCACTTTTTCACTTACCGTTTTTTTCCTTCCTGGTCGTGGCTTTTCGGGTGGAATGATATCCGCCAGTGTCTCGTCCACCTCTTTCATGAGTTCTTCATTGAGGTACGCCTTTTCATCGAAAGACGTGAAGAATCCTCTTGATATGTCCTTCCCGCTTCCGTCGACTTCCACATCCAGCAGTTTTTCGTAATATTCCTTGCAGGTGTCATACATTATTCGGTGATGCTTCTCCAAGGTGGAGAAATCCATCCCCGTTTTGGCAAGACTTTCTCTTAGAGTCGTGGCATACTTCGTGCGCATGAATACGAATATCTTGAATCCGTGTGCTTTGGGAGTCAGGAAAGAAGCCAGCGTGTTGGGATCTCCATTGATTTTCTCCCTCAGTCCTTCCAACTTCTCTTCAGGTTGGTCGTCAATATCCAGTAGGATGATGTGTGTATACCTTGTAATGCTGTATGCCTGCCTTTTCTCCCTGTATCCCGCTGTAACGGTATAGAAAGGCAACTGTTTTTTCACATTATTCGCCTCTTCCATCTTTCCCTGGCTGACGAGCAGCCTGATTTTGAATATCAGTTTTGCATGTATCCCTTTGGTGATGTTTTCAATAACTTTTCGGAGTGTTATTTCTCCCCGTACATTGCTGAATCCGCTGTATGCGGTAACTGGAATATTTTCCATTTGTTTTTAGTTGTTTAAATCTGCCTTATTGGCGGCACGAAATAGGGGATAATAATCTGAATGGCAAAAACGCCTTTTTAGTGAGAAAAGGCGTTTTTGCACAATTTTGAACGTTTACTTCTTTATTTTTACTTGCTCCTCCTTTTCCTGAAATTCTTTTCTCAGATTAATGATTTCAGTATTAATGCTTTTCAGAGCTAGAACTCCTTTTTCATGCTTTCCTTTTTCAAAGAGTACGATGTGCTCCAGTTTCTTTGCCAGATCCATGGTTCCTTTGATTCCTGCTTCTTTCTTGTGGTGCATAAGCATGTTTATCCATGGAGTGAGGAATTCCTTCCTTTCTTCGGCCCCGACCAGAATCCGTTCTCCAAACGCCTCATTTTCAACTAACAGGATATTGATCCTGTCTTCTTTCTTTTCAATTTCGATGTTGTAGCCATCCTTGCAGTTGAGTTCAATACTCAAGATTGTGTTTTTTTAGTCATAAAATCACAATTTTAGAAGTTAGTAATTTATTTTAAGTTTACTGTACGAAAGCAAAATTAACGGTTCTATCTGTAATATCTGTCATTCTTTTCTGTAAAAGTGAATATTTTCTGTTCTATGAGTTATACATAAAATGGTAAATAGGTATGGAGAGTTACTACCTATTACTTATAGAATGTGTGTAACAAGATATAAAGAAAAAGTAGGAAAATACGCGCCTATGGGTGTGTATACGCGGGTACATTATTATAAAAGAAACTGTGGGATGAGAGATTGTCGGGACAGAAATGCAAGAATAATGAAATAGGAGATAGGATAGGAGAGTATGGATATGGTGTTAATAATGATTGTCGTAAATGATGGGTGTTTTTTAATCGTTCGTTTAATGTGCGCAAAGATAATGCCCAGAAATGAAACAACAAAATATTCTGATAAAGAAAAATGAAATATTTTCTTTTTGCCTATATATATTACTAATATATAGCCTGTTACCTTTGAAATGAGATTGTAATTTTGAGATTACTTTCTTGTTGAAAGAATCTTAGTATGAAAACAACCTTCCAACCTGTCTTTTAAACGAACGATTAAAAGACAATATATCTGTTTAATTAATTAGTTTATAGCTCTTTACCTGCTATGTGTCATGGTAATGAATAACTACGGGAAATCAATGGGCAAGAAGAACACAAAACTTGCCATATCTTACATAAAGTGTTCGCAAGTGATTGAAATTCAAGTGTATGCAAGAACTTCAAAGCCCCGAGGGAACACCCTTTTCTGAAATAACCCTTGAAATGGAAGCGGATAAAGAGACTGAAATATGGTATGCGATGCGTGCCACGTACCGTAGAGAGCCTGATGCTATGCGTCTGCTTGAAAAGGAAAAAATGGGTTGTTTCGTTCCCATGCAATACAAGATTAGCATAAAGAAAGGTAAGAAAGTCCGTGCTTTGGTTCCGGTTGTACATAACTTACTTTTTGTCCATGCCCGTCCTTCCGAGGTGAAACGCATCAAATCACAGGTAAGCTATTTGCAATACATTACGGATACCCGTAGCGGTCAGAAGATTATTATCTCCGACAGTGAAATGCAACGCTTTATTGCTGTAGCCGGTACTTACAATGACCATCTCATGTACTTCCAACCGGATGAACTGAATTTGTCCAAAGGTACAAAAGTTCGTATTACGGGCGGTGACTTTGAGGGGCAGGAAGGCATTTTCCTGAAAGTAAAAGGTGCTCGTGATCGTCGTGTGGTTATCGAGATACAAGGTGTTATTGCCGTTGCGCTTGCTACGATTCATCCAGATCTTATAGAAGTAATCAAATAATTGACGATCAGCCGTTGCCATTGAACAGCTGATAAATCATAAATTATAAATCATAAATCATTATGTCTCTTTCCGAAGAAACACTTGCTCTTCAGCGTGCAGCGCACGATCTGATGTATTTGGGCATGGACGGTAGTCCTGTCTATAGTGACGACCTTTCCCGTCGCAACGGTGAAGTTTACCGCCTGACTACGGCTTTGTATAATTCCGGTATCAAAGGTTCTACAGTCGAAGAACAGGCGAACGTTTGTCTTGCTCTTCTGATGGGTTATAGTGCCTCATTTGTAGATCATGGTGAAAAGCGGAAACATATCCAGGAGGTCTTGGATCGTTGTTGGGATATTCTTGATGCTCTTCCTACTTCGTTGCTGAAACTTCGTCTGCTTACTGCCTGCTATGGTGAAGTGTTCGATGAGTCTTTGGCAGACGAAGGTCGTGCGATTATCGCTTCTTGGGATTCCGTATCGCTTACTTCTGATCAGCAGGAAGCTATTACTGAGTTTCAGAATATGGTAGATAATCCTTATCCGTGGGAATATATAGACGGATAAAAATCTTCATTATAATGTTTAATAATAAATCCGTATTGATTACTGGAGAAACTAGTTTTTTTAGTAAAGAGTTTGTGGAAGCCATTCTTCGTGATTACATTTTATAATGAACCGTGAGTATTGTTACTCGGCTGCTATCCCCCCTAGTACACAGATGCATAGCTTTATTCTTGTGGTAGGCAGGTAGCCGTGATGAGGTTGTTCTCTAAATAGAATTAGTCGAATTGAACTTGGAAAAAGTCTGAATATTCGTATTACATGATAGTGTTTACTTATAAAACTAAAAATTATGGTTGTAAATGAAAAACAAACAGTTATTAAGATTGATAATGGGAGTTTTGTGACTTGTGAAGGAAATAAACATTATTATTTGATTCAAGGAGCACGACGTCACGAAGTTCCTTTAAAGGTTTTGGATGCATTAATTGACGATAAAAAGGTGATTCGTATTATAAAAAAAGACACTTTGGAAAATATTCCATTAGGGATATCTCTGTCTGATGATACCTGTTTGATAAGAGGTTATGAAACAGATCCGGTTTACCTTTATTCGAACTATGTGAAAAGTCATATTCGTTCTTCAAATGATTTTAATCTTACAGGATTTAAGTGGGAAGCAATAAAGAATATTTGTCAAGAAAGCGTAAACAAAATTCGACCTGTAAGAGATTTTATTATTGAAAAGAATAAGGAAGTTTTTATTAATGATGGTGATATACCTTCAGACTTTGCAAATTATACAGACTATGGAATTCGAGAAGACTTTGTATACGAAGGTGATGGAGAGGTAATGAAGCAATGCTCTATTCTGTTACCTGAGGAAAAAGAAGATAAAAAGTATCCTGTACTATATTTATATCATGGACTAGGTGAAAATACAGAATGGCTTGATTTAAGTAAGGGACGCATTAGAAAGATTATAGGATATATGGTGTCTAAAAAAATGATACCAGAAATGGTAGTGGTTATTCCGCAAATAATGTCTCCTGATTCTACATGTGAGGAAAAAAAAGTTCGCGATTTTCATGATTTTTATAAGCATTTGATACACTTGATAGACTATATAAATACTACTTATTCAAATGTTGTATCAGTGAAGAAAGAGGATAGTGCAATTGCAGGTATTTCTCTTGGAGGAACAACAGCTCTTTATAATGGCTATTTATTTAAAGAGCGTTTTAAATTTGTTGCTGGAATAAGTCCTAATTATCAACTTTTGACTAGCAAAGAGAGGAAAATATTTAACGGATGGATAGCCAAACCTGAGGATTTTGTTTTGGGAACAGATAATGGAGGTTTTGCTTTTATTGGTAATGGTACTGCTGATACAGGAACAGGCTCGCATCCAAGATATTATAGTAATGTTCTCAATGAAAATGGTATCGATAATCTTTTTACGCTTCTTCCAAATGGAGGTCATAATTGGGAGGCCTTTAGAAAACTTTTTTATATATTTATGTCTTATGATTTTTTCCGCAAACGAGTGGATTAGAAAAGGTAATGTTGTTAATAAATCTGTCAGATGGCGGAATCACTGAAAAATAAAACAGTTCGTGGCGTAACTTGGAGTTTAATAGATAATATAGCTAATTCTGGAATTACTTTTTTAGTCGGGCTTATTCTTGCCCGTTTATTGACTCCCGCAGAATATGGGATAATGGCAATGATCGCGATTTTTATTGCCATATCAACTTCAATTATTGACAGTGGTTTCTCTAATGCTCTAATTCGGAAGAATGAGGTAAAGAAGATTGATTATGACACCGTTTTTTATTTCAATCTGGTAGTAAGTGGTATTTTATATATATTTCTTTATTTACTTTCTCCTGCTATCAGTTCTTTTTTTAAAGAACCGGTGTTAATCGAAGTAACAAGAGTAATTAGTTGGATACTGATTATAAACGCATTGGGAATAATTCCTCGAACTATTTTTATTATAAATGTAGATTTTAAGGTTCAGACAAAAGCTTCTTTGATATCTTCTCTTGTGAGCGGAATTGTTGGCATAAGTATGGCTTTGTTCGGATTAGGCGTTTGGAGCTTGGTTGGTCAACAGCTTTCTCGGCAATTACTGAATACATTTTTCCTGTGGTTTTATTGTCGTTGGCGTCCTGCTTGGGAATTTTCAATTGAGAGTTTCAAAGAAATGTTCGGTTTTGGCTCTAAATTGTTAGTTTCAGGTTTGATAGATACAATTTATAAAAACATTTATTATATAGTAATTGGACGTTTTTATGATCCGGATCAATTAGGGCAATATACGCGGGCGGAACAATTTAAATTAATATTTTCTAGCAATTTAACTGCTGTAGTTCAACGTGTCAGTTATCCGGTTTTGAGTTCTATACAAAGTGAACCTGTACGATTGAGAGAAGCATATCGACGAGTAATAAAATTAACAATGATAGTGACATTTGCTTGTATGTTGGGGTTAGCGGCAATAGCTAAACCTTTAATAATCCTGTTGATTGGTGAGAAATGGTTGCCTGCGGTTCCTTTTCTTCAGATTATCTGTTTTTCTGGTATGCTTTATCCGTTACATGCTATTAATTTGAATATTCTTCAGGTGAAGGGGCGCTCAGATTTATATCTGAAATTAGAGATTATAAAAAAGATAATAGCGGTTATTACTATTTTTATCGGGATTTTTTGGGGTATTGAATGTATGCTTTGGGGAGGAGTTTTTGTTTCATTTATTTCTTTTTTTTTGAATAGTTACTATTCGGCAGATTTGATTGATTATTCTACCAAAAATCAGATTAGTGATATATTTCCTTTTTTAATTATTTCTTTGATTGTATCTTTTTGTATTTGGTTGATTTCATTTACGGAATGGTCATATATAATAATTTTGATAATTCAAATTATTGTTGGTATAGGGCTATATTGGTTTATCTCAGAGAAACTACCTATACAAGAATATCAAGAGGTGCGTCAGTTAGTGTTTTCTTTATTTAAGAAAAAATAGTACTATGGTTATTCGTTCTTTACTAACAATTCAAGAGGCTTTACATTCTTTGGATGAAATTCGTCTTTGGATTGAGAATCGTAATCGTTCAATCCATGTCTCAATCTCTCCTGTTCCTTTTTCTTCCCTGGATCACT
>OKST01000598.1_pt1 | contig 25386 bp, 19 predicted proteins | sample 1606341 | NCBI WGS metagenome assembly OKST01 (sample SAMEA3879563, study PRJEB24766) | human gut metagenome | biome: human-associated habitat; feature: feces | place: USA | collected 1985/1987 | reverse complement strand
AGACGATGAACGTTCTTCGGCGGCCAAGATAGGAGATTTGATGGTCGATACCCAGGACGGGAAAGTTCCGTTGAGTTATTTGGCGGAAATCAAGTCCGCCACGGGGCCCAATACGATTAATAGGGAGAATGTGAAACGTAAGATTGTCATATCGGCCAATGTCAGCGACCGCGATTTGCGTAGTGTAGTGGACGATATAAGGGAACGTATCGATGAAACCGTGGTGCTCCCCGAAGGTTATTTCATCGAGTATGGAGGACAGTTTGAAAGCGAGGCGGCAGCTTCTCGTACGCTTTCGTTCGTTTCGCTTTTTTCTTTGCTGGTTGTATTCTTGTTGTTATACAATCAGTTCCGAAGCGTATCGCAGTCGGCGGTCATCTTGCTGAATCTTCCGTTGGCACTTATCGGAGGCGTGTTTATCTTGCGTTTTACGACCGGAGAGATAAGCATACCAGCTATTATCGGATTTATTTCTCTTTTCGGAATCGCCACGCGTAACGGTATGTTGTTGGTTTCGCACTATAATACGATGCTGTCCGAAGGTAATTCGTTGCACGATACCATTTTAAGAGGCTCGCTCGACCGGTTGAACCCCATATTGATGACGGCACTCACATCGGCTCTTGCACTCATTCCTTTGGCTTTGGGTGGCGATTTGCCGGGGAATGAAATACAAAGCCCTATGGCAAAAGTCATTTTAGGAGGATTGATAACTTCGACTTTCCTCAATGCTTTTGTCGTTCCGGTCGTTTATTGGATTATGAACCGTAAAAAAGAAAATCGATGAGAAATAGCTTTTTATGTCTTTTTGTATTCGCTGTTGCGAATATGGGAGCACAAAATAATATGGCGGATATATTGGCTTCTATCGAAACGAATAATCCCGAATTGAAAGCCGGAGCTCAAATCGTTTTGAGTCAGAAAGCCGAAGTATCTTCACAGAACACATTGGAAGACCCTAACTTCGAGTTCGAGCATTTATGGGGAGCCGACAATGCCAAAGACCGCAAGTACGATATTTCGGTTTCCCAGTCGTTCGATTTTCCTTCGCTATATGTTCAGCGGAATAAAATAGGGAATTTGAAACGTACTTTGTACGATGGGCAGCAGGCTGTTTTGCGACAACAAATATTGTTGCAGGCAAAGGAGCTGTGTTTGCAGGTGATCTATTTGAATCGTTGTATTCGGTTGGGAAACGAGAGGCAAGCTGCCGCCGACGAGTTGGTCAAACTATATCGTGAACGGCTGACCTCTGGCGATGCCAATATTCTGGACGTGAATAAAATCGAAATCGAGCAGTTGAATATCACGACGAGCAATATACAACGCCGGAATGAGCTGGCCGCTTGTCTGGCGCAGTTGCAGGCGTTGAATGGCGGTGAGCCGTTGAACTTGGCGGAGTCGGCTCTGACGGAATATTCCGATAGGGAGTTGCCGGCATCGTTCGATGACTTGAAAGAACAGGCGTTGCAATCCGATCCCGAATTACAAATGTTGCGGCAGGAAAACCAGATCGCCGGTAAGGAGATCTCTCTCAACCGGGCAGGCTGGTTGCCGAAGTTCGAGCTGGGCTATCGTCATGCCTACGAATTGGGCGAGCGTTTTAATGGATTGTCCGTGGGTGTTTCCATTCCTTTGTTTGCCAATCGCAAGAAAGTGAAGATAGCCAAAGCACAAGCGGTGGCCGGTTCTTTCACCGTTAATAACAAGGAGTTGCAGACGTTGGCGGTGTTGCAGTCTTCCTATAACGAAGCGGTTGCATTGAAAGATAATCGGGAGAGATATGAGCTGTTGACTCGGCAGAATAATTTTGAATTGTTACAGAAGGCTTTGGCATCCGGCAAGATCTCGATGGTGGAGTACTTGGTAGATGCTACGCAACTTTATGAAGCTTTTGAGAATAAACTCTCTTTGGAATATGAGTATCAGTTGCGATTGGCTCGTATGTATAAATTCGAATTATAGGCTTTTCGGAAGATTAGGTTAGAGATGCTTTCGGGGTTCGACTGAATCCCGAAAGCATTTTTTTGTTTTACGGGATATGGTGGTGTCGGGTTATCGCATGTAGACGGATATTAGGCGTAGAGGTAACGGCAGATTCTCTTTCCCGGTGAGAGCGTGGGAAGGAAACTTCGTCAAGGTGATATAAGACAGATGCTTCCGAAGAGCCGGGATAACATTTTGTCGGAGATTCTCATGGTCCCCGGACAAGGAAAGTTCGTCTTCCCCGGCATGGAATCCCAATTGTTTCCAAGCGTTTAATAGATAATATATACCGTCGTTGATATGGCGTATGCGAAAGCTGTTGGATAGCAGGAAGCCCTGTTGGTTGAAACAAAACAAATCGATATGGTCGGTTTCCCAGTGAACATACATTTTAGACGTATATCCCAATCGGCTTTTTCTGAAAAAGTATTCGCACGCCGGAGCCAGCCTGTGTAGCAGTACGGGGCGGTCCAACGTGCGTTTCACGAAAGACGACAGCTCTGTGTTCAGGTCGAAAAGTATTTTCGCTCCCGTTTGAGGTAGGTCGGCCGAAATCAAAGTTCCTTCGCTGTCTGGAAAACAAAAATCGAAATAGAGAGGATTGTCCTCCGTCGAAGCGAATTCGTCTGGGATAAAGATAAACCGAGGAGAGTCGGCTATGAAAAAGACTTTCTCGAACGGACGAGTCAATATGGGTTGGGAGAAAACAGCCTCTTCGATAGAAGGAACTCCCTTTTCTGAGGTCAGCGGTAAACGTTCCGTTACGATTTCATCACGATTCTCCGTGTGTTGTAATAAAATATACAGATACGAACCGTCGGCATACATCGCCAAGATGTATTTGTGACTCTCTTTTATCGGTCGGTTCAGTGCCTCTATCGGTTCCATCGTCAATTTGTTTTAACTGTCTTTGTGCAAACAGAGCAAGGTATCTCCGGGTTTAGCCTCTTCCCCTGTGTTTTGCAAGGCAAAATATAGGAGAGGCGGCACGTAGTGCAAAGGGTCGGGTGGTTGGAAATAACCGTCGTTTGCCTTCGTATTTGTTGCAAATATAGTGAAAGGAGAGCGCAGAGGCAAGCGAAAATTACATTTTCGGCTTGACTATGCCGAACCGCCTCCGATATTCTACAAATATAGTGAAAGGAGAGCGCTGAGGTAAATGAAAATTGTATATTCGGCTTGACTATGCCTGCAAAAATACTCTGGTATTTTATCCTATACAAATGTAGGTAAAGAAACCGGGAAACGTTATTTTTGCAGTATGCTTTAACCGATTGCACATGATTACCGACCTGCTTGTCCAACAGATAGAAAGTTGTTTGCCGTACGAACCGAATCGCGAACAGAGTGAGTTGTTGCAGCAGCTAGCCGCTTTTGTCCTCGACGGACGGGACGACTCGTTGTTCCTGCTACGGGGATATGCGGGAACTGGTAAAACCTCACTGGTGGGAGCTTTGGTCAAAGCCTTGACACAGTTACAGAGCAAGGTGGTATTGCTGGCTCCTACGGGGCGTGCGGCTAAGGTGTTTTCTCGGTATGCTCGTCACCCGGCCTATACGATTCATCGGAGGATATACCGGCAAAAGAGCTATTCGCCCGATATGGAAGGATTTCTTATTGGGGAAAATCTGGCGAAACACACGCTGTTTATTGTCGACGAGGCCTCCATGATTGCCAACTCGGTGGGTGAAGGGGCGGTTTACGGTTCCGGGAGGCTGCTCGACGATTTGGTCGAGTATGTCTATTCAGGCGAGCATTGTCGGTTGATTTTGTTGGGCGATACTGCACAGCTGCCTCCGGTGGGTCAGGAGCGTAGTCCGGCTTTGGATGCCGCCGTTATGGGCGGTTACGGATTGAATGTCGTGGAATATGAATTGCGGGAGGTCGCTCGGCAGGCTGCCGAATCGGGAATCCTCTATAATGCCACCCGTTTGCGGGAATGTATGGAAGAGATGCCATTGCCCCGACCCTGCTTGCGGGTGAATGGGTTTCCCGATGTCGAGGCTCTTAGCGGAGAGTATTTGGTAGAACGTATATCCGACTCTTACGACCGTGTCGGACTCGACGAAACGATTGTCGTTACCCGTTCCAATAAACGGGCCAATATATTCAATCAGGGGATTCGCAACCAGATACTCTATCGGGAAGAGGAACTTACCGCAGGCGATCTGTTGTTGGTCGCCAAGAATAACTATTTCTGGGGAAAGGACTATAAAGAGGTCGATTTCATCGCTAACGGCGATGTGGCCCGTGTCGTGCGAGTACTTAAACGTACCGATATGTATGGTTTCCGCTTTGCCGATGTACAACTTTATTTCCCTGATTTGGAAGTCGAGATGGAAGTTAAGATCCTATTGGATACCCTTACCAGTGAGTCCCCTTCTCTGACAAGGGAACAGCAGGAGACTCTTTTTGCGCAAGTCTTGGCCGACTATTATGACGTTACGACAAAGAGAGAAAAAATGAAACGGCTGAAAACCGATCCGTGGTTCAACGCTTTGCAAGTAAAATATGCCTATGGGGTAACTTGTCACAAAGCGCAAGGCGGTCAGTGGAAACATGTCTATGTCGATATGGGATATATCCCTCAGGGTGCGGTTTCGCTCGATTTCTATCGTTGGCTTTATACGGCTTTCACCCGGGCGACCGAGAAGATATGGCTGGTCAATATGAGCGAAGAGTTTCGGGAGCCGTCTTTATAATACAGGGCTCAATAACCTCATGATAGACTCTATCCCTTTTTGATAGAGGGGACGGTGTCGCCAATAGTGTTGGATAATGCGACGACATTGTTGCTGGTCCTCCAAGAAAATACGTTTCATTTCACTGTTGACCTCTCGGTCATAAATGAAAGCGTTGGCTTCGAAATTGTGTTCGAAGCTGCGGAAGTCGAAGTTGGTAGAGCCTACCGAACATAGCTCGTCGTCTATGATGATCGTCTTGGAATGAAGTATGCCCGGTTGGTAAAAGTAAACTTTTACCCCGGCGCGTAACATTTCCGTTATGTAAGAAAACGATGCAAAACGCAACACCGTCGAGTCCGACCGTTCCGGTATCATTAGCCGCACGTCCACTTTGGCGAGAGCTGCGGTTTGCAAGGCTTTCACCAAACTTTCGGTAGGCAGGAAATAAGGCGTTTGTATATATACGTTTTTTTTAGCATTGGTAATCGCTTTCAAGAAAAGCATGGCGATGTTCGACCATTCCCCTATGGGGCCGCCCGGAGCGATTTGTATGCCGCTTTTCCCTTTGTCTGCTACCGGTGGAAAAAATCGGGAATCCGAAAGAACCTCTTTGCATTCGTAGCTCCAATCGACGGCGAACAACAATTGTAATCCTCTTACCGCAGGCCCCTCGATACGCAAATGTGTGTCGCGCCACGTTCCCCATTTGGTTCCTTCGACATAGCGGTCGGCGATATTCATGCCTCCTATGTAGCCTATTTTTCCATCGATGACCGTTATTTTGCGGTGGTTCCGGTAATTGATTCGGCTGGCGAGTTGGGGAAATGTGATTTCAAGGAAAGGACGTACGGCGATTCCCGCATCCTGCATCTCTTTGAAAAAACGTTTTTTCACCGACCAACAACCCACATCGTCGTATAGGATTCTTATTTGTATGCCTCGGCGGGCGCATCGAAGCAAAACCTCCTTGACTCGGTTGCCGAGTTTATCGTCCTCGAAGATGTAATATTGGATATGGATATACTCTTGGGCAATCTCCAAATCTTGCAGGTAGTGTTTGAATTTGTCTTCTCCCGAAGTGAATATCTTCACGTGGCTTCCCGAATAGTACGGTACACTGCACAAACTGTGGCACAATCTTATCTCTTGCTTGCTCTCCTCGCTCAGTGGAAGACTGTCGATATTGACGATCGAATGATAATCCCGCTTTCGTAATTTCCTCTTTATGCGTCGGGAAACCATTCTTTTCGCCTTGAAATTCTGCCCGAAAAAAATATAGAAAACCAACCCTACGATGGGAAGAAATGCCAATACGAGTACCCATGCCAAACTTTTTACCGGATTGCGATTCTCTGTGATGATTATCACGATCGTACCCAGTATGGTAATGGCATATATCGTATAGACCACGATGTATACCCAGTCGTCGATAGGCGGTAATAGGGCGAGTGTCAACATTCCGAAAGCTAAATTAGAAAAAAAATCTGAAAAAAGCAAATAGGATAGTTGTTTCTTGAAAAAATCGTGAGGAGGGAGAGAACTGTAAGAAATGTGAATGGGACGAGTGAAATTTGGAAGGAATCGTTCGTAGATATAAATCTTTCCCTATTTTTGTGTGAAATGCGGAAATGGGAGGTAGCTCGGTAGAAAAATAGGGCGAGTTCTTTTTTCTCCACTCTCCTTTCTCTATTTTTGTAGTCTCATTTGAATAGCCGAAGTGAAGAATAAAAAGCAAGGGAATAATTCCTCTAAATACAAAGACGGGCATGTGGTTGCTCTGTTGGTGCTCTCTCTCGTTTTTCTGTTTCTCCTGACTCAGTTGCCTGTTTTGGAGTGGGGTGGATTCGCGACAAAACCTGTCGATCTCTTTTCCGATATCCGTGTCGATGAGCAAGATTTGGATTTGCCGGGCGATGCAGAGTGGCAGGAGGAGGGAATGGAGTGGTTGAACGAGGGGGTGGATTCTCTTTCCTCTGTGGAGAAAGATGAGCCGCAGGATCGGCAAGTCGTGCCCGATACGATAAGGGTACAAGAAACAGCCGACACTCTTCTCGTAACGAATATTTCGTCCGATACGGCAGAGGTCGGGAATCTTCCCCGACGGGACGGCGATGTGGTTTTGTTCGAAGATTTCTCGCCGGGGAAAAATGGTTTGTCTCATCTTCTCTCGTCCTTGAAGGAACGAGCCTCATTGGGACGTCCCGTGCGTTTGGCATTTTTGGGCGATTCGTTTATCGAGGCCGATATATTCACGCAAGACGTGCGAAGTTTGTTGCAATCCCGGTATGGTGGGAGTGGTGTGGGATACGTGTCTATGCATTCCGATTTTCCCGGATTTCGTCGATCGGTCATACAGTCGGGCGAAGGTTGGGAAGTGCATAGTGTATTGAAACCCAAAGAAGTCGACTGGAAAGTCATGACTTTGCAGCAGCAGTATTTCGTACCGTTGGAGGGTGCTACGGCTCAATACAGAGGAACTGCGAAAATAGAACATGCCGATAGTTGGGCACTGTCTCGTTTCGTATTTATCGCCCGGCAGGATTGCTCGGTCGAGTTGAAAATAGCCGATGGCGAATGGCAGGTTTTTCCCGTTGCGGGTTCTCATGAGATTCAATCTTTGGCGGTAGAGGGGCAAACCCCACGTTTTCAAGTAAGGGTGGGAAATACGCCGGGATTTGCAGCCATAGGCGTGTGGCTGGACGATGTGCAGGGCATTGCTGTCGATAATATATCGACCCGTGGTTATTCGGGTCTTTCGCTCGGGGCGTTGTCCCGGGAAAGGGCGATTCAGATGGACAGTATCGTTCCCTACGATGCCATTGTGTTGCAATACGGACTGAATGTGATGACTCCCGAAATTTTGCATTACGGGTCTTATGCCCGTAAGATGACAGAGGTTGTTCGTCACTTGCGGGAGTGTTATCCGCATACCGATATTATATTGATGGGAGTAGGTGATCGCAGTCGCAAAGCGAACGGGGCTTTCGTTACGATGCCGGCGGTAGTCGCTCTTTCCGAAGCGCAACGTCGTGCGGCACGAAGTGCTGGTGTCGTTTTTTGGGATACATACGAGGCGATGGGAGGGCACAACGGAATGCTCGATTATGTCGCTAACGGACAGGCGAATAAAGACTATACGCACATTAACCATAAAGGCGGTAAACGATTGGCGACCGAGTTTGTCAAGTCGTTGGAGTATGAAATGAATCGGGAAGGCTTATGAAATTTCGTTTGTCGGTAATAGGGTTTTTCTTCGTTGTCGCAGTGCTGGCAGTGCAACTTTGTGCACAGCTGACAGGCGACACGGTTACTGTACCCTCTTTTTTGAAAAAAGAGAAAAACGTTATCGAGTTTAACGATGCCGATTGGTCGGCTCTGTTCGATGGAATGGTACGGTTGCAGAACGACACGGATACTGTTCCTCGGGTAGTGGCGATGGTTCATATCGGCGATTCGCATGTTCAGGCAGGGTTTCTCACCGAGGCTGTCCGATTACCGTTGCAGCGAAGGTTCGGGGATGCAGGGCGTGGGTTGGTCGTTCCTTTGAAGTTAGCGAAGACCAATGAACCGAGAGATTATTCGGTCGTGGCGGACGGAAGTTGGAATTTTTCTCGTTGTGTAGGGCGGAAGTATAGTAACTATACACCGGGAGTAGGCGGTATAGCTATTGTACCCCGTAACGGTCGCATTGATTTGACGGTTTCCACGCTTAGTAAGACCGATGACTGTGCAGGTTTCAAGAAAGTTCGTTTGTTCCATGCGCCGGTTGACTCTTTTCCGGGAGTAATTTCAGAACCCTTTTTGGTGGAGGGTGAAACCCGATTACCTTTTTTGACCCATTTTTCGTGGGAGGAGTCCGTGTGTAGTGTTCATCTTACGGGAGAAGCCGTCTCGAAAGAGACGCCTTTGGCCATTTATGGAGCGAGCCTTGAAACCGGTGAGAGCGGAATTCTTTACCACACTATCGGCAACAACGGGGCTTTTTACAGTAGTTATGCTGCCATTCCCGGCTTTTCCGAGCAAGTGGCAGCACTCTCGCCGTCGCTTATTGTTTTGTCGTTGGGTACGAATGAGTCGTTTTCCACCTCTTTGACCCGCGACGAGTTATATAAACAGATCGATACCGTCGTTTCGTCTTTGCGAAAAGATTGTCCGCAGGCTCAAATTTTGCTGACTACTCCGGCCGAATGTGCTCGGCGTCGGGTGCGTCGCGTAAATAAAAAACGTAGAGTTTATTATACGCCGAATGCTCGGGTAAAACTCGTTCGGGAAACGATTCGTTCCTATGCGGTGGAGCATCGGCTGGCTTGTTGGGATTGGTACGAAATTGCCGGAGGCGAAGGTTCGTCCTCGCAATGGCGGAAGGCCGGGTTCATGGCCTATGACCGTACCCATTGCACCGAGACGGGCTATCGGGTGCAGGGCGAAATGTTGTATCGTGCTCTTATGAAAGCTTATCAGGAATATGTGGATAGAGTGGCTCAATAATATAAAGACCGGTGCGATCTCCTTTTGGGAAAGTATCGACGTATCGAAAGTCGTGGATTTATTCGTTTATGACGGGCAGAATCCGCTCATGTTCAATACCGGATTGTTTCTGTTTCTTTTCGTCGGATTTATCTGGATATACAGGTTGTTGGCGAGGCGCGATACTTTGCGTATCTACTTCGTGATACTTTTTTCTCTCTATTTCTATTATAAATCGAGTGGGCTGTGTTTCCTGTTGTTGCTTTTCGTCGCCCTTTCGGACTATTCGTTGGGGCGGCTTTTAGGTTGGGTTTCGTGGAAATGGATGCGTCGATTTTTCGTTTTGATGAGCATGGCGGTCAATTTGGGCATGCTCTGTTATTTCAAATACACCAACTTGTTACTGGGTACGATTGCCGATTTCACCCGTGAGCCTTTCGAGCCGTTGGATATTGTGTTGCCCATCGGTATCTCTTTTTTCACTTTCCGTTCGTTGAGCTATATTATAGATGTGTATCGGCGGCAAATGTCCCCGGTGACGAATTTGAGAGATTATGTTTTTTACCTCTCGTTCTTCCCTCCGTTGGCGGCGGGTCCCGTAGTTCGGGCGAAAGACTTTGTCCCTCAGATACACCGTCCGTTGGAGATTACACCTATGCTGTTGGGTGAAGGTCTTTTTCTCGTCATGTGCGGATTGATTAAAAAGGTGGTTATCTCCGACTACATTAGTGTCAATTTCGTAGACCGCATTTTCGACAATCCCATGCTCTATACTGGGTTCGAGAATCTTATGGGTGTCTATGGCTATACCTTGCAGATATACTGTGATTTTTCGGGTTATTCCGATATGGCTATCGGCATAGCCTTGCTTATGGGGTATCGTTTTAAAATCAATTTCGATTCTCCCTATAAGTCGGGTTCTATTACCGAGTTCTGGCGTCGCTGGCATATCTCTTTGTCGAGTTGGTTGCGAGACTATCTCTATATATCTTTGGGCGGGAATCGTCGAGGCAAAGTCCGTACCTATTTCAATTTGTTCATAACTATGGTGCTGGGTGGACTTTGGCATGGAGCTTCGTGGCTTTTTGTGATATGGGGTGCTTGGCATGGCGTTTTGTTGATTGTCCATAAAGTTTACCGGCGTATATTCCCTGTGGCGAAAGACGATCGCCCGGGTATTATCCGCCATTTCTTTCATGTTTTGCTCACGTTCCATGTTGTGGCCGCCGGCTGGATATTCTTTCGGTCGCCTTCTCTTGATGTTGCCGGACAGATATTTACCCAGATATTCACCAACTTCCGTCCCGAAGCCATTCCCGCCTTCGTGTCGGGATACGCCGTTATATTCGTGGCTTTGGTAGTCGGTTATCTGCTCCATTTTGCCCCGCATCGCTGGTCGCAGTGGTTGCAACGCGAGCTTTCGTGGTCGCCGCTGGTGGTTAAGGCAGCTATTCTGGCGCTGGTACTCTTCTTTGTCTTGCAGGTACGTTCGAGCGAACTGGTTCCTTTCATTTACTCCCAGTTTTGAACAGCTGTTTTTGATTGATTTCTTTCTATATCGTTGTATGGCGATAAGAGATAAATAAATTTAAAATTTGTAATAAAAGAGAGAAAAAAAGAAATAATTGGGCCGATGTTACAGCTTTTGGCGGGAAATACCTATATTTGTATAGAAATTTGGTGGGATAATGGCCGGAAGTTCGAAAGATATAATAGATTCACTGATTGCTAAGTTTCATGCTATGAGTGATTTATGTAAAGCTTTCGAGAACGAAAACGGTATTTTGAAAGAGCAGTTGATGCATCAGAAACAAGAGATGCAAGCTTTGCAAAGTAAGTACGAAGAGTTGGAGAAAAGATATGGAAATTTGAAACTCTCGAAGACGGTTGCGGGGCAAGATGGTTCGAGTACCGAAGAAACAAAAGTCAGGTTTGCCAGATTAGTGCGGGAAATCGATAAATGCATCTCACTCTTGAACGAATAGATGCTATGAACGATGATAAATTAAAAATAACTCTGAGGATCGCCGATCTAAAAACCCCGTTAGCCTTGCGGGTCGATTATGGAGCGGACGAAAAATATTGGAGAGATGCTGCCGACTTGTTCAACAAGCGTTGGGCTTTTTATAAGGACAAGTATAAAGACGGATTGATGGATTCGGAATCTATGATGGCGATGGTGGCGGTAGAGATGGCTCGATTGTACTGTGAGATGGTACAAGACCGTAAAACCTTGCTGGCCGATTTAAGAAAACTTGAAGCCGAGGCTGCGAAGATATTAGACGGACATACCGGAGAATAACGGTACGGAAAAGAGAGATAATTCCTGCACTGCGACAGGTCCTTCGAAAGGACAGGTTGGTAGTGCTTTTTTTATAACTATAATTTAGAAAAGATGAATTACATACTATTGATTTTTTCAGTGATTGGCGGTTTGGTCATAGGGGGGCTTGTTGTCTTTCTGGTGAACCGCTATCTGCTGGCGACTCGGTCGAAAACGATTTTGGAAGAGGCCGAAAAAGAAGCCGAAGTAATTAAGAAAAACAAGCTGCTCGAAGTGAAAGAGAAGTTTATCCACATGAAAGCCGAAATGGAAAAGCAGGCGAATGCCCGCAATGCCAAGATACAGTCGGCCGAGGCTAAACTGAAACAACGGGAAATGCAGCTTTCCCAGCAGCAACAAGACCTGCAAAAGAAGAAAAGTGAGACCGATGCCATTCGTGCCAACCTCGATACTCAGCTCGAAATGGTAGAGAAGAAAAAACAAGAACTGGAAAAACTCCATAAGTCCGAAGTGGAACGGCTCGAACACCTTTCGGGAATCTCTGCCGAAGAAGCGAAAGAACGTTTGGTAGAATCTTTGAAGGAAGAAGCCAAGACGCAGGCAGCCTCTTATATCAACGACATTATGGACGATGCCAAAATGACGGCCAACAAGGAAGCGAAACGTATCGTGATACAAAGTATCCAACGGGTAGCGACCGAAACGGCTATCGAAAACTCGGTTACGGTATTCCATATCGAATCCGATGAAATCAAGGGCCGTATTATCGGGCGTGAAGGTCGTAATATCCGAGCTCTCGAAGCGGCTACCGGGGTGGAAATTATCGTGGACGATACCCCCGAAGCCATTGTGCTTTCGGCTTTTGATCCCGTTCGCCGTGAAATCGCTCGTCTGGCCTTGCATCAGTTGGTAACCGACGGCCGAATCCACCCGGCACGTATCGAAGAGGTGGTTGCCAAAGTACGTAAACAGATCGAGGAAGAAATTATCGAGACCGGTAAACGCACTGCCATTGATTTAGGCGTGCACGGTCTGCATCCCGAATTGATTCGTCTGGTGGGTAAAATGAAATACCGTTCTTCCTACGGGCAGAACTTGCTGCAACACTCTCGTGAAACGGCGAACCTTTGTGCCGTTATGGCTTCGGAACTCGGTTTGAATCCCAAGAAAGCCCGTCGGGCCGGTTTGTTGCACGATATAGGTAAAGTGCCCGATGAGGAACCCGAATTGCCGCATGCATTGTTAGGCATGAAGTTGGCGGAGAAATATAAGGAAAAGCCAGACATTTGTAATGCTATCGGAGCTCACCACGACGAAACCGAAATGACCAGTCTGTTGGCTCCTATCGTACAAGTGTGCGACGCTATTTCGGGAGCTCGTCCCGGCGCTCGTCGCGAAATCGTCGAGGCTTACATTAAACGGTTGAACGATCTCGAACAGTTGGCTCTGTCTTATCCGGGCGTGTTGAAGACTTATGCCATACAGGCCGGCCGCGAATTGCGGGTGATTGTCGGAGCCGACAAGATAGGCGATGCCGAAACCGAAAACTTGTCTACCGAAATTGCAAAACGTATTCAAGACGAGATGACTTATCCCGGTCAGGTGAAGATTACCGTTATCCGGGAAACTCGGGCTGTAAGTTTCGCCAAATAACAAGGAGACGCCATACCGCTCCACTTTAAAAACGAATGACGAGGCCGTAGGGCGTTACCCGAATGAAATTCGTGTACGATCTATGGCTTTGTTCTTGTTAACGACAAATTCAAAATGGATAATACAAACGATAACAATACGATAAATCCGTCGGAAAAAACACAACTCGACCCGTGCGCTTGTCGTCGGAAAGGTGCGAAATTGGAAGTCTACGACTGGCTGTCCGATATTCCCGAATCGCACGACGATACCGATTTGGTCGAGGTGCGTTTCAAAAATACCCGAAAAGGATATTACCGTAATACAACTCATATCAAACTCGCTCCTGGCGATTTGGTCGCTGTCGAGGCTTCGCCCGGTCATGATATCGGTGAGGTTACTCTCACCGGGCGTTTGGTCTTAATACAGATGAAAAAGAACAATGTAAAGATCGATAATCCTGAGTTAAAGCGTGTCTACCGGAAAGCCAAACCCAATGACTTGGAAAAATTCGAAGAAGCTAAGGCGAAAGAGCATGATACGATGATTCGAGCCCGCAAGATTGCCGAAGATTTGCATTTGAATATGAAGATCGGCGATGTCGAATATCAGGGAGACGGTAATAAGGCCATCTTCTATTACATTGCCGACGAGCGGGTCGATTTTCGCCAGTTGATTAAAGTGTTGGCCGAAGCGTTCAGGGTGCGTATCGAGATGAAGCAGATCGGGGCGCGTCAGGAAGCCGGACGTATCGGGGGCTTGGGACCCTGTGGGCGTCAATTGTGCTGTTCGGGTTGGATGACCAACTTTGTCTCGGTAGCGACCAGTGCTGCCCGTTTCCAAGATATAGCCCTCAATCCTCAAAAGTTGGCCGGACAATGTGCCAAATTGAAATGTTGCTTGAATTATGAGGCCGATGCATACGTGGAAGCCCAGAAGCGGTTACCATCGCGAGAGATTCCGTTGGAAACGAAGATGAATACCTATTATCACTTCAAAACCGATATTTTCAAACGTGAGATGACTTATTCGACCGATAAGTCTATTGCCGCCAATTTGGTAACGATTTCTGCCGATAGGGTATTCGAGGTAATTGCTTTGAATAAGAAAGGAATAAAGCCCGATACATTGGAGTCGGAAGCCGGAGCTCGTGCTCCCGAACGTCGTGATTTCGAAGACGTGGTGGGACAAGACAGTTTGACTCGCTTCGATAAGGCGAAGAAAAATAAGAAACGGAATAATAACGGAGGTAATAACAATCGTCGTCAACAGTCGGGCGAGCGCAATAACCGTTCTAATAATAACAATCGGAACCAGAATAAGTCTTCCCGCGATGGAAATAAAAAGGGCGGAAATGACAATGGCAACCATACGGCTGCTGCTCGCAACGGTAGTGAAAACAATTCGTCTAAACCTGCCGCTTCCGATAAGAAAGAATAGATGGGCGTATGTGGAGGAACTTGGTAAATACAGGTATCGTTTGTCTTTTACTGGGAGGCACGGTCTCCTGCGGGCGAACCGATGTGTATAACGAGTTTAATACCCTTCCTAAAAACGGCTGGTTCAAACGGGACGTACAACGCTTTACACCGGAAGTTCCCGATACCGTGAACCGGTATGATGTCTATTTGTTTCTGCGGCATAACGGAGATTATACGTATAGGAATTTGTGGCTTTTCGTTTCTTACAACGACGAGGGCGGAGTTTTGAAAACCGATACGGTAAATTGTGAATTGGCCGATGAGTTCGGACGATGGTCGGGCGGAGGTTGGGGCTCTTATTATCAGCAGGAGGTTTTGCTGAATGACGATTTCCGCTTTTCGGGCGAGAAGGAACATGTCTTCACTGTGCAACAAGCTATGCGGGACGATCGTATCAGAGGTATCTCCGACGTGGGGATTCGTATCGTTCCTCATGAAGAAAAATAAAACGAAATCGAAGCGTAAGATTCGGTAGCCCCCGTGGGGATAGACTTGAATTTTAGAGATGAATTCTTTGTAAATAATCACATTTCGGACTCATCGATGAGGTTGATACGATTCCTCTGTTGCGGATTTTAACCCCTCCGTCACTGCGTGCCACCTTCCCTATATGGCTGCTCCACACAGAGGAGGTTTAATACCTTTCTGCCACATTATTTTATCGAAAGAGAAGGATTACATTTACCCTTCTCCCTTGCCGTGTTCCGTAGCATTCGGGGAGTTGCGTTAGCAATAGGGGAGAGACCTCAGAAACGACAGTTTCTGAGGAGAGGGGTTAGATGGGTAAAAAACATAACTCCTCCTGATTTACCACGGAGTCATATCCTTGCTAAATTATCGACAGAGTCGTTATAACCGATAGGGCATATTCAGAAATGATAAGCCCTATTTTTGTCTATAAAAAGAGAGTTGCCCTTTACTCCCGCAAAAGGCAACCCAAGTTCTCAAAAATTAAAAGATGCAAATTGAGACTTTATATGATTGTTAATTCCCTTCCTGAAATTTTTGATTCATTTTCAACAGGTTTATCGTATAAGCTACTACATTTTGGGATTCTTGAATGACAGTGAGGTAAACGATTCCTACTTTGATGTAGGAGACTTGTTCCCGCATGTGACGTATTTCTTCCCGTTTGAGTACACCTAATTGATTGATGAGTATATTCCCTTGATTGTAGAGGGCGGCAAGATCTCCGAACGCATCTTTTTCGATCGATTGCCGGCTTTCCTCCAAGAACGATACGATCGATTGCGCTATCTCTCCAAAGCTGTCTTTCTGACTTTGCTCCAAAGGATTGAAATTATTGTCGGTATGTTCCAAACAAGGTTCGCAGGTCCTTTTTATGGAGTGGATAATGTCGTAAGAGAAATCGTTCCCTTGAAAATAATAGAGACCTTTTTCTAATCCTACTTTGTCATTCAAGTGGGAGACTCCTATGGTTCCCAAACGTTTTACTTGTTTGAAGTATCGCCGTTCCGTTTCTATATCGCCCATCGCTTTGCGCAGGGTTCTGTAACTTTCGTTGAGGAAACCGGTGGTGACGCGATGGTATAGGTCGGCACTCCATTCGAGGACTTTGGCGAATTCTTCCCGGCTGAATTTTCGCAGTAAGACAAGTGCTTCTTGCTTGTCTTTGTTGGCGACCATCTGTTGTGCCAGCGAGCTGTTTTTTTCTTGTTTTAGTTTTTTATTGTATGATATTTGGCTGTGTGTGAGCATATAAGCGGCTAATGCTCCCAACAGGATAATAGCGATACTACCTCCGAAATAGACAATCATCGTCACTGTAAAACAAATCAAAAAAGCGGCTCCGGCCGTGAGAAACCAACCTCCGATAACGGAGATGACTCCGGTGATACGGTAAACGGCACTATCGCGTCCCCAAGCTCTGTCGGCAAGAGATGTACCCATAGCAACCATAAAGGTGACATAGGTAGTGGATAGGGGTAGTTTCAACGAGGTTCCCAGTGCGATCAACAAGCTGGCAAGCACCAAATTTACCGAGGCTCTAATTAAGTCGAATGCCGCACCGTGTTCGAGTATGACTTCGTCTTTGTCGAATCGGGCGTTGAGCCAAGTTCTGGCTTTGGGCGGTATGTTATTGACAATAAAAGAAGATGTATTTGTTGTCATGCGCACCAATTTACGAGCGATGGGAGAAGTCCCGAAACTTTCTTCTCCGGCTTCTTGGCGGGATAGGTCGAGAGAGGTTTTGATTACGTTATGTGCTTTTTTGGAGGTGAGCAGGGCGACAACCATAATTATACCTGAACCGATGAGGAATATGGAAGGCGTTGAAGCCGAATCGAGAAGAGAGGTCATCAAGTACTGATCGGGACTGACGCCGTTGCCGTTGGCTATGTAGTCGTGGTAGGTCGAATAACCGGCCAAAGGCATACCGATAAAGTTGACTAAGTCATTTCCCGCAAAAGCTAATGCCAGAGCAAAAGTTCCCAACAAGACGACTATTTTCAAAATGTTTATGCGACACCACATGAGTACTTGCATGAGTATTGTCGTGCATAGGAAGCAACAGCCTAAAAGTATTTGTGTGTTGTCGTGAATCCATTGGCGGTTTTCGGGGGTCATCAGCGTGGACTCCTTTAATCCCTTGATAAGTATGAAATAGATGATGGAGGTAGCCGCGAATCCGCCGAACAGCGCACCGAAGTATTTTAACTGTTTCTGGTAATTGAATTTGAAAATCAAGCGGGCGATGTATTGTACCAAAACACCAAAGAAGAAGGCGATGGCTACGGATACGAAAATGGCTACGATTACTTGCAGAGCTTTGTCTGTATTGATGAGGTCTCCCATTTGCAAGGCTCCTGCGCTATTTATCGTTTTCACGATAGCCAAAGCAAATGTGCCGCCTAACAATGCGAATATCATCGATACGGTGGTCGATGTGGGGAGTCCCATCGTATTGAATATGTCGAGTAAAACTACATCTGTGAGCATGACCGCCAACAAGATACTCATGATTTCGTTCATGTAGAAATATTGGGGCTGATATATTCCATGCCGTGCGATATCCATCATACCGTTCGACATGGAGGCTCCTACAAAGATTCCTATTGCGGCGACCGCCATAATTACTTTGAAGGGGGCTGCTTTTGCCCCGATAGCCGAATTGAGGAAGTTGACGGCATCGTTACTGACTCCCACCGATAAATCGAAAATGGCGATGAGAAAGATAAAAATAACGATGATCAGATAGAACGTTTCCATAATGTCCAATTTGCATGTTTTTTCACTCGCAAAGAAACGATATTGATGTTACAGAAGCGTTACAAACATGTATCTATCTTGTTTCTTTTCTTCGATTTTCGTCGGTGGAGTGCCGGAAATTCGAGCAGGAGATTCTGTAAGAGGCAAAAATGTCCTCGGTAATTGTTCGATTACTTTCGGTATCATGGCTTTCTCAATAGACTATCTTCGTCGTAACTCGATTTTGTAAAGCTCGTTAAGGTTTGCTTTCATTAGAACGTTGGATTATATCCAGAATTCTATAATCGTATTTGAAACAGTTGAGTCCTATGCGAATTTTCCTCTCTTTCCCGGAAAGATTCGGACGAATTGTAATATTGTTTTTGACCGGTAGAGTGGCCGATGAGATGATAATTTCTCCCCAGTCGTAGGAATAGTCTGCCCTGTCGTTGTATAAATCATTTTCTACTCCGTTCAGGTAGCATTCCACACCGTTTACTTCGAACCAGTTGACGAGGCAAAAAGGATTTTTTTCTTCTGCACTATAAACAGTTAGCTGCCCTCCTCCCGCCGGTATCGTATATTCGTCTCGGGTCGTTTGTGTCAAATCTGTACTTTCGATTTTCAAAGCGACCGGATTGAATTTTTCTTCTTCGTTAATAAAAGTACAACCGGAGAATATCACGATATTTGTGAGTATCAGTAGCGTTCCAAGTATTTTTTTCATGAGCTTCCGAATGAAAGATTACTACTTAATAAATGCCAATTGTGTGAATTACTGCATTTCGAGCTTTGCATTTATTACGCTTTTCCATATCTAAACGGATTGTCGATGGACTATTTCTTTTTGCTTTTATTCTCTTTTTTTATCGAACCTGCCGATTTTTTCGATTTACTTGCATTCTTCGTTTCTCCGGGTTCGGGCTTTTTCCATCTTAAAATCTGAGCTGTCCGTGCCGGGAGGTAGAGCATGAGCCATTCTTTGTTGTCTTTTTCGAATAACGGATCGTGTCGGGTGAGGTGTTTCACTTTCATATCGATGAGTCCGTATCCTCCGAATGCAGGATCGTCGCTACTGAGTATGTGTTCGTATTCTCCTGTCGGGGCCAAAATGCCGTATCCGTTAAAGGATTTGAACGGGTGGAAGTTGAATACGAAAAGCAGATCGTCGCGCAGGAATGCGAGTACTTGGTCTCCGTCGTTTTCACAGAGTTTGACGATAGGGGTTCGTTCGAATTTTTTCTTTTGGCTTACGATGTGAATCATGGCTTCGTCGAAGGCTCCGAGGTATTGATATTTCAAATCGTTTCGGTCTACGAGGTCCCATTGCCGACGAGCGTATTTATAGGACCAGCCGTTTCCTTGACGCGGAAAATCGATCCATTCGGGGTGGCCGAATTCATTTCCCATAAAGTTGAGGTAGCCGCCGTTGATGGTCGAGAGGGTTACCAGCCGTATCATTTTATGCAGGGCCATGCCTCGATCTACGATCAGATTGGTGTCTCCCTTGCTCATGTGCCAATACATGACATCGTCGATGAGCCGGAAGATAATGGTTTTGTCGCCGACCAGTGCTTGGTCGTGGCTCTCGGCATAATTGATGGTTTTTTCATCGGAACGCCGATTGGTCAGCTCCCAAAATATGGCCGTGGGTTTCCAGTCTTCGTCTTTTTTCTCTTTAATGGTCTTTATCCAGAAATCGGGTATTCCCATAGCCATTCGGTAATCGAACCCTATTCCTCCGTCGTTGAATTTCGTCGCTAATCCCGGCATTCCGCTCATTTCTTCGGCAATGGTTATCGCCCGCGGATTTACTTGGTGAATGAGTTCATTGGCCAGAGTGAGATAAACGATGGCGTTGTCGTCTTGCCCTCCGTTGTAATAGTCGTCGTACGAACCGAAAGCCTGTCCCAAACCGTGGTTGTAATAGAGCATCGAGGTAACGCCGTCGAACCGGAACCCATCGAACCTGAATTCGTCGAGCCAGTATTTGCAGTTGGAGAGCAAGAAGTGGATTACATCGTTTTTTCCATAGTCGAAACACAAAGAGTCCCAAGCGGGGTGCTCTCGCCGGTGGTCGCCGTAAAAGTATTGATTGTACGAGCCATCGAATCGACCTAACCCTTCGACTTCGTTCTTGACGGCATGAGAGTGTACGATGTCCATAATGACGGCTATTCCCATTTTATGAGCTTCGTCGATGAGCGATTTCAATTCGTCGGGTGTTCCGAAGCGAGACGACGGGGCGAAGAAACTGGATACGTGATACCCGAAAGAACCGTAATAAGGGTGCTCTTGTATAGCCATGATTTGTATGGCGTTGTATCCGTCGGCAACAATGCGGGGAAGTATCTTTTCTTTAAATTCGGAATAACTGCCAACTTTTTCTTCCTGTTGCGCCATACCGATGTGACATTCGTAAATCAGTAGCGGAGAGGTTTGGGGGCGAAACGGCTTTTTTGAAAAAACGAAAGGCTTTTCGGGATCCCAAATTTGTGCCGAGAAGATATATGTTTCGGGGTCTTGCACGACTCTCGTGGCCCATGCCGGAATGCGTTCTCCTTGTCCTCCGGGCCAGTGTACAGATAGTTTGTAAAAGTCGAGATGGTGTAACGTATCGAGTGGAAGTTTTATTTCCCATACTCCTCTGCCGATGGCCAATAACCGATATTCGGGGCGTTCTTTCCAGTTCGAGAAGTTTCCTATCAAATAGATAGCATTGGCATTGGGCGCCCACTCCCGAAATACCCAGTGGCCGTTTTCTTTATGTAATCCGAAGTAAAGATAGCCGTCGGCAAAATCGGAAAGGTTTCCTGTTCCACCGGTTAGTTCCGAAATTTTTTCCACGGCACGATTGTGCCGGCCTTCGATAGCCTGTTTATAGGGAGCCAGCCACGGGTCGTTTTTTATCAGTTTCAGAGTTTTCATAGGGCTGTATTTTAAGGAGGAATATAAAGAGCGATGCAGTTACTGCTTCTGCCCGTTGTTTCTGTACAAAGAAAAAACAAATGACCCGATGTAAAAATTTTTTGCACGGCCGGGCTCGATTTCCTTTGCAGCACGTGCAAATATAATGAAAGTCGAGCGCAGAACAAACAAGTTTATTTATTTTTATACCGAATGTGCTTTTTGTATTCGGTAAGTTTAAATATATGAAAATTCATATCGGAGACGACCGTGTGGTCGAAAAATCGACTTTGTGTTTTCCCCCGGAGGTTATTTTCGGTGTGTTTTACTTCGATGGACAACTTTCTTTATCTTTATTCCTTCGGGGAAATTTGTCACTGATGAGAGGTGTGGCGGTTCGACCAGCGTATGTGGGGGTGGGTTTTGCGGCAGCCGTATTTTGTGTTTTTTTCGGTTCAATAGTTTCGGTTTTTTCTCCTTCGTGTGGAACCGTGTTTGTTGCTGTTTCTTTCCTGTTTGTCATCGGTTGGGTTTCGTTAGGGACGGGAGTGGCTTTGGCGGAGCCTTTGGGGGTGTATTTGCGAGCATAACGTTCGAGGGTGTTAATGCTGCTCATGAGCGTTTTCACTTCTTTGGGATGTTGCATAATATCGAGTTCGAGCAATTGTGCGTAATAACGCAGCAATACTTGATTGCGTAACAGTTCTATTTGCATGCGGCTATTAGCCAGTTCCCGGGTGAATTTCTGTTCTTGTGTTTCCATACTTTTTTTGAGGCAAATGTATGGTCGGGGCATTCGCATTTTATGGCATGATTGAATTTTTTTACCCGATCGGTATCGGGTAAAAGTAGGGAGGAAGGGATATGTCCGATATAAGCAGACTGATGAGATGTCGTTTTTCAATACCATAAGCAAGAATGATGTAGTATTTCTAACCCCTCTCATCGTCGCTACCGCTCCTCTGTCTTTCCCCTATATCGCTAACGCAACTCCCCGTAATACTACGGGGCACGGCAGGGGAGAAGTGTTAATCCTTTTGATAACAGGAACAGAGGAGTGTGTTCCTCCTCCTCTTTGTAGCGTCAGCCATAGGGGAGGTGGCACGCAATGCCAGAGGGGAAGTCCGAGAGAAGATTTATGTCGTTATTTCGGTGCGATGTTCAACTCGAATGGAGTATCGGGCGTATATCCGCTACGGATTCTCCACTCTTGCGGGTAGAGGTTGTTGGTTCGGTTGCCGAGATGTTTTGCCCAGCCGAGGGGAAACCCCTCATAGGTGACAAGTATATACCCCCGGGGTAAGTCGGTGGGCAGGAAGAGGCTTTCTCGTCGGAGGTAGGCGAGGGCTGTGTCGAGGGAGGCCTCGTAGTGGACGACTTTATTCGTATCGAAGGCTGTGGAGAGTGCCAGCGAGATATGCGGCACGTAGTCTTTTCCTTTGAGCGTGGCTACGGTGATACCGGCATGCAACAGGTCGAGATGCTGGTCGAGGAGTTTATAATCGGTTGTATACTCGGCCGGGATAGCGATAATTTTCTCTTCGTCGGATATGAATGTGTAGCGGTCGGGGTTGGCAACGAGAAGCCTCCATTCATCGGGTATAGCTGTTCGGGGCGCTTTATTTTTTTTGTTGTGTTTCTCTGTCTTTTCGGCTGTCGAGAGGAGAGCCTCTCGTCGAGTTTCACCGGGTTCGTCCGGTTTCCGAAGGATTGCCATAAAGAGACCTTCGCCCCGGGTACGGTGGGGCATGAAGCGATAGGTGGGCAGATCGCCAACGAGTGCAGGCGTTATGTTCCATGCCGGGTCGATATCGACTGTGAGAGGTATGGCTCCGAACTTTTTTCGGAGGAAACCGACCATTTCCTCGTTTTCTTCGGTGTTGTAGGTACAGGTGCTGTAAATGAACAATCCGCCGGGGCGTAGAGCGTTCCACACATCGGTGAGAATGGCGCGCTGTCGCTTGGCGCAATGCGCCACATTCGCCACCGACCACTCGGTGATGGCGGCGGGGTCTTTGCGGAACATGCCTTCTCCCGAACAGGGGACATCGGCGGCAATGATGTCGAAGTATTCTTCGAGTGCGCCGAATGCCGAGGCTTCGTTGCGGGTGACTATGCAATAGGGCGATCCCCATTTGACAATGTTTTCGGCGAGGATATGCGCCCGGTTGGGTATGACTTCGTTGCTGACGATTAAACTGCCGACCGGGAGCGACGCAACGGCATCGGTAGATTTTCCACCGGGTGCGGCACAAAGGTCGAGATAACGGACCGGCTCATGAACGTATTGCCGGATTACCCGATTGAGGAACATCGATGCCGCTTCTTGTACGTAGTAGGCTCCGGCGTGAAGCCGGGGGTCGAAGGTAAACGTTGGTCGTGAAGAGAGATAGAACCCATGTCGAGCCCAGAGAACCGGATCGCCTATCGTGCCTGTCGGAGTGCTTTTCGAAGGGTTGAGCCGTATGCTTGTCGGAGATTCCGATTCGAGGGCCTCGGCAAAGCGGGGATAGTCGTCGCCGAGTAATCGGCGGGTGCGTTCGATAAATGGGGCAGGCAGGTCTGTCATAACAGTTTCTGTTTTTCTCTTTGGGCAAAAATACCTATTTTTGTCGAACGGTGAAAATGGGTTTTGCCGATAAATCGAATTTGTATGCTCAAAACCGCATTATATCTGATTCCTGTTCCTCTGGGCGATACACCAGTCGAGCAGGTGCTGCCTTCTTATAACCGCGAAGTAATAGCCGGGATACGTCACTTTATCGTAGAGAATGTGCGTTCGGCCCGACGGTTTCTCAAAAAATCGAATCCCGATATTTGTATCGACGACTTGACGTTTTATGAATTGAACCGTCACACGGAGGCGACGGAGGTGTCGGGATTTCTCGAACCGTTGCGGCAGGGATATGCGACAGGCGTGATTTCGGAGGCCGGTTGCCCGGCTGTGGCCGACCCGGGGGCCGATGTGGTGGCGATTGCCCAGCGGGAAGATTTGCCTGTGGTTCCATTGGTGGGCCCTTCGTCGATATTGATGTCGCTGATGGCTTCGGGATTCAACGGGCAGAGTTTCGCTTTTCAGGGTTATCTGCCTATCGAGGCGGGAGAACGGATAAAGAGAATCAAGCAGCTCGAACAACGGGTATATGCCGAGGGGCAGACGCAGATATTTATCGAAACGCCTTATCGTAATCATAAGATGATAGAGGATTTGGTGCGTTCCTGTCGTCCTCATACGAGGTTGTGCGTGGCGGCGGATATTTCTTGCCCCGATGAAAGTATTCGTACGCTCTCGTTGGGCGAGTGGGCGAAGACGAAGTATGATTATCAGAAAACCCCTGCCATTTTTTTACTTTATAAGTAGGTTTTTTCCTTTGATTATAGAGTTTAACCCCTTCGCCCTGTGGGCACTCTCCCTATATTCCTTTATGGGAACGTAATACTACACATAGCAGGGGAGGAATTTTAATGCCCCTCTGCCGCATTATTTTGGAGAATGAGATGGATTGTATTAACCCTTCTCCCCTGTGTGGCGTTGGCCATATAGGGGAGACACCGAAGAAACAGTAGTTTCTGAGGAGAGGGGTTAAGAAGAATAGCATAGAATTTTTTAATTATAGATTTAACCCCTCCGTCTTGCGGACACCTCCTCTATATTTTGCGTTGTAAAACACCCTGTAATGCTACAAGACACGGTTGGGGTGAAGTTGAAGGACAATCTTTACTGGCAGAATCGTTTTTTTTGCCTTTATGCTTCGTCAGAGATCGAAGAAATTTAAACGGGTTCTAAATATCTTACCTTCGATAATTTTCAATTGTGCCGTTAAAAAGCTATCTTTGTGCCCCGAGGAGAAAAAAGGATATGAGCTTACAATTTCTAAGCCTTGCCAGCGGCAGTAGCGGCAATTGTTATTATCTGGGAAACGAGGAGTATGGCATACTGATCGATGCCGGCAAGGGTGTGCGGACGATCAAGAAGGTTTTGAAAGAGTATGGTATCCCTTTTGAAAAAATCGTTGCTCTGTGCATTACCCACGACCATGCCGACCATATCAAGGCGGCAGGGACATTAGGCGAAAAATACGGCATACCCATTTATACCACCGAGGCCATCAAGAACGGAATGAATCGTAATTATTGTATGGTCGATAAAATTTACAGCGCTCATCGGCCTATTGTAAAAGAGATTCCATTCAAGATCAAGGATTTTACGATTACAGCCTTCGAAGTACCCCATGACGGGAGCGACAACGTAGGCTTTTTTATTTCTTACGGGAATTTGTATTTTGCTTTTGCGACCGATTTGGGACATATCACCCCTACGGCAGATAAATATTTGCGGCAAGCTAATTATCTGGTCATCGAATCGAATTACGATGAGGCGATGTTGCGTAACGGTTCTTATCCTCTCCATTTGCAGAGACGTATTCTTGCCGATAGCGGCCATATGGACAATGCCCGTACGGCCGAATATTTGGCTCGAATCTATACGCCGGCTTTGCGAAATATTTTTCTATGTCATCTCAGCGGGGATAACAATCACCCTGAACTGGCTTATAAGACGGTGGAAAACCGACTTTACGAGGAAGGCATACGAGTGGGTAAAGATGTGGAGTTGGTGGCACTTACCCGTAATCACCCATCGGAGCTTTATACGTTTGAAGAGTCGGAAAGAATGGATTGGGAAAGTGCGGTTTCGGGGGAAGATGATTGTCTTGGATAGCCGGATCGTTTGCCG
>OKST01000577.1_pt1 | contig 25954 bp, 13 predicted proteins | sample 1606341 | NCBI WGS metagenome assembly OKST01 (sample SAMEA3879563, study PRJEB24766) | human gut metagenome | biome: human-associated habitat; feature: feces | place: USA | collected 1985/1987 | reverse complement strand
ATTGCTGAATTTATAGTTCGATGCCATTATTCATCACCCAGATACAGTATAGCATATCTGGTAAGACGGTTAAAGTGTTTTACTAGATTTTAGTATTAACAGAAGAAAACCTCAATACGATTGCGGGCACGCTGAAAGCATTCCGCAGATAGGCAGTTACAGACCCCGCAGAAGATTTTGCATGATCTTCTGCGGGGCTTTTTGTGGATATAGAAACCCAGCGAATAAGTAAGTGCTCTGGAACCTATGAAGCTGGATTGCACTTGTCAGTATAAAAAATTTGGCTCGAAATAAATATATAAAGGTATATCTACCTCTATACATTTCTGTATCATTTCAAAAGTGCCAGTTAAAATATAAGCAGCACTCTTTAGAAGCTGAGGTAGGTATATGTCCGTATCGCACAAAGTAATTGGCCGGCATATTCAGGAAGTGAGAAAACGAATGAAATTGACACAACGGGATGTCGCGGAACAACTGAATATGTCTGATACGTATTACGGAAAGATCGAGCGCGGTGAATGCCGTGCGAATCTGGAACGTTTGGCTCAGATCAGTGTGCTGCTGAATGTACCGCTGGAGGATCTGATCAGCGGCTGTATGGAGAATGCTGTGCAGAGCAATGCGGATAATCCGCAAAAGCTCAGTCTCGCCAGTCAGTTCTCAGAAATTGCCTACGGCTGCTCGGAGAAAAGCCGCAACCTTATGCTGCGCGTTTGCAGAGACATTGCGCAGGCTGACAGAGAATAAAATACAGATTCCCCATTGCCCGTTCGTTTGAGCGGGCATTTGCTTTTCACAGCGGTGCGGTCAACGATGGAAAAGCGATCATATCCAGCAAAGTCCGGAGGCGTAAACACAGACCGTGAGCAATGATCCCGCAAATACCAGCTTACCCCCATATATCCGCTGTTACAGCATCTACGATTCTCAGGCCCCGCCGCATCAAATCTTTCCACGGTGCAGAAATCCCCCGTGTTCGTCTGTTTTGTCCGAACAACAGAACAGATAAATACGGAGGGTGCCATGCAATATAGAAACAGCGGAACAAGCGAAGAACATGTGATTTGGAACCGGTTTACCGCATATTTACTAGTGGCGCTGCGGCGAAGAAAGAGCGCCTTTCTTTCCCGCCGCGATAGCCACCAGCAGCATGAACAGCCTATGGAATCAAGCGACAACGTGTTTGCGTCCACCTATGACATGGAAGATGCAGTATGCCGGGCGCTTGATTTGCAGACCGAATATGCCGCACTGATGCGACTTCTGGAAAAACTTCAGGAGCGCGACAGACTGATATTTCTTTCCAGAGCGTTGGAAGAACGCTCATTTGCAGAGTTGGCCGACGAATTTCATATAGGCTATAAAGGAGTAGCCGCAATTTATTACCGCACAATCCAGCGAATCAAGAAAGAATTGGAGGAACGGAAATGAACTTCCTGGAACTGCTGATCTGTGCCAAAGCCGGAGACAACGAAGCTGCTGAACGCATCCTGACGATGTATCAGCCTATTTTGGTGAAGGAATCTGTCCTTGATGGAGCGCTCGATGAAGATCTGTATCAGGAACTTTGTCTGCAGCTGTTTCTTTGCATTCGGAAATTCCGTATTTAATCATGTCTAAACAGGAAGGATGCCTCTTTTGGGGGCATCCTTCTTTTCATATAACAGGTACGCAAATAGAATCCACCCAGCCATAACATCTGGCGGTAATATGTGAGTGGTGGATAAATGCTCCGAAAACTTTTCCCAAAGTGTAGCACTCAGGGATCATCGGATGAATTTCTCCGTAATTTCAGGGGCCTTCGGCGCGCTGACCAGAATGCCTGACGGCGAATAAGCTTTACGAACAAATATCCAGAAGTGCGATTTTTTGAATTGCACGCCGCTTGGATTCCAAAGACGGATGCACATACAACTTTAGAGTGGTGCGAACGTCTGCATGGCCCAACAGCTCGCTCAGACTTTTGACGTCCATGCCGGTTTCGATGCAGCGTGTCGCGAATGTGTGCCGCAGCACATGGAAATTTCGGTATCGGATGTTGCATCGCTTCAGAAAACCGCTGAAATAGTAACGAAGCGTACGCGGTTCCATCGGCTTATTTGATGTGCCAGTCAGAACATACGCATTTTCAGGCAATCCCCGGACTGCCGTTTTGAGGTGAGAAAGCAGGTCCGATGGGAGCGGGATCACGCGCTCCGAAGCGTCGCTTTTCGGCGTTTGCACCAGCAGTTCCGTTTTCTTGCCCGCCTGAACTCGCTGCACGGCGCGTGAAATGTCTATCGTACCGGCTAAAAAGTCGATATCAGATACCTTCAGCGCACAGATCTCGCCGATCCGCATCCCGGCGCACAAGGCCAACAGAATGCCGGTATTCTTTTGACTTGGCACGTCTTGAATCTCCCTTGCCATCCGCTGCGCCTCCTGATCTGAGAAGACGCGCACACGCTTTTGTTTGTACGACGGAAGCGGCATATTCAGCGCATCCGTGTAAATATGAAACTCTTTCTGTGCAAAGCGGAGCGCGCTTTTCAGCAGTACAGCCAGATCGCGCACGCTCTTTTCAGAGAGCGGGCCGCCAGTGCGCAGATTTCCGCATTTCCGCTTCTCAGCCAGATACCCAGAAAGCTCTTTCGCCGTCAAGCCTGCGACGCGCCGCTTGCCGAGCTTTGGAAGAATGTGAAGGTCAATGACGGTTTTGTATCGGGCATATGTGGACTGCTTTACGTCCGCATGACTTAGAAATGATTCAAAAAGCTGATTTACTGTCAAAACGGATGTCCCGGTGCTGCGCGGCGCAGGTTCCGGTGTACACGCTCGAAGCCTTTCGCGGATCTTATTCCGAACGTCTGCGCAGCTCCGCCCATAAACGGATACATATTGCGCGCGTCCATCCGGCTTCCTGCCGCAGATATAACGACCCTCCCAGCGTCCGTCCCGACGTTCATAAATGTTTTCACCTGTGTTTGACAAGAGAATCCTCCTCCCCAACAAAATGCTGTTACCAGAATGCTGACGGCGAATCGACTTTTTTGCAAACTACGAAACCAACAAATTCCCTGAAATTGACGAACCTACATTTGTCTTCCTGATATTTTTTATCGTTTTACTTGAAAATGAGCGGGAATCAGATTGACAATTTTCTGCCATGCTGTATAATATGGGTGAAATAAGGCGAAAGTTATGGAACTTGTCTGGTTTCAAAGTGCTACACTTTGGGAAATGCGAACGCCGTATTTTCTATCTTAGTATGGCACTGGGTGCAAACGCTATACTGTTCAAATTTACAATTTAATATATCATCATCCGAGGATATGTAATCGTAAGTCACGGCCGCTGGGACCGGGCTTGCGGTGAAAGAGTAAAGGTAATGCGTACATGGTGCGCCAAGCTATTCGCCCGGAGCTGTGCGTGAGAGGACGCTTCTGAAGCGGCTGAAAGGCCGCCTGCCCGAAAGGGCGCCATTGTGGGGATTTCCCCATGAGAAGGTAAGAAGCGGACGCGGCGAGCAGGAAGCTGCCCGCCAGATCACAAGTCAGAAGAATCGCTGTCCTCAAGCCGGGAAACCGGCAGGATGATCTGAGGTTTTAGGACGAACCACCTTCTATCAAACTCAGAAGAAGCAGGGACGTCAATTTTATGTGATAAAATTGACGCCTTTTTGCATCTGGGGGTCGTATGTCCATGCGTGTGCGACACGCAGCGGGAACGGCTCCTTTATTTCGGAATTGAGATATGAGATGGAGGATAGTCATGGACCAGACCAGCACAGAACAGCAGGAGCAGCGCATTTACAGTCAGATCGAGCGCGTGATCGCCTACAAAAACGTGCAGTTCATCCTTGAGCATCAAAATGACACGTTGGAGCAGCTCTCGGCGTATTTGCAGAGCTGCATGGAGGACATCGGGCATCCTCCTGCGCCGGTAGAGGTGATCGGCGCGGACTACATTATATATCGTTTCGGGTCATGGCAAAAAGCCGTCCGCTCCTTCTACAGCGGCAAGATGACCAACACGAAGAATCCGCCCCCGTTCAAGGAGCGCAAGATCGTCCGTGACCTGTATGAGCGGATACAGAAGCGGGCGGCCGCCTCCGAGCAGGAGGTGAAACAAGGATGAACCCCAACCGGACCTGTCAGGAGAACATGAGCGCACTGAAAAAAGTTTTGACCCAGCGCACCCTCGTTGCGCTCGCCAACAAGAATGTTGAATTTGTATTGAAAAACCAGAATGCGTCGCTGGACGAGCTGGCCGAGTACCTCTGCAAGTGCCGCAGGTGGTGCGGGCATATCCCCGGCCGGACAGAAGTGATCGGCGGCGATTATATCGAACTGCGGTTCCGCGGCTGGGCCAACGCGCTGTGCGCCAGCGGGGTCAAGAAGGAGCTTGCCGTCAAGCGGTTCCATCCCGCGCTGGAAAAAACGATGCTCTTCCAGCAGGAGTACGACCGCCAGCGGGAGCAGGACAAGCTGGAAAAGCGGCAGAAGAAGGTCGCCAATAAAGAAAAAATGCGGCAGGAAAAGGCTGAACGCAAGAGCAGGTAAGCCCCCCTCTTGCCTCTCCCTTTGGGAGAGGTGGCCGAGCGGAGCGAGGACGGAGAGGGTAGACAGGCAGCGAGAACCCTCTCAGTCGCCTGCGGCGACAGCTCTCCCGGAGGGAGAGCCAAGGGCGCGGCGCGCCACGCCCAGAGAGAGCCAAGAATTATTGTATGCTGATCTGGAACGGACAGATTTGCAGATAGATGTGCGTCTCATCCCCCTGAGACATGCACTTTGTGCGTCGGCATGACGCAAGGCCCCGGCTCTGCGCGGGAACACAGAGCCGGGGAAAACCCTGACGCATATCCCCTCGCACACCATTTGTTGTCTACAGTATCCGGCTGTGACATAAACCTTGATGCAGTCTGTTCCTCGGCTGCATTGAGGAGTACGTGAGGAACGAAAATATCTGCAATGTGAAAGGAGTTTCTGATTATGAAACGAACTGGCAGAATTTTAGCGCTTGTGCTGGCACTGGCAATGCTGTTCTCCGTAACAGTATTCGCTGACTGGACAGTCTACGGTGGCAACGATAACCACAATAGTGTGGTTACTGAAGCCCCCACCAGCACATCCCCCACAGTGAAGGAAATCAACCTTTTGAACTCCGGCTCCGGCTGGGACGGCGTTGACAATGTTCCGGTCATGCGGACAATCAACGGCGTAACGTATGCCTATGTGCTTTACGACGGCCATGCCGCCGGCGGCAGACTGGCAAAGATCAACTGCAATGATGGCGTTATTGTATGGGACAAGCAGGTGACCGGCGCTTCCGGCTTCCAGCTTTCCACGCCGCTGCTGGTTCCCGGTGCTGATGATGGCACGGGCGACACCATCTATCTGGCAGCTTCCTATGCTGAAACCTATTCGGATGCCAGCTTCACTGGCAGCGAGACGATCGCAGCTGGCAGCACTGGCGTTACCAAGACGTTCAACATCTCCAACATCACCACGAGCAGCAACCGTGTTGCGGCTGGTATCTATCTGGGTGAAACCACTGTTGCGAACCGCGGCACGATTGGTGTTACCGGCACAGCGCAGATCACCTGCGGCAGCGCAAACGTGACGCTGAACCTGATCGCAAGCGGCACGAACAGCGGTACGAATGTCGTGATGTATGAGCAGCCTATCTATACCGGCGAGGAAATTACGAGCTATAAGTATTACTACTATGTCAACTACAACATCAACGTCGGTTCTGCAAACGTCGGCACAGCACAGACGCTGACACTGACGATCAAGCTGACTGGCGGCGACGGCACGCTGCAGTATGTTGATACCTACGCACAGGTCGCAGCGCTCCAGAAGGTCACTGGTATCGAAACCAATGACGCAGGCGCGGCAGGCGTGGAGCATCCGTCCATCGTCAGCGGCATCACCGGCCAGATCAACACGCCGGTCACAAAGTATGGCAACTACGTCTACTTCGGCACCTGGAGTGGCAATACTTCGCAGCCGTACTATCAGGTAAACATTACTGATAATACCTACAAGACCTTCACTCCCGATACAACGTATAAATCCGGCTTCTACTGGGCCGGTGCTGTCTCTGATGGCACGAATGTCTACTTCGGCGGCGACAACGGCAAGCTTTACTGGCGGTCGATTAACGCATTTGACACAACCGGCGGTTATTATGATCTCACATGGGATGAAAGTGAGGCCGGTAATGTCCGCTCCTCGATCATGCTGGACGATGGATACCTGTACTTTACGTCGCAGGGCGGCTTCGTGTGGTGCTGCCTCTTTGATCCTGGCTCTAATCAGCTGGCGGTAGAATGGTCCCTGGATATTGGCGTCAAGTCCACCTCCACCCCGACGAAGGTCGGCAACCGTCTCTATGTCGGCGTTTATCCGGGCTTCAACAACGGCGCGCTCTTCTGCGTGAATACGTTAACGCAGGAATTCACTCAGGTCATCCCCTACAATGCAAGTGTGAACAACCAGATGCCGATTCAGAGCTCTATCGTTGTGAAGGGCGACGGCACCGGCACGGACTACCTCTATTTCAACACCAATTCCGGCTCGGGCGCTGGAGTCTGCTATAAGTTTGACGGCACGACCGGCACGCAGGTCTGGGCAACTGATGCAGATACCTATGCGTTGGGCGGCATGGCGATCGACAACGGTTACGCTGTGTTCGGCAACGATTATAACCACCTGTACGTGGTCCACGATCCGGCATAAAGCATTAGAAACCAAGTCCTTAATTAACATTGCAACAGCATAATGTGGCCGGACATCGGCCGTCGTTTGCACGCTTTCGTTGACAGACAGGCGTTCGGTGTCCGGCCATTTTGCTGCCCACGCTTCCTGCGACACTGTGCTGCGGGAAGTATGGGATACGCAAAGAGACGGAGGAAGGTGAAGAAAATCAAAGGACGTAGAGTAATTGGTCTTCTTTTGATTTTATGCCTGTTTATATCATCGCTGTCACTCCTGGCGTTTGCCGCGGAACCGACAAAGCAGCAGATTCTTGTGGTGATTGATCTCAGCGATTATCAGGGAGACATAACCGGAGCGATTAAGCTCGGAGACACTGAAGCAGAACTAACCGCTGGTCAGAGAAATGAGTTCCTGATTCCGAGTGCAGGATTTTCGACGAGCAGTGTAACGTTAACGGATTTCCCGGCAGGGGAACAGACGGAGAATTACAACTGCTGGACTGTAAGCGGTCTGGACGAAAGTTATACCAGATTCAGTTCTTCGAATCATACTTATAGTATCCATGCAATGACGACAATGGATCGCCCTGTCATAACCATGCAGGGCAATACACTAACCTTTGTATCCGGTATCCGGTTGTCTATTCTCAGACGAAAAGACAATTGGGGCGGCGGAACGACTGTAACCATTACGCCCAAAGCCCCGGCCAAGGTCGACAACGTTTCCGCGGCATCCAGCGATGAATCAAAGGGGACCGCTGGTGTTATGTATAAAAAGGGAAACACCTACGGCGTTCTCGCAAAATCAGCCGCTGGATATGCTTTTGACTATTGGCTGCGGGGCAATGCAGAAGACACGGCTGCAAACCATCTGCGGGAAAATCCGTATATGGTTGAGACAACGGAAGCGGCTTCATTTGTTGCGTACTTCCGGGAGCCATATCATGTAACGGTTCGTGCGGAAATTTCATCGGCCGGTACACAGACTGCCGAATATGTCAATTCCCAAAACGGTGCAGATCAGTGGAGACTTTCTGCAACACCTGCGGATGGATATGAGTTTGATCATTGGTCTCAGAATGACACCTTTATCTCATCAGAAAATCCATATACAGCAAATGTAACAGCAAACACAGAGTTTACTGCTCATTACCGTCTGGCGACCCTTGATTTGCTGGACGGTGCTTATTTAGAGAGCAGAACATCTAGCACAGACATTATCAACCCTGGCTGGGGCGGAACGCGGGACGTTATGGTGCCGTATGTGGGCACAAGGGCGACGCTTTATGTACCGTTCAAGGTGTCTGCGGCGATACCTATGCCGAAATTGCAGATGGATGTTTATACCGCATCCGGGACGCTTGTGACAAGCCAGACCATAGGAACAAGAAACACCTTACGCGCTGGCGAGGATAATACGGCATATATTACGATTGATTCGGTCCCAAATACCAGTGCACTGAAGGTACGCGCAACGCTGCGCACGACGGCCGGTACGTTGGATCCAGTAGAAAAGACCTACGAGATCGCGGTAAACAATAATGTGGCGGCAAACGACAATTATGTATATCTGACCACACCGAAATACAATCAGGACGATCAGGGCAATACCGCAGATGCCGGCCCCAACATTGCAGGCGTTTATACGCGCGTGAATGCAGTGACGAAGGAGTTGGAAGCGTACTTCTACGGCAAGAACGGCATTTGCTCATGGGATGAGACCGGCGTGCAGGATCTCAAGGGCATAGGCAGCGGTCTGCCGACCATGATTCCGAAGATGTCATATCACGGTGTGATCGCGGTCGGTCCGGATGGCGACGACGGCCTGATTGCTGCGGTTGAGGTCATGCCGCTTGAAATCGACAAGATCTCTACACCCGGCTATACGGGCAGCGGAACCGGCACACCCATGGGCAACGAGTTCCTCTATCGCTGGGACAGTGAGCAGAAGATGTGGACTATGATCCCGGACTCCTGCTTCTCCATGTATGTAAAGGACAACAACGGGAACTGGAACTTTGCGGATCCGCGGAGCTCCGGCTCGGCGGTTCTGATCCTGTCCGGCACAGATATCTGGCAGAATCTGTACCATTGGAACGGCACAGCGTGGAGCACGCATGGCTACAGCTTCAATTCCTTTGCACAGTTTTCTGCAGCTGACGCATGGGCTGGGTCTGAAAACGGTCTGTATCATTATGACGGCTCCGCATGGGAGTCCGTCACAACGACGTCTGCGGAGATCGTCAGCCAGTCCCCCGGCTATCTGCTGCTGAAGACCGGCACCTATACCTACCAGCGCTTCAGCACAGAGAGCAAAACAGCAGAGGATCTGCCGTCACTGGCCGATATGCCGAGAGTCGATGCGCAAAGAACCGGCATGGCACTCGACCAGTTCGGTGAGGTATATGCGTTCTTTGGCGGCCGACAGGTCTATACGAACATCTATGCAGATACTGATACGTTCAAGCTTGTGGACGGCCAGTGGCAGCTGCAGCAGATCAGCGCCTACAATGACCCGAACGAAACGACCTACGACAAGAAAATCCGCCCGGCTGGTGTTACCGCCGGCACGGCTCCCCTTTCCGGTCTCAGCTTCCTCTATGGCCCGCGTGGTGCCGGCGCGCTCTATATGTACGCCACGCAGCAGGGTACGATCACCTTTGATGCCAACGGCGGCACACTGAGCAGCAGCACAGCGCTGACCGGGACGGTACACGATGAGATCGACGAGAGCAAGGTGCCGAGCGCATCCTACTCCGGCAAGTCGTTCATGGGCTGGTACTACACCAAGGACGGCACCGGCGAAAAGTGGGATCCGACCACGGCGCGCATGCCTTACGGCGAGGTCACGCTGTACGCATTCTGGGGCGATGGCAATGACCTGACCTACCACAGAGAAGCAGCGCTCAAGAGCCTGAAAAAGCAGTTCGACAAGTACACGGAATCGGACTACTCCGCTGAAAAGTGGCAGAAGCTCGTGGCTGCTTACGAACAGGGTATCGAGGACATCAACAACGCTGGCCCCGCAGAGGGCGAGTATCCCGAAAACAACATCATCGACGCGCTCAACAAGGCACTGGCGGCCATGCAGGCCATCACGCCGGATCGCGTTGGCAAGATCGACGTTGTTGTTTCCATGGATGCACAGACGCTGACGCTTGGCTACTTCATTAAGCCCACCATTGTTACGGTGGACAAGAACACGCCGGCAAGCGTCGTCATCAGCGACCTGATCATCGAAACCCTGAAGGAGAAATACGGCGATATCGGCTGGGAGCCGTACCAGACCTATCACGAAAGCGAACCGGACAAGACGTGCGCCTATATGCACACCGGCACGCTGACGGACAGCTTCTATCTGGCACAGGTTTACTGGCCCGGTCAGGAAAACGCATTTGTTCCGAAGTACATCACGGATTCCGCAGGCGCGATTGACTACGATAAGTACAATACCGGCAACTATCTCGGTGAGTTCGATTATCACCAGATGTCCGGCTGGATGTACTCCATCAGCAATGTCAATGACAGCGATCTGCCCTCCTTCCCGGGTGTCGGTGCAGCCAACTGGCAGATGTCCGATGGCGATGTCATGCGCTGGCAGTTCACGGTTTGGGGATACGGCGCCGACCTGAATGCTGATAACTCTGCATGGGGTCAGCCCAGTATCACTGGCGACAGCGGCGACAAGACAGAGCTGACGGTTATGATTGCGGAACTGCGTCAGACCTACGGAGATGACTTGCTGGGAAGCAATGAGACGTATCTGGATGTGTTTGACAATACGCTCTGCGACCCGTTAGCAAATACCGAAAAGCTCAAAGCCGCAGTTGCCAAGCGCGCTCAGATTGAAGAAGAACTTGCAGATGCTTATGCCGCGAAGAAGGCAAATCAGGCAATCGAGGATATTGGCTTGCCTGAAAATGTCACGCTTGAGAGCAAGGCCGCCATTGAAGCCGCCCGTGCAGCATATGATGCACTGACGGACGCGCAGAAGGAGATCTTCCAGAAGAAGTATCCTGAAGCACTGGCAAATCTGGAAGCAGCTGAAGCACGCTATGAGGAACTGAAGCAGCAGGCAGAGCAGGAAGAGATCGACAAGGCTGCGGCACAGGAAGTTATCAAGCTGATTGATGATATCGGCGGTGTTGATTCTGTTACAAGCAGCAGCGGCCCGAAGATTGAAAAGGCACGCAAGGCTTATGACGCGCTGACCGATGCGCAGAAGGCACTTGTCACCAACTATGATGTCCTTCTCGCTTGCGAAAAGGCATACGCTGATCTTCCGAATCCGCCTACGCCGCCTACACCTCCCACTCCGTCGAAGCCCACCACACCGAGCAAGCCGAAGGACGACAAGCCTACCACGGGTGCCTCGTTCACGGATGTCCCGGCTGGCAGCTGGTATGAAGATGCTGTGAATTATGTCTCTGAAAAGGGCCTCATGAACGGCACCTCCAAGAACGGCTTCAGCCCGAATGCCACCACCACGCGCGGCATGATCGTCACGATCCTTGCCCGTGTCGAGGGTGTCAACACGAACGGCACGCCGTGGTATGCGGCAGGCCAGAAGTGGGCGATGGACAACGGCATTTCCGACGGCACGAACATGGTCGGCGAGGTCACGCGTGAGCAGCTGGCGGCTATCCTGTATCGCTACGCAAAGCTCAAGGGCTACGACACCTCCAAGTCCAACAAGCTGGATAGCTTCAAGGATGCGGACAAGGTTTCGTCCTGGGCCGTGGAAGCAATGCAGTGGGCCAACGCAGAGGGCCTGATCAACGGCAAGGGCAACAGCATGCTCGACCCGCAGGGTAAGGCCACCCGCGCAGAAACCGCCGCAATCCTCATGCGGTTCATGGAAAATATCGCAAAATGAAATACGCAATCCAACGTTCTGAACTGAATATTGGATAACCACCCAAGCTGGGCGGTTCCCCACGCGAAAGCGTGGGGAACCGTGCGGCTTATTCGTGCGTTTAAGAGAAGTTTTGAACATACGAATAAACTGCACAAAAAGCAGACTTTTTGAAGGGGGAAGCCCTTTTCCCGGAGGGCGAACACACATGAAAAAATTTCTTGAAAGGTTCCCATGGCTGCAGCAGGCAGGCTGCGGCGTGCTCGTCTGCGCGCTGCTGCTGAGTATCTGTCTGCCGCTCATGGGCATGCGGTCAGCCGAGCCGGAGAATCCAATTCTGGACGCTGCACCGCAGGAGATCACCGTCCTGCAAGCCGGACAAGCGCCCGGTCATGCCGGAAACGGTGAGGCGGAAAGCAAAGATGCTTCCGGTTCGGGCGGCAGCACCAACAGTGAGCTGACCGGCGAACAGGAGCAGCCCGATCCGGAGGAAACGGAAAACCAGACGGAGCAAGGACAGGACACCCAGCCGGAGCAGCAGCCGCAGGGCAAGCCCCAGCAGGAAGTCCTGGCCGACGCCGCCATTGGTACGAATACGGATTCCAACAAGGGCGATGAGGGCGAAGAAGCCGGAAACACCGGCGAGACAGACGAAAACCTGCCGGAAACGGAGCTTGACCTCGGCGCGGTGCTGACGTGGTACAAGTACGGTTCGCAGGCAAGCTCCATGGTCTGCGCGCCGGGAGAATCTGTCGGCAAGCGCGTGCTGCTTGCCCAGCTGGATAGCGGCCGGCTGCGCTATGACGTTGATCTCACCGGCCTTGACGCAGACGACGCGGAGGTCACCGGCGTACAGGTCGCGGCCGGCAACGGCGTACCGCAGGATGCGGATACGCGCGGTGTGCTGGACATGACGCTGCCGGACGGCGCGGAGTACCAGAACTATATCCTGACCGCGCAGGCGCATGCCACGCAGAAAAACCAGAAGGGCGAGACCGTGGAGACGGATGTGGAATTTGCGTTCGTGCTTCGCTTGGAGAGCGGTATTGATCTGGATTTGCAGCTCACCTGGCAGCCGACCGGTCAGGCTACCTGTCCGGCCAACGGATCTGTCAGCCGCACGGTCAAGAGCGATACGCTGACCGAGGGCAGATTTACATATGCGCTGACCTTTTTGGGTGAAAACGCAGACAATGCAATCATCCGCACGGCGGAATACTGGGCGACGGACGGCGAACGCGGCACGCTCTCAGAGTCCGGCGAGATCCAAATGGCCGCGGCAGACGGCAAGGACACGGAAACCTACTATCTCGCCGTGACCGCCGAGGTGCTGGGGCAGACCATCAGCTATACGTTCGTCGTGACATATGAGGATGGCTTGGATCTTCAACTCCAGTTTGTATGGTATGAAAAATCCGTCACGGCGCAGACCGTTCTCTGCGATGCGGACAAGCGTGCAGCGCTGACCATCAAGCATAACCAGATCAGCAACAGTGAGCTTTTGTATAAGCTTGCCCTGACCGGCAGAAGCGCGGAGGATGCGCAGATCACAAGCGCCAGCTTCAACGGAGCCGCTATGAACACGGACAGCGGTTCTGTCCAGCTCGAATCTGCCGAGAACAGCGCGAGCTATACCGTCCTCGTGACCGCAGCGGTCAAGGATCGCACGGTGAACTTCACGGTCACCATCCGCTACCAGAGCGATGTCAGCATGGAGATGTCCTACACGGTCATGGAAGACGGCACAGCGAAGCCGTGTGTGCTGACGTGCGAGAACAAGAGAACCGTCAACGCCGAGCCGGTCTATGACGATCAGCTGACGGAAGGACTTCTTACCTACACGTTCACCATCCGCGGCGAGGAAGCGTCAGATGTGACCATCCAATCTGTAAAATGCTATCAGTCCGGCAGCTTCAAAACGGTTACACTCCCATCCCCCAGCGGCAGTGTGACGCTCCTGCTGGAAGGCGACAGAACCGGCAGCAACACATTTACGGTCACAGCTACCGGCACGGGCGGCGACAGCTATACGTTTGTATTTAACATTCCGTATAAACACAGGGGCGAAAACAGCGTCAAGATCAAGACGAACCTGCGCGACGGCGATACCGTCACCAACGGGCAGGAGGTCAACCTGACCGTCGAAGCGTGGACAGAGGATGCCGCAGGCAATACCGTCAGCCATATCCTTGCCACCGGCACAGAGACAAAGCTGACCGTCCAGCTGGACGGCAAAAACGTGCAGTTTGAAAGCAGCTCCGGCTATGTGCAGCAGTATCTGCTGGTTCCGGAGAATCTGGACGTGGGCGACAAAAATGACCATGAATTATATATCTATGCCGAGGATGAAAAGGGCAACTTCGGTGAGCTGCGCCTGAAGCTCATCGGCAAACGCACCGAAGAAGGTCAGAAGATCGGCACGGCCAGCATCTATATTGACATGAGCGTGCTGGGCCTCGGCGTTCGCGGACCCATCAGCTATGATGTGCTGTCCAAAGAGCCTGTTTCCTACGCGGTGGCAAAGGCGGTGTGGGATTATGACGCGGGCGACCCGTTCGGCACAGCAACATCCAGCTTCCACTGGCCTGCCAGCCGCTGCTCTTACAGCGGCACGCTGGACACCGGCTTTTACTTGGAAACGATGGACGACGGTTCCGGCCTGGGCAGCCGCGCGAATGCACTCAGCGGAAACTGGAGTCAGTTCGGCAGTACAGAGGACGAAATCCTCGCCGGAATTGACAGTCACTTCGGCGCGGGCAGCAATGAAGCAATCCTCTGGCGCTGCATCTACCGCAACGGCATCCCGCTGTCCAGCACAAGCACCGGCATCGGTGAGTTTGATTACACAATGGGTTCCGGCTGGATGTACTCCATCGGCGGTGCAGACTTCTACCCCGGATCACCCATGTCCGGCTACTATTTGCAGGACGGCGATACCCTGACGCTCCGCTACACGCTGGCCTACGGCTGGGATGTCGGCACGGGCGAAAGCGGCTACGGCAATAACGTGGGCTACTGCATTACCTGCATGAACGGCAGCTGGTCCGTTCATCACAGCTACGAGACGGTCACGGTGGAGGATGGTACGACAAAGTACGTCTGCCGCAGCTGCGGTATGGTCGAGGGCTGCCCGCATGAAAACAAGGAATATCAGGATCAGGGCGGCGGAATGTGCGTGCAGGTCTGTAAAGATTGCGGCGAGAAGATCGGCGTGCCGCGTGCACATGAGCTGGAATATACCGCAGACGAGGGTGCAGATACCCATACCGCGAAGTGCAAGAACTGCGGCTTTACGGAGCAGTCCCCGCACGAATGGAAGGAGCTTACCGACACGGCGACCTGTACCGAAGCGGGCGTGAAAACCTTCAAGTGTGAGATCTGCGATGCGCAGAAGGAAGAAGAATCCCCCGCGACAGGGCACAAGCCGCAGAACGTGTGGATCGTCGACGACGATCATAAGCACCACTATCAGGAATGCCAGATCTGCCATGAAAAGCTGATGGACACCTACGGCGAGCATCACTATGACCCGTATGGCGACGATTGGCAGTGCAGTGTCTGCGGCCAGATCCACGGCTTTGACTGCGACGGCACTCTGATACCGGATGCATCACGGTCTACCTGCTCGCACCTGATCGGCTACTGCTCGATCTGTGGACTGGAGCTGGAGAAGTTCGGTTTAGCGGGCGAGTTTACAGACTATCATACGTTCAGCGAGGGTGTCTGCACGGTTTGCGGCACGACAGACCCGAACTATATTCCGCCGACTGACCCGAATCTGGGCGGCGGCGATACTGGCGGCGGTGACACTGGTGGCGGCGACGGCGGCGGAGATACCGGCGGCGGTGATTCCGGTGGCGGTGACGCAGGCGGTGGAGATGACGGCGGAGGAGACTCCGGCGGAGATCTGTAAGGAACATCATAAAAGAAAGAAATAACGATAGGAGCAGATTTATGAATACAAAGATCAATGAGATTTTACAGGAGATCGAGTCCGTCATCGTCGGCAAGAACGAAATTGTCGAGAAAATTCTAATGGCAATTCTGGCGCAAGGTCACGTTCTCATGGAGGACGTGCCGGGTGTCGGCAAGACCACCACAGCCATGGCCTTTGCAAAAGTCCTTGGCTTGGAAACCCGCCGTGTGCAGTTCACATCGGATACCGTGCCGTCAGACATCATCGGCTTCTCTGTTTATGATAAAAAGGCAGATGAGTTTGTCTATAAGCCCGGCGCGATCATGACGAATCTGCTGCTGGCAGATGAGATCAACCGTACCTCCAGCAAGACGCAGTCCGCACTGCTGGAGGCCATGGAGGAGCACAAGGTCACCGTGGACGGCAAGACGTATGATCTGCCGGATCCCTTTATCGTCCTTGCCACGCAGAACCCGGTCGGTTCTGCCGGTACGACGATGCTCCCCAATTCCCAGCTCGACCGTTTCTTCATCCGCGTCAGCATGGGCTACCCCGACCACAAGAGCAGCGTCAACATTCTCCGTGACCGCCATGTGGATAACCCGCTGGACAGGGCTTACGCGGTGGTCAACAAGGAAGAGCTGCTGGGACTGGTGCAGGACGTGCGTAAAGTAGATATGCGCGATCCCGTGCTCGATTATGTGACCACGCTCGTGGAAAAGACCCGCACGCATCCGCAGGTGGCACTCGGTGTCAGCCCGCGCGGCGCGCTGGCTGTGTGCCGGATGGCAAAGGCGTATGCGTATCTCAATGGCCGTGACTTTGTGATGCCGGAGGACGTCGCCGCGATCTTCCCGGACGTCTGCGCGCATCGACTGATGCTGAACAGCAAGGCCCGCATGATGGAGGAAAAGCCGGAGGGCATTCTGGCAGAGATTTTGAAGTCCGTGGACATGCCGGTGCTGAAAAAATGAAGATAGTACGAAAAATTGTCTGGCTGCTGCTGACGTTGGGGATTCTTGTCCTCACGGTTCAGACAGCCAGCCCCATCGCGCTTGGCCTTGCCGCCTGCATGGTTCTGCTGCCGCTTTTGTGCTTGCCAGTCAACCTGTACGCGGCCAAAAAGCTGAAACTGGCGGTCAGGCTGCCCGTGAATCTGCGCAAGAGTGAGAGCGGCGTAGCAGAGCTGACCGTGCAGAATCCGACCGTTTTCCCAATTTGCCAGATTTCCTGCCGGGTACACTTGGAGAACCAGCTGAACGGAGAGACGCAGATCGTAAACGTGAGCGGCGGCATCTGGCCGAAGGGCAAACGGACGATGAAGATTGCACTCCAAAGCCCGTGGTGCGGCAGAATCCGTTTGACTGTGGAATCTGCCCGCCTGTATGACTGCTTCGGTCTCATCGGCGTGAAAACACAGCTTGACGCGCACGGCGCGTGCGTGGTGCAGCCAGATACGTTTTTGCAGACGCTGGCGATCTCTCCCGCTGTGGCGCACATCGATGATACCGAGGATTATTCCAACGAGCGGCCCGGCTATGACCTGTCTGAGATGTTCCGGCTTCGCGGCTATGTTCCCGGCGATAGTCCAAAGCAGGTGCATTGGAAACTTTCACAAAAATACGGCAAGCTGATCGTCAAAGATCCGTCGCTGCCGATTACGCGCTCTGCCGCGGTATTCTGGGAACGCACGGAAGAAAACCCGACGGTAGACAGAACAGATGCAGAAGCGGAGATCGTCGTCTCCGTCTGCCGGAATCTGCTTTCCCAGTCCATCCAGTTTACGGTTGGATGGAACGAGGGCGATACAGGCCGCTGCGTATTCCAGCAGATCCGCGACATGGACGACCTGATCGGCCTGATGCCGCGCCTGCTCACGGCGCAAGCGGCTACAGGCGTCAGCGGTGCGTCGCTGCTTCTCCAAGAGGTACCTGCCGGAAGCTGGTCGCATCTGATTTACGTTTCCGGTGAACAGCAGGCGGAAACAGAACAGCTTTCCTCGATTGGCCGCCTGACCGCGCTTGTCTGCGGTGAGCAGTTCAATGAGAAGGATTACGCCGCGCAGCTCTCCGAGCTGGAACTGTAAGGAGGGCCGGATATGAAACAAAAGAATCTGACCGGCCTGCGGGCCGGAATCTACCACGAGACGCAGTCCACGCGCGGTCAAACGCTGCTGGAACTGTTGTCTGCTCTCCTGATTTTCCTCGCGCTTGCCACAATCTTCTACACTGCAAGCGGATTTACCGCAATGCTCTGGCTGCTGGGGGCAGGCGTATTGACGTGCATTGCCGCCGCAATCATCCGGCATTTCCAAAAGACGAAGTGGATGCTTCCCATTCTGTTGGCGGCGCTGTTGCTCGTTGTTCTGTTTGCGCGGAGTCCGCTCCTGAACGGCTTCGGCGCGGCATGGAATACGCTGCGTGACCTATGGGCAGCGGAAAAAGGCATCCTCCTGCCGCTTGCCGAAACGGACGGCACCGGTTTCTGGCTGGCAGGAATTGTTGCAGGTATTCTGCTTGCGATGGTGAGTGTCGCGCTCTCGCGCGTACCGACATTGACAGCGGTTTTGCTGGCAGCCTTGAGCGTCGCGGCAGCGTTTGTGCAGCCAGACTTCCTGCTGCTCTTTGCTGCCGGAATCAGCATCCTGCTCCTGTCGTGGCAGAAACATAAAAACGCCGTCTCGGCGGTGAGCTTCCTGCTCGTGGGCGTGATCGTTGCGGGCATAGCCGCAATTTCCCTGCAAACAGGCACAATGCAGAGCCTTTCACAGAGCGCAAAGGACAGTCTGCACCACTGGCGTTATGAAAAAGCGGAAGAAGTCCTGCCGGAGGGCAATCTGTCCGAACCAGTCACAAAGACAGAAAGCACAGACACCATTCTGTCCGTCACGGCGGATACGGTGCAGACGCTCTATCTGCGCGGCTTCGTCGGTGATACATATGAAAACGGCGAATGGTCAACGCTGGGTGCAGAAGCCGCCGCAGAGGAAAAAGACCTCTTCTACTGGCTGCATCAGTCCGGATTTTATCCGCAGAGCCAGTTGGCAACCGCTGCCCGGCTGATGGGCAACTATCAGTCCGGCAGCGTCAGTGTGCAGAACCTCGCCGGGTGCAGCCTGTACCGCTATGAGCCGTGCACGGTGCTGCCGGAGCGCGCTGGACTGACGAAAAACAGAATCCAGCCGTCCACGGTCGAAACAAACGGCCTGCGTGGTGCGCGCGGATATTCCTATGAGACCGTTTCGGACGTACAGGCCCTATTGCCGGAATTACTGGACTTCCTGCAAAATGACACGTCGGACGGCGTGAAATCGTACTTACAGATGGAAAGCGCATACCGCGAGTTCGTGTATTCCTACGCGCTGGACGTGCCCGCAGAGTTCCGCGCGCAGCTCGGCGCAGTGCTGGATCAATGCTGCGAAAGCTACGGCCCGGCAAACAGCCTGACGAAAGAGCAGGCGCAGACGGCGGCGCTGGCGTTTCTGGAATTGTGCTTTGATGGAAGCGGCGATATCGCATTGCCGCTGACTGACACGGCGGACGGCACGACGTACCAATACGCGACCGTCGCGGCCCTGGCCCTCCGCTATTACGGCATCCCTGCCCGCTATGTCGAGGGCTATACGGTCAAGACCGCAGAAGGTGAACCGGAGAATGTAGACGCAAGCGCCGCGGGCGCATGGGTCGAGGTCTATCAGGATGGCGTGGGCTGGCTGCCGCTGGCGCTGACGCCGGGCCTTGAAGATCTCTCCGCCGAGCAGACCGAGAGCGGCATCAAGCCGGTCGGCGCAGGCAAGGAAGGAAACGGCGATGGCCCCCGCGTAACGGAAGGTCAGGAGCTGGAGCAGGACAACGCAGAGCCGGACAATTCGGAGGACAACACCCCGGACGGCGGCCAGCGCACCGGGCTTCTCCACAAGCCCGCGTTCTGGATCATCCTCATTGTGGCACTGCTGCTTCTATTGCTTGCGGCTGTCTTCATCCGCCATGCGGTCATCCTAAAAAAACGGAACGAAACGTTCACGCAGGAAGACCAGTCTGCCGCAGCTGCCTGCCTGTTTACAGACTGCGCGGCGATGCTGGCCGCAATGGGCTTCAAGCGCGGCACGGGTTCCATGCTGGAGCTTTGTGAAACGGCAAAGGAGCAGCTTGGCGAGGAGTATGCCGCGAAGCTGCACGATATGACCATGTATAACGCACAAGCGCTGTTTTCCAGCCGTGCGATCACGCCGGAGCAGCTTGCCGAAATGCACATGTTCTACGACACGACGCTGGAAAGCCTGAAAACACGCTGCAAGCCGCTTCACAAGCTGCGGCTGAAATGGCTGAATTGTCTCTACTGATGGGAGGTAACCCTATGAAACTGAAACGAATGACCGCCGCCTTGCTCCTGCTGGCGATGCTCCTGTCCTGCCTGCCGCTCAGCGTGCTGGCAGCGGATGCAGAGCCAGTTGAAGCGGAAGAAACCGTGGATACCGTGCCTGCGGAAACTGCGGATGAGGAAGTGACCACAGAAGAACCTGTGGAGGAAGCTGCAATTTCGACGCAGGCGGTCAATGCAAGCGGATATTTCTATTTTTCCGCTGAAACGGCAAATAAGCTGCTCATCGCGCCAACGCGGATCGCCTTTACGGACGGCCAGACCATCCGGCAGGCGCTGTACGCAAGCCAATATAGCTTTGCGGAGAGCAACAGCAGCGGCTTTATTACAACGATCGAGGGTGTCAACGGCAACTATACCTATGGCAGTACGCCGGAGGGTGTTGCGCTTGACAGCGCTGCCAATACGGTGACGCATTTCCGCTTCAGCGAAGCCACGAACAGCACACCGTCCTCCGGCCTGCAAACGCTGATGCAGGTCATGGCAGACTATCTGACGGAAGAGGCCGATGTGCAGAATGCTGCGGCGAAAGAATATCAGGCGGCGCTGAGCGGCTATCTGAGTGTTACCAGTGAGAACGCGCAGAGCTATGCAGACGCGATCACGGCAAAGATCAATGCCTATAAAAACGGGCAGAACACCAAATACACCGTGACCTTCTCCGGCTATTCCGGCAGCAGCTTTACTGTGTCTGCGGCCAACGACTACGGGAAACAGTTCACAGACCGCAACCATACCGGTACGCTCCAGCTCCCGGCGGGCGGCTATACTTTCTATGTCCGGCAGGACAACCGCATGGTCTCCGGCAAGATCACGGTCAGCGGTGCAATGACGGTAAATGCCAGCCTGCCCACCGGAGACTGGTTCAATGAGGGCACACTCAAGATCTCAAGCGGCTATGCGGATGACTTTGACGCGAACTGCTACAAATATACGCTGCAAAATCATACCGCAACCGTGCAGGTGCCGGACAGCTTTACGGGCCGCTTGTATCCGTATTTTGAACTGAGCACCACCGGAACCGGCGCGAAAATCAAAGCTGTTTATACGGATGTAAGCGGCGCGGTCAGAGAAAAGGACATTCCGGCGGAATCCAACGCGATCAGCATTGACAATGCGCTCTCCCGCGGCGCGGCGGGCAATACGGTTGCGCTCAGAGCCAGCAGGACCGGTTCTGACGGTTATACACAGAGCGTGGATCTGACGCTGCAGCTCGACCGCATGCCGACGCTCGGCAGTCTGCGCGTGACCAATGCCGCATGTACGGCGCAGGCGGCGACAGAGAGCTTCTCCAGCACCAAGACGGAATATACCTATAAGATCCTTGATTCCGAACAGGTATTGAAAATTTATCCAACCGCCACAGTCTCCGGGTCTTCTATCACGGTCAACGGAAACGAGCTGGCCGCAGACGGCAGCGCGACCGTGACGATCTCCGGCGAAACGACGGTTATGATTGCAGTTTCCTCCGGAAACTACACGACGACCTATACATTGACGATCCAACCGGGCCAAGGAAAGAAGGTCACATTCAAGACTGCCAGCGATGTGACGCTGACGGTCGTGAATAAGAACGGCGAAGAGCTTGCCTATACCAAAACAGTCGGCACCGGAGGCACGATCAATTATCTCTACACGCTCGTACCGGGCGACGATTACTCATATGTCGCAACACAGGGCACCTATTACCACGCGAAAAAGTCCTTCACGCTTGGCAGCAGCGAGGTCATTGAGGTATCGGTCGTACAAGGAGATTGGCTGACTTCATTGGCACTCGGAAACAGTGAAAACACGGGTAGCAAGGGAAATCTTTTCCCAGAAGCATCGTTCTCAAAGAGCACTCATACATACACAGTGAATGTTCCGGATTATTCCAGCGCAGTCTACGCATGGGTAACAGTCGCACGTGGAAGCTGCAACGCCGTATACCCCAGACAAAGCAGCGCAAGTGGAGGTTCAGCTACCGTATCAGTTGTGATTCCGAGTAAACTGACAGGTACAAATCTTATGCAGGCCCTTCTCACTGGCAGTGCTTATAGTAATGTGCTTACATTCAGAGTGTCTTACTTAGACAAAAGCGTAGATGTAACATATTACACAGACTATATGATTTGCCTTGAGCGGACGCTGAGTTTGAAAAATATGAGCGTGAGCGTTCAAGGTGGACAAGTTCTTATGAATCGCAGCGGTGGTACTGGTTTTTCTCGTACTGAAACGGATTATTCTGTTCTCGTTCCGGCTGCAGCATCATCCTTAAAAATTACAGTTCAGACACACACGGACTCCCCTAGGTATGGGGACACAGATAATGGATATCTGGTTTCCGTAAACGGGAAGAATGTGGGAATCGTTGAAAATGCTGGGGCAGTTGAAGTCCCTCTAAATGGCACTGAGACAGACGAAGAAATCAAAATAGTCGTAACCAATATATACAACCAAAATGCTCATACAGAATATCGACTCACAATAAAGAAAGCGGCAACAACTGCCGTTGCATTCCAGACAAATCCGAAGAATGCTTTGATCTATATTTACGAACAGGGCGCTGGAAACCGTGTCTGGCCGACAGACGATGGAATCTTCGCGCTGTCGGAAGGCTTCACTTACTATTGCAGTATTTCGCTGTACGGATATGCTGCACAGGCAGGTACGCTGCAAATCGTAAATGAAAGCGGTCAGACCGTTCTGCGCTTTGGCGAAGAAGAATATACGGATCCTTCTGCAGTGCCGATTACGCTGCAAAAGGCGGACGCAAACCCCAATGTTGTTGATTTTAACGCAGAATGGGCAAACTTCCGCGGCACGGACAGCAACAACGGCGTTACAAGCGCAAAGACACCAATCAGCGCTGCGGACGGTATGCTGTATTGGGCTGTAAAACTGGGCGATGGGTATTCCTCCGATGCAGTCAGCAGTCCTATTCTTGTGGACGACTGCCTAATTGTTTATGCCGGTGAACACATCTATCGTGTGAATAAAGCCACTGGTGTGGTGGAAGCAACGGGCCAGATGGCCGGAAAATCCAGTTTCGCTATCAACGGGCCAACATATTATGATGGCATTCTGCTGGTGGGACTGTCCAATGGACGTATCCAGGCGTTCAGCGCCAAAACGCTGGAATCCCTGTGGCTGTACACCGATCCGCTGGGTGGTCAGCCGAACTGCCCAATCACGATATTGAACGGTTACGCCTATACCGGCTTTTGGAACGGAGAAGACAAAGACGGTAGTTTTGTTTGTGTCAGTTTGACGGATGAAGATCCGGAAAATCAAGCCGAGGAAAAAGCTGCTACATGGCGAATGGTGCAGAACGGAGGCTTCTATTGGGCTGGTGCCTATGCTTGCGATGATTTCGTTATGGTCGGAACAGACGATGGCAAGACAGCCTGCTCGTACCTCTATCTGCTTGACCCGCTGACCGGCAAAGTGCTGGACTCCCGAAGTGGCTTTGACGGCGATATCCGCAGTACGATCTGTTATGACAAAGACACCGATGCATACTATTTTACATCGAAAGGCGGAGGCTTTTACCGTATAAAAGTACAAGGCAAGACGATCACCGCCTGTGACGGAATGGAATTAAAGAATGGAATCAAAGATGAAACGGCCATGAGCACCTCCACGCCGGTCGTCTACAATGGCCGCGCCTATATTGGTGTCAGTGGCACAGGTCAGTTTACGGCATATTCCGGCCATAACATCACGGTCATCGACCTGGAAAACTTGGAAATTGCGTATAGTGTGCCGACACAGGGCTATCCGCAGACGAGCGGTATGCTGACGACAGCCTATGAGCAGGAGTCCGGATACGTTTATGTTTATTTCTTTGACAACTATACGCCGGGTAAGCTCCGTATCCTGCGCGATAAAAAGGGTCAGAACGAAGCAAATTATCTGACATCGGAAACCTTTAATGATGAGACGTACCGGACAGCATATGCACTGTTTACGCCAGTCAAAAGCCAAGCACAGTATGCAATCTGCAGCCCAATCGCGGACAACGACGGCACGATTTACTTCAAGAATGATTCTGCTTTTCTGATGGCCTTCGGCAGAAGCATTGAGAAGATAGCGGTCACAACGATGCCCCAAAAGACGAAGTACACAACCGGTGAAACCTTTGACAAAACCGGCATGGTCGTAACGGCAACGCTTTCCGATGGTTCGACGCGAGATGTGACCGAAATGGTATCCGCGCCGACGGAGCCGCTGACAGATGACATAACGGAAATCTCGTTGGTATTTGGCCGGAATCAAACCATGTATCGTAATCTGCCAAACGGCGAAGCTATGACTGTCGGTAATGAGATCCCAGCAATATCAACGACGCTGCAGATTCGTGTGGGCGATACGACCGATACCGGTGCGCTTGCAGACGATCTTACATGGAGCTTCCGCCCGGCGGCAAATACGCTCTCCATCGACGGAGAGATTCCTGAAGGACATAAGGTTCTGATTGCATGCTACGACGACAGCGGCAAGCTGACAAAGCTGGAGGTGCTGACTATCAAGGGCAGTGTGACGCTGCCGGACAGCACAAAGATCCGCGTATTCTATATTGACGGAAACAGCAAGCCGCTCTGCGCGGCCGCCGCGGTTCTTGGATGATAAGGAGATGCAGTGTATGAAACGAATCGCTTCCAGACTGCTCTGCATCCTTCTCCTGCTTTCCCTGCTGCTCTCCCTGACTGCCTGCGGGAAACCGGAAACGCAGCTTGAAAAAACGGCCAGCTACCTGCAATCGCAGGTAGCCGAGCCGGGGGCGGGCTCCATTGGCGGAGACTGGCTCGTGTTTGGACTGGCACGATCCGGCCTCAAGGTGCCGCAGAAATACTTTGACGCCTATTACAAAAACGTCGAGGATTACATTGTATCCGTCGATGGCATTCTGAGCCGGAAGAAAAACACGGAGTATTCCCGCGTGATCCTTGCGATGTCGGCTATTGGGAAGAATCCCACCAATGTTGCCGGATTCAACCTGCTGCTGCCGCTGGGAGACTTCGACGAAACGGTGCGGCAGGGCGTCAACGGCGTGATCTTTGCGCTGCTGGCGCTGGACAGCGGCGGTTATGAGATCCCGGAAGCGCCGGAGGCGGAAACGCAGGCGACGCGGGAGCTTTACGTCGGAGAGCTCCTGCGGCGGGAGATCCCGGACGGCGGCTGGGCGCTCACGGGCGGCACGCCGGATGCGGATATGACGGCCATGGCGCTTCAGGCGCTTGCCAAATACCGCGATCGGCAGGACGTGGAGGACGCTGTTCAGCGCGGCCTTGCGGCGCTGTCAGCCTTGCAGGAGCCGGACGGCGCATATCTCTCATGGGACGAAGAAAACAGCGAGTCAGTCTGTCAGGTGATCGTCGCGCTCACGGAGCTTGGCATTTCGCTGGACGATGAGCGCTTCGTCAAGAACGGGCAGACGCTGCCGCAGGTGCTGGAACGCTTCGCCTGCGAGGACGGAAGCTACCGCCACAGTTTAAACGGCAACAGCGACGAAATGGCGACCGAGCAGGCATTTTATGCGCTGGCCGCCATCCACCGTGCCGAAACAGGCAAAACCACACTCTATGACATGACGGATGTGATGCAATGAAGCAGTTTTACAGACTGGCCGCGCTTTTTCTGGCGCTCCTGCTCCTTTGCGGATGCGCCGCGGGAAACGGCTACGGCAAGCCCGAACGGAAAGAGGGTCAGGATCAGTACCTGACCGACCCCGTCCCGGAGGGCAAGCCGCAGCCGGTCGAGCCGCAGGACGTGACGGTCAGCGATACGGAATACACCTGTACGATCTCCATTTCCTGCGCGTCGATCCTGGAACACATGGACCTGTGCGACAAGGAAAAAGTGGAGTTGGTACCGGAGAACGGATGGCTGCTAAAGCCCGTGGAGGTCACCTTCAAGCAGGGGCAGAGTGTTTTTGACGTACTCCAGCAGGTCTGCCGGGATAACAAAATCCATATGGAATTTTCCATGACGCCGATCTACAATTCCGCCTACATTGAGGGCATTGGCAACCTCTACGAATTTGACTGCGGCGAGGTGTCCGGCTGGATGTACAAGGTCAACGACTGGTTCCCCAACTATGGATGCAGCCGGTATCAGT
>OKST01000559.1_pt1 | contig 26331 bp, 18 predicted proteins | sample 1606341 | NCBI WGS metagenome assembly OKST01 (sample SAMEA3879563, study PRJEB24766) | human gut metagenome | biome: human-associated habitat; feature: feces | place: USA | collected 1985/1987 | reverse complement strand
GGTCATGCCCCAAGGGGGCTAGTGCAAACCACCGGCACGGCCGGTGGTTATGATTGGTACGCCCGACACGATTCGAACGTGCGACCTACAGAGTCGGAGTCTGTCACTCTATCCAACTGAGCTACGAGCGCATCTATGAGATAAACGGCAGAGTGCCGATCATCGCTTTTTGAAAATGGTAGTCAAACAGTAGTCAAAGAACAAGCGGAAAAATGCTCTCACACCCGAAAAGTCCAGTCGTATCAACGGCTTTGGGCTTCTCTCAGCCGAATGGGGCAGAAACGTCGGAGTCTGTCACTCTATCCAACTGAGCTACGAGCGCATTTTTTACTGCCCATATAGTATAACAGATACGCGGCGGAAAGTAAAGCAGAAAAATGGCGGATTGCATTTTGAAGGAAAGCTGGTACAATGAAGAAAACGGGAGGCGAGGGTATGACGGCGGGGGAGCGGGTGTTTTCGGTCGTGCGCGGGCGGCTTTATGAGCGGCTGCCGGCGCTGGCGCTGCCGTTGGGGAAGCTTTCCTGCCGGGAGGCGGATGTGACGGCCGCCGGGACGGATGGGCGCGCGGCGCTCTTTGCGCCCGGTTTTCTGGAACGGGAATTTTTGGCCGGAAGCGAACTGCCGGAGCGGCTGACGCTGCATTTGCTGCTGCACCTCGTGCTCGGCCATCCGCAGAACAGGAGGGACCGCGAGAAAGCACTCTGGGATACGGCCTGCGATCTTGCGGTTCTGCTGGTGCGGCACGCGCTTCTGCCGCAGGAGCGCGAAGCGCCCGCGGCGTTCTCTGCCCGCTGTAAGCTGCAATTGAAAAAAGCGGGCAGCGCGGAGGAGATTTACGCGCTTTTACAGGCGGAGCCGGAGCTTCTCACGCCGGACGAGCGGCTGAGCGCGGTACTGGACGAGCATTCCCGGGAGACGGTGCGCGCCGCAGACCGGTCTGCTGCCTCCAGTGAAGGGGACGAAACGGGCTTTCAGGCGCTCGGGCGGCTCCTGCCGCAGCCGCTGCCGGAAAAGCCTGTCATCGGAAGCGGGACGGGCGGCGCGGTCTTCTCGATCAAGCCGGATACGCGCGAAAGCGCGCCGTTTGCCGCCGTGCTGCACGAGCTGTCCGAGACGCGCGAGAACCGTCATGTGTCCGGTGAGGAATTTCAATATGCCTGGTATCTCTACGGGCTGGAGCATTACGGCGGTATGCCGCTGATCGAGCCGCTGGAATATTCCGAGGAACGCCGTCTGCGCGAGCTTGCCGTTGTGATCGACACGTCGGCGTCATGCTCCCGGTCACTGTGCGCCGGATTTCTGGGGGAGCTTGCGGGGCTGCTGGGCCGTGAAAACCTGTTCTTCGAGCGCTTTAATCTGCACGTGATCGAATGCGACTGCGAGGTGCAGCAGGATACACGCCTGACGACGCTGGCGGAGCTGTCCGATTGGCTGCGGACCATGACGCTGCACGGCGGCGGGGGCACGGACTTCCGCCCGGCGTTCCGGTACATTGACGGTTTGATCGAATCGGGTGAATTCGCGCATTTGCAGGGAATTTTGTATTTTACCGACGGCTACGGCGTGTTTCCAGATGCGCCGCCCGCGTACCGGGTGATTTTCGCCATGCTGCAGTACCGGTATGACGATATCGATTTGCCACCGTGGGCGGAAAAGCTGGTTCTGGAAGCGGACAAGCCGAAAGGAGACGAAGCATGGATATAAAACAGGCAAAGCAGGAGCTGCGGCAGACCATCCGCGCCTATACGGCCAGAACGGAGGACGGCGTGTGGCGCATACCGCGCGAAAAGCAGCGGCCTGTCCTGCTCATGGGCCCGCCGGGCATCGGCAAAACGGCGATTTTGTCACAGCTTGCGCAGGAGGAGCACGTCGGCCTCGTCTGCTACACCATGACGCACCACACGCGCCAGAGCGCGCTCGGCCTGCCGGTCATCGTCGACCGCACAGCGGCCGGGCGGCAGTTCCGCGCGACGGAATATACCATGAGCGAGATCATTGCCTCGGTCTATGCGCAGATGGAGAAAACCGGGCTTCGGACGGGGATTTTGTTTCTCGACGAGATCAACTGTGTCTCTGAGACGCTCATGCCCGCGATTTTGCAGATGCTGCAGAACAAGACCTTCGGCGTCCACGCGCTGCCGGAGGGCTGGATGATCGCGGCGGCGGGCAATCCGCCGCGCTATAACCAGTCCGCGCGGAGCTTTGATATGGCGACGCTCGACCGGGTGCGGCGCATCGATCTGGAGCCGAGCCTTGCTGTCTGGCAGGAATACGCTGCCGCGCACGCCGTTCATCCGGCAGTGCTGGCCTATCTCCGGCTGCATCCGGAGCACTTTTTTGTCTGCGATGCGCAGCGTGCGGCGGGCAGCTTCGTGACCGCGCGCGGGTGGGAGGACCTGTCTGCGCTGCTGCTGACCTATGAAGCACTCGGCTTTGCATGCACGCAGACGCAGGCGCGGGAATATCTGCATGTACCGGAGATCGCGGCGGGCTTCGCGGCATTTTACGAGCTTTACCGCCGCTATGCCGCGTCGCTGCCGCTGGAGGCGCTTCTGCGCGGGCAGACGGACGCGGGCGCGGAGGCGCTGCGCGGTCTGCCGTTCGAGGGACGGCTGTCTGTTGTGGAATTTCTGCTGCACAGCCTGCAAACGCAGCTGTGCGCGATGGAGGACGCATCCGCGCTTGCGTTCAGTGCGGAGAGCTTTCTGAAAAGCGTTCCGGCAGGGGAGGGCTATGCCGCCCGTGCGGAAAAGCAGCTGGAAAACCGCCGCGCGGCGCTTCAGATCCGCCGGGAATGCGGCGTGCTGTCCGCCGAAGACGAACGGCGGGAGACGGCGTTTCTGACGCGATCGGACGCCGCGCTTGCCGCGCGATCGGACGCGGAGGCATTTGACGCGGTGCGGCTTCTGGCCGAAAGCGCCGGAACAGCGGCGGAGCAGAACAGGAAGAACACACTCTGCGCGCTTGAAAACAGCCTGCGCTTCGTCTGCGCGGCCTTCGGCGACGAGCAGGAGCTGTGGATCCTGCTGCACGGTCTGCAGGATTGCGGCGCGGCGGCATTCCTGCAAAAAGAAAACAGCTCCGTCTATCAGGAGCTGCTGTCCCGCGCAACGCCGGAAGCAAAGGCCGCGGCGCTGCGGGAGGAATTGAGCAGGGGAGCGGGACTGTGACAGATTAAGGCCGAAATGCGTCAGGCTTACGCAGAGAGCGACAGAAATTCGAATGGAATTGGTAGAGGCGGACGACTTGTCCGCACGGCGGAACGCAGTGAATTTCTTCGAAAAGTTGCGGCGAATTCGCACACACCCAACGCCTTCCCCGGTGGGGAAGCCTTGGGCGCTCCCGCGCCGGTGCTTTACCGAAAAGAAAAGTTCTTAATGCTGCAGCGTACCACAGAAGCTATGAAACATCGCCATTGTGTTTAGGGTGTATCTGAAAACTCATGATGTGACCGGCAGCGAGGGATTTTTGCGTTGCGCAAGACATTTTTTCGCAGGAATACTGACGTATTTCAAGGAAAAATGACGCGGCGCACCGCAAAAAGGCCCGCTGTCCGGGTGCGTTGGGAGTTTTCAGATACACCCTAAGGGAAGCTGTTTTGGGCGCGGTTAAAACAGATCCAGCATGGCGTCCAGATAGATGGCCTCGCGCACGTGCAGCTGATGCTCAGGCTTTGTCAGATAGTAGAGCAGAAATTCCAGAAGTATGGCGCTGCCGAGGCCGCGGCCTTCGAGCTTGAAATTGGTGAAGCCCATGGGCAGATAGACTGTCCGGATGTCCTGCGCGCTGATAAAGCCGAGGTTTTCCATGGCGCGGGAAAACCGGTAGCCGTCCGCTGCGCCGGGAGCGGTGCAGCGGTGCGGAGCGTCCTCGCCGAGCGTTTTCCGGCTGACGGCCTCGTAGCAGGCTTTGCGGTCTTTGCAGCCGAACCAGCAGCATTCGTTGCACAGAAATTCTGTCTTGTCCTTCAGCGACTGCGGCAGTGTGCGCAGCTGTTCAAAGGCCCTGTTCAGCCGGAAATCCGGCACGACGAAGCGGAACGCTTCGCGCTCCAGCTCCTTCCGGAGCTGGGGAAAGCCGGTCAGCACCTTTGTCGTAGAAGAGACAAAGTAGAATCGCGGATAGGCAGTGCGCAGATAGTCCAGCAGCAGGTCGGAATGGACGATCACGCCGTTCTGCGGCCCGCCGGCCTCCGAAAACAGACGGCAGAGCGCATTGCAGGCTGGATCGGACAGATGGGCCTCCGTCAGAAGGGAATTGCTGAACGTCAGCCGGGCGGAAAGGCCGTATTCCTGCGTCAGCGCCAGAACCGCGCGCGGGTCCTGCTTGCCGCAGCCCACGCGTCCGCCGCCCCAAATGCAGCCCTCCGGCGCGCCATAAATCGAGGCGATCTCGCACCAATCATAAAAATATTCCCGGTGCGCCCGGTAGAGCGGCAGAAAGACGCGGTAAAACTCATAAAATTCAAACAGGCCGGGCAGATGCAGCTGCGCACGTTTCGGTTTGGTCATGTGGTTGTCCTCTGATACGAAGCCCCGGTTTCCAGACGGAAACCGGGGCATTGTGTGTGATGGGGCAGGGGAGATTAGGCCTCTTCCTCTTCCTTCTTTGCGTCTTCGATGATCTTGGCCTGGTTCATCTGCGGGACTTCCTCGTAGCGGACGAACTTGAGCGTGTAGCTGCCGCGGCCCTGGCTCATGGCGCGCAGGTCGATGGAATAGGTGGTCATTTCGCCGATGGGGACTTCCGCCTCAACGATCTGATAGCCGGGGTTTTCAGGATCGGGGTTCATGCCCATGACACGGCCGCGGCGCTTGTTGAGGTCGCCGATGACGTCACCCATGTTGTTGTCGGGGATGAGAACCTTGAGTTCGCCGATCGGCTCGAGCAGGGTCGGGCCGGCGGTGGGCAGACCTTCCTTGTAGGCGATGCCGGCAGCGGTCTGGAACGCCATATCGGAGGAGTCGACGGGATGGTAGGAGCCGAAGTACAGCGTGGACTTCAGGAACACGACCGGATAACCGGCCAGAACGCCCTTGCCGACGCAGTTGCGCAGGCCCTTTTCAACGGACGGGATGAAGTTCTTCGGCACGCAGCCGCCGACCGTCTCATCCGCGAAGATCATCTCTTCGGACTCGGACTGCGGCTCGAAGCGGATGTAAACATCGCCGAACTGGCCGTGACCGCCGGACTGCTTCTTGTGACGGCCGTGGATCTCGACCTTCTTCTTGATCGTCTCGCGGTACGCGATCTTGGCGGGCTTGAGAACAGCCTCGACCTTATACTTGCTCTGGAGCTTTGCCATGAGGACGGACAGCTGCATATCGCCGACGCCCGCAATGATGAGCTCCTTGGTCTCGGGATCGTTGCCGTAGGTGAAGGACTCGTCCTCTTCTTTCAGCTTGACAAGGCCGTTGGCGATCTTGTCTTCGGTGCCCTTGACCTTGGCGTAGACAGCCATCTTGTACATCGGCTCGTCGTAGGTCATGCCCTTGATGCGAACGGTCTTGCCCGGCAGGCCGAGGGTGTCGCCGGTCTTGACGGAGGCAAGCTTCGTGAAGACGCCGATGTCGCCGCAGCAGACCTTGGAGGTCTTGGTGTTGTCCTTGCCCTTCGGGAAGAACATATTGCCGAGCTTTTCAGAATCGCCGGTGCGGACGTTGGTGACGGTGAGGGTGTCCTCCATGTCGCCGGAGATGACCTTGAAGTAGGAGTTCTTGCCGTACTGGTCAGCCAGCGTGTTGAAAACGAACGCCATCGGGCTGCCGTTCGGGTCGAGCTTGAACTCGGACTCGCCGCCCTCGTCGTCGACCTTGGTCATGGGCTTGCCCTCGAGGGGGTTCGGCGCATACTTGACGATGTTGGCCATCAGGTTGGTGGTGCCGAGGCCGGTGTAGGCGCAGCCGCAGAAAACGGGGGTCACGCTGCGGTCCCGGATACCGGCCTTGATGCCGGTCTGAAGCTCTTCGGCGGTAAACGGCTCTTCCATGAAGAACTTCTCCATGAGGGCCTCGTCAGTCTCCGCGACCTGCTCGTTGAGCTCGGCCATGTATTCTTCGATCCTGTCGTTGGCGTCTGCGGGCAGAGCGATCTCCTTGCCGTTTGCGTCATAGGCCTTCTTCTCAATCAGGTCGACCAGGCCGACAGCCGTTTCGCCCTGCATGATGGGGAAGGTGAACGGAATGACGGAAGCGCCGAACATTTCGCGCAGGGAATCGAGAACGTTGAAGAAGTTGGCGTGCTCCTCGTCGAGCTTGGAGACGTAGAACATGGCGGGAAGACCGGCCTTGGCGAGATACTTCCAGCCCTTTTCGGTGCCGACGCCGATGCCGCTCTTGGCGGTCAGGCAGATGAGACCCGCGTCAACCACGCGCAGGGACTGCACGATCTGACCGGCAAAGTCAAAATAGCCCGGATTGTCGATCACGTTGAGCTTGCACTTGTTATATTCAACGGGAATGACAGAAGAAGAAATGGAATACTGTCTCTTCTTCTCTTCGTCGTCAAAGTCAGAAACAGTGGTGCCATCAGCACGCTTGCCCAGACGGGTGATCGCCTTGGTGGTGAACAGCATACTCTCGCACAGAGCGGATTTGCCGTCGCCGCCGTGGCCAAGCAGGCAGATGTTGCGAATGTCATTGGCAGTATAGCCCATAGTAAAAATTACTCCTTTCTCCAGACGGGGCGCAAGACGGCGCGCTCCGTCCCTCGGCAGTTCTCATTTCGCCGACTCTTAAATTCCATTATATACGAATCCTCATAGGATTGCAATTAGAATCTTGTCAAATCCCATGAAAATCTGCGATTTTTCACGCGCGGCTATGCGCGGCCCGCCAAAAGTCCGGCCAGAAGCCCCGGAAGGAGCCACAAAGCCGTGTACAAAAACAGGTTCCAGCACGACGCGGCGAGGTCTGCGCCGAGGAATGTCAGCACAAACATCAGCCCCGCGCCGAGGATGCTTCCCACAAGGGCAATGCAGATGCACAAAATCGCCGTGCTCCGCAGTCCCCGCGCCGCGACAACGCTCCCGGCGAAGCTTGCAAAGCTGCTGCGGGCCATGAGCGCGCCCTGCGTTCCGCTGCGTACAGTCTCCGGCTCGGAAAGGGCCGCGCGCTCCTCCACGATGGGGAATTCAATGTGCTCGGGCGGGATCTTGTAGCGCTGCTTTAAAAACTGCGGCGTGATCATAAAATCGCGCGTGGCCAGCACCGGCACGAGCGCGCCTGCGCGCAGAACGGAGGCAAGACCGGCTCGGACGGATTCCGCCGGAGCGTAGTTGAGGGCGAAGACGGCGGTAAGCTCGCCGTTGACGGACAGATAGACCGCCTGCTTCAGCCGCGTCCCCTCCGGCACGCGCACACGCATGAGCTTCATGAACGCGATGGAGCCCATGAGCACGACGTCGCCCCGGATCGTCGCGCCGAGGCCGCCGCTTTCGTACCGGCGGAAGCTGTCGACGGTATAGCGCCTGCCGTTCTGGTCGTGCATCATCTGCTCGAACAGCGGGACAAGACCGCTGCCCGCCGTCTGTACGACGGCGTTGGCATAGCCGATGACCATGGGCGCGGGGCGGCTGCCGTAGAGCTTCATGCCGCCCTGCGTTACGTTCTGCGGCGGGAACAGGTCGGCGTCCTCAATGATCAGTCCGGCCTCACCGGACAAGATCCGTGCGCCCTGCCAGCCAGCGACGGCTGCGCCGACGCGGTACAGCTTTTTCGCAAACGTGGAAAACGGTTTGGCGTAGGCAATGAGCACGCCTGCGGGGAAGCCCGCCAGCAGCATGGCTGTCCACGACCAGAGAAAGCTCTTTCCGCCGCGCATCGCGGTCAGAATGGACAGCACGAGCGTCACCGCCGTCATGACAGGGGCATAGACGCGCATGATGCGGCTGCCCGCGTCCGGCATTTCCAGCTGGATGGCGAACTGTGCCGCGTCGCCCGGCGCACGGAAGATGCAGTCGTAGCCGTGCCACGCCTTTTCCTCCCGCACGGCGGCGACAGGCTCTTCCATGTTGCCTGCCGCGCGCAGCGACCTGCGCCGCGCCTCATATAATAAGCTCCGGCCCCAGAGGGCAAGCAGCAGCAGGACCGACGCGACCGTGCAGAACGGCGTTCTGCCCTGCATGACAGCAAAAAAAGCATCGACGATCACGGCACAGAGCACCACAAACAGCATACTGGTCTGATCGAACCGCAGACGCAGCGCCTGCATTACGCCGGACAGGCAGATATCATAGCTCAGAAGCGCCTGCGCAAGCAGAAGCCCCAGCATGATCGCGGAAAACACGCGAGAATAGCCGCTGAAATCCCCAATCACAGAGGATGCCGACAGAACCAGCAGCAGAATCGACGCCAGACACGTCAGTACGCTCAGCAGCAGCCGCAGCCGGACGCTGGAGGCGGCGGAATAGAACTGGTATGCAGCCTCCAGGGAAGAAAAGACGTGCTCAGGCTGCTCGGCGGCACGCTTTTTGCGGGCCTCCTTCTTCTGGAAGCGTTCGAGCTGACGGCGGCGCTTCTCGGCCTGCCGCCTTTCCCGGCGCTCGGCACGGGCGCGTTCACGCGCTTCTCTGGGGTCAGCTGCGGCTGGCTCCGGATCCGGTTCGCCCTGATAGGTCCAGACGGCGGGGCGCTCCGGCTCAGACTCTGTCTTTGTGTGGACGGGCGCAAAGCGGATGGTGTCGGCAGGCTCCTCGTCCTCCTCGGACGCAGGAGCATCGGGCGCACGTCCGGCTGGCGAAGCAAGCCGGACAGTCTCGCCGGGCTCTGCGGCCTGCTCCTCGCGCTTCGTCCAGCCGCCGAACTCGTTCATGATCTCCTCAAGCGAGTATTCCGGCTCCTCCTGCTCCGCAGGCGTCTTGTTCAGTTGTACTTCGTCCTCAGGACGCCTGGTTGGTTCCATAGTGTGCTCCATGTTTTGTGAATCTACCATACTCGCTTTGTAGGGGCCGATGCCCACATCGGCCCGGCAGGATGGGCCGCTTTTACGGAACTCTTCGGCAAAGTCGTGGCTGCCTCACGGGCCGATGTGGGCATCGGCCCTACAAACCGCCGTACCCGGCCCGCAGAGATCCAGGAACGGGAAATTACCCCCGCTGCCGGACGGCCTCATACAATAAAATTGCGGCGGCGTTCGATGCGTTGAGGGATGAAATGCGGCCGCGCATGGGAATACTGACTTTAAAGTCGCACGCTTCGGCGACAAGGCGGCTCATGCCGTCGCCCTCGTTTCCGATGACGATGGCTGCCGGACCCTTGAGATCGGCCTGATAGAGCGCCGTATTGCCGTCTGCCGCTGTACCGAAGACCCAGATCCCGGCCTTTTGCAGATCATGGATGGCGCTGACCAGATTGGCCACGCGCGCCACCGGCAGATATTCCAGCGCGCCCGCAGAGGCTTTGCCCACAACGGCGGTCAGACCGACGCTGCGGCGCTTTGGGATGATCACGCCATGCGCGCCCGCGCACTCTGCCGTGCGGATGATCGCGCCCAGATTGTGCGGGTCGGAAAGCTCGTCGCAGATGACGATCAGCGGGGCTTCGCCCCGGCTTTTCGCGTTTTCGAGAATTTCATCGACCGTTGCATAGGCGTGCGCCGCGACCATGGCAATGACGCCCTGATGCGCGCCCGTGGCCGAAAGCTGGTCGAGCTTGCGCCGGTCGGTTTCCACGACAGCGGCTCCTGCTTCCCTTGCCATGGAGGCCAGCCGTGCAAGGGCGCGGTCGGTTTCTCCGGCGGCGATGTAAAGCTTGTCGATGGGACGGCCTGCGGCAAGCGCCTCCTGTACGGCGTTGCGGCCCTCCAGCATATTTTCGGCGGCCTCCGCAGGCTCCTGCGCACGGCGGGCAGGCGGGCGGCGGTCGTTCCGGTTCCATTTTTTCTGTTCCATAATTTCTCCAGCTTATCATAATAATTCACAATATAGTATAACAGCTTCTTTCGGAAACCTCAATCCCAATCTCACAATTCACAGAAAATTTACCTGCCGGTGCAGGTTCTTCCTTGTAAATGCGAGGCGAGTGTGATAAGATTTGTAACAGAAAATTCCCTACTAAAACTTCCCACGTTTTCACAGAAGGAAGGTGCGTTTCTTGAATAACGACCCCAAAAACAAAAAACCGCAGGACAATAAGCCGCAGAACGGCGACGATGGACGGCAGGGCAGACGGATCATATTCCTGATGGTCGCGGCGCTGATCGCGACGCTACTTATCAATTCGCTCTATACGACCATTGCCAACGCGTATCTGTCGGAGATCACCTATAACGAGTTCCAGACGTATCTCGACAAGGACGAGATCGCCGAGCTGGAGTTCCAGTCCGACCGCATGGTCATCCTGACGCGCGACGAGGCCAAGAAGCCGTCGTCGCAGCAGCGGCTATACTACACCGGCTATATCCCCAACGTTTCGAATGACGATCTGAAGGACCGGCTCGACGCGCAGGGCGTGGAATACAACACCGAGATCGTCGAGCAGGCCAGCCCCATCGTGACCTTTGTCGTCACATGGCTGCTGCCGGTCATCATCATGTATGCGCTGCTCAGCCTGCTGATGCGCAGCCTGTCGAAGAAAATGGGCGGCGGCATCGGCGGCATCGGCGGCATCGGCGAGAGCAAGGCCAAGGTCTATATGGAAAAGTCCACCGGCGTCACGTTTGCGGACGTTGCCGGACAGGACGAGGCCAAGGAATCGCTCGTGGAGATCATCGATTTCCTGCATAACCCGCAGAAATACGCCGCCATCGGCGCGAAGCTCCCGAAGGGCGCGCTGCTGGTCGGCCCTCCGGGCACCGGCAAGACGCTTCTGGCCAAGGCCGTCGCGGGCGAGGCAAGCGTTCCGTTCTTCTCCATTTCCGGCTCCGATTTCGTGGAAATGTTCGTCGGCGTCGGCGCAAGCCGCGTGCGCGATCTGTTCCAGCAGGCGGCGAAGGTCGCCCCGGCTATCATCTTTATTGATGAGATCGACGCCATCGGCCGCACGCGAGACTCCAAATTCGGCGGCAACGACGAGCGTGAGCAGACGCTCAACCAGCTGCTGGCCGAGATCGACGGCTTTGATTCGAGCAAGGGCGTCGTGATCCTTGCTGCGACGAACCGGCCTGAGATCCTCGATAAGGCGCTGCTGCGCGCGGGCCGCTTTGACCGCCGCATCATCGTCGACCGGCCCAATCTCGCCGGACGCTACCAGACGCTGCGCGTCCACACAAAAAATATCAAGCTGGCCGAGGATGTCGACCTGCACAAGATCGCGCAGGCGACTGCGGGCGCGGTCGGTGCAGACCTTGCCAACCTCGTCAACGAGGCGGCGCTGCGCGCCGTACGCATGGGGCGCAAGGCTGTCAACCAGCAGGATCTGCTGACGTCCTTTGAGCTTGTCATCGCGGGCACGGAGAAGAAGGGTACCGTTCTGACCGACACCGAAAAGCGCATCGTGTCCTACCACGAGGTTGGCCACGCGCTGGTCGCGGCGCTGCAGAAACACTCACAGCCCGTCTCCAAGATCACCATCGTCCCGCACACCTCCGGCGCACTGGGCTACACCATGCAGATGCCGGAGGAGGAAAAGTTCCTGTCCAGCAGGGAAGAACTCATCGTCGAGCTTCAGACCATGCTGGGCGGCCGCGCCGCCGAACAGGTCGTCTTCGGTATTGCCACGACCGGTGCGTCAAACGACATTGAGCGCGCGACGGAGCTGGCCCGCAAGATGGTCACGCAGTACGGCATGAGCGACAAGCTCGGCCTCATGGCGCTGTCGACCGTCTCGAATCCGTATCTCGACGGCAGCACGATGATGAACTGCGCCGACTCCACCTCCTCCGCGGCGGACGAAGAGATCCACAAGCTGCTCATGGACTGCTACGCGGACGCGAAAAAGCTTCTTGTCGAGCACCGTTCGCTTCTTGACGAGATCGCGATGTACCTGCTGAGCAAGGAGACCATCACGGGCGACGAGTTTATGGCCTACGTCAACGCCGACAGCAAAAGGCTGACGGACGGCAGCGAGGCGGAAGAACCGCCCGAGCAGACCGAGGCCCCGTCCGAATCCGAATAAAACCACTCGTGCCCCTGCTGGAAAGCGGGGGCACAGTTCGTTTGTCCCAAACTCCCGGCCTTCTCCTGCCGTGGAGAGGTGCATTTTCAGGGAAAATGACGCAGAGGAGTCCGGGGAGCTCCCGTGCCGGTGCGGCACAGAAAAAACAGCGCGATCCCGCTTGACGCGCAGGGGGAAAGCCTCTATAATAGGGAAGCTTTTGCGGCAAATGATACGAAAAAGAGGAACTGTCGTTATGGCAAGATCGCGTTCCGCCCGTGCGGGCGGTATCCAGATGACCGAAGGGTCACTATACAAAAATATCCTGCTGTTCAGTGTCCCGCTGATCTTCTCACAGCTTTTGCAGGTGCTGTTCAACATGGCGGACGTCGCTGTTGTCGGGAAATTTTCCAGCGCGACGGCGCTCGGCTCCGTCGGCTCTACGTCAACGCTCGTCACGCTGTTTACAGGCTTTCTGATTGGGCTTTCCAATGGCGTCAATGTCCGCGTAGCGCAGTATCTCGGCGCACGTCAGGAAGAAGACACGCGAAATTGCGTCCACACGGCGCTGATCTTGTGTACGCTGTCCGGCCTCGTGATCGCGGTTCTTTGCTTTTTCCTGGCCGCGCCGATGCTGGAGCTGCTGAAAACGAAAGACGATCTGCTGCCCGGCGCAGTGCTCTATTTCCGCATTTATGCGCTCGGCATGCCCGCGCTCGGCATTTTCAACTTTGGCAACGCCGTCCTGAGCGCCAGCGGCGACACGAAGCGGCCCCTGGCCTATCTGACGGCGGCAGGCATCCTGAATGTGATCCTGAACCTGTTCTTCGTCATCGTCTGCAAAATGGCCGCCGACGGCGTGGCGCTGGCAAGCATCATCTCACAGTATCTGTCGGCGGTTCTGGTGCTTCTGCACATGACGCGGCTGACAGACAGCTGCCGCGTGGAGTGGAAGCTTCTGCGCCTGCATGGCAGCGAGGTCGGGCGCATTCTCGGCCTCGGCGTCCCGGCGGGGATCCAGCATATGATCTTTGCGGTCGCGAATCTGTTCATTCAGGTCGGCATCAACTCGTTTGATTCGACCGTCGTTTCCGGCAACTCCGCCGCGGTCAACGTGGACAACGTGATTTATAATGTCATGGCCGCGTTCTATACCGCCTGCTCGACCTTCATGGGCCAGAACTGGGGCGCAGGGAAAAAGGACCGGATGATGAAGAGCTATTACATCAGCCTCGGCTATTCGTTCGCGATCGCGGCGGTTCTCGGCGCGGCGTTTCTTCTGTGCGGCGAACCGTTTCTGTACATCTTCACAAACGACGCGGACGTCGTCGCCGCAGGCATGGAGCGGATGCGGATCATGTGCTTCTCCTACTGCGTCAGCGCCTTCATGGACTGCACCATCGCTGCCTGCCGCGGCCTTGGCCGCAGCTTTGTGCCGACGGTGATCGTGATCATGGGCTCATGCGTGTTCCGCGTGATCTGGGTCTATACGATCTTCGCGCATTTCCACACCATTCCGTCTTTGTATCTGCTCTACATCTTCTCGTGGACGATCACTGCCGCGGCGGAGATCCTCTATTTCATTCGCTGCTGCCGCCGTCTGCGCACGGCGCAGACAGCCTGACGAAGACGCGCACGATTCTGGTCATATCTCCGCGTGATGGTTCGGATCTCACGCGGATATAAGCTGCTATGATGTGCCCCCCGGCCCTGTCCAGACGCGGACAGGGCCGGGGATTTTCCATTCGTACGCATATTCGCCGATTTTTGACTTGAGAAGTGCGGGAAAGCGTGATAAAATAAATCAAATTGGACCCTTCACGAAAAGGAGCAGAGAATACTATGGCACTGAGAAAGATCGTGACGGTGGGCGACCCCATTCTGACGAAGGTCTGCCGTCCTGTCACAAGGTTTGACCAGAAGCTTGCGATTTTGATCGAGGACATGATCGAGACGATGCACAACGCGAACGGCGTGGGCCTTGCTGGGCCGCAGGTCGGCGTGATGCGCAGGCTCTGCGTCGTCGATACCGGCGAGGAAGACGTAGAGCTTGTGAACCCCGAGGTCGTCGAGGTCAGCGAGGAAACGCAGACCGGCGTGGAGGGCTGTCTGAGCCTGCCCGGCAAATACGGCATCGTCACCCGTCCCGAGCACGTTGTTGTCCGCGCACAGGACCGGAACGGCGACTGGTACGAATATGAGGGCGAGGATATCGTTGCCCGCTGCTTCCTGCACGAGATCGACCATCTTGACGGCCATATGTACACCGAGATCGCCGAACGGATGCTCACGCCGGAGGAGCTGGAGGAGATGACCCGGCAGGAGGAAGAGGAGGACGGGGAATGAGACTCGTCTTCATGGGCACGCCCGAGTTTGCAAGGGCGTGTCTGAAAAAGCTGCATTCGGACGGCTTTGACATTGCCGCCGTCTATACCAAGATCGATACGCCGAAAAACCGCGGCATGAAGCTCATCCCGTCGCCCGTCAAGGAATATGCCCAGTCTGTGGGCCTGCCGGTGTATCAGCCGCAGTCCTTCCGGGACGAGGAGACGGTGCAGCAGCTGCGGGAGCTGAAGCCCGATCTGCTGGTCGTCGTCGCCTACGGCAAAATTTTGCCGCAGGCCGTGCTGGATATCCCGAAATACGGCGCGATCAATATGCACGGCAGCATCCTGCCGCAGCTTCGCGGCTCCGCGCCCGTGCAGCGCTCCATCCTGAACCACTGCGATGAGGCCGGCGTCACCGCCATGTACCTCTCCGCAGGCATGGACGAGGGCGATATCATTGAGATCCGCAAAACGGCAATCCAGCCGCTGGAAACCTCCGAGGAGCTGATGGCGCGCCTTGCGCAGCTCGCCGCGCCCCTCTGCGCCGATACCGTCCGCTCGATCGAGGCTGGGACGGCTCCGCGCATCCCGCAGGACAGCGCCCGCGCGACCTACGCGCCCATGCTGTCCAAGGAGGAAAGCCCCATCGACTGGAACCAGCCCGCGAGATTCATTGTCGACCACGTGCGCGGCCTTGTCCCGTGGCCCGTCGCCACGGCGGAGCTTGGCGGCACGGAATTTAAAATTTACCGCGTGGAATATGCCGATCAAAAAACGGAGAAAGCCCCAGGTTCGCTCGTCGCGCTGACGAAAAAGGGCCTGCTCGTCGCCTGTCAGGACGGCAATACCGTTCTTGTCCGTGAGCTGCAGGCCAAGGGCGGCAAGCGTATGCCCGCCCCCGATTATTTCCGGGGACATCCGATCACCATCGAATAAGAGGTAGCTATGAACGCAAGAACGACGGCGCTGTCCGCGCTGATTGCCATGCGGCGGCAGAACGCCTGGGCCGACGGCGCGCTGAAGGACTATACGGCCCGTGACCGGCTCGACCGCCGCGACGCGGCGCTGGCTGCAAGGCTGTTATATGGCGTGGTGCAGAACCGGATGCTGCTGGACTTTTATCTTGCGCAGGCCGTAGCGTCCCCGCTGACAAAATTACAGCCGGTCGTGCTTGATATCCTGCGTCTCGGCGCGTATCAGATCTTATTTCTGGATAAGATCCCTGTCTCTGCCGCCGTCAATGAAGCGGTCGAGCAGACGAAGACCTATGCGAACAAACGCGCCGCCGGTCTGGTCAACGGTTCGCTGCGCACCCTTGCCCGCAGAAAGGACGAGCTGGAAAAGCCGCACGATCTGGCCACGAAATACTCTCACCCGCAGCCGCTCGTCGACTGCCTGCGTGCGTCCATGGACGAGGAAACGCTCGAAGCCTTCCTCGCCGCCGACAACGACATTCCCAAAACGGCGCTTCAGGCAAATCCCCTGAAGGCATCTGCAGAGCAGGTGGCTGCCGCGCTGGACGAAGCGAGGATCGCCTGTGAGCCGCACCCGTGGCTGCCCGGCTGCTTCCTCGTCTCCGGCACGGGCAATCTCGAATCGCTGCCGCTGTTCCAGTCCGGCGCGGTCTATGTGCAGGACGCCGCCGCAAAGCTGGCCGTGCTTGCCTCCGGCGCGGCGCCCGGCATGCGCGTGCTCGACTGCTGTGCGGCCCCCGGCGGCAAGAGCTTCGCCGCCGCCATGCAGATGGAAAATACGGGCAGCATCCTGTCCTGCGACCTGCACGCGCATAAGATTTCCCTGATCGAAAAAAATGCCGCCCGGCTCGGCATTTCCATCCTGAAGGCCGAACAGCGCAGTGCGTCGGAGTTTGACCCCGCGCTCGAAGCGCAGTTTGACCTCGTCATCGCTGACGTGCCGTGCTCCGGCCTCGGCGTCATCCGCAAAAAGCCGGACATCCGCTATAAGCCGCTGGACGCCATCGAGCGCCTGCCGGAGGTGCAGCGCGCCATTCTGGAAACCGTCAGCCGCTATGTAAAGCCCGGCGGCGCACTCCTTTACAGCACCTGTACCGTCCGAAAAGAGGAAAACGAGGCTGTCGCCCTGCCGTTTTTGCAGGCACACCCGGAATTTTCACTGGAACCGTTCCCAGTCCCGGACGGACTTGACCTTCCCAACGAGGGCTATGCCGCGCTCCTGCCGCACAAACACGCGGCGGACGGCTTTTTCATCTGTAAGCTGAGGAAACACGCATGAAACAGGATATCAAATCCATGACGCTGGCCGAGCTGCAAGACGCGTTCGCGGCGCTTGGCGAACCGAAATTCCGCGCAAAGCAGGTCTTCGCGTGGCTGCACCGCGGCGCGGTCAGCTTTGAGGCCATGACGAACCTCTCCAAGCCCCTGCGCGAAACGCTGGACAGCCTCTATTTCATCAATAAGCCCACCGTCGCCCGCAAGCAGATCTCCAGGCTTGACGGGACGATCAAATATCTCTGGAGGCTGCGCGACGGCAACTGCGTCGAATCCGTCGTCATGCAGTACCACCACGGCAACACCGTCTGCATCTCCTCGGAGGTCGGCTGCCCGATGGGCTGCAAGTTCTGCGCGTCGACCATCGGCGGCCTTGTCCGCAGGCTTGAGCCGTCGGAGCTTCTTGATCAGGTGCTTTTTTCCCAGCTGGATTCCGGCCTGCCGATCTCCAACATTGTCCTGATGGGCATCGGCGAACCATTGGATAACTTCGACAACGTCATGCGTTTTCTGGAGCTTGTCAACAGCCCGGACGGCATGAACATCGGGATGCGCCACATCAGCCTTTCCACCTGCGGCCTCGTCGACAAGATCGAACAGCTTGCCGAACGCGATCTGCAGCTGACGCTTTCCGTGTCCCTGCACTCGCCGGACGACGAATCGCGCAGTAAGATCATGCCCGTCAACCGCCGCTGGCCGGTCGACACGCTGCTGTCTGCCTGCCGCGACTACTTCGCGAAGACCGGGCGGCGCATTTCCTTTGAATATACCATGATCGACGGCGTGAGCGACAGCCCGGAGCAGGCGCAGCTGCTGGCAAAGAAGCTGGCCGGAATGGGCGCGCACGTCAATATGATCCCACTCAACAACGTCACCGAAAGCGGCCTGCATACCTCATCCAGACAGGCCATCCGCCGCTTCCAGACCATTCTGGAGGAAAACGGCGTCACCGCGACGCTCCGCCGGACGCTCGGCAGCGATATCGACGCTTCCTGCGGCCAGCTGCGCCGCAAATATGAATCAAACTGACTGAAGGAGGAATCTCCATGCAGACCTGGGGTTTGACCGATCCGGGCAATATCCGGCAGCAGAATCAGGATTCCTACGCGATCGTGCCGTTTGGCCGCGACCGTGTGCTCATGATCGTCTGCGACGGCATGGGCGGCGCGAAATCCGGAAACGTTGCCAGCAGCCTCGCCGTCGAGGTCTTCACGGACGAGGTGCGCCGCACGCAGCGCCCCGGCATGACACCGGAAAAGGCCGCCGCCATGCTCCGCAGCGCACTGGAGCTGTCCAACAGCGCTGTCTATGAGCAGTCGCAGCTGAGCGATGATTTTACCGGCATGGGCACGACGCTCGTCGCCGCCTGGATCAGCCGCGATCTGGCCGTCGTCATCAACGTCGGCGACAGCCGCGCCTACCACTTCACCCGCGAGGACGTGCGCCTCATTACGCGCGACCATTCCATGGTCGCCTACATGGTCGAGCGCGGAGAGCTGACGCAGGAACAGGCCAAGCTCCACCCCGGCAAAAACGTCATCACCCGCGCCGTCGGCACCGAGCCGGAGGTCGAGGGCGATATCTTCACCTGCCGCCTGCGCCGCGACGAGTGCATTCTGCTCTGCTCTGACGGCCTTTCCAACGAAATGGCCGATCAGGAAATGCTCTTTGAGGTCGTCCACGGTCTGAGCAAAAGCGACTGCTGCCAGCGGCTGCTGCACATCGCCAAGAACCGCGGCGCACCCGACAACGTGACCGTCACGCTGGCGGCTGTCTGACGAGAGGGCGCATAGGATGAAATTTTTCGGAAAGGAGCGAGCCTGATGGACCGATACATCGGAAAGCTGTTGGATAACCGCTACGAGATCCTTGAAAAGATCGGCTCCGGCGGCATGGCGGACGTCTACAAGGCCCGCTGTCACCGCCTCAACCGGCTCGTGGCCATTAAAATATTAAAGGAAGACCTCTCGCAGGATGCAGAGTTCCGCCGCCGCTTCCACGCCGAATCGCAGGCCGTCGCCATGCTCTCGCACCCGAATATCGTGAGCGTCTACGACGTGTCGCGTTCAGACAACATCGACTACATCGTCATGGAGCTGATCGAGGGCATTACCCTCAAGCAGTATATGGAGCAGAAGGGCACGCTCAACTGGCGCGAGGCCCTGCACTTCTCCACGCAGATCTGCAAGGCACTTGAGCACGCGCACAGCCGCGGCATCGTCCACCGTGACATCAAGCCCCATAATATCATGATTTTGAAGGACGGCAGCGTCAAGGTCGCGGACTTCGGCATTGCCCGCGTCTCCTCCGCACAGAACACCCTCACGCGCGAGGCGCTCGGCTCCGTCCACTATATCTCGCCCGAGCAGGCCAAGGGCGCGCAGGTCGACTGCCGCGCCGACCTCTATTCTCTCGGCGTCGTCATGTATGAAATGCTGACGGGCCGCCCGCCGTATGACGGCGATACGCCCGTTTCTGTCGCCATTCAACACATTAACGGCCATCCCACCATGCCGCGTGAGCTGAACCCCTCCATTCCGCTCGGCCTTGAGCAGATCACCATGCACGCCATGACGGCGGAGCTGTCGCACCGCTATCCCTCGGCGACCCGTATGCTCCACGATCTGGAGGAATTCCGCAAGGAGCCGAACATCGTCTTTGACTTTACCGCCGAGGCCGACAGCATCGACGTGCAGCGCCTGCTGAACGACCCCGATTATATGCCCAAGACGCTGGGCCGCACGAACGCGGTCAAGGGCGCGCTTGCCGACGCGGTCGCGAAGAAAAAGCAGCTCGAGCAGGACAAAAAGGCCCAGCAGGACGCCTCCCGGCGCGGCAGCCGCATCGCGGTCATCGCCGGCGTCGTCTGCATCGCGCTGGCCGTGATCGTCATCTGTTATTTCCTGTACAATTATTTCTTCTCCGGCCTGTTTGGAAAGACGGAGGAAACGGCTGTCCCGCGGCTCATTGGCCTGACCACCGACCAGATCCGGGCCGAGGATTACCCGGACTTCGTCATTCAAATCGACGGCTACGTCGAAAGCAGCCAGTATGCGGCGGGCGTCGTCGTCGACCAGTCCCCGCTGCCTGAAAAGCAGGCGAAGGTCGGCAGCACCATCAAGCTGACCGTCTCCGCGGGCGTCAGCGAGACGAAAATGCCGCCGCTTGTCAATCTCACGCGGCAGAACGCCGAGCAGCAGCTGAACGCCCTCGGCCTGAACCTGAACATTCAGATCGAGGAGCGCAAGGACGATATCTATACCGAGGGCTATGTTATCCAGACAGACCCGGTCAGCGATACGCCGCTCACCAGCGGCCAGACCGTTACCCTCGTCGTCTCGCTCGGCCCGGATATCGAGCTGACCGAGGTTCCGACGCTCGTTGGCGAGGACGTGGACAAGGCGCTGCAGATGATCGCGGACGCCGGACTGCAAAACGGCAGCATCCGCAGCGACGACAGCGACCTGCCCGCGGGCACGGTCACGTTCCAGTCCATCGACGGCGGCCAGATGGTCAAAAAGGATACCGTCATCAACCTGCGCGTGTCCAAAGGCCCGGAGGAGGCCGCGACTCCGGTCGTGACCAATCTGACGCAGGATCAGGCTGTTCTGCAGGACGAGCAGGTCACGCTCTCCATCTCCGCCTATGCCTCCGACAACGGGGCGCTCCGCTACGCCTGGTACATGAGCACCGACGGCGGCTATGAAAACGCCGCGCTCGTCTCGCGCAGCAGGGAAGGGAACACCACCTGCGCTGCCGATACCTCTGTCCCCGGCACGTATTACTATTTCTGCGTCGTGGAAAACTCCCTCGGCGACGACACGAAGACCACCAAGTCCAACATGATCGAGGTCGTTGTGCAGGAGAAGACTGTCGAGAAGACCATCGAGGTCAATCTTCCGAGCAAAAGCGGCCTGTATGAGATCACTGTCTATGTCGACGGCGTGCTGCAATACGGCCCGGCCTCCGTGTCGATCACAGACGACCGCTCTGTGATTGTCGAGGTCACGGTCAGGGGCAAGGGTACGCTCCCGGTCGACGTCTACCTCGACGGCGCGATCTACGATTCGCAGCTGATCCTGTTTGAGTAAGCGCATGGAAGAGTATCGCATCATCAAAGCCCTGAGCGGCTTCTATTATGTACAGACGGAGGACGGCGTTGTCGAGTGCCGCGCCAGAGGCCGCTTCCGGCGGCAGGACCAGTCGCCCCTCGTCGGCGATTTCGTCTGTATCACCCGGCAGGGGGACAAGGGTGTTCTGGAGGCGCTTCTGCCTCGGAAAAACGCGTTTATCCGCCCGGCGGTCGCCAATATCGACCAGCTCGTCGTGCTGGCTTCCTGCGCCATCCCGGTGACGGAGCCGTTTCTCATCGACCGCGTCCTCGCCATCGCCCAGCTGCAAAACGTCCCGGCCCTCGTCGTCGTCAACAAGGACGATCTGGCTCCGGCGCAGCCACTTGCGGAGATCTACCGCAGAGCGGGCGTCCCCGTGCTCGTCACAAGCGCGGAAACAGGCGAGGGCATCGAGGCCCTGCGCGAAGCGCTTGCAGGAAAGCTCTCCTGCCTGACCGGAAATTCCGGCGTCGGCAAATCCAGCCTTCTGAACTGCGCCTGCCCGCAGCTTCAGCTGCCCGTCGGCGAGGTTTCGGAAAAGCTCGGCCGCGGCCGCCATACCACGCGCCATATTGAGCTTTACAGCCTGGGAAGCAATACGTTCGTCGCCGATACCCCCGGCTTCTCCGCGTTCGACACCGAGCGCATGGAGCTGGTGCACAAGGAGCAGCTGCAATATGCCTTCCCGGAGTTCGCTCCGTATCTCGGCCATTGCCAGTTTCCAGACTGCGCCCACCGGAAAGAGCCCGGCTGCGCCGTCCGTAAGGCCCTCGCCGAAGGAAAAATCGGCCAGACCCGCTATAGCAGCTACGAGCGCCTGTACGAGCTGGCCAGCCAGCTCAAGGAATGGGAGCTCAAATGAAAAACCCGCGCCCGGACGCACAAGCCGTCCAGGTGCGGGTTTGTTCTATGATCAAGAGAGAAATGAGCTTGCCTGAGTGTATGTGGGCATCGACCCCTACAGCTGCAGCCGGACAGGTGAGGATCACTCGTTCTGCGCGTTCTCTCCCGCCTTTGCTTTTTTAATGTACCGGTAAATGCTTGCCTGCGAACAGGACAGCTTTTTGACCGTGAACTGCACCGCGCCGCGCAGCTCGAACATCCCCTGCTCGTGCAGCTGGGCGATGATGCGGGTGCGCTCGGCCTGCGTCAGGCGGTCGAGCGGCACGTTGACGGACTTCGTGACCGTCTCGAACAGCTCCTCCATGAGGCTGTTCATGTCCGATTGGAAATGCTCCGCCGGGACGGCTGCCGCGTGCTGCGGCTGCATGGGCTGCTTGGCGGGCGCGTCGACAGGGAAGTAGTGGTGATGGACAAAATCGTCCGGGTGGATGAGCTTGAGAATGGCGTCGCTGATCTCGTGGAACCGGCTGTCGTCAAAATTGATGCACAGCAGGCCGACCAGCTTGCCGCCGTCCTTGATAAACATCGTGCTCGAACGGATGGTCTTTCCGTTTGCAAGCTGTCCGGTGTAGTTCAGATTATAGTCGCTCGTCTCGTACTGCTTCTGCATGATCATGCGCAGCGCCGCGTTTGTGATCGGCGCGCCGACGCTGCGGCCGCTGATGGAGCCATTGGCAATGGCGGCCACGCGGCTGGTTTCCGGCAGGATCTCGTGCAGTACGACCTCATAATCCGGCCCAAGCGTTGCGCCGAGGTATTCGACCAGCACGGTATACTGCCGAAGCATCTGTTCCGTCATAGGGCTTCCTCCTTATGATGTGTCCGTATTTCTCATACTAGCACAGTTTTTTCGCGAACGCAACGAGATCCGCCCGATTTTCTCACTGTATTTTCTCAAAACGAGAAATATTTTTTTAACATACGAAAATTAACAGTAAAAATTGTGCGAAATGCACAATTTTGAGTTTTTTATCTGGTGGTTTACAGTAATTATATTGACAACTGAATCGCGGAGTGATAAACTCTTATCATAATGAGGAGGTGAGGACAGTTTATGAAAACCGTCATTTCTACTGAAAAGGCCCCCGCGGCCATCGGCCCGTATTCGCAGGGCATCCAGGCAGGCAGCCTGATCATCACATCCGGCCAGCTGCCCATCGACCCGGCAACCGGCGCGTTCCCCGCAACCATCGAGGAGCAGACCCGTCAGTCCCTCGAAAACTGCAAGGCAGTTCTCGCAGCGGCAGGCGCGGCCATGGAAAACGTCATCAAGACGACCGTTTTCCTCAGCGACATGAACAACTTCGCAGCCATGAACGGCGTGTACGCCACGTTCTTCGAGGGCGCTTGCCCCGCGCGCAGCGCAGTTGAGGTCGCACGTCTTCCGAAGGATGCGCTCGTCGAGATCGAGTGCATCGCCGTCCTGTAAGCAGGAAAAAACCGTGAATTGATACTGTCCGCCAGGCGCCGGCAGAAAGCCTGTCTGCGACGACCGGGGTATCTCCAAAACAATCGGCGTAAAACGCCAATACTAATGGAGGTCAGTATTATTATGAGCAACGAATATCCGCTGAATGTCCCCGCGCCCCATCATTTTACCTTTGCCGTCCGCGATATTCCCGACGTTACCGTCGAGCAGCGCGAACGCGTCCTGAAAGCCACCCATTATAATGAGTTTGCATTCCCCGCCGGCATGCTGACGGTCGATATGCTCTCCGACTCCGGCACCACCGCCATGACCAACCACCAGTGGGCTTCCCTGTTCCTGGGCGACGAGGCATATGGCCGCAACACCGGCTACTATGTCCTGCTCGACACCTTCCGCGACATCTTTGAGCGCGGCGGCGAAAAGAACTGGAAAAAGATCCTCGATCTTGTCCGCACCGACTGCCGCGACGTCGAGACGATGATGGAAAAGGTCTACCTGCCCGAATACGAGGGCGGCCTCTTTAACGGCGGCGCAGCCCAGATGGAGCGCCCCAACACCTTCATCATCCAGCAGGGCCGCGCAGCGGAATCCGTTCTGATGGAGATCGTCAAGAAGATCCTCGCCGCCCGTCATCCGGGTAAGGTCTTCACCATCCCCTCCAACGGCCACTTCGACACCACCGAGGGCAACATCAAGCAGATGGGCTCCATCCCCAGAAACCTCTATCATAAGGAGCTTCTGTATCAGGTACCCGAAGGCGGCAAGTACGAGAAGAACCCGTTCAAGGGCAACATGGACATCGAAAAGCTCGAGCAGCTCATCACCACGGTCGGCCCCGAAAATGTCCCGCTGGTCTTCACCTGCATCACCAACAACCCCATCTGCGGCCAGCCGGTCTCCATGGGCAACATCCGTGAGATCAACCGCGTCGCGCACAAGTACAACATCCCCCTGATCTTCGACGTCGCTCGCTGGGCTGAAAACTGCTACTTCATCAAGATGAATGAAGAAGGCTATGCCGACAAGTCCATCGCCGAGATCGCCACCGAGATGTTCTCCTACTGCGACGGCTTCTGCATGTCCGCCAAGAAGGATGGCCACGCCAACATGGGCGGCATGGTTGCCTTCCGCGACAAGGGCCTGTTCTGGCAGAACTTCTCCGACTTCAATGCCGACGGCACGATCAAGACCGACGTCGGCGTTCTGCTCAAGGTCAAGCAGATCTCCTGCTACGGCAACGACTCCTACGGCGGCATGTCCGGCCGTGACATCATGGCGCTGGCTGTCGGTCTGTACGAAAGCTGCGACTTCAACTACATGGACGAGCGCATCAAGCAGTGTGAATATCTCGCACAGGGCTTCTACAAGGCAGGCGTCAAGGGCGTCGTCCTTCCCGCCGGCGGCCATGCTGTGTACATCAACATGGATGAGTTCTTCGACGGCAAGCGCGGCCACGAGACCTTCGCGGGCGAAGGCTTCTCGCTCGAACTGATCCGCCGCTACGGCATTCGTGTTTCCGAGCTGGGCGACTATTCCATGGAATACGACCTCAAGACCCCGGAGCAGCAGGCAGAGCTTGCAAACGTCGTGCGCTTCGCCATCGACCGCAGCCGCCTCACGCAGGAGCATCTGGATTACGTCATCGCAGCCGTCAAGGCTCTGTATGAAGACCGCGAATCCATCCCCAACATGCGTATCGTCTGGGGCCACAACCTCCCGATGCGCCACTTCCACGCGTTCCTCGAGCCGTATCCCAACGAGGAAAAGTAAGCAATTCACAACAGAAGAAAGTAAGTAAACCTGGACGGCGCTGCGCCGGGGCTCCCGGCGCAGCGTGACAGTCGAATCCAACATTCTTATTGGAGGGAAAGAAATGGCTGACAAACAGGCAACCACACAGCGCGACGGCTTTAAATCCAAATGGGGCTTTATTCTGGCCTGCATCGGTTCCGCCGTCGGCATGGGCAACATCTGGCGCTTCCCCATCATGGTCTCCCTTTGGGGCGGCATGACATTCCTGATTCCGTATTTCATCTGCGTGATCCTCATCGGCTCCACCGGCGTTATCGGCGAGTTCGCACTCGGTCGTGCCACCGGCGCAGGCCCCATCGGCGCGTTCGGTAAGTGCACCGAGCTGCGCGGCAACCGCAAGATCGGCGAAGCCATCGGCTTCATCCCGGTTCTCGGCTCCATGGCGCTGGCCATCGGCTATACCGTCGTCATGGGCTGGATCTTCAAGTACACCGCGATCGCCATTACCGGCGATATGCACGCCATGGGCCAGGATATGGCGGCCATCGGCGGCCACTTCGACATCGTTGCGATCAGCAACCTGCCGTGGATCATCGTTGCAATCGTTGCCTCGTTCGCCATCATGGCGATGGGCGTTTCCGGCGGCATTGAGAAGGCCAACAAGGTCATGATGCCGGTTCTGTTCTTCCTGTTCGTGGGCCTCGGCATCTACATTGCGTTCCTGCCCGGCGCAAGCGAAGGCTACAAGTACATCTTCACGCTCGACCCCAAGGGCCTTGCAAATCCGATGGTCTGGATCTTCGCTTTCGGTCAGGCGTTCTTCTCCCTGTCCGTCGCGGGCAACGGCTCCGTCATCTATGGCTCTTATCTGCCCAAGAATGAAAACCTGCCTGGCTCCGCCAGAAACGTTGCCGTTTTCGATACGCTGGCTGCTCTGCTCGCCGCGTTCGTTATCATCCCCGCCATGGCAGCGGGCGGCGCTCCGCTGGAGAAGGGCGGCCCCGGCCTCATGTTCGTCTGGCTGGTCAACGTCCTCAACGGCATGCCCGGCGGCCGGATCATCGGCGTCATCTTCTTCGTCTGCGTTCTGTTCGCCGGCCTCAGCTCCATCATCAACCTGTATGAAGCACCCGTTGCGACCCTGCAGGATAACCTGAAGCTGAAGCGCGTTCCGGCTACTGCCATCATCCTTGTCATTGGCTGCGTGATTGCAATCCTCATCCAGAAGATCACCTCCGAGTGGATGGACGTCGTCTCGATCTACATCTGCCCGCTCGGCGCTCTGCTGGCTGGTATCATGTTCTTCTGGGTTGCCGGTAAGAAATTCGTCCTCGACGAAGTCAACGACGGCCTCCAGAAGCCCATCGGCGGCTGGTTCTATCCGCTTGCCAAGTATGTCTACTGCATCCTCTGCATCGTAGCGCTTGTTGCAGGCGCAGCCCTCGGCGGCATCGGCTGATATACCATTCCAATTTCCCAAAACGCGCGTACTGGTTTCCGGTACGCGCGTTTGCACTTAGGGTG
>OKST01000552.1_pt1 | contig 26616 bp, 16 predicted proteins | sample 1606341 | NCBI WGS metagenome assembly OKST01 (sample SAMEA3879563, study PRJEB24766) | human gut metagenome | biome: human-associated habitat; feature: feces | place: USA | collected 1985/1987 | reverse complement strand
GATAATATTATAAAAAAGAAAAATGAGATATTAGAAAAATTAGATAAAAATAAATTATCTCCTAATAGAGAAGTCTTAATAATAGATGAGTACACACATTTATCTAATTTTGAACTCATGATATTGGGGGGTATCCCTAATTTATATATTTTAAATTTAGGAGATCCTAAACAGAACGGGTTTAATGGAATAATGGGGAGTGGAGGGTCTTTAACAGCATTTTCAACACCATCTTTAGATGTTAGTATTAGAGCTAATAACAATCACAAGAAGGACAATCTTAATTCTCTAGCTTCTATTATAGATTCTTTACAGAGACAAAATGAACTGTATAAAACTGGACAGGCTGGTATATCTAATACAGCTTCAACTTTAGATTTAATAAAAAAGGATGGATTCTTTAAATTTTCAGAGTCTAATGGATTAGTTAGAGGAGAGCAAACAGTTAGTTCTGTTCCAACTATATCTGAATTGGAGTCTATGATTACATCATTGCCAAATGGAGAAAATATAGCTTATATTTACGACAAAGCTCATACTCCTACTTCTGAGATGTCAGAACTAACTAATAAGTATCCTGGCAAATTTATAACAGTACATAAAGATGATGTTCAGGGATCAGAATATAATTATACTATAGTTGATATAGATTATAAAGAAGTTAATAAAGCAGATACCCCTGCTACAGTAGTTAATGCTTTAAGAGATTTATACACATTAATGTCTAGATCTAAAGATGGAACTATGTTAATTTCTAATAGTCATATACTACTTGGAAACTCTAGAAGATACAAAACTTACTCTAGCAGTACCTTTGATCCAAAAGAAGTAAGTGACTACAAAGAGTTTATTAGCAGTGTTTATAAAGGACTAGAATTAAATAGTTCTACTAGTGTTAAACCATCTAAACCTGAACCTACTCCTGAAGTTGGAGTTCCGGGATTAAAATCGTCTATTCCTGGGTCTGAAGTTTTGAAACAAGTTGCTGAGAAAGATATAGAGAAATCAAAAGAATTGGATACTCCTGAAGTCTTTACAGTATTTCAAAGCCATATTATGTATAACTTTAATACTGGATCTAATAGAAACTTAGGAAAGTGGAACAGAGATAATGATGTTATTTCCAAATTTAATATTCTAAAGAATTTAATCTTCAGAAATCAAGATGATTTGGAAAAAATCCTTAGTAGTGAAAATACAGATAGATACCAAAATTCACTTCTAACTTCTGCTATTTCTTTATTTCCTAAATTTGGAATAACGTCCAGAACCGAAGCTATTGAAGCTATACGAGAAAGCGAATTCTTTATACAGAAGGTTCAATATTCAGATGAATATGCTTCCGAGGACAATGGTGTTAATTCTAATATAGAAGCTCCAGATTACATATATAGAATATTTAGAAAGATTGGAGATTGGGAAATAGATCTAGGAGTAATTACTGATCCTAATAAATTGGTAGACAGAGATATAAGAACTAAGTTAATTACAGCTAATACTAATCAATCTTTCAAATTGGATAAATCTAAAATGAATATTCAATTTTCTAAAGCTAAGATAACTTTAGTGAAAGAGGGAAAGTTTACTTTTGATAATAATTCCATATCTAAATTCTCTAAGAATAATCCATGAGCTAACATTTCTGGGAAAATCTGGGTAGCTAATAAAGAAACAAAAGCCAATTATATTCAAGCGGGTTATCCGTTTGTACTGTATTCTAGAGATTTGTTTATAAATCCAGATGAGTTTAAATCTTTGTTTGAAAAGAGAATATCTGGAGAAAATAACAATATAGTCCCTTTAAGAGCAAGCTTGCACGGATATGATTTTACTAGCTATATGAAAAAATGGGGAACTTTATACAATAGTAAGAATGGGAAGAGAGTTATAAAATTCACGTCATTTTCTGGATATAGACAACCTATTTTATTACGTAGACAATTAATCAGATTCCAAAGATACCTAACAGCGAGAGCAGAGAATCAAAATATAGAAACAGCTCTAAAAGATCTATATGCTGGAAATGCAACTGCACTAAATAATGATATAGAATATTATAATGGTATAGTTTCTCCAGACCAGTTACAGTCTGTTAAGAAAACTATAGACACTTTAATATCAGAATGATCCGATGCAATTGCTCACTTTAGTAATAATTTTAAAGTAGATTGGGAAAGATTAGATCGTTCCACATTTAGAAAAGACACAAAAACTCTATTAGATAATCTGCCCAAAAACAAAATAGTAGAACAGATAAGGAACCTAGATAGGGATAAATTAACTGAAAAGCTAACTAGTATATTTGGAGATAAAGCTAACAAAGCTATGGTGGATGGAGTGTATTCTGATTTAGAAGCTTTTCTAAAATTATATGACGCATTTACTAAACTAGCTGAAGATAATCCTAATATACTTAGTACACTTACTCCAGCTACTTCAGAAGGAGTAAATGAGTACACTAATATATCGGGAGATTTAATAGACTGGTTAATAAATAAAGGTTATGCAGCCAATTTTATCGGAGGAACTATGCTAACACATAGCTTGTTTAAAATAGTAAACAAGAGTCCAGAATTAATGAATGCTGCATCTATTGGCATTGATCATACTGCACAATATAAGGATGGTATATGGGCTAATGGAATATTTTCAGATATGAGTGAAAATGGATTCTATAGATCTTCTAACACAACAGACGATCTATATTTTAACTCATTAATTGAGATCCCTAACGCATATATAGATTTAAGCTCTATTCAATTTGGGAATAATACTCCTGTAGAAACATCTGAAGAAATATCCGAAGAGACTACTGAAAACACTTTGAATAGTTACCTAGATAAGCTAAATTTGCATAATTCTACAGTGGATTTAGCTAATTTAAAATCTAAAATAGAAGAGCTTTATAATAACAGAAAAGATAAAAATCTAGGAATAGTAGCATCTATAGATGGAGAGATTATTCCTGTAGATGGAAAAGCTATTATGTTAAGAATTAAAGATGAAGCTATAGAAGCAGAAGAGCTCGGAAACAATAATGCAATAGAATTATTGAAATCCAAGGCATTTGAGATATTGGAAGATGATACTATTAAAGAAAACTTAAAAGTATTATTAGGAAATAACATCCCAGTTCAAATTTTGGTTAACGGGAATGAAATTCAATTTAATTTTACTGATGAGTTTTTCACTTTAAATGGTTCTACTTTAGAAAAGGTAGAACAATTAGAGACTGTAGTACAATCATCAAATGAATTTATGGAAACTCTTCAAAATGTACTAGATACAGAAGGAGTAGGAATTAACTTATCCAATGACTTAGATTCAGCTGATTTAGACGCCATAAAAGGTGTAATAGAAATATTTAAAGACCAGGAAGTTATTGAAGCTGTAGATATTAGGAATTCTTTAAAACCTAATTATAAAAATGTAAATAAGAATTTGCCAATAAAGGCACTTACTAATTACATATTACAAGCATTAAATTCAAATAAACAAACAAATCAGTGTTCAAATGGCTAATATTTGTAATGACTTTAGACGAGCATTAGATAACACTCTTGCCGTTACAGAGTTCAGTGATGTTTTTTCAGTTAATACTGACGGAAAGGTAGAAAGTGATGGAGAGGCCCTGAAAAGTCTCTCCATTAAACTACTTACTCAAACAGGACAATTACCTAGTTCAGTAGATGATTTTGTTGATGTAGTTACTGAAAATTTTGAAGACGAAGATCTAAATCCAGAACAATTTTCTGAAGTAGCATCATTGATATTAAAGAATTATAACAGATTAAAATATTTAAGAAGGGAATTAAGACCTAATAAGGTAAATAATTTACCAAGACTTACAGACTCTCTTACCAATAACTTTTTAGGAGATAATACTCTGAAATTATTCTCTAAATGGTTTAATACAAGTTTAGTTAATAGTGCAGTTTTGCTGCAGCCTGAGAGAATCGTTAAATCTACAGTAGATCTTAATTTCTCTATACAGAGACTAAAACAGACTTATGTAGATAATATAGTAAAATACTTAGAAATAGATAACTTCCCTCTATATAAAGATTTAGGAACTAAGGGTAGTGAATTGCAAATTATACCCTATAATCTACTATTAGAGGCTGCCCAGAACAAGTTCAGTGAGAGATTAGTGAACGGAAAATATAAATCAAGCAATGATCCTGTTGAGGATAATGCTTTTTATAGCTTCTACTCTCTAGTAAATTTTGATAAACTTATAACTAACCCTAATTTCTCGGAAATAGTAGGAATATCAAGAACTGGACTAAATCTGAGAGGTTCCAACACTATTCCTCTGTATAATATTCCAAAATATGAATTTGCATTTCAGCAAGTTCCAGCCCAAAAATGGGACGAAGATTTATCTAAAGAGTCGGATGAAGCTAACCCTTTAGTTAGAAAGTTCTTGGAAAATATTAATCTATATGATAGAGATAGTAAAGGAGTCTATAAGATAGTCCCAAACCAGTACTTATCTTATAGAAACTTCAAAGAAGTTTTAAGAATACTAAAGGAAAATCCTGTAACTAGGAATGATTATTCTAGACTTAGAGATGATACTTATAGTATAGAATCTTTGTTTGAAAAGGCAGACAGATATAGAAAAACAATATTTTCTGGAGAGAAGGAACATGTTAGAAGAATATTCGATACTATGTATTATAAAATATTCTCATTAAGAACTCCCAGTCTAGCAAAGGCTAGTTTAGACTCTAATATGGTTTCATCCGAATTTGATATTTACGGAATGATATTAAATCAGATAAATAAAACTAGTTTTACAACTTATACTCAATATATATATAATACTACAGACAAGACTAATAAAGCCACTATACTAAACAGTTCTGATATAGATAGAAAAAAATATACTATAGAAAGAAACATAATGGCAAATAGTTTATATAGAGATTCTAGGTTAAATGCACTTAAAAAGTGGAACGTAAACTTTTTAAGCGAGAATGGAACTTCATTAAACTATTACTCTGATAATATCTCAGATAGTCTTAATCTAAGTAAAATAACATTAGGCGACAACGATGATATTTTAACTATAGACTTCTCCGATCCTAATAATCCTACATATTCAATGAATGAGACTAGAATCACAAGAAGTAGTTTATCAACGGACTCCAGTCTTGGGAAAATGCTAGAAAGATTATTAGTTGATTTTGCGTATATTCATGCAGATGATATTTATGTTAATATCTTGTCTCAAATTATAAATTCTGATGCCAAATTAAATGGAGTATTGGATGTTATCACAGCTTCTCTGCTAAACATGAATATTTCTGATAAATTAGTAGAAAATCCTAGTTTAAGAACAGTTTTAGATTTATATCCTAATTTAGAACTTTCTGATTCCTATGAAAGTCCGTGGAAGTATTTTAATATAGAGACCAAATCTCTAAAAATGTCAGGATACTTTTCATCTTTAAATGGTCTAGAATCATTAGCCGTAGTACAAAGTATTATAAACGGAGACAGTTCTAAATCTAATGTTACAGACGCTAATGGTAATAAGTTACAAAAAGAACGTTTGACTAATTTAACTAATGATGATCACTACTACTTCGAAACTCTACTTAGTAAAGTATCAGATAACATTCTGGATGATGATGTAGTTAAATATAATCTATTTACTTCTAACGGTACTACAGAAGACAGTAGACTACTAACAAGAACGGAATTAAAAACATTCTATAACAGTTTTTACAATTCTACTCCTAAGAAAATTAATACTGCTACTGACTCAGAAACTAATTACTTATTTTTCATTCATGACTTCCTAACCAGAGAAGATGAAGTTTCTATACAACCTACTGTGTACTCAGATAAATCTACTATTTGGAATAAAGTCATTAATACTAATATTCCTCTAGAAGCGTCTTGGATACCTGACCATCTAAAAGGAAGGACTCTCCAAGAAATGACTCCGGATCAGGTTAGAAGTATTAAATACGAGTCTACAAAAAGAATGGCTAATGTATTTATTAACAGAGTACTTTCTGACTATCAAGCATTAGTTAAAACTGGAGTATTTGGAAATGTAGATGAGCTAGCTTCTGAGTATGATTTAAATACAGATAATGTTATTAAAAAATATGAAAACTATTTATCTTTATTTAGAGAGAAAGCTGATGGAAAATTAATAGAGGACGCTTTAAGATACTTAAAGCACACTACTGGCGAAATGGTTACTATAATAGACCAAATACATTGGCTTCCTGGATTTAAAGTCAATCCGGCATTGTACGACTTCTTTAAAATGTATTCAAATGACGATATAGAAAAATACAATTCCAGGGAAAATCTCAATAAAGGATTTTATGCTTTAAAACTACAGGATTCTACGAAAATAGAGTTAAGTTACAATAATGGAAAAGAAATAACCGAAATAAAGAATGGTATTAAGTTTCATTTGGAAAAGATGAATATGGATTACGATTCATATATGGAAGATTGGGTAAACAAAGATTCTAATGAACTTATATTGTTTAAAGCATTCAGAAATGGGGAATCTATAAGTTATATTACACAAGATGATGTGCTTAGTTCAGATTTTACTATAGAATTGAATCCTCTTCTCGATAAATTTCTATCCTTAGACAATCTTATAGCCAGTAACTATAATTCTTTAGTATATGGTCTTCCGTTTATACATCCTGCTAAAGGTGCTACTTCTAAGTCCTTAGCTGATTCCAAACTAAAGAAGGGAGAAACTCCTTCTCGCTCTGATTTCTTCAAATTTAGCGATTCTAGCATCATTCAAGAAGACGCTGCTAGAACTAATGCATCATATAAACGTGCTGTAATTGGAGGTGCTACTATTCATACTTGGCTTAAGAATAAACTTAACGGAGTTCCAAATAAACTTAAACTGGCTGTAATTGAAGACCCTATAGATTATGTGGGTAATATACATGGGGATATAGATAAAGTTACTATGTATGACGGAGGTATATGGATGAATCCTTTCCAAGCTATTTGGGAAAAGAATTCTGTAGAAGAAGTGAAACAGTCTAGTATTCATAGAAAACCTATCGGATATTTTTCGTTAGCTAATTACCTATCATCCGGACTTATGAAATGTGCAACATTCTCTGTAAATAATACCATTATTAGAAACTCTTTAGGTAAAAACAGCGCCGAGAGTATGTTAAAGAAAATGTCTGATGAAAATTGGATAGTTCCTATTGCACTTAATATAAACCATTTAAAAAGTAAATTGAAATTAAATAGCTCCTCTGTTCATTTAAAAGATGCCAAAAACACTCTTTTAAATCCAAGATATAAGGAAACTATAATAGAAAATGGGGTTCAAAAAGTAGTTATAAAGGAAGTTAAAAATATTACATATAATGGATCTAACATTTCGGAAGATGGAAAAATTAATAATATGTATGATATAGAAATTACTACTTACAATCTTGACGGAAGTATAATATCAAATGATATTGTTCAAGGAGTTAATATTAATTCAAATTATACATTATGGAAAGTATTAGGTGGGGAAAAATCTATAGCGTATAATAACGAGTATGATGAATCCTCAATAGAAACTGTAGCTAACCTAGCTTCTAATCTTAATTTAGAGAAGACTAAAGCTATTGAATCTCTTATGGAGTTGACTACTAAACTTCCGTTAGAATTTATAGCAAAATTTCCCAAATTTTCTGATGGCTACATTAAGAAAATTAGAAATTCTGGAAAATTCTTCCAACCTTTAAAACTAAGTGACGTAAGCTATTTGGCTAATCATTCTGCTATAAAAAATGGGGCTATAAATCTACTGGATACATCTAACTATTATAACGATTTAGATTTGACCTACATAGAAATTGACCCAGACTTTATAGGAATACAAATGTCTGCTGAACACCATGCTGAAAACTCTGAAGTATCGGAAATGACGCAGGTTATGTCTGCACTTATTCAAAAGGGTATTTCTTATGAAACTACCTTAGCTGTGTATAGAGACTTGGGATCTTATATAGCTAAAGGATTAGAGCCTTTTATGAATGTCAATAACAATCAACTTATTGTTACTTTAGGAAAGCAATTGTTACAATCATTTAGTACGGACGACTTATCAGCAGAAAATTTAGCTTCTAGGTATATTAAATTAATTAAAGAAGATCTACTAGAAAATAATGCAGAAAAAGAAATACTAGTTCCTTTTGACGATCCAAATATTTTTAGTAAATTTGTCATTGATTTTGCTAATAACCTAAACCAAAATATTATTCGTAGAAAATTCTTTGGATTAAATGCAGTATTAAATCCATCACACGATGTTGTTGGACTTATCGAATATACTGATGAAAATGGCAATACTCAATTATATACCAAAGAAGATTATGAGAATAAAAATGGAGTAGTGCCAATAGATAACATCCCTAATACTCTTGTAGATCCAGGACAGGTATTAAATGGAGATTGGGTTTTGGATGATGGGGTAGAAAAACAAGTTACTTTCAAACCTCTAAAGGACGGAAGACAACATATAAGTCTGCAAGATTTAAGAGATAAATATAGACAACTTGGAAGACAAGTAGAGAAGATAAATAAATATGGAAGGAATTTAAGACCTCACAATTATACATTTAATTTAGGAGAAAGAGGGGTTTATGACGGTTTTGATATGGATAGTTCCAAACTAAGTTACTCACTTTCTAGAACTTTAGGAAAAGTTAAGTCAGTTTCTAGTTCTGGAGAAATTAATAATGATGTTCCTAATGACTTAGATATATTAAGACTTTCTAAGTTTATAAACTTTGTAAAAAGCAAGGAATCATTATATACAGGAAATGAAGGGGACATAATTAATCATATAAACAAAGCTATAGAGGGCAATGAGGAATCATTAAAAAAATTAGGTTTAACAATTAAGGAATGGATAATTTCAGACTGTAAAAGAATACAGTATAATCACGAGTATCCGTCGTTGGTAGAGTGGTCTAAATCTAATTTGGAATATATCCCTTTAGATGGTGAAATCTCTTATTCAGCCAACGAAATGCTTCTTCCAAAAGTTTGGGCTAGTAAGTTTATGCTAAAGGAAGGGGACAACTTAGGTTCAATATTAGAAGATCCAGTTACTTTCTTTAAAACTAAATTATATGATGTATTTGATTATTCAGACTTAAACGATTTCAAGCCGGATAAAGCCTTTGCAGCATTAAAAGGATTAAATTCATCTAATAATTTATATCTTATATTAGGAGAAGATTTTGATAAGAGTAAGTGGTCAGAATATAATCCAGAAACTGCAGTATTAAATAATAAAGTGTTTGTACTCGATACCAATGGAGAGCCGTTATATCCTATAAAAAAGGGTATTAAGTTATATTCTAAAATGCAATATGGAGAAAGAATAGTAGCTGCAGTATTAGATAATCCAGAGGATATGAACTATTTAGAAAATAGTAGCACATTCTCTGAAACAGTAGTATATAGAGTAAACAGACACGATGTAGCAAGTGCATTAGAAAAATCTAAGTTAGTATCTGATTCTGTACTCAATATGCTAACTAGTGAAGACGAATTGCCTTCAAAAGAAGACTTAGAGGCCGTATACGAAGCTCCAGAAAGAGCCATTGAACGTAAAGCTAATAAAATGGCTATATCGTTTAAAAATATGGCACTAAACTTTATAGTAGCTCGTATTCCTGCACAGTCTATGCAATCGTTTATGAATATGACTATAAAAGGATTCATTAATACAGATTCTAACGTTGTATATATATGTGCAGACCAGCTTTGGCTTCAAGGGTCCGATTATGACATTGATAAAGCATTTATACTAGGTGCTAGTATAGACAATGATGGTATATTTATAGATTGGAGTCCCTATTTTGATTACTCTGATATAAACACATTTAGAAAATCATTAAGACTACCTTTACCTACTGGTAAACCTATCAAATTTTCTAAGGATGGAGTAGATATAACAGAACTGTATGAAAAATATGAAAACTCAGATAGTATAGAAGATTTAGTTGAGTTACTATCTGTTGCATCTTCCAGAAAATCTATTTCTATTGATGAAAATTATAAGGACTCAGCTAGAACAGTGATAGATTACCATAATTTATATAATATTGATAATGAATATAGAATCCAGGAAGGAATAAAAAACAAAGTATTTGCTGAAATGTGAGAAGTTGGAACTAACTATGCTAACATAGTATCCCAGACATCCCCTATCTCTATAGAAGACGGACAAAAAGCTGCTGAACATGCAGAGAGCTTTAGCAAATATATAAACAATAATAATCCTGCAGCAAAAGCAATCGCCCAATTCCAGAATAGTATTGGTAAAGACGGAATTGGTATAGCTGCTACTGGTATTAAGGTATATTCTAATACTTTAACATATGTCCATAGTAAATTATATAATCAAAGGGATTGGACTACCCAAAAATGGCTTGACACAATAAATGAAATAAAGGGCAAGCCTATTGTAGATATATCTGGATTAGATCTAAAGGGAGGATATTTAAACATTATTCCTAATGTAAACTATGATAATTTGTCTAATTCTTTTATAGTAGATGAAAATGGGGAATATGAATTAGACGAGAATGGGAATAAGATTTCTGTACTTGATGTACCTATTGAAGGAGATGCAACTCTAAGACAAATACTAGAAAAGATTGGAGCGCAAGAAAACGTATTTCTATCTATATCAGTATTGTTAAGTTTGGCTACTGATAATGCTAAAGAGCTAGTACTAGAAAAGATTAATGCAACTCCAGACTTAATGGGTATGTACATATATTTATTATTTAGAGGGGCTACATTTGCCGATTCTGCAAAGTTTATGACCTCTCCTATAATGAGTCTAATAAAAGAAAAGGCAAAAAGTAATATCTTTGTTTCTGGAGAAGCTGACAATAATATTGACTACTCTATCAATTATTATCTAAAAGGACCGAAACTAGGACGATATGTTCCAGAGAAATATATAAACTCTTTTAGGAATGCTTGGGTAGAATTTAAAAATAAACACGATAATCTAAAAGAATTGTCTAATGATTTATTAGAAGCTGAAATAGCTAAAGAATTTATAGAAAATATAGATTCCTTTAAAGAGTTCTTAAGAGAATATCTTATTACTCCTAATGCTGTATTAAATGCTTCTATATCAAGTAAGAAGATAAGGGATATTGAAGAGTTAGAGTATCAATCATTTTTGGATGAAATAGATGAAGATGCAAATCTAGAGTTATTCGAAAGTGAAGCTCAGGAAACATTTATTAGTTCTAAAGACAATATTAAGATCTTATTCAACCGCTTTTTAAATGAATGTGTTAAAAGAGATAATCAAATAAATAAGATACTAAAGGGAATGCCTAGAGAAGAATTAGAACAAAGTATAGATAACATTGTCAATATAAGAAAAGGTGCTAATGAATTAACCTTGTTAGGAAGATTATCATCATTAAACCAGGGTATCAGAACTCAGTTATATGAACAGGTAAATTATTTATCTAGCCTAACTAATAGTATTGCTAGAACCTTGCAATTTACTAACGAGGAATTCAGAGTCTTTGATAAGTTGAAAAAAGGACAGGAATTAAGCGAAAGTGAAGAGGCAATATACTCCGAGTTAGAAAAATACTTTACTAACGTAGAACTTAATCATTTGATTAATGATCAATATGCTTATAAACCTTTTGATTTAAATGAGTTTGTTAACAACAAAGAAACTCAAGAATTTTTTAAACATTGGTATAAATATAAGAGCCCGTTTGTCAATATATTAGATGCTATATTAACTGTTCCTCACTTTGGAGAAATGTTAAAAACCTTTACTACAAATAATACTGTTCTAGATTCTTTAACTGTTAGAAGAGCTAATATAATAAACATAAATAGAGAACTGCAATCTTTAGGGGTTATAAAAGGAGGACTTACCCCTAAAATTACAAATAAGATTAATAGATTTTTAACTGATTGTATAATCAACGATTATTTCAAAACTGTTGCTCCTATAACTATACCTGGAGTAACAACTGAATACGTTGAAGGAAATCCTATCCATTTAGATTCAGCAGAGGATTATATAATAAATTTTGATAATTTAGACAATAGACTTACGTTCAAAAATTGGATGGAAGAATATTTGATAAATTTGTTTAGAACCAGAAATGATAACTTTGCTAAAAATATAACTGTAAAGAATTTCCAAAATGACTTAAGAGTTCCTTACACTATGTGCGCCCTAGATATTGATATGAGTACTATGAGTCGAGATATAAATGAGACTAGACTTTCTGATATATCTATTGATTATAGTAAATTATATTCATGAACTTCTATATCTAATGGCTTAACATTTGGGGACGCTCTATTCTTGTATAATTTATTGATGAATAAAAACTCAAATAGTAGTTACTCATTCACTAATTTGTTTAAGGAAGATTTAAGTAATCCGAACAGAATGGTGTCTAAATACATGAAATATATAAGTCAGTTATCCAAACAAGATTCAGATTCTGCAATTAACTATGATATTAAAGACTTAGTATTGCGTCTTATACCGCTAGATCAAGAGGTTATGGGATTAGAAAAGAAAAAGTCTTTAGAGGGAGTTACAGAAATATTCTATAACAAAACTAAACTAGATATAGATGCTGATCCAATTGCCAATATAAATACACTATTGTTTACTACTGACAGTGTAAATGCTTTTACTAAAGCTAAGAGTATTCAAGTTGCAGCTGATTTAGCAAAATTTATTTCTAGTGGCTTAGTTGAATTTAAACTTAATTGTGACTAATGAAACATTGTATTCAAATAAACGTTGGTTCAAAGAAGTACACTTTTAATATCGACGTGTCAAAGGAAGCAGACTTAACTGCTTCCTTTCCCGATATTATTTCAAAATATATACTAAAAGATAAAAGTAATATAAGTATATTAGAAGAAATAACTAATTCTTTAAATGGAGAGCATAACAGTTCATCTGAGTTAAAGAACATTCTGAATAAAGAAGTTTTGTCAGATTCAGAGATTTCTAAACTATTGGATAGTTATGCGGGGAATAGTAGTATCTATAATATAGCTTCGTATTTTAATGCCTCTAGAAGAAGCGATAAAGTTTTGTTGCTGTCTAATGTTCTGGGAAGTAGAGGAGTTATTAATACTTCTAATTATGATGTTATTCTTATGGATGGAGCTAGGAATAGAGTATTAACTAAGAATAATAGAACTATGCTAATATTAAACCCAGAATCCCAACCGGAGGAAGCATTATCTCTGCTCTCTACTGTGTATACGTTAAATCAGTTAAGGGAGCCTAATAGTTGGATATTTAAACAATTTTCAAAAGTAATCGAAGATTATTCTGGAGAACTATATAAGGATATTAAAGATTTGTCTATGATGGATAAAGCAATATACTTATTTGCAAATCCAAATTTGGAACAATCAGTGAGAGACTCTTTAAATGGTCTAATTAATCAGGATATAAATACGAAAATAAAATTAACTGATAAAATTAAACTATCAGGTTCACATCAGGAAAATGCTCTATTTGATATAATGGTAGATGACAGAAATGCAATAATTACCAATTCTGATGGAACTATAGGAGTTAGTGTAAAAGATATTATAAACTTTAAAAATGGACTATGAAATTCTTATACTGTAAAAGCTACAGAGGAAGAATTTAAAGAGGCTTTTGGGCTAGAAGAAGTTGACACTACTATATATAGAAAAGATTTATGAGGGTATTTAATTAAGCATAAAGACGTAGCAGAAGTAGTTTATGATAAGCTAAACTCTAGCACAATTAAAAAGGATAATATAAAAGATAGGTTAATGGAAGCTAGCAAATTACTTTTAATTGATAATATTTCTATACCTGAGTCAGAGTTATCCTTCACTCCTGACCCATCTAAACTAGACATAGAGCCAGGAACTAGGTTTGGTCAAAATCGTATGATAAAAATTAGATATACTGCCTCCAGACTTAATTTCAAGAGCTTAATAGTGTCCTCTTCTGCAAGTAATGTATCGTATGATGGAGGACAGGAATCTGTTACTATTCCTCTAGAAATGGCTCTTAATAATAGTTCTGAAGTGAAAGTTCTTCTTAATAAGTATGGTCTATATAATTTAAAATTTGAGGGTAATATTAGTTTATCAAAGACAGAAAATGTATTTAAATTATACAGAGAAAATTTAAGCTATTTAACCATTAAAGACGGATCTGCCAATGATATAGAATATGTAAAACAGGCAAATAGATTTGGTTATCAAGTCAATTTGTATGCTGGAAGTGACAGCAACATGGATAATGTTCTATCCAAATATACGTCTATTATGCCTGTATTTGTGAAGCCTCTGGCTGCAAAGTACAAACCATTGAGTTATCAATCAAATGTATTTTCAAGTATTGCTACAAAGCCTACATTAGTCCCGGTGACCTCGTCTAATGAGTCTATGAATCAATATTCTATAGGAGAATCATTTAAATTATATAATGAAAAAAATCCCAACATTACGGTAGGAGTAACTTTAACTGAGAAAATTCCATTATATCATCAGTATTATTTGTCTGAAAACAACGCTAGTATAGAACAAGGAGATTTAATTCTCAAAACTGGAAGACATTATATATTTGTAGAAAGAATAGATGAAAATAGTATAAAATGTATAGACTTAGATTCATCTGAACCTACTATTACTACTGTTAATCTGGAATACGTAGAACAAGGACTGCAAAACGGCATGAAAGTAGCTACTCCAGTCAATGAGGATGGAATTATTTGGTATAGAGATACAAATGGGAGAGAACATTTTTATAGTGTAGAAGAGGACACTTTTTCTAATTTGAGTAAGGAGGATTTCTTTAAACCTAGAATTGAAGAATTTTCAAAGGATAGTGGAATACCTGTAGAAAGTCTCAATAAGCTACTAAGAGATAATAAGAAAAGACTTCTATTTAGACTTAGTCCTTCTGATTATTCAGAGAGATCCGTAGTTCACCCAGTTACTGAAGATTTTAAATACTATACTACTCAGGACTTAGTAGAAAGAATAAATACTAGATTGACCAAAGGAACAATTCCAGTAATATGGTTTAATAGAAAATCCACCAAAGCTGACCTAGGGTTTTCTATAAAAGACCTAAAAAACTTTAAAGCGTTTACTCATGATGGAATAATATATATGAATGAAGATTTAAGTACTATAGATTCATATGTACATGAGTTATCTCATATTATATTAGCAGCTTTGAGAACTCAAGATACAAACGCTTATAATATCTTGCTGTCAAAAATAAATGAAATTCCAGAAGGCTTTTCTTCTACATATCAGGGACTTACTCAAAATGATTTAAAAGAGGAGTATTTGGTTCATTTATTTTCTAGTTACTTCACTGATATAGATTCTTCTGCAGTAACAGACACTATGGACTCAATAGATTGGGAGACTGTGGTTAAAAAAATATTTAAATTACCGGAAGATTTGAATGATTCTGAAGTTATGCGACTTATGAATGATACTATAAGAAACATGCTATCTTCTACTGAAGATTCCTTTACATATTCTGAAATATTTAAGGAAAATAAGTTTCAACAGTTAACCAAATTAGCCGCTTTAAAAAAGGAATTAATGAAAAATAATACACTTAGGGAGGAATGTTAATGAAAAATTGTGTCTATATATTAAAAATAAATGGAAAAGAAATTAAGATAAAGAATGAGACTGATTTAGATAATATGCTATTAGATAACTTTCAGTCGTTTCTTAAAGAAGTAAAAAATTCCAATACTTTATTTTCTTTTGATAAAACCACACTAGATGTATTAGACTCTGCTCAAGAGGAGGCTAAAGAAAGGTTGAAAGAAGTAAGAGCTAAGGCTTTAGCTGAGTATTTAAATATAGATGATAATATATCTTATACTGACGGAGCTATCTCAGTACTTGATTGGATTGCTAATGTTGAGTTAGCTAATCCTATTAATAGGGATGACTATAGAAAGAAAAAAGTATCTGATATAAGGGCTGAGAATCCGACAATAACTGACGAACAAGCCAACAAAGAAATTGATAAGGAATTTGCATCTTGGAGCTATTCTCAGCAATTAGGTAGAGGATTACACTTCGTAACGGATATTATTTTCAACACTAAAGTCAAGTTAACACCATCTAAAGCTAGGATAAAACTTAACACCTCTTGGACTAAGGGTTTTGCTAAAGACGCCACTTTAAAAGGAATGACTGACGAAGCTCTGGAAAGTTTTATCCAACAAATGACTGACTTAAAATTTCAGCTAAATACTCCCGATGTAGAGAAAATTTATACAGAATATGTTATAGATGGGGCAGTTGATTCTAATACAACAGTAAGAGGTAAGGTGGATATTGTTGTAGTAAAGAAAGATGGCTCTGTACATATATATGATGTAAAAGTGTCTAAAGACAAGATGGATAACTGGGATATTGATAAGAAAAACTTTATGAGATTTCAGTTAGAGACTTATAGAAGACTACTGCATAATAAGGGAATTAATTCTAATAAGATTTTAACATCTGTAATTCCTATTGAAATAAATATAGATAAATCTGGAATATCGGAAGAGAACGAAGAGCTAAAAATTGAGGACAATGCCGAAATAGTTTCCAGTGTTTCGGTTTATAATCCAGAAAACGTATCTATTAGGAACAATTTTAAGTTAAGTAAGAAATTTAATGATGCTTTTCCAGTAAATAGCATTACAGAGTTAAATACATCAAAACTAAAAGAAACCGTTTCTTCTACTTTATCTAAGTATTTTCCTGTAGAATGTTTAAATGGTAATAAATTTTCTAACGTTGCAAAACAGACATTAATAGAAAAAACAAAAAGAAATTCTGAAGGTAAATTCCAGTTTTATGATTCTATAGGTAATAAATATGAAATATTTAATACAGAAGAAGAGCTTAGTGTATTCTTAGATGATTATCTGTCTACTATAGATCAGAGAATAAGTGAGCAAGTATCAGAAATAAAGCAATCTTTTAAAGAGGCTCTGGAAATAGTTAACAGAAGCAGTGATGAATATATTTCTGCCAACTTTTTATTTCCTAATTTAAGAAATGCTGAACATCAATCGTATATAAACACACTATTTTCTAAATATACCTATGAGAAAGGATGGAAAGTTGTAGATAATGATGATCTTATTGATATGGGGGTGATAATGCTTGTAAATGATAGGTCTAAGAAAGTAGATTTTGTTTCTATGACAGGATTAGATCCGTCTATGCAGGTTAAATTGCCAAAGGGCAGATCTCTATTGGGAAGTTTTTATGCAGACCAGTCGGTAGAAACTGATTCTAACATACTGCCAGCTACTAGAGGGAATATAGAGTTAATAAAATTATTGGAAATAGCTGATAATATCCTTCAAGGCGACTTAAAAGATTATGAAGTTGATGAACTTGCAGTAGTTAACGTTGACGCTAAAAAAGCTTTAAAACCAAACTCATTAGACAAGGTGTTGTACAATTATAATATGCTGCGAAGAAAAACTGGAGTGAACAACACTAGTTTAGTACTTTTAGACCCTTTAATTAAATTTTATCAAGTATATAACGAAATACAAACAGGGATTAGCAGTTTGAAGAGTGCCACAAGACTCAGTAATGCTATTAGAGGAAAGATAAAAGAAGTACCTAAACCATCTACCGATTTAACTCCGGAGGAAAGAAATTCTCAGCTTAAACAATTGTATAATTTATTAGAAGATTTAAAAAACAAGTTTTTCTTCTATGAAGGAGGCTATAAACCTAACGAAACATTAGAATCAGCTCTGTATGCTGAAGTAGCTAAAGCTATTATTAATCTATCTGGAATAGAAGTGGATCCATATAACGCTCCCAAACTAGCTGAATGGTTCGGAGATATTTGGAAAGACGGGGGATTGAATAGACAGTTTCTTAATTCAACTAAACTAAATACTTCTGATACTATTGAATTGTTTAAACCTATTAAAAGGGCTTTAGATTCTACCAGGTATAACATTCGTTCTGAGTATTTTAATTACAAAATGGCAGTTGTAGACAGGTATAAAAAATTCAAAGCGAGTAACGGTCTAGCTTCTAACAAATTCTTTAATATGTCTGAATATGATTATAAAAATTTATTCGACACCTCGGAAAATGGCAAGAAGTATTTTTTATTAAAAGATCCAAAGTCTGACACATCTCTAACTCCAGCTCAGAGAGAGTTCTTGGAATTTTATTTAAAGGACATAAATTCTTTAAGGTTTCCAGGACAGTCTGAGGAGGCTTTGAGAAAAAGCGGACAATGGCTAATGGCAGGTATTATGAAGGCTAGCACAGCTTCTAGAATTGCCAATAGTAAAAACATTATATCTTTATCGAGAGCCGTTAATGCTAATGTTACTGACGAGTTAATTAATAGAAAGAACGTAGTAGAGGAAAATTCAATAAAATCATATACAGAATTGAATGACGATCTAATGATGGAGATGTATAATATATTTGCTACATCTAATACTTTAGAGGCTAGAGCACAACTTGTTGATAAAGCTAGAAAAGACAAGGGAAGATTTGATGATCCTATGTCTATATTTGAAACTAATTTGGAGATAGTTGGCGATACTATGCATTTAGCTTATATACGAGAAAATGAATATAATAAAATACTTCCAGCTATTCAAGCTAATCTAACTATTTTAAGACTTGCTTCCTTTATATCTAGTGATAAAGATATAAACAAAACTATTCAATTTATTACAGACCATATCAAAACAACTGTATTCGATGAGTCATTAATATCGTCTGAAAATAAACAATTATATACTATTATGTCACATGCAAAGAGGTGGGCATCAGGAGCTATATTAGGATTTAACTGAAAATCTGGCGTAAAGGAAACCGCGGTATCATTCTTTACATTATATACTAGAGCTATTGCTAATTCAGCCTTTGATAAGGATAAAATTGGTTTAAAGGATATGCTCTCTGCTTATACTACCGTTTGAGGAGATGCTTTACATCAAGTTACTACAGTGACTAAGCTGGAGGCTCTAAATATGGTTTTTGGTATATCTAACATGTCTGAGGACGAGCTAGTATCTAGATTAAACTATTTCCAAGGAGATCCTCTGAGATTTAATGGCAACTTATTCTGGTGCAATCGTGCTCCTGATTATCTAAATAGAATGACTATTTTAGTAGGATACATGAAAAAATATGGATGCTATGATGCATACGAGTTTAAGGACAACCAACTAATGTATAATTGGAAAAAGGATAATAGGTTCAATGTATATGCTAAATATAAAGATTCTGAAAATTCAGTTCCCAAGAATTTACTAAAAGAATTTCAATATCAAAGAGCTTTATATGAAGCCATGATGAATAGATTTATATCTCAAGGGTACCAAATTACAGACTCCAATGGAGTAAGAAGAGCTATAACCAAAGAGGACAATCTACCACAAGCATTTACTGATTTAGAAATTGCAGGAATTAAGCAGGAGGCTGATACATTATTTGGTTATATGGATAATGATAATAAATCTGAGGTGTTTAAAACAGGAATATTTACTATAATAGGACACTTTAAAACGTATCTTACAGCTAAGAAAAATCAATGGTTTTTAACTAGAGGCACATATGCTGGAGGGCACTTTTCTCAAGCTAGAAATGAAAATAATGAGTTACTGTACATGAAGTATGATGAAAATGGTAAGCTATTAGAAATTACTACTGAAGTTACGGATCATCCTTACATAAAATGGGAAGGCTCTGTAACAGAAGGTATCTTCTGGTCTGTATTAGATCTAATATACAATCCAGCGAGAGCTATATTTGATCCTACATACAGAGATAAAGCTACAGCAGCTTGGAGAGACCCTATAAAGAAACGTAATGCTCTAATTGCTGGACAAGAACTTTTCTTATACTGGTTGATACAATACTTGTTAAAACTAGCTTTAGGAGATACAAAAGTTGGAGAATTATCACCATCTCAAAGAACATTTATAGGGATGGCTAGAGATGTAAGTAATGAACTTAATGTTAAAAAAGTATTATCTGGAGCAACCGAATTTAATGCACCAGCTATAAACTTTACTGAAAATGTTTTAAGTGATATTGAGGATGTGTTTGATGGAAAGCTCAATATAGCTAGAGTATTTATAGATAATTTTGGAGCCATAAGACCGTTGAAGTATTCATTATATGATTATTTCCCAAATCCAGATTACATTCATACAGCAGCTAAAGATTTATTTTAAAAAAATAAGCCTTAACCATTTAAAAGAAGAAACTCCAAAATTAAGTTGGATTCATCTTTTAAATGGTTAAGGCAAAAAAAATAAGGGCAAGCACAGTTAGGAATAATCCTAGCCGTACTTGCCCTTTCGTTTATTTAGATAACTCTAAATGTTTTGTTAAATAATTGATTGCTTCTAGTTGTCCATAAGTTAAAGATATATGTCTTTCGTTTATAAATATATCCCAACCTTCTCCATTATTCCACTGCGTCACTTCTATGTAATCATGCTCTTTTGACAAATGGTCAAAATCTTTTAAGTTAGCCATTACACTTTTTCTGTTACAGACTTCCATATACATAATACTTTTTTAACTAATTTTTCAAGACCTTCATTATTATCTATTACAAAATCGAAATCTTTATAGTTATCTAAAGCTGTTTCAGAAATGTGGTTGTCATTATATTCAGTATTTCTATTTACTCTAATTATAATACCTCCTCTATCTTTAATAGCTTTAGCTTCGTTAGGCATTCTAACATCGGTAACAATCCAGTTTTCATTTGAAGAATATATGACAAATAAAGCGTTCACCCAAACATCTGGGCTTAGATTATCTCTAAGAGATTGTCCTAATATTTGCAATATTTCTCTATTAGTTACTCCAAATGTAGGATTATATAAATCTTTAACTTTAGCAGATTCCCACATAGAAACATCAGGAAATCCTGTTAATATACTAGCCATTTTCTTCAAAGTGTCAGCGAAACTTACGCATTTAAACTTTGAAAATCTGTTAGTATCCAAGTTCTGGTCTAGGCATTGAATACAAAATTCTTCTATGTTTTTTTCAGGATTAATAGAATACCACATTTGGATAGCCTGAATAATTTTACCTATTGTATTCTTACCTATCCAGCCTGCTTCTTCCCACTGATGCCAATCAAATGGGGAGAAACAGGCAAAAATTTTTTACTATTATTCATATTTCCAAATAAAATTTTTAGATGTTTTACTTCTTCCTCTACAACACGCACTAATAGCGTCTGCATTACCATCTACAGCTTTAGCAGCCTCTACACAGGACACATATGTATTAATTAATTGCATATCTAAAGAGTATTGAAATACCTTTTTTCCTTTTTTAGTAAATGATACTCCTTTATTCCATGGGACAGAGTCTTTCTTAAATTGTCCTGAATTTACACTTTTTACTCTTTTAAATTTAGATAAAATAATTTCTTTATCTGGAATCTGATCTGAGTAAAACCAAGCAAATCCTCCAGCAGTTTTTTGACGACCTTTTAATACGTGTGTTAAATGTCCGTTATTTATATTTAATTCTAAGCATGCGCTTGATTCTGAATCAAACTCTTTAAAAATAGACCCATCTTTATTAAAAGCTATTATTGGTTTTGCTCCTTCTCCTTTCTTAAAAGAAGTATTATTACCAAAAGTTAGCCCATCTCCTCCTACTGTAGTATTAGTTAAGTTAAGACCTCAGGATTTTAATACTTGATACCACCATTTTTCCCAAAATTTCCATTCGTTAATTGAAACTTCATCTAAAACTTTAATAACTGGCTTCAATCCTTTGGATTTTAAAAAATTTATCCAATTTTTCTTGTGAGTATTCTTACCACCTTTTTCATTAAGATGTCCATAAAATCTACTTTTAATGTTGTTGGCTTTACCTACATATCGTATTTCCCCTGTTTCTGGATCTTCCAGACTATAAATATATACTTTGTCCATATTAATTTTTAGACAAAAATTACTGATTTTCAGTAAAACCTATAAGTATTTTTAGTTAATTTTTGTTAATACCGTCAATTATCATTAGTTAAATAGTTTTAGAGCTCATTACTGGATTTATCTGCAAAACTTCATTTATTACTCCATCTAAAACATTTCTAAAGTTAAGTAATGCCCTGCTACCAGAAAATTCAAATTTATGTTCTCCTAAACTTAACTCATAACTATACTTATTATCTCTGCAAGATACTTCTGCTCGAATATTCAATTTTCCTCCTAAGTATAGTGCTTTGTCTATTACTGCTGCAGTTATAAATTTATCCATGTTATTTAATTAAAGTTTTAACAATTTCAGAAACCATTTTTCCATCTGCTGCTGGTAAACTAGCTTTGATTTCTTTAATAACTTTGCCCATTTCTTTTCTTTCTATGCTAGTATAACTGTGATCTTCAAGCCAATCTAGAATATCTTCTTTAGTAGGCTCCTCTGGAATTAATTCCTTTAGATACATGAGTTCTATATTTTCTAAATCAGCTAAATCCTTTCTTCCAGCATCCGTATATTGTTGAATAGAATCCTCCCTCTGCTTAATCATTTTTTTCAACAAGGTTATTTCTGCAGCTTCATCATAAGGTTTGGCGTTTTTAGCTGTTTTAAACGTTTGAATTTCAGATTTTATAGCTCTATAAGTTTTAACTTTTCCTTGCTGTTTATCCTTCATCGCTTGAAGAATCATTAAATCAATGTTCATCATACTTGTTTAATATATTAATTGCTTTGTTAACATTATCTTCAGTTAATCCCACTCTGAAATCAGTTTGAATAAAACTGTCTAGTTGTGTGGGCAACATATCACAATCATCATCCAATATACAATAAGATAATACATCCTTCTGAGTATCTAAATAGTTTTGTATTTCAAATCCTCTATATCTGGTTTGGCTTATTCCTGTTATCCCAAAGATTTCCTGTTGGATACCTACCATTTTAAATAACTCCTTTAAATCGGAATCAAATCTCCAACTAGAGGATACTACTAATTTACACTCTGTCTCTCTAAGTATTCTATTAAGTTTCTCTACAGCTTTTGGATCGAAGTTAGATAGCTTATATATCATTTGTCCTGACATACTTGGATTTTCTTTATGTATTTTAAGCATTCTATCGTTTTGAGATATTTCCGTATAAAATGCTTCATTATTCAAAACTCCATCCACATCTAAAAATAAGTACTTACTCATTAATTAGCTGTTTTTTACTTCGTTATAAGCTAAGTCTGATAATTCTGGTGTAACATCTTCCAAACGAACACCTTCTAAGCAAGGACATTGTTTCCAAACAATATTATAATCACAAGAAAGCAAAAATAAATCAGTATTATCAGCATCAACAGCCATAATCCAATCATCTGGAGCTATTTCTACTTCAACACAATCAATAGTTCTTGTGGGTTTAGGTATCCATCTATTCTTCTCAACGTCTCGCAGTAAGCAAGTGCTAAAGTATCTGCCAGTTAAAACGTTATTTTTATGTTCGAACAAGCCTCCACTCCAGCAAATAGGATTTTTGTTCTCGCTCCATTGTCTGGTTTCAAAGCTGTATCTCCCAGTAGGTCTTTTAGTAAATGCTCCATTATAACAAATGTCTCCATTTGGTTCTTTAAAGACATTACTTTTTCGTTTATTTTGGTAAACACCTAGAGGACTTACTTGCTGCCACTCCTCGTCGGTAAAACGAAGAGGGCTAATAACATCCCAATTACAGAGTCTTTTGACGAGATCAATCTCCCAAGGAGCTGACATTCCGGAGTTACCATGAGAACTAAATACAGCTATAGCTTCAAGAACTTGTTGGTACATCCAATTAGTTGGACCATCCTCACCGTTACCATACCCAGCTAATTTGAGTTCATTTATTGCATGTTGGCAAAGGCTGCTTTCTCTAATAATACGTTGAAGGACTTTTTTGTTAATAAGTTCTTCTTTCTGTTGTTTCTTAATATATCGTCTACTATGTTTCATAATTAGATATTGTGTCTTCTTTTTATATTTTGAGCTGTTCCGCTATCCCATCTATCATCCTTTACAAATGCAATGTCGAAATCAGAATCTCTAGTCATAGCTGAGTCTCTTTCTTCATCAGACTTAAACCCAGATATAGTACTTACTGAGCAGTCTAGAATCTCTTCAATACCAATTGGAGGTTCATATCCTTCTGGAATATTTCTAGGGGATTCAAACATGTGGTAAATTGTGAGTTTTCTACCTGTTTTATTATAAATATAATCCATTGCATATTTATCAGCACCTTTGCAATCTCCTACTATAAATCCTGCCCAAGGATCATTTTCCAATACTTCTCTAATTTTTGGAATGTAATATTTCTTGAAATCCTCATAAGAAAGATCTCTATGTCCACTTATAAAATATATCATTTTATTTTATGTCTAATTATAATTGAAAATTTGAATATTTCTTAGTTTCAAAACCACTGTGAATGATTATATCATCACTGTCACATTATTACGTATTCTATCCCTTAATCTGATCCCATTCTACTTTATATTTAGTGTTATTTTCGTCATAATAATAAATCTCAACTCCTTGAAATACTAAAAATGAGTACTCAGTTTCACTTCTTAGGTGCTCATATATTTCTATTTTAACAGTATCGTTACCATCGTAACTTAGAAGTTCTATAAATGTATTATATTCTTCTTCAGACAATCCAATATATTCTCCTGGATATCCTATCCCGCAGTAATCATCAAAGCATATACCCCAATGATCTTGAAGAGGTTTTAGCTTATTTAATATACTTACATACTTAACAACCTCTTCTATCTCGGATTCGTTACAGGTGAAATCATATGTAGTACTTCCATCAGCATCACCTATCATATAATTAAATATTACATGATAATAAGGAGTTTTATTTTCTATAGGAATTAATTTTATCATAGTTTAAGTTCTATAAGCTTATTAATGCACTTTCCTAATCTATTTTCACCTCTCCATTTACTAGGATTTAAAGCATCTGGATGATTTTCTGGAAGTTTAATTCCCCAAATATTGTCATAAGGACTAGCTTCTACAAAAGTCTTATTCTTATGTGCTTTAAGAAATTCTCTAAATTGAGGAACACTATCAAATTTAGCTGATAAAGCAATTAGCATAACTGTATCTCTTTTGACATTCCAAGATTCATCATCGTAATTTTTAATTTTTCTTCCATACGCTTTAGCCTCCCTAGGAGTTATAGCTCGTAAAATGCTATTAGCTACTTCTTCATCCTTAAAAAACTTAGCTTTTAAATACATGAATAATTGTTCTGAACTAGTAAATCTATGCCCGTTGTATGTAATATTACATAAGAAAAAGTTACTACAAATGTCATTATTACCAAAAAACAACACAAACTGATTAGTTACTTTCATTTTTCTAGAATTTTAATTAATTGTTTCATCCCTTCTGTAGCAGTAGCTTTGATAACTTTAATGTCAGGATACTCAGGAGTAGGAGCAGGATTAGGATCAATATAATAAATTGGACTACCGTAAGGAACATATTGTATTAAACCAGCAGCTGGATATACATTAAAACTAGTCCCAACAACTACACAAATATCAGCATCTGTTAATTCTTCAGCAGCTATTCCTATCATTGGTACATCTTCTCCAAATAGTACAATATGAGGTCTTATTTTGTGCCCTTCAATTTCTGTATTAGGAGTAATTCCTTCGTAAGGATATGTAAAGATTAAATTATCATCATCTACAGTTCTCACTTCATTCAAATTACCATGTAGATGAATAACGTTGGTAGAACCGGCTTGTTCATGTAGAGTGTCTACATTTTGAGTAATTACTACAACTTCATATTTCTTTTCCCAAAAGTCTTTTTCCATTTTGGCCAGGGAAATTTCATTCTTAGGGAAATACTTTTGGATAAATTCCTGAGCTTTTTGAGGTAGTTGATCGACTGTAATTGCTCTATCGTCGTCGGCTTTCGCTAAGCCCTGCAAAGCGAACAGGCAGGCAAATAATAAAATGATTTATGTTGCACTGCTTTCTACTCTGACTTTCTTTCTTTTTTTAGACTATATTCCGGGATTGGAAGCATGGTCGGCTTGGATTGGAATGTATGGGTGAACTATCTCCTGAAAAGATACAAGGAATCATCACAGCAACAGGATTGGGCTGCCTGACAGATACGGAAAAATTCCTGAACAACCTAATGGATAATGAAGAGCGGATGCTGAATCCTACTCCTTTCATCCAGTCGACATTCAATACAATCGGTGCACAAATAGCTCTGATTCATCAAATACATGCCTACAACATGACTTATGTCCACCGTGGACTTAGTTTTGAAAGTGCTTTATTGGACGCTATGATGAAAATAGAAGAAGGAAGCGAGAATATACTTGTGGGAGCCATCGATGAAATGACAGAAACCAGTTACACGATTCAGCAACGGCTGGGAGTGCTGAAAGGGATAGCAGCAGGAGAAGGTGCTCAATTCTTCCTGTTAAGTCGGGAAGCCGGAGAGCATCCGTTGGCTGAAATACAGGGAGTCGAAACTTTCATCG
>OKST01000538.1_pt1 | contig 26999 bp, 17 predicted proteins | sample 1606341 | NCBI WGS metagenome assembly OKST01 (sample SAMEA3879563, study PRJEB24766) | human gut metagenome | biome: human-associated habitat; feature: feces | place: USA | collected 1985/1987 | reverse complement strand
GAGATAGCCCGATCGGTACAAGTCCCGCTCGAAGTTTTCGTGCATGGAGCCTTGTGCGTCAGTTACAGCGGACAATGCTACCTTAGCGAAGCGATGTGCGGACGCAGTGCCAACCGGGGCGAATGCGCCCAATACTGCCGGCTCCCCTATACCCTCATAGATGGGAAAGGCAATGTCATCGCCAAAGACAAGCATCTGCTCTCTCTTCGGGACCTCAATCAAAGTGACAGATTGGAGGAGCTTCTCGATGCGGGTGTATCGTCTTTCAAGATAGAGGGACGACTCAAAGACATGGCCTACGTAAAAAACTGTACGGCCTATTACAGGCAGGAACTCGACAAGATTTTCAAACGCCGTCCCGAATACCGTACAGCCTCGACCGGACACTCTTCGATAGAATTTACACCCCAGCTCGAAAAAAGTTTCAACCGAGGATTCACCCACTATTTTTTGGACGGAAGAACGCCCGAACCTATCGCCTCGCCCGACACCCCGAAATCTTTGGGTGAATACGTAGGAAAAGTCAAACAATCCGATAAAAACACATTTACGATCGCCGGACTCACTTCCATACACAACGGAGACGGACTATGCTTCGCCAATAACAAAGGGGAATTCGAGGGTGTACGGGTAAATCGGGTGGAAGGGAACCGAATCTTCCCGGCCTCCCGAATCGAGATAACCCCTCACACGGTTCTGTATCGGAACTTCGATTTCGAGTTTGACAAACGACTCTCCCGTCCTTCCGCCGACAGAAGAATCGATGTAGAGATAACCCTCTATACCGTTCCCGGAGGATATGCCCTTTACATGAAAGACGAATGCGGCAATCACACGACCATACGGGAAGACGCACCCCACGAAACCGCCCGAACCCCTCAGCAAGAAACTCAAAAGAAACAGCTCGGCAAATTGGGAACGACCGCCTACTCGGCCCTGAAAATAGACATCGACCTGCCCGACAATTTCTTCATACCGGCCTCCGTACTTTCAAAGCTCAGGCAAAAAGCGGTCGAATCCCTCGACCGTATCAGACGTATTGCCTACCGAACCGAGAAGCGACAAGAGGAAGACAAAACCGTATGTTATCCCCAGACAGAGCTATCTTACCTCGGCAACGTATCTAACCGACTTGCCGAACAATTCTATCGCGAACACGGGGTCACCCGCATAGACCCGGCCTTCGAAATAAAACCTTCGAAGGGAGTTCCCCTCATGTTCACCCGTCACTGTATCCGTCATATGCTGGGAATATGCAAAAAGACCCCCGCCGGCAGCAAATTTCCCGACCCCCTCACCCTATTGTATAAAGGACAAAAGCTTCAACTGCATTTCGACTGTACGGCATGTGAAATGACCTTGTACAAAAAAGACATTTTATAGCTCAGTCCTATACATCGTTCAAAAAAGTGGCTATATTTGCAAAACCTTATCATTTCGATACATGACAAAATTCAACACCTATCTCGAAAGTAATGATTTCGACCGATTAAAGCGATTCTTCGAAGAACACGGGGAGCTACAACATTATCGAAAAGGTAATTTTTTTGCAAGACAAGGAGAGTATTCGTCCCAAGCCGCTCTAATCAAAGATGGCACATTCGCCTATACTCACATCGACAATGAAGGAAAGGAACATTACGTGGGGTTTGTCTTCCCCGACGAATTCGTGGCCGATTATACCTCTTTCATGCGACACTCGGCTTCACAGGTGAACATCGTCGCATTGAAACCCTCCACGATATTTTCTGTAAACCGACAAGCATTGCACGATTTCTACAACACCGATATGGAAACCCTACGCTATAACTGCCTCATGGCTGAAAACCTTTACGAAATGGTTTATTCCCGCCTATTGGAAAGTTACTGCAAAACTCCCGAAGAGCGATATCGGAGACTGACAACCCGTTATCCCAAAATAGAACAAGAAATACCGCTGTGTAAAATAGCCTCTTTCTTAAACGTCACCCCCGAAACCATCAGCCATATCCGAAATAAAATAGTTAAAAATAGTTAATTAAAAAGGGGGGGGGTAATTCTTGAATTCATTCAAGAATTTTCTTCTAAATACGTTCTTTTTTTGCAGAATATTTAATACTGCAAAACATGAAAAAGAGAACTTTGCTATTCCTATCGATTCTTGCGACAATCTCCTTTACTTCGACAGCAGAGAACCTACGCGAATCCATAGCGATCGTTCGACCCAATTTCAGTGAAAGTACCCAAACATTCCTTACCGATTTCAGCAAATCGTTACGTAAAGACGGATTCTATGCGGCAGCCGACATTTTGCAAAATTACGGGAAAGGGTCGTTCGGGACCGGATTTGCCTACCGGGATAAACGAGACGGTCGGTTATACATCATCACCAACCGTCATGTGGTAGAACAAGCCGAAACCGTCGATGTCGAATTTTCCTTACCGGGCAACAGTTCCAAAACATTCGCGACATGCCCCGTAGTGGGCGTGCACGATGACTTCGATGTCGCTTTCATCGCTCTGCCGGAAGAGGTCAATATTCCCACGCTCGATATAACAGACAAGAGCATAACCGACGGCACACCCGTATTCAGCGCCGGATTCCCCGCATTGGGAGACAAACCCTCTTGGCAGCTGGGGCAAGGAATCGTATCGAATGCCAGTGCCCAAATCAAATCTCTGACCAACGGAAAAGAACTGCCTTTGGTGCAACACACGGCACAAGTCGATGCCGGCAGTTCCGGCGGGCCCTTACTTATAAGAGATGAAAATGCAGCCGCAGGATTTGCCGTGGTAGGAATCAATACGTGGAAAGCATCCGACCGGGAAAATACCAATTTTGCTATTCCGGTACACGCCATCGACGATTTCCTGAAAAATTATTCCACCGATCCGCAATCCCTGCTTACCCGAACAGAAGTCACGAATAGAGCATCGGCCATGCTCAAAGCAGCCCAATCGTCCTATCAGGCAGTCATGCCATTCGTTTCATATCGGTATGTATCGAACATCTCGGCCAACACGTTTTATGATTTGGTCAATGCAGCCTCCGATGCTGCCACAGATGCCATGAAATCGTGCTTCGAGCAAGGGCAACCGTTGGAGGGTATCCGTATAGGATTGTCCGATATTATCTGTCGCCAGTTCTCCGGGAGAAACTATACTTTTTCGACCGTGGCCGCTCTCGATTCCATCGGCAGGACCGCCGAGGCTATATATACCACAGGCAACAAAAACATCTCCACCCGATGGATCATGGAGCAAGGACGCTGGCGGTTGAGCGCTGCGGAAAATATCAAAGCCAGTCGAATCGAGCCCAACGGTATCTCAAAAAGTTACGGATTCGGCACATCGATCTATATAGGGCTCGTTTATCCTTTCAATAATGATGCGTTCGACATGTCGTACAACATAGCGTTCAAACGCACCATACTCACATTCATGACCTACGAAGTCACCGCCTCTCTTCTAAAAGTCAAAACCGAAAAGACAGAATGGGAAGGAGCTAATGAAATCGTAAAGCCCCATTCGCACAATGTCTTCGACCTCGACCTTAATATCGGCGGACAATTACCCGTCAAATGCGGCCCTATCTATCTCGTCCCGTATGCCAAAATTTTGGGCGGGCTTTACTTCGGATCCGATTTAACCGGTATCGATTACGGATTCGGAACCGGTGTGGAAATAGCCTACAAGTTCGGTTATCAAAATTATGTATTCGCCAACATAGGTTATATAGGCAAACGCATGAAGCCCTTCGACGACGAGGAATTTCGCCTCAAATCGAAAACTCTTTCAGGATTGGCGTTCTCGATAGGAATAAGTTTTTAACGAATCACTTTATCCAAAACACATACAATATGAAAAAGATTTTATGGCTATGTCCGCTAATGTTGCTGATGATGGCATTCATCGGCTGCGACGACAAAGAAAAAGACGATGACGAAAGTCTGGGTGGTCAATTATCAGAAACCACATGGGCAGCAGAAGTAAAAAAGTATCCGTTCCTCACCAATTTCCCGGAGTACGACGGTGAATTGGAAAACCACCGCTACGACGATACCTATGGAATATTACAATATATCATAATGGATTACAAATGTGAAGAATCGCTTAAAACCAAATATTGCGCCAAACTGACAGCTGCCGGATTCGTGGACGAAGACGGTTATGGGATTTATAAAAAGACAACCACAGAATACAAATTAGCAGCTATTATCTCGTACGGAGGAGGCACGTTGGCTCTTAGTTTAAGTGCAGAACCTATCCAATAGAGAAAGAGAAACGCACTCGATCGCTCTCGAAGCATGCGATAAAAAGTCCGATTGAGGTATTTTCAATCGGACTTTTGCTATTTCTATTCCATGAACGAACGACCATCACGAAAAGGTCACCCCATCGCCCCGCTATTTCTCTCCCAAAACACACCGTCCCGGTAGCCCTGAATCGTCTTGTTCCCATCGGCAAGAAGCAGACGCTTCGCCGCCCATAGGCAATACTCTTCGTTAAGCTCTATGCCGCAAAAGTTCCGGTTCAACTTTTTCGCTACGACGGCTGCCGTCCCGCTCCCCATAAAAGGGTCGAAAACAACATCGCCCACCTCCGACGAAGCCAAAATTAATTTGGCATACAACTTCTCCGGCTTTTGTGTAGGATGGTCGGTATTCTCGGGCATAGACCAAAAAGGTATGCTTATATCGTCCCAAAAGTTCGAAGGATAAGTAGAACGAAAATTCCCCTGTTCCGTACACTCCCAGTCTTTCGGTTGTCCGTTCTCCCGATAAGGAGCGATTACCCGGCGTCTCATTTTCACAGCCTCGACATCGAAATAATAATTCTTACGATCCTTCACGGCAAACCAAATATCCTCCATTCCGTTCTTCCAATTATTCCTTGCTCCCCGACCTTTCTCTCTTTGCCAAGTTATTCGGTTAAGGATAGAGAGACCGGCTCTTTCAAGCACAGTTTGCAAAGCCGATGTGGATTTCCAATCGCCACAAAGATAGAGAGAACCGTCCGGCTTCAACTTTTCGCAAACTTTATAAAACCAAGTTTCGAGATAACCGATATAAGCCCCGTTATCCATAGCCTCGAACTTCATGCCATGAAAATCTTTCGTCAGATTATACGGTGGATCGATAATCGCCAAGTCGGCGAAACCGTTCGGGATTCGATCGATAATCGCCAACAAATCGGCATGTATTATTTTATTGAGTACATTTTCTCCCCGCTCGATATCCGATAAAGTCGAGACCAGATCCCTCAACTGTTCCACCTCCTCGCCCGTAACAGACAATGTTCTGTTTCTACCGGCACGTTTCCGTTCTTCCCCTCTCATACTATTCACTCGATATATTTTCCAAATGCGTTATCAAAATCCGGTAAATCGGATTCCGAGACAACAGTCGCGAATTTCCCAAAACGAAAAGCTGACGCCGAGCACGAGTCAACGCAACGTTTAATTTCCGGTCTATCAGTTGTCCCGACTCTTCCGTATAACTCGGCAACCACTCCAATTGCGACTCGTCGTTCACACAGAACGAGTAGATGATGCAATCGTTTTGAGAACCTTGAAACCGCTCCACCGTATCGACACGAATAGTATCGAATGCAGAAATACCGAATTTATCGAGTTCTTGGCGGATTCGAGCTATTTGATGTCTGTATGGAGCAATGATTCCCACCGACCGTTCGTCGAACTCCAACCCGTTACGTTCGTACAATCTATACAAAGCATTTACAATGGCAGCGGTTTTGCAAGCCTCCTCATTATTATATTTTTTCCCGGCACAAAGAGTCTTCGTCGGGAAAAAAGCCGTCCTCTTCGTCGCGATTACTCTTTCCCACTTATCATCGCCCATATTCGTAAAAGGCAGTAAAGATATTTGATGGGGGGCATTTCCATCGCGCAACGCCCCTTTATAAAAATAAGTATTGGCAAACGATGCAATATCGGGATGCATTCGCCATTGGCAATCGAGCATATCGGCAAAAGGAGAACCTTCGGGCAATCGCCGGTACAGCCGCTCGAATAAAGAAATACGACAATCGACAAACCCGGCCGAACGCAACCGTTCATCGGTGATAACAGACTCTTCCGCAGACTGCACGACAACGGCGGGCAACTGTTTATGGTCTCCTATCAAAATAAATTTACCTATGGCATCCCGTCCCGTAGGGGTCTTGGCAGATAACAGCCCTACGAGTTGAGGTTCCAATATCTGTGAAGCCTCATCGACAATAGCCACATCGAATCGTTTCAGATTAAAAAGCTCCATCTTCCCCGACAAAGAAGACAAGGTAGCCACAAACACGCGGCAAGAGTGTATCGAACGGCTCGCCTCCTCCCGATTCCGGCATTGCTTCATGCGCTCGGACAACAAGTGAGAACGGTATGCGACATCACATGAAAGAGTCTGTCCTACCCGAATATAATCATCGACCTCACCTATCGTTTCCAACTTATCGCAGATTTCATCTACCGCACGGTTGGTAAAAGCCACCAATAAAATCTGGTAATCCGGAATAGCCAAAAACTCCCTCACCATATTCCGCAACGCCACCGAAGTTTTTCCTGTTCCCGGAGGCCCGACCAACAGAAAATAATCCTCGGCTTGCAGAGCTTTTAATAAAATACGGGATAAATCGGGACTGTCATATTCATAGGACAATCGACGAGACATATTTCGGACTGGCGACTCTCCCGCCTCGCCGACCAACAAACCTCTGCGATGCGGAGAGGCATCCAACATCGCATACAAACCTTTGTACTGTAACAAAAACGAAGAATCTACATAGTCGTGTTCTACCGCATAACAAGAAGCTATCGGCAATGCCTCGGCATACGATTGGTTATCCCGTAATCTCAACACGACACGGTCGGCCGTCATAGAAGCGATCGTCGCCTTGAAAACTTGTCGGGTAGATACTCTATCGGCATCGGTATCGCACACATAGAACAAAACAATATCACCCAGTCTGAAATCGGGAGACGGCGTATTTCCCGGCAAAATAAATTCGACTTCGGGAATATCTTCCGCCGCACAATTTCGAACCAACCGCAGTCCTGAAAACATATAGCCTTCCCTCTCTTTTTCGTCCCGAGTCATTCGCCACAAAGAAGCAACGCCGGAAATTCCGCTACCCGAAGGATAGCCGATTTTCGACAAATAATGTTCTCGCGAAACAAACGCATAAAACCGATAGAAATATCGCAGAGCCAAATCGTTATCGTCTCGTCGCTCCAATCTCCTGCGGCCACAGTCTATCTCGGGACGAATATACTGCTCGGTAAACAGACTGGGCCGGGGAATGAGGTTATCGGCGGTCAGCCGACTTACCAACCATTCAGCCTGTACATATCCATATCGAGATATATCCCGTTCGACAGACACAATTTTATTCCTCAAATTCAAAAGTTTCTGCAATTCCCTCGTCGATGTTTTCACCGGACGCAAGCAACCTTCCGGGTTCAAATTTCGAGAATATAACAAATAGAAATGCTGGTTTTCCAATTTTACACCAAGTACACTTTGTATCATCGACTGATACAAAGCACACTGAGCCCGATGCGGAAACGACACTTTCGACAAATCGTTTTCGGGATAAGGCGGGCGGCCGGCTTTCAACTCAATACAACAGAGGCCGTTTTCCACTTGTAAAAAATCGAGACGGCCCTGCAATCCCAAAGCCTCACAGATAAAAGAAGGTTCGACCATCGCTTTTCGGCGGTCTATTCCCAAAGCAGAAAAATCCGTACTCAGAATACGTTTCAATGTCTCGAATTGACTGTGGAGATTCTGAAAAAATCTTCTATCTACCGACTTTGCCGAGACAAATTCTATCGAGTAACGAGCAAAAATTTTCGGCATTAAGGAATCGAAAGTTACACTCCGAAAATCTTTCGACGTTATCAGTTCATCAAAAATCAAATTAACGGCATTACCCAACAAAATAGAATCCGTTATCGTCTTGGGACGTATACGATTCCAAAAATAACGTTGCCAACACGTTCCATATTCCTGCACACACTCGGCTAACGCACTGGCATCAACCAAATAATCGGGTTCCAATATAAGAAAACGAGGGAGCAATCCGCCATCGACTATAATAACGTCTACCAAATTCAATTTAGAACCGGGTTCCAACAAGCACAAGGTTTCGTCGAATTCACTATTCACCCTGTCCCGATGAATCCACACCGGCATTTCCCCGAGTAAAGAGGGAGCCGCAACACGAACCCGCAATTCATTTTCTCCCGCACAGATTACCTCTGCGGTAATACGACGAAACGAATCGTGTGTATCCTCCTTTACTTCCGAGCTGTGCATCTCCTTCTTTATTCTTCTATATAATATTACCGATTTTTATTTCAGTACAAAAATACCCATTCGACCCCACCAGCCCAAATAAATACGATCTATTTTATCGTGAATTCTTTTGCGAAAAAATAGGCTTAGTCGATAATTAGCGGGGATTGTCCTTGTATATTCCATCGCTATGCGACACAGAGGGAAGGAATAAATTCTGATTTTACAAAAAAAGCGCAATCTTTTCAGATTGCGCTCCAAAGAATCTATTGTAAATCTAAATACAAAGAGTCTTGTGAAATTTAAGCTCTCGGACGAGCTTCTTTAATGACCAATGCACGACCGGCAAATTCTTTACCAGACAATTCTTCGATCGCCCGTTTGGCAGCTTCGTCATCAGACATCTCGGCAAAGCCGAAACCTTTTGAGCGACCAGATTCACGATCCACGATAATTTTTACCGAATCGATTGCACCAAAACCTTCCAATAAGGTTTGAAGGTCTTGTTCTTTAACCCCATAATTGAGGTTTCCAAGATAAATGTTCATAAGAAAAAAATAAATGAATAAAATTAAAACTTCCGCATCGGATACTCTTATGAACTTAAAAATAAATAATCTCCCGTTTTTTCACAGAAGAGAATCTCTGTGTAAGCACATATAGCTTCGATACGGGAGCAAATTAAAGTATAATTTTCGGATATATCATCTATTTTCCCAATTATTTTTACAGAAATCTCATTTCTTGGGAAAATATATCAATCTTTCACTTATTACCGAACAAGGCTTGCATTCTGTTTCTTATAAAAATTTTACGGAATATAGTGTAGACTTTGCAAGACAGCCCTGATCTTCTCATAAGTCGTAATACGGGTAGGGACAAGTGGCAATCGTAATTTATTCTCGATATATCCCATAGCATTCAACAAGCATTTAACTCCGGCCGGATTTCCATCGACAAACAATAGGCTGAACAATTCTGTGAAGCGATGATGAATAGACAAAGCATTGTGAAAATCTCCGTTCAACGCTAATCTCACCATCTTGCTGAACTCTTTCGGGAAAGCATTCCCGATAACAGAAATCACTCCTACGGCTCCCAAAGTCAACAACGGGAAAGTAATACCATCGTCTCCCGAAATGACCATAAAATCGGCAGGCTTATTTTTAATAATATCGTCCATCTGAGTAATATTTCCAGACGCTTCCTTGATGGCGACTATATTAGGATATTCTTTGGCAAGGCGCAATGTCGTTTCGGCATTCATGTTCACGCCGGTACGCCCCGGAACATTATATAAAATAACCGGCAATTTAGACGCCTGAGCGATTGCACTATAATGCTGATATATTCCCTCTTGGGAGGGCTTATTATAATAAGGAACCACCGATAAAATGGCATCATAACCCGAAAAATCGTCTTTTTTCAAATGGTCTATAATACCTCTCGTATTATTTCCACCTAACCCGAGGACGAGAGGAATACGGCCCTTCGTACGTTCTACTACAAATCTTTTTATCTCCGTTTTTTCTTCTTCGGTCAATGTAGGAGTTTCGGCAGTAGTTCCCAACACGACAAGATAATCGGTTCCATTTTGTATCAAATATTCAATAAGTCGCGAAAGGGCTTCGAAGTCGATACTTTCGTCTTCTTTGAAAGGCGTGATAAGTGCCACTCCCATTCCGCTTAAATTGATTCTCGCCATAGTTTTATATCCTCTTAAATATCGATTCCAAAATTACAGATTATTCTCTTTTACACCAATTTTCTTCCAATAAAAAAGAGCACTCTGTAACAACTCGCCGGCATTCGGTTTCGACCTACCTACTTCGGTATCACCATCTTCGGCTACTCCTCCCCGGGGAGACGACTCCGGCAAAAGAATTTGCAAATTGAACGGATTGCTTTCTCCTTTGGGTACTCCTATTTTAAAAATAGACCGGGAACGTACGGCCAAATATAATAAAGGTAAGGATTTAGAAATCGACACATCGATCAACACATCTCCATCGTTATCGTCAAAATTTCTCAGGAAAGCCCGAGTCGGTCTTTTTAACAACCAACAAGTCTGCAAAACAAGTATCGGACTGCATCCGGGAACCTCTACCGATACCTTGTCTTTGCGATGTGTATCTATAACCAACGTGACATCAATACCCGCCCGAACCATCTCCTGAATACCGGGAAGAAGAGATTGAACATCTTTGTCCTGAGCCATCAATACCAAACGCTTAGCCCCTCCGAAAGGGCAAAACCCATCGCTCTGTCTTCCTTTTAGCTGACGCTTGATCGCCCATTTAGTAATAAACGAAAATAACATGAATTATCTATTTATTGAATCATCTCCAAAAACTCTTCTTCGGATAAAATCCGAACTCCTAATTTTCTCGCCTTTTCAAGTTTAGCCGGGCCCATATTCTCGCCTGCCAGAATATATGTCGTTTTACCCGATACGGAACCCGTATTCATACCTCCGTGCTGTTCGATAAGAACTTTATATTCATCACGGGAATGATGGGTAAACGTGCCACTGATAACGATTGTCGCACCGGATAACTTGTCCGAAAGTCGCTCTTCGGTAATTTGCATCTGCACTCCATATTGCCTCAACCGTTCTACGAAACGGAGATTATCCTCATCAGAGAAATAAGCTACGACACTTTGAGCGATACGCACCCCTATGTCTCCTATCCGAATCAAGTCCTCGGTAGTCGCCTCGATAATACGGTCTATCGAATGAAGTGCCAACGCCAACTTCTTGGCGACCGTTTCGCCCACGTAACGAATGCCCAATGCGAATAATACCCTCTCGAACGGAACGGAACAAGACTGTTTCACCGCATCGACGATATTTTGTGCCGATCGCTCTCCCATACGTTCCAAACCGGCTATCACATCGGGCTGTAAAGTATACAAGTCCGAAGCGTCTCTCACCAAGCCCAAACTATAAAACTGACCTATCGTTTCACTCCCGAGACCTTCGATATTCATTGCCTTGCGACTGATAAAGTGCTCTATCCGCCCTTTAATCTGCGGAGGACAACCTTTTTCGTTCGGGCAAAACCATGCAGCCTCTCCCTCGATACGTTTCAGCGGAGTTCCACATTCGGGACATGTACGAATGAAACGTACTTTTTCTCCTATCAGTAAACGAGCAGAGATATCTACCGCTGTAATTTTAGGAATAATTTCGCCTCCTTTCTCCACAAAAACCATATCTCCGATGTGCAAATCGAGAGCGTTTATAATATCTTCATTGTGCAAAGTCGCCCTCTTGACAATAGTACCCGACAACAATACCGGATCGAGATTGGCGACAGGAGTGACGGTTCCGGTACGTCCCACTTGGTAAGACACAGAATTCAATCGCGTAAGGGCTTTTTCTGCTTGGAACTTATAGGCTATCGCCCAACGCGGAGATTTTGCCGTATATCCCAAATTCTTCTGTTGCCGCAATGAATTTACTTTAAATACCATTCCATCGGTAGCGACGGGAAGATTCTTCCGCTCCATGTCCCAATAATTGATATACTCTTTCACCTCTTCTACGGAGTGAAGTTTGCGAACGGCATCCGAAACTTTAAATCCCCACGACCGAGCATATTGTAAATTTTCATAATGCGTATCGGCCGGTAAATTTTCGCCCAACAGATAATACAGATAAGCATCGAGTCCCCGCGCCGCTACCACAGCCGAGTTTTGTGATTTCAACGTTCCCGCCGCCGCATTGCGTGGATTGGCAAACAAAGGCTCCTCCTGTTCCTCTCGCTCTTTGTTCAAAGCATCGAAAACAGCCCAAGGCATCAATATTTCACCTCTTATCTCGAACGAGTCGGGATAGTCGTTGCCTCGCAACTGCAAAGGGATACTGCGGATTGTTTTCACATTCTCGGTAACGTCATCGCCTCGCGTACCGTCTCCACGAGTAACCGCCCGCACCAATCTACCTCCTTCATAAATCAACGATATGGAAGTTCCGTCATATTTCAGTTCACCCACCAATTCAAAATCCTCTCCCATCAATCCCGAACGAACCCGTTCGTAAAATGCCGATACTTCTTCTATCGAATAGGTATTGCTCAACGACAACATCGGGTAACGATGTTCCTCTTGGGAAAAAGATCGATTTATATCGTTCCCGACACGCTGCGTCGGTGAATTGGGATCGAAATACTGTGGAAAAGTCTCTTCCAACCCTTGCAATTCATGCATCATTTCATCGAATGTACGATCATCGATCGTGGGAGCGTTCAACACATAATAATTATAATTATGCTCATCGAGTTCCCGACGTAAACGCTCTATCTTTTCTAGTGGAGATTCCATAGGGACATTAGGTTTTGTTTTTGGGCAAATATAGTGAAAGTTGAGTGCAGAGACAAGAGGAAATCATATTTCCAACTTGGCTATGCTGAAACGAATCCTATCACAAATATAGTGAAAGGCGAGCGCAGAGGCAAGTATTCGAAGATACTTCCGCTCGGTAAGACGAAATTAAAACAATCTTTATTTTGCTCGGCTCTCGCTTATTTGTATCTTTGCATTAGAATGCAAAAGAGGGAAAATGTTACAGTCGAAATCATTGTGTGGAGTTACTTTACAGTATAACATCGAAGGAGACGGTTATCCGGTTATCCTCATGCACGGCTGGGGGTGCAACCACACGACCGTGCAGTCGATAGAACGACTGCTATCACCTCATTTCAAGGTATACAATCTCGACTTTCCCGGATTCGGCGGAAGTAGCACTCCGCCCTCGATATGGGGCGTGGAAGAATATACGCAAATGCTCGAAGCGTTCGTAAAAGATGAAAATATAGAAGCCCCTATTCTCATCGGACATTCTTTCGGAGGACGGGTCTCTATACTATACGCTTCACGAAACAAAACCCATAAAGTTATTTTGGTCGATGCTGCCGGGATTAAGCCCAAACGCCCATTAAAATACTACCTGAAAGTCTACTCGTTCAAACTGTGGAAAAAAGTCTTACCACTTGTAATCGGGAAAAAACAAGCCGAAAAAACAATCGAGAATTATCGCCGCAAATCGGGTTCGGCAGACTATAACGCGTTGACAGGTATCATGCGTAATATAATAGTAAAAGTTGTCAACGAAGACCTTAAAGCGGTTTTGCCGAAAATCCAGTGTCCCGTTCTTCTTCTATGGGGAAAAAACGACACCGCCACCCCATTGCGAGATGCCCGCATCATGGAGAAACTGATTCCCGATGCCGGGCTGGTAGCATTCGACGATGCCGGGCATTACAGCTTCCTCGACAAGCCTTACGAATTTAACACCGTCTTACAAAACTTTTTACAAGACGACATAAAAAGAAAATCATGAACGAAATACTCACTCTCGTAACATTCCTTGCACTGCTCTTTTATACAGGAATAGAGATGAAATTCCAGTTGCAAATGTTGCAACAAAATTCCTACCGAAACGACCGATACAACCGTTGGTTAAAAGGAGAGTCTTTCGCCACCATATCCCGTTTGACCGATTTGTTTCTATTGCTACTGTTGTCAACCAACTTCCTGCCGACATTCGTACAAATCGTCACGATTACAGTGGTCTTGGCAAAAAGCGTAAAAGGGTTACAAACCAAATATAAAAAAACTTTGGTTTTCACCAAACGAGCTACCCGCTTATACATCGCCGCATTGTCGCTCTCGCTTCTTGTCGCAGGTCTCGCAGCCGGCTTAACGACTCTTTCCAACGGTAGCAGAGCCTTATTGGCGATAGCTATCTTAGCCCCCTATTTCATGATGGCTGCCAACATCATCATGCAACCTGTCGAGAAGCGAATCAACCGAAAATATTACGACGAAGCGAAACAAATTCTCTCCCAAATGCAAGACTTAACTGTCATAGGCATTACCGGGAGCTATGGAAAAACCAGTACCAAGCACTACCTTTACCGCATACTTTGCGAGCGATACAACGTGTTAATGACTCCCGGCAGTTTTAATACGCCTATGGGAGTAATCCGCACCATACGGGAACAAATGAAGCCCTACCACAACATTTTCATCTGTGAAATGGGGGCTAAACAGATCGGTGATATCAAAGAAATATGCGATCTCGTCGCACCTCAAATAGGCATTATCACCGCCGTGGGTGAACAGCATCTCGAATCGTTCAAAACGATCGGGAATGTACAACGTACCAAATTCGAGCTGGTCGACGCTTTGCCCAGTTCGGGATTGGCCGTTATCAACAACGACTTCCCCTATATAGCCAATCGGCCGGTCGAAAACGTCCCCGTGAAACGCTATACGATAGCCGATACCGGTGCAGACTACCATATCGAGGATATTCGCTACGATACAGATGCCACCCGCTTTACTGTGGTAGGCGGTGGAGAACGCATAGAACTGAGCACGAAACTCATCGGCGAGTGCAACCTCTCCAACCTCATGGCGGCAGTTATCACGGCTCGCCATCTGCAAGTGCCTGTTCCCTCGATACAATATGGAGTGGGCCGAATCGAACAGGTGGAACATCGCTTGAACATGAAGCGGACACCGGGCGGAATCTCCATTATCGACGATGCCTTCAACTCCAATCCCGATGGCGCTCGCATGGCTCTCGACGTACTCCGGCGCATGACACAGGGGAAACGCATCATCATCACACCGGGTATGATCGAGTTGGGCGAAAAACAAGTTGAGTATAACTACCTTTTGGGCAAGCAGATAGCCGAAGTATGCGATTACGTCATGGTAGTGGGCAGATACAATCGAGAGGCTATTCTGAAAGGATTGCAAGAAAAGAATTATCCGGAAGACAAAGTTTTCGTTGCCGACACTTTTGCCGACGCACAAGCCCGGCTCGCACAAATCGCACAACCGGGCGACACCGTCCTTTATGAAAACGACCTGCCCGATACGTTCAAATAAATTTCGATTATTATCACAAACCAGATATACAGTTTATCACAAAAAATTATGAAAACTACCGTAGGTGTTTTTTTCGGAGGTCGCTCCACCGAGCACGAAATCTCCGTTATCTCGGCTCTCCAAGCCATCAATGCTTTTAATAAAGAGAAATACGAAATCATACCCATATACATCACCAAACAAGGACGTTGGTTCAGCGGCGATGCCCTGCTCGAAGTAAAAAACTATCGCGACATGGCTGCCCTGCAAAACATGTGCGCCGAGGTTTACATGATTCCCGAATACGGCGACTACAACCTCTACCGCAAGAAAAGAGCCCTTTTCGGGAACAATATATGGGCAAAACTCGACGTAGTCATTCCCGTACTACACGGCAGTAACGGCGAAGACGGTATATTCGAGGGCATACTCGAATCCATAGGCATACCCTATGCCGGTTGCAACACACTCTCCTCGGCCAACGGCATGGACAAGATAACCATGAAGATGATTATGGAAAAGAGCGGGATCCCCATCGTCGATTACGTATGGTTCACCGACAAACAATGGTTCGCCCAACGCGATAAGCTCATCGAGGAAATCGAGACCCGATTGGGATATCCCGTCATCGTGAAACCGGCCAATTTAGGATCGAGCGTAGGTATATCGCATGCCGATAATCGTGAAGAACTCATCGCCAAAGTAGATGTCGCCGAAAAATACTCTACCCGTATCGTTATCGAAGATATGGTCGAAGAACTGAAAGAAATCAACTGCTCGGTATTGGGCGACTGCGACGACTATCGTACCTCGGTTTGCGAGGAGCCTATCAAAAGCGGCGACATTCTCACTTACGAAGACAAATATATGGGTGGAGGCAAATCCAACAAAGGCATGCAAGCCACACAAAAACGTATTCCCGCCGACCTCTCTCCCAAAGATACCGCACGGGTACAATTCCTTGCCGGCGAAACGTTTCGGGTACTGTCTTGCCACGGGGTCGCCCGTGTCGATTTTATGATCGACGGTAAAAGCGGTGACATCTACGTCAACGAAATCAACACCATTCCCGGTTCCCTCTCGTTCTACCTGTGGGAAGCCTCCGGCATACGCTTCGACCAGCTTATGGACAAATTGGTAGACCTCGCCTTGAAACGCAAACGCGAGTCTTCCATGAAGACCGTTAGCTACGACCAAAACATTTTCAACCTCGGCAAAGGGCTGAAAGGTGGGAAAATGGGCGCAAAACAACCATAAAGAGACAGCCACAAAGCTAACTGATACACAAGTAATTGATTATTCTCTCTTGCCACGTCCCGTAGTATTACGAGGTTCTGTGTAAGCGGTATAGAGAAAAACAGCGAAGAAATAGAAAAGCTGAAAAAGATAATATGTTTACTTGAAGAGTTTACCTCCTCGCCCTATGGGCCCCCCTATATTTGTTCGGAAACACCCCGTAAGGCTACGGGACACGGCAGGGGAGGAGTGTAGAAATTTTCCAGCGTCTTTGCTTTACTGGGGTTTTGAGTTCTTCGAGGCTTCGTTTGCTTCTCTTATCTGTTGCAGATGAGATGAGTAAGGTGAGAGGCCGATGCCTGACTCTATTTCCGTTACTGCTGGTATTTTTCGACATTTCCATTGAGTTAGCCCTTCTGTTATTCCGTGCCACCTTCCCTATATGTCCATGCCACAGGGGAGGAACTAAAAGACAATTCTCATTGATTTCCTATTGAGTCGTAAAGAGTGGGGCTGATTTTTTTGTTCGGGTATGAAAATCCCGCTCTATCGAAATTAGATAGAGCGGGATTTCATTTTTTGTATGGTCTTTTACTACTTTTTCAAGGCTGCTATGCTTTCTTCGAGCGATTTGATTTTTTCTTCGGCATCGGCTTTCTTTTTGCGCTCCATAGCTACCACGGCTTCGGGTGCATTTTGAACGAAGCGTTCGTTGCCGAGTTTTCCCATTACTGTTTTGAGGAATCCCTGAGCATATTTTAATTCGGCTTCGAGTTTTTTCAATTCGGCTTCTACATCGATGGCGTTGCTCATAGGAATCGCATATTCCGTTGCATGTACCCGGAACGAAGCGGCGGCCGGATCTTTTTCTTCGATTGTTTCGATCGTTGCCAGATTGGTCATTTTGGTCAATATGCAATCGTTCGAGTGATCGTGTGCGCCGATAATTTGCAGCGTGAGCTGTTCTTTATTGGCTATCCCTTTTTGCAAGCGGATCGTACGTATTCCCGCTACGACCAGTTTGGTCGTTTCGAATCGGTTTATGATTTCCATGTCGACCGGTTGGGGCTCGGGCATGCGTGCTGTCATGATGCTTTCGCCTTCTTTGCGGTCATACAGGTGTTGCCACAATTCTTCGGTGATGAAGGGCATGAAAGGGTGCAACATACGGAGCAGCGCATCGAAGTACCGGAGCGTAGCATCGTAGGTTTTGCGGTCGATAGGTTGTTGATAGGCCGGTTTAACCATTTCGAGATACCAAGATGAAAATTCGTCCCAGAAGAGTTTGTATATAGCCATGAGGGCTTCGGACAGACGATATTTCCTGAACAGGTCTTTGACTTCTTCGAGCGTACGGTTGAGTTGTGCGTCGAACCATTCTACGGCAATGGCTGCCGTTTGAGGTTGGGGGAGGGTTTCATCTACGTTCCAACCTTTTACCAAGCGGAAGGCATTCCATATTTTGTTGTTAAAGTTGCGTCCTTGCTCGCACAACGCATCGTCGTATAGTATGTCGTTTCCGGCAGGTGCGGCCAACATGAGTCCCATGCGGACACCGTCGGCTCCGTAGGTTTTTATCAGTTCGAGAGCGTCGGGCGAATTACCGAGCGACTTGGACATTTTTCGTCCTATTTTGTCCCGTACGATTCCGGTGAAATAGACATTGCGGAAAGGAAGTTTGTGTTCATACTCGTATCCGGCCATAATCATTCGAGCCACCCAAAAGAAAATGATATCGGGGGCTGTAACCAAATCGGTGGTCGGGTAATAGTAGTTTATCTCTTCGTTGCCGGGATTGTTGATACCATCGAAAAGCGAGATGGGCCATAACCATGAAGAGAACCATGTGTCGAGGCAATCTTCATCTTGTCGCAGATCGCTCATTTGAAGGTCGGCCTTACCACTTTTCTCTCGGGCTAATTTCAACGCTTCTTCGGGTGTGGCAGCTACTACGAATCCGCCTTGCGGGAGGTAGTACGCCGGGATTCGATGTCCCCACCAAAGCTGGCGGGAGATACACCAATCTTTAATGTTTTCCATCCAGTGCCGATAAATGTTTTTGAATTTATCGGGGTGGAATTTGATTTCGTCTTTCATGACGGCATCGAGAGCCGGGGCTGCAAGTTTATCCATTTTGACAAACCATTGCATCGATAGTTTGGGTTCGATAACGACATTGGTACGTTCGGAATAACCCACTTTATTGTCGTAATCTTCGACTTTTTCGAGTAATCCGGCTTCCTGTAAGTCTTTGGCGATTTGTTTGCGAACGTCGAAACGATCCATTCCTACGTAAAGTCCTCCGGCTTCGCTGATGGTTCCGTTGTCATTGAATATGTCGATACTCGGCAGATTGTATTTTTCTCCCAGCATATAGTCATTTACATCGTGTGCTGGGGTGACTTTTAAGCAGCCGGTTCCGAACTCAATATCGACATAATCGTCCATGATAATAGGAACCACCCGATTTACCAGCGGTATGATGACTTTTTTCCCTTTAAGAAATGAATAACGCGGGTCGTTGGGGTTTACGCAAACTGCCGTGTCGCCTAAGATTGTTTCAGGTCGTGTGGTGGCAACGATAATGTATTTATCCTCGCCTTCGATAAAATAGCGCAGATAATAGAGTTTGCTGTGTTCGTCTTTATAAATGACTTCTTCGTCGGAGAGGGCGGTGAGGGCTTTGGGGTCCCAATTTACCATGCGGACTCCTCTGTAAATGAGTCCTTTGTTGTATAAGTCGACAAATACTTTCAAAACACTTTCGGAACGGATTTCGTCCATAGTGAAAGCAGTGCGGTCCCAATCGCAGGATGCTCCCAATTTTTGGAGTTGTTTCAAGATGATTCCACCGTGTTCTTCTTTCCATTCCCAAGCGTATTTGAGAAATTCTTCTCTGGAAAGATCGCTTTTTTTAATACCTTGCGCTGCAAGTTTATTCACCACTTTGGCTTCGGTGGCGATAGATGCATGGTCTGTACCGGGAACCCAACAAGCATTTTTCCCTTCCATGCGAGCCCGGCGTACCAGAATGTCTTGTATCGTATTGTTCAGCATGTGCCCCATGTGCAGAATCCCGGTGACATTGGGTGGCGGAATGACAACGGTATAGGGTTCTCGACCGTCGGGCTTCGATTTGAAAAGCCCGTTTTTCAACCAATAGGCATACCATTTTTCTTCTACGTCGGCGGGATTGTACTTCGTGGCAAGTTCGTTCATAAAGTCGTTCTTTCAGAATGTTCTATATTATTTCAAGATACAAAAGTAAAAAGGCTTTTGTACCAATCGGGTGCAAAAGTATAAAATATTTTCCGAAAAAGATATTCTTCGGAGTCAAAGGTGCTTATGGTATTTGTCTCGAAAAGAAAGTTTTTTTGTTTTCGACATGTTTCGTAAACTATCGTTTAAGCCCGTCCACGGCGGAACGTAGTTGTTCGAGCGCTTTTTGCAAAACTGCGCGAGGCGTACCTACATTTAGCCGCATGTGTCCTTTGCCTTCGGGGCCGAACATCTCCCCGTCGTTGAGTGCGAGTCTCGCTTTATCGACAAAAAGGTCGATGAGTGCATCGTGTTCGAGGTGAAGCCGTGTACAGTCGAGCCATACGATAAAGGATGCTTGCGGCCTGATGGCTTTGATGTCGGGAATATGACAATCGAGAAACTCTTCGACAAATAGTATATTTTGTTCGATGTAGGCTAACATTTGTTCGCGCCATTCTCTACAATGGTTATAGGCAGCTTCGGTGGCTATGGTCGCCATGAATGTGGGTTCGTTCAGCTCGTTTGCTGTGAGCCAGTCGAAGAAGCGATTACGAATCGTTTCGTTGGGAACAATAGCATAGGAGCTGACCAAGCCTGCGATGTTGAACGTCTTGGAAGGAGCTCCGAATGATATACTGTTTTGAGCCGCTGTTTCGGACACCGAGGCAAAAGGGTGATGTTTGGCTCCGAAGAGAGGCATATCGGCATGAATTTCATCGGCAATGATGAGTATGTTGTGCCGTGCACAGATTTCGGCGATTCGCTGTAATGTTTCCAACGGCCAAACCACTCCTCCGGGATTATGAGGATTACAGAGAATGAACAGCTTGCATTGGGAGTCGATGATCGATTCAAGGTGATCGAAGTCCATTTCGTAGTGGGAGCCGTTCCATTTAAGCGGATTATGTACAACCTGCCGACCGTTACTTTCGGGGACGGCCATGAACGGTGTATAGACCGGAGTCTGTATGATGATTTTGTCTCCGGGGTTACTAAATACATTGACTGCCAAACCTATGCCCTTGACAATCCCGGGGATATAGGTGATCCATTCTCTTTTTACTTTCCAGCCATGCAAGTAGTCGAGCCAATCGATAATGGATTGCCAATAGCTCGCAGGAGCCTCGGCATATCCGTAAACCGGGTGTTGTAGCCGGCGTACGAGAGCTTCGGTTATACAGGGAGCGACCGCAAAATCCATGTCGGCAATCCATAAAGGAATGAGATCTTCCCGACCATAGCGCTCACAGAGAACATCGGTTTTCATAGCTCCGGTGTGATGCCGGTCGATAATTGTGTCGAAATCGTACTGAGAGGACATTTTATATACTGTTTAGGTGTTAGGTTGCTTACGTCGATTTGTCAAAAGCCGAGTTCTATCTGAAATCTTAATTGCCAGCGATTATAATCGGAATCGACAAATTCATTTTTGTAATTGTAAGACAGGTCGGCTTGTACTTTTAATCTGTGATCTATCAGATATTTCGTGACACCGAACGTCGATTGGTTGTGACTGCGATAATTGGCATAAGGCTGTACTTCTTTATCCGGCATGATGGTAGAGTTTCTCAATGCGATTTCCCAATTGGAACGAAAGAGATAACTTGCCTGTACGTTGAGCCCCATTCCAGTGAGGACATATTGTTCTACATTTTCGCCCGATTTAATGAGCGGTGAGGAAGATGATATACGCCCCATGAAATCGGTATAAAAAGCAAATCCTTGATATTTGAAAATGAAGTCGACAAAATAGGAAGAAAGGTTACGCGTCTGGTCATACTTTAATTTTTCCCCGTTGGAACCTTGTGCCCGAAGAGCTCGGTCGTTATAGCTGTATGCTCCCGCTAAAAGGATTTTGGGCGTTTGTTCTCGCTCATAATCGCCTTCCATAGCATCTCCTTTCCCGGTGAATCGTCCCAGTGGGAATAGTTCTATACGTCCCGTATATGCGAGTCCACTCCCTTTATTGTTTCCCCAGTTTCTGCCTTCTCCGGTAGTAATAGAGGCTTTGGCCGCTAAATCCAAAGAGCCGAATAGATGTTGATTGTATTCTCCGAAGATACCGAAATCACGGTCGAGATTGAATTCGGAATTTACAATGGAACGATCTACGAATTGTAGGGCACTCGAAGAGTTTATCCGGGCGCGATTCGCCCGTATTTTGGTTTGTCCGAAACCGATATTCCATGTCGAGTTGGGAACGTAGTAAATCATTGCGTCGCGTACGATGTTGTTGTTCCCATTGGGCAGCGTTTTCATATCGTAAGGCGAGAAGCCTAACTGAACTAAATAGGTGAGTTTGGGTGTATAGATATATCCATCGAAACGTAACCTGAGCCGTTTGACGCGGGCGTCGATATCCTGAGCCTCGAATTTCTCGTTGAAGTCGACATCGACCAAATTTTGCATGCGAATGCGCATCGTGAGTTTATAGCTTTTGTTTTTAGGTTGGAAAGATATACCGTTCCCGACTTCTATATCGGGCATGTGCATTCGTATTTTTTCTAATTCATCGGCATAATCGGTATCGGAGGTGCGGACCGTGGTCGAATCGTTCCCGATGATAAATGTCTTTGCGGATGCAGATAGCATGAATAGCGAGAGAAATATTCCCGACAGAAATAATCGTTGATAATTCATAACGTTGTTTGATTTGATTTTGAAATTCATGCTACAAAAATTGAATGTAATTTTGAAATAGATTTGAAATGCTTGGAATATTATTAAAAATGTTCATTTTTATTGGTGTATTTTGTTTCTTCGACAAGGTGTTTTTTCTGTGTAAATTTCGACAAAAGGAATATTTTTGAAATTTTTCATACCTTTATTTTAAATTGCTCCAAAATTACAACCAATGTGTCAATATTCCAAAGACCGTTTATGAAATTTCGACAATGGGGGGAGTCGATTCAAATAAAAAAGTCCATAGCGTAATACGCTATGGACTTTGCATTTGCGGAAGGAGGGGGATTCGAACCCCCGGTACCCATTCGAGTACGTCAGTTTAGCAAACTGGTGGTTTCAGCCACTCACCCATCCTTCCAAAGGACGATTTGTCGTTGACGTCATTTTTTCAAATGCAGCGCAAAGATAAGCGGAATATTTGAAACAGCAAACTTTTTCGCATTATTTTATTTCGGGAATAATCGTTACTTTTGTCCCGTCAAGGTGCTTTTGCGCTGTGTATAATCGGATTATTATGTCGAATGTGAATAAAGGTATAAAGATATTTGCTTGGATAACAGGAGGGCTTATTTTGATTCTCGCATGTTTGTTTATTCCGGTAATGAAGAGTTATTTGTATGATCCTGTTATTACCGAACAAACGGTGTGCTATGTTTATCCGAAGTGGAATGATGTTCAGCTCGATAGTGCTTTGCATTCGGTGATTCCAGATGAGAATTCGATCCCGAGAGTAAAACGTTTGCTGTCGTTTTATAAATTCGATTCTAATGTTCGTGTAGGAGCTTATCGGCTTCATGCCGGTATGACAGCTCGGCAGATGGCTTTGAAATTGTCGAGGGGAAGCCAATCTCCCATACGAGTTACATTTAATAACGTACGCACTCTCGAACAATTGGCCGAAAGGGTATCGGGGCAGTTGTTTTTTTCGAAAGAGGAGTTGTTGGCTTTGCTGTACAACGATAGTGTTTGTGCGGATTTAGGTTTTACGAAAGCGACTCTCCCGGCTTTGTTTTTGCCGGATACTTATGAGTTTTACTGGACTGTGACTCCCGAATCTTTTTTACAGAAGATGAAGCGGGAGTATCGCATTTATTGGGAAGGAAAGCGGGAGCAACAGGCAAAGCGGTGGGGATTGACTCCTGTGGAGGTAGCGACTCTGGCTTCGATCGTAGAGGAAGAGACTAACAAACGTGATGAAATGGGAAAGGTTGCGGGTCTTTATATGAACCGATTGCGTAAAGGCATGCCTTTGCAGGCAGACCCTACGGTAAAATTTGCCCACGGGGATTTTTCGCTGAAACGCATATTGAATGTTCATTTGACCATAGAATCGCCATATAATACTTATCGGGTTACGGGATTGCCTCCCGGCCCTATACGGATTCCTTCGAAACAGGCTATCAATGCCGTGCTGACACATACACCGAACGGGTATTTTTATATGTGCGCCAAAGAGGATTTTTCGGGCTATCATAATTTTGCCGTGACTTTGGCAGAGCATCAACGAAATGCAATTCGATACCAGCAAGCATTGAACAGACTCGGAATACGTTGATGGGGGAATGTAAATAGTAAAGCCTCGTCTCACGACGGGGCTTTACTACTTGAAATATATCAAAAACAAGAAAGAGGATAATGTTTATTACAGGAATAAACAAAGGATAATATAATACCAATGAAACACACAAAAAACAAGAATATTATCGTATAAATTAACTCTTCCAGACCGGAGATTTTGGCTCGACGGAAGCGACGCTTCGCTTCTTTTTCCCTAAGGAGAGCCGTTTCTTTCCCGGTTTCGATAATAAAACACACTCGTATTGCAAAAAGTTTTTATCCGGAGCGATTTTAGTATATTTTAATAATTCGAGATTTCTTCTACGGGAGGAGGCATAGGGGTATCGGTATCATCGTCTATCCAAATGGCCAATGTGAGCCAATATAACAGTAGTGCGATAGCTATGCCTACACCTATCGCAGTCCAGATTTTTTGTCGTTTTTTCTCCATACTATATTAGTTATTCGAAAGAATAACATCGGTCGGGAGATAAAAGTTCTTTTTAGAAGGGTATATCGTTATTGGACGAACCGGGGGGATTCAGGAAATCGGGGTTCCCAGACAGTGGCGCTGCCGATGGTGTGCTCGTGTCGGGAGTATTGAACTTCGAGGTTACCGGTGCACTGAAATCGGTCAGTCGGGTGTCTTCGTCGTAATTTTGGAATCGAGCCAGATAAGAGACGAATTTCATATTCACGGTATCGGTCGCACCGCTACGGTGTTTGGCTATGATAAATTCTGCCAAGCCTTCGATGCTGTTTCCATTGGCATCTTCCTTGGACCGCGTATAATATTCGGGACGGTGTATAAAGCAAACCATATCGGCATCTTGCTCGATAGCTCCCGATTCACGCAAGTCGGAAAGTTGCGGGCGTTTCCCTTCTTTACCATCTTTGTCGTTACCCCGGGATTCCACGCTACGATTTAACTGGGACAGGGCGATGATAGGTATTTGAAGCTCTTTTGCCAATTGTTTGAGCGAACGGGATATGGTGCTGACCTCTTGTTCTCGGCTCCCGAAGGACATACCGCTGGCGTTCATCAGTTGCAAGTAGTCTATGATGATGATTTTGATTCCGTGCTCGCGAACCAATCGGCGTGCTTTTGTCCTAAGTTCAAAAACGGAAAGGCTGGGGGTATCGTCTATATATATAGGAGCGTTCCTCAGTATTTCGATACGAGACATGAGGCGTTCCCATTCGAACGGGGCCAACTGTCCGCTTTTGATTTTATCGCCGGGGATTTCGCAAGTGTTGATGATGAGACGATTGACAAGCTGGACATTGGACATTTCGAGCGAGAAGATAGCCACCGGCGTGTTATAGCTGACAGCCATGTTCTTTGCCATAGAAAGGACGAATGCCGTTTTTCCCATAGCGGGACGGGCTGCGATAATGATGAGGTCGGAATTTTGCCAACCAGAAGTAATTTTGTCGATGTCGTGAAACCCGGTTTGCAGTCCGCTCAATCCGTCGCTTCGATTGGCTGCTATTTGAATTTGTCTGATAGCTTCGCTCAGTACCGGATCTATTTGAGTAACGTCTTTTTTCAGGTTACGTTGGGAAATTTCAAAGAGTTTCCCCTCGGCTTCCTGCATAAGGTCATCTACGTCGTTGGTCTCGTCAAAGGCCTTGTTGAGTATTTCGCTGGAAAATTCGATCAATTCCCGAGCCAAATATTTTTGGGCTACGATGCGGGCATGGTATTCGATGTGCGCCGCCGATGCCACACGTCCGGTGAGTTCGGAAATACGGAGGGCTCCGCCGACTTCATCGAGCTTTCCGTCGAGTCGCAGTTGCTCGGTGACGGTGAGCATGTCGATGGGGCGTTGTTGTGCACCCAGCCGGGATATTGCACTATAAATAAGCTGGTTGGTCGGCTCATAGAAACACTCTGGCTTTAAGATGTCGCAAACGGTGGTATAGGCATCTTTTTCGAGCATGAGAGCCCCCAACACGGCTTCTTCGAGCTCTTTGTCCTGAGGTTGTAGCTTGCCTTGTTCCGAAACTTTCGGAGCGTAGGCTTTTTTCTGGCGAGTGTAATTTCTTCGAGTTTCCATGCAGCAATTCTTTCCCGTTACAAAAGTAGTCAATCTTTCTGCTATCGGGAAATTTGGTGAGCGAATCTTATAATGAACTTTTCAACAGGCGGATATTTCCGATTAATTACAGGGCCGGTGTCGTATCGGGGTATTTCGCCATTTGCTTTTCACAATATTTTTGGAATAGCTCCCAATCGTAATAAGGTGCATATTCCGAATCGATGGGTAATTTTGTTTCTTGTTCATTGAACAATACTTTCACGAGTACTTTCCCATCGGTATTTTTATAAAGTATCCATTGGATATTCGTCGCCATAGGATTGTATTTGAAGTCTTGCCAAACCTCGGCTACTTTTTCGGGATCGGCTTCTACAACGGCTGCATTCTCAATGCCTAACAGGGCGAGTAAAGGAATTGTATTTTCACCGTGTGCAAAACGTAAATTGGCTTCGATACCGTTTCCGTCGATCGCCGCTTGCGATGTAGCCAACATGTCTTTTAACAGAGGTTTCGCAATGGCGACAGGAAGTCCTTTTCCGGGAATGGAGTTGGCTTTACGCAGGTATTGCGATAGGTTGTTCGCGCTCCACAAATCGAATTTTTCTTCTTCTGTGAACCACGGGTACAGGGATATGTCGTAGTCGGTATTCGGCAATATGATGGTTAAAGCGTATAGGTGGGTCATGAATGTAATGGGATCGGGTATGATTTGTTCCCACCCTTTCTTGAATATGCGGTCGATAAGCCTTGTGGGTGTATGCTTTTCCTGATAGGCTCGGAGTATCTTTTTCCATGAGCCTTTCGAGAGATATTGTTGGTATTCTTTTCCTTTGAAGAATCGCAGGGTATTGTCATATCCGTTGCTGGGATCCATAGAAAACTCCGCCGTGGGGGTATAACCTCTCATTTCTGCGACGAATGCCGCCATACTCGCCATAGAACGTGGAACCGTGGTCGATTGTGCCACAAGGGTCACTTTGCCGTCCTGAGGTGTAAACGCCGGACGAAAGCGGTGATACATGCGACGAGCCATATCCCGGTGTTGTCG